>Ga0182027_10009672_pt1 | contig 13809 bp, 8 predicted proteins | sample 712E1DmetaG_FD_121300 | JGI IMG/M metagenome (GOLD analysis project Ga0182027, IMG submission 121300) | Permafrost microbial communities from Stordalen Mire, Sweden - 712E1D metaG (Illumina Assembly) | ecosystem: Environmental > Terrestrial > Soil > Wetlands > Permafrost | place: Sweden...
GACGCTCTCGCCGCCGTTTCTAGACCTTCGGGTCCGCTGCCCGTGCCGACCAAGGTTCCGGCGTTGGTCCTGCGCGATGGCGACTCGGCCAGTCCTCCCGGCACGCCCGGCGTGACCATAAGCTCGTACATCCAGATGGTTAGACGGGTCGTCTGTTGAAGCGGAATAGCCGTGTTCTTGGGAAGACGCTTGCCGTCAATGCAGGTTCCGTTGGTCGATCCGAGATCGAAGTAGTACGTCCCGGTGTTGTCGAAGCGGATGGTGCCGTGCCAGCCGGAGACGAAATTGCCATCCAGGACCACGTTGTTGAGCTGATTCCTGCCGATGCGAACCGGCGATTGATCGAACTCGTATTTTGTCTCGCTACCCGAGCGAGGATCCCGAAGTAGAACCTGGATGACCATGATGGACGCCTACCGCAGGGGTAGAACCATAGCGCAGTCTGGGAAAAGGTGCGAGAGAAGCGTCACGGCAGACGCTTTGTCACGGCGATGGCGAGCTTTTCGTCTGGGGAACCGAGCGTGACCTACTTCAGATTCTCGCTCGCGAACTGCCAGTTCACCAACTTCCAGTAGGCTTCCACGTAGGCGGCGCGGGCGTTGCGGTAGTCGACGTAGTAGGCGTGCTCCCAGACGTCCACGGTCAGCAGCGGCTGTTTCCCATCCTTGAGCGGCGTGCCGGCGTTGCTGGTCTGTTCGATGGACAGCGAGCCGTCTGGGTTCTTCACCAGCCACGCCCAGCCCGAGCCAAACTGCGTGATCGCGGCGTTGGTCAGCTTTTCTTTGAAGCCGACGAACGAGGTGAAATTTTTCACGATGGCATCGGCCAGCGCGCCGCTGGGCTCGCCGCCGCCCTTGGGCGACAAGCAATTCCAGTAGAACGAATGGTTCCACACCTGGGCTGCGTTGTTGAAAATTCCGCCGCTGGCCTTCTTGACGATGTCTTCAAGCGACAGCTCGGCAAACTCGGTGGAGGCGATGAGCTTGTTCAGGTTCGCGACGTAGGTGGCGTGATGCTTGCCGTAGTGGTACTCGATGGTCTCGGCCGAGATGTGCGGGGCCAAGGCATTTCGTGCGTAGGGCAGTTCGGGTAGCTTGTGTTCCACGGCGCTCTCCTTGGTGGGGCTGATAGTAGATCTGTCGCGACCTGCTGAATCGTAGGCTCACGAGTGAGATGCTTCGAGCGGTAGGCGCGTTACCACGGCTTCGATTAATTCGCCCATGTGCGCGGCTCCCGCCGCGGCGGCGGCCGTGACATCCTCGTGGCTGAGCGGAGCGCTTTGGATTCCGGCCGCTGGATTGGCAATCATCGACAGGCCGAGCACCGCGAGTCCCGAATGGCGCGCGGCGATGACCTCGTGGACGGTCGACATGCCAACCAGGTCGGCGCCGAGGATGCGCAGCATGCGGACCTCGGCAGGCGTTTCGTAGGACGGACCGGGCATGGCGACGTAGACCCCTTCGCGCAAGCGCGCGCCGAACAGACCTTCGGCAACGCGCGCCGTGAGGTTGCGCAAGGCCGGGGAATAGGGCTCGCTCATGTCGATGAAGCGCGGACCCAGGCGCTCGTCGTTAGGACCGCCCAGGGGCGACGTCCCGGTCAGGTTGATGTGATCGCGGATGGCGACGATCTCGCCGACCGCATAGGAAGGTTCAAGACCGCCAGCGACGTTGGTCACGATCAAGGTCTGCGCCCCGAGCGTGGCCGCGACACGAACCGGAAGTCCGATTTCCGCAGCGGGGTAACCCTCGTAGGAATGGACACGCCCACAGAAAATCAAGACCTTCTTGCCGCCCCAGCGCCCGCAAATCAGGCGCCCCGGATGCCCGGCCACCGTGGGCTCTGGAAAACAGGGCAAGGCAGCATAGGCGATCGATCTCGATTCGGGCAGGCGGTCGGCGGCGCTGGCCAGTCCTGAACCCAGAATCACGGCGACTTCGGTCCCTTCGGCGCCGAGATGCTGTCCCACTGCCTCGGCAGCGGCGAGCATCCGGTCATGTAGGCTGGCGGCGAGTTTCATGGTTGGTCGGACATTGTAGCAGCGGAACTAGCGCCGGGTCGGTCGGCTTTCGGGCTGTTTTTTGTCTGGCTCGATCGTCGGCTTCTTGGGATTGCGCTTGTACAGAAGGACGGTGCGCCCGAGGATTTGAACTACCTTCACACCGGATTCATCACCAAGCCGATCGGCGACTTCGAAACGCGTCTCGGGGCACTCCGCGCCGAGCTTCACCTTGATGAGCTCGTGATCGAGCAGGGCGTGCGCAACCTGCGCAACGACCGACGGGGTGACGCCCTGCTTGCCGATCTGGACCACGGGCGGCAGGGCATGCCCAAGCCCCCGCATGCGGCGGCGCAGCGGGGAAGACGGCATCAGGGACTTCTTGCGGGGACTGGTTGGGGCGGGCATGGCGAGAAAATGCCACAGGTCCGCTCCATCTCACAGCGTGATAACATGCCGTTCGGCACCGCAACGAAAATCCGGTTGCCTTCGTATCCGGGACCCGACGTGGAAAGACCTTCGGCTCAACGCAATCGCTTCACGACTGGCAGCACCCAGATGGCTTTGCCGCCGGGCGAGATCATCCCGGGGACGCGCTATCGCATCATCACCCGCATCGGCGCCGGCGCCATGGGGGCGGTGTATCAGGCGGAGCACGTCGATCTGGAAAAACGCGTGGCCCTCAAGACCTTGCTAGCGGCCAGCGCCCGCGATCCCAAGGCCATCGAACGATTCCGCCAGGAGGCGCGCGCGGCCTCGAAGATCGGCAATCCATTCATCTGCGACGTGACCGACTTCGGCGAGCTGCCCGATGGTCAGGTCTTCTACGTGATGGAGTACATCGACGGCCCGTCGTTGCGGCGCGTGCTCGACGTGGACAAGAGCATCGCCGTCGAGCGAGCGATCCCGGTTCTGCGCCAGGTGTGCAAGGCCCTCGGTGCGGCTCACGAGAAAGGCATCATCCATCTCGACGTCAAGCCGGACAACATCATGCTGGCCACCAGCGGCAGACGCGGTGGCATGGTCAAGGTCGTGGATTTCGGCATCGCCGGCTTGATCAGCGCCGATGCTCCACCCGAGGGCACGTCGCCCGAGGAACGAATTGTGGGCACGCCCGATTACCTGTCGCCTGAGCGCATCCGTGGCAAGGGCTACGATCACCGCAGCGACATCTATTCGCTCGGCGCTATGGCGTACGAAATGCTGACCGGATCCTGTCCGTTCTGGAACGAGGATCTGATGACCACGATCACGAAGCATGTCACGGACAAGCCGCAGCCATTGCGTCAGCGCGCGCCCGAGTTGAAAATTCCGGCCGAAATCGAGACCGTGATCTTGCAGATGCTGGCAAAGAATCCCGCCGAGCGGCCGCAGAGCATGGCCGTGGTCGAGGCCATGCTCTGCGACTCGCAGATCGCGACCCGAATCCAAACCGAGTGGGACGATTTGGAATTGCCCGCGGTCGACGAGGATTGGCAGAAGAAGCTGGCCAATGGCATGCCGTCGCCACGCTCGCGGCGGCTGCGGCGACTTGCCCTCGGTCTTGGGATCGTCGCGGTGGTGGGCCTCGGCTTGGCGCTCTTCTTCGGCCTGCGCCGCCCGAAGGAGATCGTGACGTACACGCCGGTTTATGTCGAGGTCACCAAGACCGACGAGCCAGAAACCGTCGCGCCCTGGTTGCGCAAGGCCGGTGTGGCCGCGGGCGCGGAGAAGTTCTTCGAGCCCTCGGACGACTCGGCCCTGCACTACATCGAGCAGGCGGAGAGCGAGGCCAAGAAGCTCGGCGCGGCATCTGGCGGCGCTGCGCTGCTGAGACGGCTGTACGGCAACCAGTTTCGCAGTCTGGGCAACGCGCTGCTGGAAGCGAAGCTGCACGACCTGGCCGCTGTTCGCTACCGCGAGGCCCTGCGCTTTTTGCCCGGGGATGCCGACCTGCGCACCAGGGTGGGACTGGCGGCCGAGGCACGCGCGACCGGGGACAGAGAGCCCGAAGGCGCGAGCGGAGCTTCCGCCGGGCAGCGCCGCACTATCGATGACAGCGCGCGGAGCGCAGCCGCGGACCTGTTTTCGGCGCTGACTCGGGGGCAATTTTCCCAGGCTCGCATCTCCCTTGCACGGCTGCTCGAAAGCGACAAAGAGGGGCGCCAGACCGCGCGGCTTGCCGACGAATTCAGACAGCGCGCGCAGACTTTCTGGGACGGTGGAAAACGCGACCAAGCCCGTCTGTATTACCAAATCGTTTCGGAGATGGATCCCCAGGATCCAGTGTCGCGCGATCGGGCGAGCACCCGCGACGAGGAAAAACATGCGCCGCTGCCCGCGGCTGCCGCGGCGGAGCCGGTACCGGTTCCCGATCCTGCGAAAACGAGCAAGAGGAAAGGCGCTTCGACCGCCGAGGCCGTGGAGGCAGAAGGCACGCCCCGTGATCGTGCAGTGTCGGCCAGGGCCGCTGCGGAGGGCCACGGTGCGCTGTCGCGTGGCGACCTCGTGCGCGCGCAAGTGGCGTTCGATCGCGCCGTGCGGGCGGACGCGACGAATCCAGACGCCGTGGCCGGGCTTGCCGAGGTTGACTTCGAAAACGCCCGCTACGCCGATGCCCTGGACTACGCCAGACGCGCGGTTCGCCTGCAACCGAAGGTGCCCCGCTATCATCAAGACGTGGGCGATGCGTACTTCAAGCTGTTGCGCTATGACGAGGCGCTGGCCGCGTACCAACGCGCGCTTGCCCTGTCACCGGGCGACAGTGGCATCACGGCCCGTATCGATCGTGTGAAGGCGCGTCTCGGAAAGTAGACGGTCAGCGTTCGCGCGCCTGGGCTCAGAACGCGGCCGAAAATCCGGCGCTGGCGCCCATGAAGGTACGGCCTGCGGGCGGTGCCAAATAGAGAAAGAATCCGCCGACGGTGGCGGCGGCCGCGCCGGCACCAATCATCGTTGCCCCCCACCACTTGGTCGACCGCACCCAGGGGCAGTGGCCGTTCATGTCCCGCTCCTGAGAGGAGCAGCCGATTTCACTGTTGTCCAGGCTCATGGTCACGATCCCGGCGGCAAGCAACACCACGCCACCCGCCACGCTTCCCCATCCCGCCGTGCGGAAGGGAAACTTGGATGGAACGCCGACCAACGACAGGTCCATCGTCTCGTCAACTCCGCTCACGACGTTGAACGAGCGCGAAAGAGCGTCGTAGCCAACGAGCACCAACTGCATGCTGTGCGCCCCGCCGGTCAGGTCGGCATCGAGCGGCGTAACGCCGATGGGCTTGTCGTCCATCATCACGGTCGCACCCGCAGGATGCGACCGGATGACGAAGCGGGCCGGCGTGCGCGAGACGGCTTCAAGGCGATCACGTAGCGCCGAAGCCGCCAAGCCCATCTTCTCGCCAGCTTCCTCGGCGCCGCAGGTCTCGCAGCGCTCGCGGTTGCTGGCCAACACGCCGCCGGTGCGGCCGTTGATGATTTCCATGACGATGGTGTACGTCTTGTTGCTCTCCGCCACGCGTGCCGTGATGAGGTAGCTCGCCGCTAGCGCGGCTGCCACGGCGGGATAGCAGGACGCATTCTGACAATCGACCAGCGCGGATTCTCGGCCCGACAATTTTTGCCGAACATCGTCCCCGCGCAGGACCTCGAAGTGCGCCGCCGCCAATCCTTCCACAAGACGTTGCGAGAAGAGATCCTGCAATCCCTCGGGGATCGTTCCCTCGAAGTCGAGGCGAGCGATGGCCACGCGCTGGGCGCCAGAGGCTTCAGTCTCGGCGCGCGCGGAAGGCGCGCCAGCGCCTGCGAGAAGGATCACAACGCCCGCGAAGGACAGCAGGAAAGACAGCAGACTGGACAGCAGACACGAACGCCGTGAAGCCAGCAAAGGGGTCAGCATAGACGCAACATTCTACAAAGGAACGAGCCCGGTTGACACTACAACTGATACAATCGACAAACCCGATGGTGGAGGACTAGCTTGAAAGTCGAACGCCTTTCTCTCGCAACCGCAGGTCTTCTTCTTGGGCTTTTCCTGGGTGGCTGCCGCGAACGCAATCCGGCCTACCTTCAGCCCGTCAGCCCGCCCGATTCGTCCGTGTCCCAGGATGCGCCGGGGTCGCCGGACGGCCCTGCCCGCGACCTCAGGACCGGAGACGTGGGCTCCCTCCTTCGCGATGGAAGGCCCGGCGATGGGGGTGATGCGAGCGCCGGATCCCAAGAGGCAGGTCCCGATATCCAGACACAGGATGCCGGGGTAACGCTCGACGCCGCAGCTGCTGACGCAGGCGATACTCGATCGCCGCGCGATGGTCGCAATGGCGACGACGGCTCCGCCGCGAGGCTGGATGGTGCGCTCGATGTCGACGTGTCGCCTGACGGCGCCAATGATGCGCCAGCCTCGCCTGACGGGCCCGCGGGCGACGGAGTGGCGGACGCGTCCGAAGCTGGTGTGGTCATTGTCCTCGATGCTTCGACTGTAGACGGCTCGGGACTGGATACCGTTGTCGACTCTTCTCCGTCCTGCCCGGACGGCGACACGCGTAGCTGCGTTTCCTTGGCCAACCCGCTCGTTGGCGCGTGCCACGCCGGCACGCAGACTTGCGCGGGCGGAATCTGGGGACCGTGCAGCGAGGTGTTGCCGGTCGCCGAGATTTGCGGCAACGGTAGTGACGACAACTGCAATGGGATGACCGACGAAGGCTGCACGGCGGATTGCGTGGTGGTTTCTTCCACGGGAGACGACTCGACCGCCGACGGCACGCCCGCCAACCCCTTCGCGACGATCCAAGCCGCGATCGATTTCGCCGCTCAGCCCGACGGCGGGGCCGCCCGGCGCTTGTGCGTGTCGGGCGGTGCCACGTGCGCCGACTCCTTCACGTACAGCCCATCCGCGCCGCTGGCCATGACCAACGGAGCTCTCGTGCATGGCAACTATGCCCTCACGGATGCGGGGCTGATCTATTGTCCCGGCACACAGCCGCCCACGACCGCGATTCAGTTCGCGACTTCGCCCCAGGGCGTGGTGTTCGATCCGAGCGTCACCACCCATACCGAGCTTGGAGGATTCACCATCCAGCGCTTCTCTCCGCCGAATGGTGCGACGGTCGCAGGACCGGTCAGCGCCGCCCAGGTGGCGGGTGGAAAGAACATCACCCTGAGCGCGATCTTCGTTACCGATTCGCCAGTCGCCGACACCACCTACGGTGTAGAGGTCAGCGGCGGCGGTCAAGTCACCATCATTGGCTCCTCGATTGGCGGCGGCCAAGGTCGGGTCACCGCGATCGGCGTCCACGTCGACGGCGGTTCGGTCGTGCTCCGCAACAACTGCGACGGCAATCCGCAAGGCATCTGCCAATCGGATTGCAGCGCCGTGGGGGGCAGCCTGGGAATCCGCGGGCGACGGGGCGTGACGACCGCCGCCGACCCCTCGGCCAACTCGTCCGCCGTGGTCGTCACCAACTCCTCGGCATCGCCGTCCACCGTCGTCGCGAACACGCTGTGCGGTGGTGCGGGCGTGACCAGCAACGCCGGAAGAAGCGCCAACGTGGTCGCGGTCCAGTGCGACCCCGGCAGCTGCACCACGGTCGCGGGCAACAGCATTACCGGCGGAAGGGGCGCTCAGGTGGTGGGTCTCAGCGTCGCTGGCGCTGGCGCCTTTGTCGACAGCAACGTCGTCAACGGCGGCTGCGGAACCGATAGCACCACCGGGCTCGTGCTAAGTGACTCGTCCGCCCGTGTGCAAAACAACCGAATCTTCGGCGGCCAATGCGTCGCCGGAAACACATCGTCGACCTTCGCGGGACTGAGCATCGTCCTCGGACCCAGCTCGGCGGAGCCGGACGTGCATTCGAACGACATCGATCCCATGGGCGGAACCGGCAACTGCCAGAGCACAGGCGTGACTGTCGACCGCGCGGCAGGCGACAACGTGCCCGCGGGAATTCTGCGCAACAACATCATCCTAGCCGGCGCCTGCGCCACGCGCTTCGGCGTGGTCGAGTCCTCCACTGCCACCGCGCGCCTGGTGGAAAACAACGATCTCTTCGCCCAAACCCTGGCCGATCCTTCGACCGCTGCCGCAGTCCTCTATCACCGCGCCGCCACGGACGCTTTGACGGCGGCACAAGTCAACTTGCTGGCCGGCGCCGAGAAGAACATCTCGAGCGATCCGAGATTCGTGGACTATCCGACCGATCTTCACCTCACGGCTGCTTCGCCCTGCATAGATCGGGGAACGGCGACGGGCGCGCCCGCGACCGACGGGGACGGCCAACCGCGACCCTTCGGTAGCGGATTCGACATCGGGGCCTACGAGTTTTCTAGCCCGTAACTCCGAGCCATCGACTGCGCAAGAGTCTCTTTCTCGGCGATGCCTCGGGGCCGACGGTAAAAAGCCACTTGCGCTCGGGGTTGCGGACAAGACGGAACCTGATTTCGATCAGCCTGTCGCCGCGAAAGAGATTCGCCGTGATCTCTTGCCCGGGCGCTCCGTCGGCCAGGCGCTTGCCGACTGTCGCCGCGTTGACGCGCGTTCCATCGACGGCGATCACCTCGTCGCCGTAGGTGATTCCCGCCTGCCACGCTGGCGAGCCGGGCACGACGTTTTTCACCAGCGCGCCTTCGCGATCACTGTTCGTGGCAAATACCAGCCCACACCAGGCGCGCAGGCGCTTGGCCTTGGTGGCGTCGTTGTTTTCGTGCAGCGCCGGTGCGCGCGCCTCGACCCGCACGCCCGCACCGCGCAGAAGCTGGGGGACGGGCAATTCCGCCGTGCCATCGATGAATCTGCCGAAGTAGCTGGCCAAAGAACGGCCGGCGATGGATTCGCCTTCGCTGCGGATGATGGATGCATCGATGGCAAGGTCGCGCTCGCCATGGCGAAGCCAAAGGCGCCGGAATAGATCGGGAACGCCTCGGCGTCCGCTCGTGGCTGAGCGCAGGAGAAGGTCAAGCACCAATCCTGCCCAGCGACCCTTGTCGTAGTAGCTCACCATGCGATTGATGTGGTTGTCGGCGGGTTTGTATTGCTTGATCCAGGCTTCGTAGGACAGCTCGGAAAGCGGCGTCACGTTGCGCCCGGGTCGCGCCACGTAGCGGCTCCAGTCCTCCGCTAAATCCTTCAGATAACGCTCGACCGAAAGCAGGCCCGCTCGCAGCAGAATCAGTCCTTGCAAATATTCGGTGAAGCCCTCGTGGAACCACAGCAGGCGCGTGTAGTTTTCTTTCGTGTAGTCGAAGCGCCGCAAGCCGCGGTCGCGGATGCGTTTGACATTCCAGGCGTGCAGGAATTCATGCGCGGCGAGCTCGTCGAAGCTTTGGTATGCCTTTTCGTCCTCGAAGGAGAACCCGGCGATGTCGAGGGTCGCGCAGCACGCATGTTCAAGTCCGCCACCGCGGCCGGGCAGGGCGTGGATGATGAAAAGGTAACGGTCGAAGGGAAAGCCGCCGAAGATCGATCCTGTGGTTTGGGTGATGGCGCGCAGATCGGCGAGAATTCGCCGCTTGTCGGCGTTGGTGCGCCCCTGCAAGGCAACCTCGAAGCGCGCGCCGCCCGCGCGAAAGGCGAGGAGCTCGTGCGTTCCAACCTCGAAGGGAGAATCCACGAGCTCGTCGTAGTCGCGGGCGCGAAAGGCGTTGCGCTGGCCGCGTAGCGCGGGCAAGGCCGTGCTGGTGTGCCAGTCGCCGGGCGGCTCCACGGTCACCAGGCACGGCCGTTCGCTTTCGCCATCGACGAAGAAAAACAGGCTTGTTCCGTTCCAGAAGGCGTGGCTGTCATCCAGGAACGACGTGCGCACGCTGGTTTCGAAGGCGAACACGCGATAGCGGATCGTAGCGGGACGGCCGAGGACGCGCAGTCGCCAGCGTGTCTTGTCGATGCGTTGGCAAGGAATGCTCGTCGAGCGTGTCGCGCCTCGAATTTCCAGATCGTAGATGTGGCGGGAAAAGTCGCGCACGAGATAACTTCCCGGAGCCCAAACCGGAAAGACGATGTCGATCTCCTGCCGTGCCGGCAGCGCCGGAATCTCCATCGTGATGTGAAACTCGTGGCTTTGCGGCTCGGGCATCGCCACGCGATAGCGGATGGGCGAAATGGACGAAGAGGGCATGGCCGTAGCTTATCCGTTCTGGCGCTCTATGCGTGCGTCGCGGGCGAGGGCGTGGCGCCCGATTTGGCGTCGTCATGGGACGGTGTCTCGGACGGAATGGGCAGAAAGACGCGAAAGACCGCCCCGCCTCCCGGCCGGTCGCCGACTTCCATCCACCCGTCGTGGTCCTTGACGATGCCGTGGCTGACCGGCAGGCCGAGCCCGCTGCCCTCGCCAGCTTCCTTGGTGGTAAAAAATGCATCGAAGATGCGCGCCCGGTCCGCCTGCGGCACGCCGGGGCCGGTGTCCGAAAGCTCCAGCATCAGGTAGGGCGAGGGCGGCGCCAGGTCGAGGCCTTCCTTGCGACGGATGACGTATTCGAGATTGATGGCGATCTGTCCGCCTTCGGGCATGGCGTGAATCGCATTCATGATCAGATTCAGACAGACCTGCTGAATTTCGTCGGGATCGCCGGGGATGGGGCGCAGCTCCGGCTCGCAACGAACATCCACATCAACGTGGTGCTGCTTGAGGCTCTCTTCTACGAATTCTAGGGTTTCTCGCACCGTTTTCAGCACGTCGACTTCGCTTGCCGTGGGTCGGTTCTTGCGGGACGAGTCGAGAACTTGGCGAATGATCTTGGTGATGCGATCGACCTGGGTCGAGATGATTTCGGCGTTCTTCTGCACGTCCGCGGGCTCGGCCACTCGCCGGGCCAGCGAGCGCGCCCGGCCGCCAATCACGTTCAGCGGCGTGCCCACCTCATGCGCGATTTCGGCCGCCATCTGGCCGATGGTGGCTAATTTTTCCGCGCGACGCAGGTGTGACTCGGTGGCGACGCGAGCCGCGGTGGCGCGGGCTTCTTTTTCGCGCGCCTCGCGCAGAAAGTTCATCATGTCGTTGAACCGGCCGGCCAGGCTGCCGATCTCATCCTCGCGCTCGGGCAGCACCGCGCGCGACATATCGCCCTTGGAAACGCCGTCGATGGCCTCGACCAGGCGGCGCAACGGCGTGGCCACCCGGCGCATGAGCATGACGTACACCGCGACGGCGAAGGTGACCACGAAGACGATGAGCAGTGGGACCAGACGTTCCGCCGTCGACAGGATTTCCTGGCCGATGAATTCACCGTCGCGCACCAGGCCCAGGAAGGCCACCAACTGGCGCGTGGTTCTGCCAGGCGGGGCGTTGTGCAGAGGAATCGCCATGGCGTAAAAAGGCGGCATTCCCTTCAGGTCGAAAATGCGGCCAACCGGCGCATCCAACTTCGTGGCTTCTTCGACCAGTCCGGCCCACGAGTTGTTCGGCCGCTGCGCTCCCCACGCGACGGCCTCCAGGCGAAACGCGCTGCCCTCGGTTGACAGCGCGGCCACGCGGTTTCTCAGTGCCTCGCCGGCGTTCTCGGGTGCAAGAGGCTCGAGTCCGGTGGTGATGGCATCGGCCAAGGCACGCGCCTCGCGATCAAGGTCGCGCAGCTGATCCGAGCGGAGCACCACGAGCATAGCCCCCATGGCCGCCGCGAGCACGGCAGCCATGAGTAGGGTGGTGACAACGGCAACGCGAGGACCGAGCTTCATTGGAACCGCTAACTATAGTACCGTCGCCACGTCACCAAGGAGGTGTCCAAATGCGTCGATTGTTCCTCACCACCAGCTTCCTTCTCGCAGCACTCCTGACCACGTCTCCTGCCCAAGCGCAAACCACCACGGCGAGCGGGGCCGTCAGCCCGGCTCTGTCTTCCCGCGGCCGCGGCATCGGCGTCGGTGCCGTCACCATGCTCAACGGAACCAGCGGCGCTCTTTTCACGTGGGGAAGCGCGGGTGGCGGGTTCCACGTTGATGGGTTTACGGGACTGCATCGTTTCGCCGCAGCCAACGGGAATAACACGACTAGCTTCACGCTGGGCGGGCGGTTCTGGTACCACCTGCACGCGGCTTCTTTTGCGGATTTTTCCCTGGGCGGTGGCTTGGGCTTTATCAGTTGGACCGCCAATCCCGGCACGGCGGCTTCCGATTCTCGACTCGATTTGTCCCTCGAGGTTGGTGGCCAGATTCGCGCCTTCATCGTGCCCAACGTGGCGCTATTGGCTGACCTCGGCCTCGGTGCAACCTTCGGGAACAGCGACGATATCATGATTGGTGGACAGGCCATCACGGGCTCCGGCTCCCCGCAGGGCGGCGGCGAATTCGTGACCGGAACCCTGGGCATCGCCTATTTCTTCGAGTAGATCTTCCGCGCCTGAATGAAGCACGAGCGCAGCGCCGAAGAACCCAATTTCGTAGTCGTCCGTGGCGCGCGCGAGCACAACCTGCATATCGACGAGCTGGCCATCCCCAAGCGCCAGCTCGTCGTGTTTACGGGGGTTTCCGGGTCGGGAAAATCGTCACTGGCCTTCGACACCTTGTACGCCGAAGGACAGCGACGCTACGTCGAGTCGCTGTCGTCCTATGCGCGCCAGTTTTTGGGACAGCTCGAAAAGCCCAAGTACGACCAAATCCGCGGTCTGTCGCCCACCATCGCCATCGAGCAGAAATCGGCGTCGTCGAACCCGCGCTCGACGGTCGGCACGGTCACGGAGATCTACGACTACCTGCGCGTGCTCTACGCGCGCGTGGGCGAACAGCGCTGTCATCTCTGCGGCGGCGAGGTCGCGGCGCGATCGGCCGGCGAAATCGTCGGCGAGCTGCTCACGTTGCCGGGAAAGACCAAGGTCACGCTGCTGGCCCCCAAGGCGGACAACCGCAAGGGCGAGTTCCGCGAGGTCTTCGAAGAGGCGCGCAAGGCCGGGTTCGTTCGCGTGCGAATCGACGGGGTCGTGCGCCGGCTGGAAGACGTCACCGCGCTCGACAAAAAGAAGAAGCACACGGTCCAGATCGTCGTCGATCGCGTGACCCTGGGCGACGCGGAACGGCCGCGCCTGTCCGACTCCATCGAAACCGCTCTGCGTGCGGGCGGCGGATCGCTGCTGGTTGCGGTGGAAGGCGAAGATCGCGAACGGTCCTACAGCGAGGAGCGCGCCTGTCCAAATTGCGGCGTGGGCCTGCCCGAGCTTTCGCCCCAATCGTTCTCGTTCAACAGCCCGCTCGGCATGTGCGTCGACTGCAACGGCCTTGGCTCGAAGCTGGAAGTCGATCCCGACATGGTGGTGCCCAACGCCGATCTCTCCATCGCCGAAGGCGCCATCGAGCCGTGGGGTGAACGGCTCGGACGCGAACAAGGCTGGACCACGCGCATCGCCTCCGCGCTTGAACGCGAGATGGGCATTCCGCTGAAGAAGCCGTGGAAACAGCTGACGTCGCGCCAGCGCGAGATCGTGCTCTTCGGGGCGGGCGAGCGCCGCATGCAGGTGAGCTGGTCGGGCAAGCACGGCGAAGGTTCATGGGCCATGCGCTTCGAGGGCGTGGCCAACAACATTCAGCGCCGCTGGCGCGAAACCCATTCCGAGCAGATGCGGCAGTGGCTCGGCAAATACTTCCGCGAGCAGCTCTGCCGCGCGTGCAAGGGCAAGCGCTTGCGTCCCGAGTCGCGCGCCGTGTTTCTCGGCGGCCAAAGCATCGTCGATGTTACGTCACTGACCGTCGCTGAAGCCGAGCGCCACTTCGGCGAATTGCCTCTCGCCGGCGCGCGGGCGCAGATCGCCGCCGAGATTCTCAAGGAAGTCCGGCTGCGCCTCGGCTTCCTGCTCAACGTCGGGCTCGAATACCTCACCCTCGATCGCGTGGCGTCGTCGCTTTCGGGCGGCGA
>Ga0182027_10009673_pt1 | contig 13808 bp, 11 predicted proteins | sample 712E1DmetaG_FD_121300 | JGI IMG/M metagenome (GOLD analysis project Ga0182027, IMG submission 121300) | Permafrost microbial communities from Stordalen Mire, Sweden - 712E1D metaG (Illumina Assembly) | ecosystem: Environmental > Terrestrial > Soil > Wetlands > Permafrost | place: Sweden...
CGGCTATCTGCTCGATCTTGAGGCCGGTCGTGTAGCTGCTCGGCGGCCGGATCGTCGCCGTCCACCCGGAGACGCAGATGGTCGAGCCAATGGTGGCCTGCGTTACGGCCGGGTTGAGCGCGCCGGGCGTAAGGGCGGGATCCGGCTCTCCGGGCAGTCGATCCGCCGCCGCGCCCGATCCGGGCGAGCCGACCGGGGCGCCGGTCGGCCCGGGCGTGATGGAGGCCCCGGCGAGGAGGTATCCACCGCCTCGTCATCGGCATCGGCCGGCGACTGGCTCGGCGTTGCGGCCGCGAGCGAGGGCGTGGCCGACGGCGTGGCCGACGCGGTCTGGGGCGTCTCAATGGCCCCGCTCGGCGTGGCCGTGGTCCCGGCCGGCCCGCAACCGCCGATGCCGAAGGCGGCGATCGCGATCACCGCGGCGAGCGCGCCCACCCCCGCGCGACTCGCGGCCGCGCGCCGCGCGCCAGTCCATCTCCAACCCCTGCGTGCGACCGCCATTGCCACCTCGTACCGACCAGCGGGACGCGGCGCCACTCTACTCGCTATCGAGCCTCCAGAGGAACCCCGAGGCCGCGCAGATCCGCGCGCAACTGGGCCGCGTCACGGAAGTGGATCCCGTGCATGCCGACCGCAACGGCCGCGGCCACGTTTCGATCCCAGTCGTCGACGTAGACCGAGGTCTCGGCGGCCAGCCCGAAACGGCGCAGGAACTCGCGATAGATGGCCGGGTCTGGCTTCCCGACCCCGACCTCGCCGGAGATGAGGATGCCGTCCATCTCCTCCAGGAATGGGTACCGGGGCCGCGTGACCGGGAACGTCTCGGCCGACCAGTTGCTCAGGGCGTACGTCCCCAGCCCGAATCTCTTGGCCTCGCGCATGATCCGGACGCTCCCCTCCAACGACTCGCCCAGCATCTCGGGCCAGCGCGTCTGGAAGGCGGCGATCGCCTCGGCCTGGTCCGGGTGGACTTCGATCAACTCGGCCACGCCCTCGGCAAATGGCCGGCCGGCGTCGAGGCGCGCGTTCCATTCCGGCGTGCAGATCTCGGCCAGGAACCGTTCCATGGCCGCCTCGTCGGTGCCGAAGATCTTGCGATAGAGGTGGCGGGGGTTCCAGTCGATCAGGACGCCGCCCAGATCGAACACGATGGTCGTGATCCGAGTCGCCATGAATCCTCACGATTGGTCCGGCGGGCCCGCCGCCGGGGGCGGCATCGAACCGGGCCGGGTCGCCAGATCGTACCTGAGTCGGGCGGACCCAGGGCGGCGCGGGCGAAGGCGCGAAGTCTCCTGGAATACCTCTCGCGGTCGAGGCCGCCCCGGTGGCGCCGCCGCGCTCAACCGACACTTCGGGCCGGTCAAAGGCGTCCTACGTCGGACGGCTCCGGCTACGGGGTCACCAGGGAAAGAGGGAACCATGTTGGCCAGATGGGTCCGGCTGAGCCAAATGCTGCCGGCTCCGACGCAGGCCGGTAAGTCAAGGCTCCGCGGCGTCGGAGCAGCCATGATCACGGTCATCATTGTCGGGGCGTGCGGCTCGGCCGCGACAACCCCAGGTGCCACGGGCGGCGCAACACCAACCACCCCCTGGCCGACTAACTCCCCTTCGCCGACGGCGCCTCCGTCACCCTCACAAACGCCGTCGCCGACGCCATCGCCGAGCGCGGGGCCCACGCCGTTCATGACGGAGGCCCCGGGTGGCCAGTTCGCGATCGCCCTGGGCAACACCGCGCTGCTTGCGCCGGCTTCCGACGACGGCAAGTTGGCCGGCACCGAGATTGACGACTTCGGCTTCGATCTGCTCCGCAAGCTCGCCTCGACCGGCAACCTGTGCGCGTCGCCGACGAGCATCGCGCTCGCCCTGGCCATGGTCCGGTCGGGCGCCAGGGGCATTACGGGAACGGAGATGGACGAGGTCCTGCACGGCTTCGGGTCGCCGGGGCAGGCGAGAGAGGTCGTAGCGCTGCTCAAGGAACTGCAGGCCCAGACGGTTTACCAGGACGACGGGGCCTCGGGCGACTCGCAGGCCACTCCGGACCACACCGGCCAGCAACCGGTGGTCGAGCTGGACGTCTCCAATGCCGTCTTCGCCCAGGAGGGCATGAGCCTGGAGCAGGCCTACCTCGACTCACTGAGCTCGGAGTTCGGAGCGGGCCTCGGGCTCCTCGACTACCAGAACGATCCGGAGGGCGCTCGCAAGATAATCAACGCCTGGGCGAGCGACCAAACCAAGGGCCGGATCCCGGAGGTCCTGCATCCCGGTGACGTCACTTCGGGGACGCGCATCGCGCTTGCCAATGCGATCTACCTCAACGCCGGCTGGTCGGACCCATTCGACCCGCAGTTCACAAAGTCGCTGCCGTTCACCCGCCCCAACGGATCGGCCGTCTCGGTTCCTACGATGGCCATCGAGCGGGAGTTCGCGTACACCGCCGGAACCGGCTACCGGGCAGTTGAGCTGCCGTACGGAAACGGCCTCGGCTCACTGTCGATGACGATCGTCGTGCCGGCCAACATGTCCACGTTCGTGAGCGGCCTCTCGGCAGCCACCCTGGCCTCGATCGACGCGCGGGCGAAGACCTACCAGGTCGACCTGACGCTGCCGCGATTCTCCGCCGACACGCGAACCGACCTGGCGACTGCGCTGGGAGCTATGGGCATGTCGGCCCTCTTCGATCCGGACGCCGCCGATCTCTCGGGCATCACGACGGATCAGCAGCTATACATCACAGAGGCGATCCACGAGGCCAACATCGACGTCGTGGAGCAGGGCACGACCGCCTCCGCCGTCACGGTTGCGCTAGGCGGGGCGACCGCAGGCCCGGTGAGTTTCCCCCACGTGCAGTTCCACGTGAACCAACCATTCCTGTACTTCATCCGTGAGCAGACGACGGGCGCCGTCCTGTTCATGGGCCGCATCGACGATCCGTCCGTCAAGAGCTGAGAGTCGCCGGAACCCGCTCGACCATCGCCGGCTGGGCGGGTTCGGCGCCGTCGAACTCCATGCCGCCTGCTACTCGTCGGCGATGAGCCGCTCGATCGACTTGGGCGTCATCTTGGTTCGGTGCGCGACATAGTTGGCGATCCGGGTTGGATTGCCGCGGCACCGGTGAAGGGTTCGATGGTTCAGCCGGGGCCACATGGCCATCGCCCGACGTTCCACGCGGTCCGCCGACTCCGGCCGCCCGGGAGGCAGACCGGGATGGAGGCGGGGAAACGGAACGAACACGGGAACCTTCCGGCTGCCGGCCTGACGCAGTCTCGGAAACCGAGGCATCGGCACGGGGGGTCGGTCAGGGTTCCATCATGCGCGCACCAAGCAGGTAATACAACTGCCGGACCTTGACACGGCCGTTGACAGCTTGAAACCCCCACTGGCCGCGGCGGCGGCAGCCGGGGCGCGGTTGGAATGACCGCCGGCCGGCTCGAAGCGGCGGCGGCGGAGCGCATAATCGGTCTTCCCGGGAGCACGCCGTCACGGAGGACGCCATGGCCAGCGATAAGTTCGAGGTGCCGATCCAGCGGCCAGACGCCTGGTCTTTCTCCGACGTGGAGGCCGCGTCTGTGCTGCCCGGCTGGAGGCACGATCGGACCGCGCTCGCTGCCCTATTCTCTGGGGCCGAGTTGCGCCGCCTGGACCGAAGCCGGGCCGGGGAGGGGCCGCGGACGGTTGTCTTTCTGAGCTACGAGAACCGCTGGGCCCGCTCCGGCGGCATCGCCGCGATTGCCGCCATGCTGCCCGGCGAGCTGGTGGCCGCCGGCGAGCGGGTGATCCGACTGAGCCCGTTGCACACCGGCCTCCGGACGGCGCCGACCCCGGGAGACCTCGAGGCCTGCGGCGAGTGCGCGGCGCTCTTCGATGGAATCGATCGGCCGGTCTCGATCTACCGGGCGATCGAGGGCGGGCGGGAGTGGTACCTCTTCGGCTCTCCGGGGTTCTTCGACGCCGACGGCGGCGCGGGAGGGGCCGACCCATACGTCTTCGGCGACGAGGCGCGGGCCGACCGCGACGGCAACGATTCCAGGCTGCTGCGCGACGCGCTCTTCGCCGCGAAGGCGATCCCGGCCGTCCTGGCGGCCCTCGCCCGCGACGGCCTGGTCGAACGCAACCTGCTCGTCCACGCCCAGGACTGGGAGCTCGCGGCGGTCGCGTTGACGGTCAAGGAGGCCCTGCTGGCCGGGCCGCTGCAAGGCCACTCGGCGTCCGTGCTCCTGACCCTCCACAACCCGTACGACCACCTGTTGTCGGATGAAGTCCTGACCAAGATCACCGACCGCGTAGGCGCGGCGGACTGGCCGCTCATCCACGCCGGCACCCGGACCATGCTGGCCCGGATGATCCCGCTGTTCGACGCGCCGGTATCGACGGTCAGCCGGCGTTTCGCCCAGGAACTGACGACGGATCCTCTGCAAACGGCACACTTCGCCGCGCACTACCGTGAGATCCTCGCCAGGCAGTCGGTCATCGGCATCGACAACGGCCTCTTCGCCGGGCTGCCGGAGCGCGATCCTGTGCTGGAGAAGGCGATCGGCGCGGCCCATCGAGGGCGGACCGGCGCGATCGTCGAACTCAAGATGGCGGCTCGGCGGAAGGCGCTGCGCGAGATGGGCGCCTACCTTGCCCGCCTGCAGGCAGTCCCAAACCCGAACGAACCCGTATACGGCGCCCTCGAAGGCGGCGCCGGCCGTCCCCTGGCCGATCTCCCAGACGAGGTGCCTCTCTTCCTGATGACCGGGCGCCTCGATCCCGGGCAGAAGGGCTTCGACGTGTTCGCCGCGGCGATCGACCAGACGCCGGCCGGACTCGGCCGGTACGTGATCTCGCCGCTCAGCCCGATGGCCTCCGATCCGGCCATCCGCCCCTACCTGGACGACCTGGCCGACCTGGCGGAACGGCGCCCCGGCGAAGTCGTCGTCCTGCCGTTCCGCATCGCCGAGATCTACGCCGACCTTGTCCGTGGCGTCACGTGGTCCGTGTGGCCGTCGCTGTACGAACCCTTCGGCGGCGTCACGGAGCCGTACGTCTGGCTGACCCCGGTAGTCGCCCGGGCCACCGGTGGCCTGGTCCAGCAGGTGATCGACTTCGGCATCAGCCCGAAGGACGCCACCGGCTTCCTGTACCGGGAGCCCGTGCCGGCGGCGCGCGCCTGGCAGGAGACCCAGCAGCGGGCAATGCAGGGTGCGGTGGGTCCCGCCGCGCGCGCACGGACGGCGCTCTTCCGCGCTCAGGCCGCCGCGCTGCGAGACGCGATCGTCGTCGCCGCCGATCTCTATCGAGACCGGCGCTCGGACTACGGACGGCTGATCGCCAACCTGCCGGAGATGTGCCGCGTCCTCGATTGGGGGCGCTCGGTCGGCGACTACCGCGCCTGGTATGACTCGGCCTGCGTTCAGGGCGGGCCACCGGCGGGGCGGCCTGGCGGAGTGCGAAGTGCGGGGCGACCCCGGAGTGAGGCGGCCCAACGTGCCGCTTCAGGCGATGCGCTCGCCGGCTCGAATCGCCAGGTTCAGGCGGTTCTCGGGCGGAGAGAGCGGGCACGACCAGCGCGAGTCGAAGGCGCACGACGGCTGGTAGGCGAAGTTGAAGTCGACCGTGACGGTCCCGGCGTCCGGATCTCCGCCCAGGTCCGCGCCCTTGGCAGTGTCGAGCAAGTAGCGCCCGCCACCGTACGTTTCGCGGCCGTTGGTGGCGTCACGGAACGGCAGGAAGAGGCCGCCCGAGTACTCGCGCAGCCAGAAGACGGCAAGCCGGCGCGGGCCTTCGTCGAACGGGAACTCGAGCCAGCCGATCCGGTCGAACTCGGGCGCGAGGCCGGTGCTGACAGGCAGCGCGAGAGCACCGAGCCGGTGGAGCGGGCGCGCCGTCTCCGTCGCGGGGGCCACGGCGGAGTCCAGTCCCGACTCGCTGATGAGCGACAGCTCGAACCGCAGGCGCGGGTCGTACCGGAAGTGCAGGCCCCGGAATCCCGCGCGGCCCTCGGCCGGCACGGGCGAGGCCGGATGGCCCCGGTATAGCGCCTCGCGGGCCTGCCGCCACAGGGCGTGCGCGGCGACCGGGTTGGCGGGAGCCAGCTGCCGGACCTCCGCATACAGCTCTGCCACGCGACGCCGCCAATCGGCGAGGCCCAGCTTCTCCGCGCCCGTTTCGGTGACCATTTCGAGGCTCGACGTGCTCACGGGGCCAGTTTCGTCCCGGAAAAGCGGCCGTCAAACCGGGTCCCGCCAGATGATCGGGGCGTGGGCATCATCGGCCGACCGGCTACCTGCGGAGGTACGTCAGCACGGCGAGGACGCGGCGGTGGTCATCGGGCGCGGGCAGGAGCTCCAGCTTGGAGAAGATGCTGGAGATGTGAGCCTCAACCGTCTTGGGTGTGACGAAGAGCCGTTCGCAGATCGCCTGGTTGGACCGGCCCTCGGCCATCAGGGCGAGGACCTCTTGCTCCCGATCGGTCAGTTCGTCGAGCGGGCTGCGGGCGCGACGCCTGTTGACGAGCAGGGCCACCACCTCCGGGTCGATGACCGAGCCCCCGCCTGCCACGCGCCGGACGGCCTCGGAGAACTCGCCCACGTCGGCCACGCGATCCTTCAGGAGATACCCGACGCCGCCCTCCCCTTGGGTGACCAGGCGGAGCGCGAACTCGGTTTCGACGTATTGCGACAGGACGAGCACGGTGACGCGGCCGCCGTATTCCGACCGAATTGTGTCGGCAGCGAGGAGCCCTTCGTTGGTGTGCGTGGGCGGCATTCGGATATCCACGATGGCCACGTCCGGGCTGGTCGCCCGAACCGCGGCGAGGAGTTCCTCCGCCGTGCCGCCCTGTCCGACGATCTCGAAGCCCGCTTCGGTCAGCAGGCGGGCCAGCCCTTCGCGCAGGAGCACTGAATCGTCGGCCAGCACGACTCGCAGGCGTTCGGTCATCGGCCCCCCTCGACCACCGGCAGGATTGCCCGGATGGTGGTGCCTTCGCCGACCGGACTGGTCGCCACCAGCGTCCCGCCGATCGTCTCCACTCGGTCGCGAAGGCCGCGCAGGCCGGAGCCGTGTGTCGGATCGGCGCCGCCGCAGCCGTCGTCGCGGACCTCCACGGTCACCGAGTCTCCAACCATGGCCAGATCTACGCTTGCGGAACGGGCCCGAGCGTGCTTGCCGACGTTTGCGAGGGCCTCGGAGACGACGAAGTAGGCCGTCGCCTCGACTGGGCCGGGCAACCGACGCGGGAGATCCGCCCGAAGTTCGACGGGCACCGCGGCCCGATCGGCAAGGGACCGGACGGCGGGCTCGAGACCGGCCTCGGTCAGGATGGCGGGGTGGATGCCACGGGCCAGTTCCCGCAACTCGGCCAGGGCCGCTCGCACCTCCTCGGACGCCTGGGCAAGCGTGGCCTCGAGGTTTGGATCCGCCCCCGGCCCGACCTGTCCGCGGGCCCGTCCGATGGCCAACGACAGCGCCACCAGGCGCTGCTGAGCACCGTCGTGGATGTCCCGCTCGATCCGGCGGCGCTCCGCGTCGGTCGCCTCCACGATGCGCGCCCGGGACTCGCGAACTTCCGCCAGCTGGGCGTGGACTTCACCCTGCAACCTGTCGTTCTCGACGGTCAGCCTGACCGCGGTGGCCACGGAGGCCACCAGGCCCGGGTCCTCCAGGAGAGCCGGATCGTGGAGGATGGCGGCCAGCGGCGATCCCTCGCGTTCGAGCATCGTCACCGCTCGTCCGCCGGCCAGGACCTCCAGCGACTCCACCGCCGCGCCGCCGGCATCCAGAAACGCCCCCGCATCCGTCGACCACAGGACGACCTCGAGGGAGGGATCGCCCAACGCCGTCGCCAGCGCCCACCGGAGTTCGGCCGGTTCGGGCGCATCGCCCAACTCGACGACCAGGTCCGCGATTGCGGAACGAGCCATTCGAACGCGCAGCAGCCCCGCCAGGAACCCGATCGGGACGGCGCAGAAGCTCAGGGTGTGGCCGAACAGGATGACGTCCATCGCCTGCCCCTGAACGCCCGCTGCACCGGCCGCCGCCTGGATCAGCGACGTGGCCACGAAGAAGAGGGCGCCGGCGAGGACCGGCGCGATCGAGAGGCGGGCCGGCCCGCTCAGGCGCCACCAGCGACGTGCCAGCCAGTATCCGAAGACGGCCAGGAACCCGATTCCGAAGACCGCATAAGCGATGTCGAAGGCCTCCAGAACAGTGGGGTCGGCACTCACGAAGAGCGGGTTGGCATGCGTCCATCCCGGGATCGACTTCACGGGATCCAGGAAGAGCACCTGCTGGATCCTGTACAAGGCACACGCGATGACGACGCCGATCAGCGCCGCCGGGGCCCGGCCGTCGAGACGCCCGCTCGGGAACGAGATCGGGATCGCGGCGCCGGCCCCTGCGCTGACGATGTAGAAGACGGCAGAGAGGACGATGAGCACGGGCGACTCCGCGCCGGCCAGGAAACCCAGCGGGGCGCACAGCCCCGAGATCACGAGCCACGTTCCGATGGGATTGCCTGGTCTGCGGTCGCGGGCAATCAATCCGACGACGACCGATACGGGGCACACCGCAGCCAGGGCGAACCGGCCGGGCCCGCCCAGGTCGGGCCACCAGCCATCGACGAAGATCGGGATTGCCGCCGATGCCGCGGTCAGAACCAGGATCGCCGCGGTGGCGACCCAGCGCCGCTCGATCGTCATTGCCGCTCCCTCGAGGGCCGCCCGCCCGGAACGTGGCCCACGCGAGCGACCATCTCCACGAAGGCACGGCCGTTGAGCTCGTCCTTGGCAACGAAGCCGGCCGCCGGACTTGCGGCGAGTCGGAGGCCGTAGACGGCGGCCTCGCGACTGGACGTCAGGACGACCGTTGGCGGCGTATCACCGGCGGCCAGCCGAGTTGCCACCTCGAACCCATCGATGTCCGGCAGGCCGATGTCCAGCAGCACGATCTCGGGCGAGAGCGTGCGCGCCAGTTCGATTCCCGAACGCCCGTCGGGCGCCTCGCCAACGACGGCGCATCCCTCGGCTTCCAACAGCGCGCGAGCCTGGCGCCTGAAGGGGGCGCTGTCGTCGACGATCAGGACCGTACTCACCGCGCAATCGTCGCATCGATGTCGAGCCATCCACCACAGGGTTAACCCTGATCGGGCACGGCCCGGATTCCTGGGCCCGCCCCGATGTCGCGGACGTCCGCGGTGCCGATCGTTGCGGCTGCCAAACCGCGCAAAGGAAACGATCGATGCGAATGCTAAGAGACCTCTCCCGACGAAGGCTTCGAACCGGCCTGACGATCCTGGGCATCACCATCGGGATCTGGGCCCTGGTTGTCTTCGGATCGATGGCCAACCGGATCAACGACATGGTCGGCAAGGGCAGCGCCTACTACGAAGGCGGCGCCATAACGGTCTGGGGAGGCGGCGGCAACACCCCCGAGAACAACCCGATCGACATCTCGCTCGCCGGCAGGCTCACCGCCCTCCGGGGCGTGGACGTGGTCGTACCGGGCGCTGCCATGAACCTCTCCGACGACACGCCGAGCATGTCGCTGGGCCTGCCGCCGATGATCACGGGCGAAATCGCCGGCTCGGACAGGGGGCGAATGACGATGGTTCTCCGGGCCGCGTCGGGCCGGCTGCTCACCGCGGCCGACGAGGGCTCCAGGGTCACCGTGCTGGGCTGCGATCTGGCGGCGCAGTACGGCAAGCATGCCGGCGACACGATGATGCTTCGGGGCGAACGGTTCCTCGTCGTCGGCATCCTCGACCCGACCCTCACCCAGCCCGACAACTCGGCCATGGTTCCGCTGGCCGCGGCCCAGCACCTGTACCTGGCCACGCTGCCGTCGCTCGTCCGGGCAAACCTGACGGCGTCGTCGGTGGTGACGTCATTCACCGTCTACCCGGAGCCCGGCGCGAGCCCGGACATGGTCGCGGCCGAGATCAAGGCTCTCGATCCCGAACTGGGAACCATGACGCCCGGCGACTTCGAGCGGCTGGCCGGTTCGTACGCCGGGATGCTGAACGACGTTCTCATCGGCATAGGCCTGATAAGCCTGGTAGTCGGCGGCCTGTCGGTGGTGAACACGATGGCCATGTCGATCGCCGAGCGAACTCACGAGATCGGAATCAAGCGAGCCATCGGTGCGAGCCGCGCCAGGATTGTGCGCGATGTCGTCGCCGAGTCGGCGCTGATCGGCTGCATCGGAGGCTCGATCGGGCTGGCCCTGGGCGCCCTGCTGGTGACCGTGGCCAACGAGGCCGGCCGTTCGTCGGGAACCATCCTCTTCGAACTGACCGCCGGGACGGCACTCGGCTCCGTGGTCTTCTCGACCCTGCTCGGCGCCCTGGCCGGGTTCGTGCCCGCCCTCCACGCCGCGCGGCTGGATCCCGTCGCGGCCCTCCGCTACCAGTAGCCCCCACGCAACAACGCACAGGAGACACAGCTATGACCGCCGTCGCCAACCAGGCCCCTCTCCTGGAGGGCCGCAACCTCCGCAAGACCTACAGGCTCAGCCGCCACAACTCGGTCCAGGCGCTGCGCGGCGTGGACGTCCGGATCGAGCCGGGCGAGATGGTCGCCATCATGGGCCCGTCCGGATCGGGCAAGAGCACGCTCATGCACATCCTTGGCCTGCTCCATGCCCCGGACCTGAACCACGGGCCGCGCCCCGAGCTCAGCTTCGGCGGCCGCGACATCGTCGCCCTGGGCGAGGGTGATAGGACGCGCATTCGAGCCAGGGAGATGGGCTTCGTCTTCCAGGACTTCAACCTCGTCCCGACCCTCACCGCCCTGGAAAACGTCCTGATGGCCTGCGAGTACGCCGGCCGCGGCGGCAGCGGGGCGAGGGCCGCCGCGCTCGAGGCGCTCCAACTCGTCGGCCTCTCGGACCGGGCCGGCCATCGACCGGCTGAGCTCTCCGGCGGCGAACAGCAGCGCGTCGCCATCGCCCGCGCCCTCGTCAACCGGCCCTCGCTCGTCCTGGCAGACGAACCGACCGGCAACCTCGACTCGGCCCGCACCGACGAGGTCCTGGCCCTGCTGCGACGACTCAACCGTGAGCACGGCCAGACCTTCCTGCTTGTCACCCACGACGAGGAGGTCGGCAGAGCCTGCGACCGGATCGTCCGGATGCGCGACGGCCGGGTCCGGGAAGGATCGAGGTGACGGCGATGCGAGTCCTGGTCGTTTACGGCAGCCGCCTCGGGGCAACCCGAGGCATAGCCGAACGCGTGGCCGCGCGGCTCGCCTCGGCGGGACTCGAGGCCTCGCCTATGGCCGCAGAACGGACTGCCCACCTCCCCGCCGCCGACGCTTTCGTCATCGGTAGCGGCGTATTCGGCGGGCACTGGATGAAGGAGGCGGCCGAGCTGATTCGCCGGAACCGGTCCGTTCTATCGACGCACCCGGTCTGGCTCTTCAGCAGCGGCCCCGTGGGACGCTGGGCAGCGGCGCGTGACCCGATGGAACCGGGCGAGATCGCCGGGTTCAGGCGGGCGATTCGGCCGCGTGATCACCGAGTCTTCGCCGGCGCGCTCGACCGCGGCACCCTCGCCGGCAGCGACCTGAGCCCGATCGAGCGGTTCGTCACCAGACGGTTCATGCCCGAGGGCGACTATCGGAACTGGACGGCGATCGAGTCCTGGGCCGACGGCATCGCTCGCGAGTTAGGGCATCGATCCAGGTGAGAGCGACAGCCGTCGCGTCGACGGCCCTCCGCCGCCGCGTCGACGGCCCTCCGCCGCAGCGTGGCCTCCGCCTACGGAACCTACGTCGTCAGCCCGCGCCTTCGGAGCTCGGCCAGCAGGACCGTCATGCTTTCGATGGTCGCGGAGGCACCGGCGGCCCCCAGGTCAGCGGCACCCGCCGCGCCGGTCGTCACGCCGATGCCGATCATCCCCGCCGCCGAGCTGGCAAGCATGTCCCACGTCGAATCACCCACGTACCAGCAGCCCTCAGGCGCGACGGTCAGCTGAGACGCCGCCGCCAGGAGCAGGTCCGGCGCCGGCTTGGCGTGGGCGACGTGGCTCTGATCCACGATCGGCGGCTCGGCCGGCAGGGCCAGCGACCGCACCGAGGCCATCACCTGCCCCGGCAGGCTCGACGTCGCTATCGCGAAGGTCAGGCGGCTCCTCTCCAGCGCGCTCAACAACTCCGACGCTCCCGGAAGCGGCGCCGGCGCCGCGTTCAGCCGGTCGAAGATGGCGCCGCTGAGGTCGTCCACGACCGTCGCCTCGGCCTCGTCGAATTCCCGCCCGGCGGCCCGGGAAGCCTCGCGGGCCAGCCGGCGCCCATCGGATCCGATCAGGCGGGCCACGCCATCGCGGTCGATCGCGACGCCGTGGCGCCGCAACGCCTCATGCCAGGCCTCGATGCGGAAGCGCACGGTGTCGACGAGCGTCCCGTCCAGGTCGAACAGGACTGCCTTCGGTTCGGGCAGGGCGCGAAGGGAGTCACTCGGGCTCATGTTCGAATGGTGACAGGAACCCCGAGACCGATCATGGGACTTCTGGGCCCCGCGGGGACGAGGCCCGATAATGGCCCAATGCCGACCGAGATGGATCCGCCGTACGACTTCGAACCTGCCGGGGCCTTCGGCGACGAGGATCCGGATTCGCCCTGCGCGGCCGCCGCCGACGGCGCGCCCGACGACCCGTTCGAGTCGCTCGTGTTCGGGGCGCTCGACTCGCTGCCGGAGGTCTTCCGGGAGCGGCTCGGCAGTGTCGCGGTGGTAATCGAGGACGAGCCGACGCCGGCCCAACTCGGATCCGTGGGCGCGTGGGGGCTGTTGGGACTCTACACGGGCGTACCGCGCACCGCCTGGGGAGCCGAGAACGCCGCCGTGGCGAGCAAGATCACGATATTCCGCGGCCCGCACCTGCGGCAGTTCCGCGATCCCGAATCGCTGGCCCTGGGCGTGGCCGAGACGGTGCGGCACGAGGTCGCGCACCATTTCGGGATCTCCGACGCGCGCCTGGACGAACTGGCCCGCGAGCGACGCCGCCGCTGACCAGGACGCGCCACCACGAGAGCGCGCGCGGTGGTCCTCCGCCCGGCCGCGCGGCCGGGCGCCGCCGTGACCAGGACGCGCCACCAGGGCGCACGCCGGCCGCCGCCACCAGGGCGCGCGGCCGGTCGCCGACGGTCGGCGGCGCGGGAGGTCGGGCCGGGTCGGCCGGCTAGCTGACTCGCGCCTTGGCCGGGCAGTAGGTCAGGCTGGCGTTCTTGCGCTGCGTCCAGCTCTGGCCGGCACGGACGCGCCCCTTGAGCCAGGCCTTGCGATTGCGGAGGTGGCTCCGCTGGATGCCGGCGCCACCGTTCTGGCGGCTGTCGACCGTGGCCGTTCCCGCGGTCGCGGAACGGAACGAGGACTTGCTGCGGTCGGCTTCGGGACAGGGCTCGGGGCCGTCGTCGGGGTGATCTCGTCAGCCATGGGAGGCTCCTTTCAAGCTTGCGGGCAGGCGCGAACTCGCCGGCAAGCGCGGAATGCGTTTGGGTGGGAAGAGGTCGGGTCCGGCGTGACCGCCCCGGAGGGGCTACGCCACCTTGCCGTTGCGACCGCCGCCGAGGTCGCCGCGGACGGCCGCGGCGCCGTGGTTGCGCGACCAGGTCGAAACCGCGGCGTCGAGCGCCACGGATTCCGGACGAACCGAGAGCCTGTCGTCGGAGCCGCGAACGGTCGGTCCCAGTTCGGCCAGTACGCCGCGATAGTTGGGCTTGTCGTTCGGCGATCGGTCGATCGGTGGGAATACGTCGAAGTAGCCGTCGGTGCTCACCACGATGAGCGCGTCGGCGGTGCGGAAGCTTCTGCGGGCCACGAAGGGGGATCCA
>Ga0182027_10009674_pt1 | contig 13805 bp, 14 predicted proteins | sample 712E1DmetaG_FD_121300 | JGI IMG/M metagenome (GOLD analysis project Ga0182027, IMG submission 121300) | Permafrost microbial communities from Stordalen Mire, Sweden - 712E1D metaG (Illumina Assembly) | ecosystem: Environmental > Terrestrial > Soil > Wetlands > Permafrost | place: Sweden...
CGCGACATGCCGGCGCGCGCGGTGGAAGTGCGTGGCGTCAAGATCCATACCGTGGAGATCCCCATCCCGGTGCGGCACGGCCCCGCATTCGAGGGAGAGCGCGTGCGCAAGGAGGAGGTCGCCGTCGAGTTCGGCGGCAAGTACACACGGTGCTTCGAGTACCTCGCCAGCCGTCCCATGGACCAGGTGCAGGACGGGCTGATTCGCGTGGTTGGGCCGGAGATCGGGGACGTGCCGGAGGGTGCGCGCCTGCCGCTCGCGATCTTCGTGGAAGTGGCCGGCCGGAAGATGCAGCCCGAGTTCGAGTCCATTCTGGAGCGGCACATCCATTCCTTCCTTTCCGAACCGATGGGTGTGATGCACCTCGGCCAGCGCGACACGGTCTGGCTCCGCATTTCCAAGAAGGCGCGCGAGGCCGGGTTCCGCATCGAGCACCTGGGGACGGTCTTGCTGCACAAGCTGAGGAACGATTTCCCCGCCATCGTGGACAAAGTGCAAGTCACCCTGTTCACCGAATCCGCCGGCGTGGAGGAGCTGTATCCCACCGCCATGGCCGCCTACCAGTCACGCGACGAACGCATGGGGGCGCTGACGGACGAGCGGGTGGAGACCTTCTACTCCTGCGCCCTGTGCCAGAGTTACGCCCCCAACCACGTCTGCATCATCACTCCCGAGCGCCTGGGCCTGTGCGGAGCCTACAACTGGTTCGACGGCAAAGCGGCTTACGAAATCAACCCGCATGGCGGCAATTTGCCGGTCCGCAAGGGGGATTGCGTGGACCCCGTGCTGGGGCAGTGGAAGGGGATCAACGACTTTATCCGCAACGCCTCCAACGGCGTCTTCGAGCGATTCTCGGCCTATTCGATGATCGCCGATCCGATGACTTCGTGCGGCTGCTTCGAGTGCATCGCGTGCATCCTGCCGGGGACCGGCGGAATCATGATCGTGGATCGCGAATACAATGGCGAGACCCCCGTCGGCATGACGTTTTCCTCGCTGGCGGAGATGACCGGAGGCGGACAGCAGACCCCCGGGTTCATCGGCATCGGCACGATCTACGCCCTCTCCCGCAAATTCATCAGCGCCGATGGAGGCCTGGCGCGGCTGGTGTGGACCACGACCCGCATCAAGCAACGCCTGGGCGACAAGCTCCGCCAGCGTTGCGAGGAACTTGGCAGACCCGGGTTCTACGAAAAGATCGCCGATGAGACCGTGTGCACGGACCTGGAGCCGCTGATCGAGTACCTGGCGACGGTGGAGCACCCCGCGCTCGAAATGGGCGAGATGGTCTGAGGAGCCCCAAGCATGAGTCTGGACCTGAAACCGAAGAAATGGGCCGGCGCCCTTCGCGAGGTGACGTTGGGAGCGGGCAGCCGCCGGCCGCTCACCGTGGGCGGCGGCAACGGTCTGCCGCTTCACACCTTCGAAGCCGCGTTTCCGCATCGGCCCGTTCTGGCCCTGGAGATCACCGACGTGGACCCGGTTCGCTGGGTGGAGAGCGTCCGCCAGCCGTGGGAAGGCGTGCTGGGCCGGCCCGCCGAGGCTGCCCGGCGGGCTGTCGGGGAGTTCGGAGCGGACCTGCTGCTGGTCCACCTGATGGGCGCCCACCCGGACCGCGGCAACCGCTCCCCCGAGCAGGCCGCCGCCGATGCCGGCGCCGTGCTGGAAGCCGTGGACGTTCCCCTGATCGTGAAAGGGCCGGGCGCCGGCCAGAAGCAGAACGACGTGCTGGCGCGCGTGGCCGAAAGCTGCCGGGGAGAAGGTCTGGCGCTCCACTCGGCCACCAACGAAGATTACAAAACCCTGGCCGCCGTCGCGGTGGCGTACGGCCACGTGCTGGTGGCGGAGAGCCCCATCGACGTGAACATCGCCAAGCAGCTCGATATCCTGCTGGCGGATGCCAATGTGGACCTGAATCGCGCGCTGATCGATCCCCTCACCGGCGGTCTGGGCTACGGATTGGAGTACACCTATTCGGTGATGGAGAGAATCCGGCTGGCGGCCCTGGGGGGCGATGCCATGCTGAATTGCCCCATCGTCTGCCTGGTGGGCGAGGAGACATGGAAGGCCAAGGAAGCCAGGGTCTCCGCCGGCAAAGAGCCGCTCTGGGGGGACCAGCGGGAGCGCGGCATCCACTGGGAAGTGACCACCGCCATGGCTCTGATCGAAGCCGGCGCCGAGGTGCTGGTGTTGCGCCATCCCGAGGCGCTGGCGAGAATCCGCAAGCAACTGGATTCGTGGTTTGGCAAAACTAGTGGAGGCGCCCCATGCCGTTGACGGGTTTGCAGATTTTCAAGCTCCTTCCCAATACCAACTGCAAGAAGTGCGGGTATCCCACGTGCCTGACGTTCGCCATGAAGCTGGCCGCGGGAAAGGAGTCGCTGGAGAAGTGCGCGGATGCCTCGCCGGAGGCCAAGGCGGCTCTGGGCGCAGCCTCGGCGCCGCCCATTCGGGGGGTCACCATCGGCCAGGGTGCGCGAGCCGTCACGGTTGGGGAAGAGACGGTTTTCTTCCGGCACGAGAAGACCTTCGTGCGGCGTCCCGGGCTGTTCCAGACGTTCGATCCGGCCGGACTCGCGGCGGCCGGGCGCGACGCCCGGCTGGACCACTGGCGCGCCATCCGCATCGAACGCGCGGGAGAGACGTTTCAGGTGGATGGCATCGCCGTGGTGGAAACGCCCGGAGCGGCGCAGCCCGCGGAGAGCGCCGCCGCCGCGGCCGCCGCCGCCGAGCGCGGGTTTCCGGTGGCCATACTCGCCGCCACGCTGCCCGGCGCGACGGCCGTAGCGGAGAGAATCAAGGAACATCGCCCCCTGCTGGTTCCACCTGCCGGCGCCGACCCGGAGGCATACGCCGCCATGGCCGCGCGGCTCGGCATACCGCTGGTGGTGGGAGCGCCGGACCTGAACTCGCTGGCCGACCGGGCGCGCGAGGCGGCTGGCGCGGGCGTCACCGATATCCTGCTGGAGCCGCCCGGCGGCGATCCGCGCTCGCTGCATCACAGCCTCAGCGCCATCCGCCGGGGCGCTCTCGACCGCATCCACCCCGGCCTGGGCCACCCCGTCTTCCTGCGCGTGGGCGCCGGCGAGATCGAAAAAGCCGTGTTGGGCATCACCAAGTTCGCGTCGCTGGTGGCGCTGGACGATTGCGGCGGGGAGACCTGGCTGCCCCTCTGGACCCTGCGGCAGAACCTCTACACCGACCCGCAAAAGCCTCTTCAAATGGACCCCGGCCTGTACGCCATCGGCGAGCCAAACGACCGGTCGCCGGTGCTGGTCACTTCCAATTTCTCGCTGACCTACTTCATTGTCTCGACGGAGGCCGAAGCTTCCGGCGTGGCGTGCCACCTGGCCGTGGTGGATGCCGAGGGGCTGAGCGTGCTGACCGCCTGGTCCGCCGGCAAGTTCTCGGGCGACCGCGTGGCCAAAGCCCTCCGCGAGATGAAGGCAGCCGAACGGGTGAGCCACCGCACCGTGATCATTCCCGGATATGTCCCGGCAATTTCCGGCGAACTGGAGGATGCCCTGGGTGACGGCTGGCGCGTGCTGGTGGGTCCGCAGGAGGCGTCCGATATCGCGCCCTTCTTCCGCGATGTGTGGGAACCGTTGGCCCGCGATCCGGGAGCGCAGCCGTAACGCCGCCGGTTGAGCCGCCCCATGCCCTCGCACACAGTTCGGTTCTCGCCCTCCGGCCGCTCCACTATTACCGCCGAGGGCTCCAGCATCCTGCGCGCCGCCGAGTTGGCCGCCGAACCGGTGCGCGCGGAATGCGGAGGACGGGGCGCGTGCGGCCGCTGCCTGGTCCGCATCCTGGAAGGGCAGGTTCCCGAGTACCGCGTTCTGCGGCGCGAATCCGGCTTCCCTCATGTGCTGGCGTGCCTCACCCCCGTTCACGGACCGCTGACCGTCGAGCCGCTGGTGGAAGCGCAACTCCCCAAGCTGGTCTCCGGAGACCGGTACATCGGCACCCAGGCGCTTCGGGCGTGGGCCCCCTGGCCGCTCGAGCTCGCGCCGCTGGTGGAATCCCGCGAGCCGGAGGACCTGGGCGTCGCGCTGGATGCCGGGACCACCACATTGCGGATGCTGCTGATCCGTCTTTCCGATGGCGTGATCGTGGGCGAGGCCGGGGCCTACAATCCCCAGATCGCCAGAGGCGCCGACGTGATCTCCCGCATCGTCGCGGCGGAGAAGGGCGGCCTGGGTGACTTGGCGGCCGCGGTTCGCCTGGCCGTGGTTTCGATGATCGGCGAAGCGGCGGCGGCGGGAGGCCTCGATCCCGGGCGCATCCGCGGGTACGTGGTGGCGGGCAATGCCACCATGATCCACCTGCTGTTGGGCGAGGATCCGTCTGGAATTCGCCGCGTCCCCTCGCAGCCGCGCGCCTTGGCCTTTCCCCCCGTGGACGGTGCGGACCTGGGATGGCCCGGCGGCGCCTGTACGCCGGTGCATAGCGTTCCAGGCGCCGGCGGGTGGGTCGGCGGCGACATACTGGCCGGGGCTGTGCGGGCGGGGTTCTCACGAGCGGTGGAGACGGCCCTGTACGTGGACCTGGGGACGAACGGCGAGATCGTCTTCGGAAATGCCGATTTCGCGCTGGCGTGCGCGTGCAGTGCGGGCCCGGCGTTTGAAGGCGGCGGCATCCGCTGCGGGATGCGCGCGGACCGGGGTGCGGTCGATGGCGCTTCCATCGACGCGGAGAACGGCGCGGTGGATCTCTCCGTGATCGGCGGTGGAGGTGTCCGTGGCCTGTGCGGGTCGGGGTTGATCGCCCTGGCCGACGCCCTGTTCCGCGCCGGCTGGATCGACCGCGGCGGCAGGCTGACCGGGCGCGTGCCCGGTGAACGCCGTGTGGAAGGCAAGTGGGGCACTGCGATTGCGCTCTCCGACGACCGGCGGGTGGCCCTCTGGGAACGGGACCTGGCGAGCCTCATTCGCGCCAAAGCGGCGGTCTTCGCGGGCATCCGCTCGCTGGTGAATTCGCTCGGCCCCGGCGGCCCCTCCATCGAGAGGGCGTATGTCTCGGGCAATTTCGGCCGCTATCTCAACCTGCCGGCCGCGGTGGGGATCGGACTGCTGCCGGACATCCCGCTCGGCCGCTACGGCTACATCGATAACGGATCGCTCGAGGGCGCAGCCCTGAGCCTGCTCTCACGCGAGTTCTTCGCCGAAATCGCCGCTTATCTCACGCGCGTCACCTACGTGGATCTCTCCGAGTTAGCCGGCTACATGGACGAGTTCGTGGGCGCCTCTTTCCTGCCCCACACGAGCCCCGATTTGCTGCGCATGCGTTGAACGCCGCGCCTCGCCGCGTACGCCCCGGTGCGGCATTTCGATTTCGTTACCTTCGACGACCCGGAGTTCGTTCGCGACACGCCCCACGCGCGCGTGTCGCTGTACCTGGGCGCGCCGCTCAATTACCATGCCGAAAAGGTGGGCCGCGCGTTCGATACCACGGCGTTCCGTACGGTGTCCGCGCAGCAACTGTTGCAGATCCGCGCGGAGTCGTTCAACTTGCGCGACAAACCGCCGTTCGGGGCGGCAAGCCTGACCGCGGCCTGGGCGAGTTTCAGCGCCGTCACCACCCGGACCGACAACCCGCGCCACATCCACTTCGGTGCGCGGGTGGCGTTCTGAGCCTCGCGACCGCAAGGGCGCGATCCACGAGATACCTTGCAGGAGGGCAGTCAGCCGCGAAACGACTCCGGGCAAATACCCCGTCGAGTGCGGGAAAATGGCTGCATGGTTTACGCCAAGGACAAAGTTGCCGCATTGCGTCCCGCCGCCGAGCCGGCCGAAAAGTTGCGCGAAGGATTGTCCCGACGGATCATCCGCACCAACCAGCTCATGTCGGTTGTGCTCGACATCGAAGGCGGGCCGTGGAAGGAGCCCGAAGCGTTCCACTCGCACCCTCACGAGCAGACCACTTACGTGGCCTCCGGCCAGGTGCTGTTTTGCAGTGAAGGAAGCGCATCGGAAAGGCTGAACGCCGGAGATCTGATTGCGATTCCCTCCGGCGTCCCCCACTCCATTCAGTTGTTGTCCGCCTCCGCGCGGCTGGTGGATACGTTCTACCCGGTCCGCGAGGACTTCATCGGGAAAGGCTGACTACAGCCCTACGCGATCGTTCATGCGGGTAAACTCCCTCACCGTGGCGCCCGCAAGGGAGACTTCCCTGGGAACTGCCAGGGTTGGCGCGATGGCGTTTGGGAACGCGTCCGGAGGCGCCCCGGTAGCCGGCGCCGGGGCGGGGATCTGGAAAAGGCGTCTGACCCCTTTTTCCCACCGGCGGATCGGGGGCGCGAGCGCCGTGGTAGCATCGAGGCAAATGGCACTGGCCGATCTCACCAAGCAACTGGCGCAACAGGCCATCCTGTCGGCCACCTCGGGATCGAAGAGCGAGCCCGCTGCCGCGCCCGTTGCCGCGGCCCCCGATACCGGCCCCGTTTTCCTGGCCCAGATTCAGGCCATGCAGAAGGCCATCAAGGAAGACGAGGAACTGGTGGTGACGTGGACCGGCGGAGGCGAGAAGATCCGGGTGATGGAGGTTTTCCTGCCGTCTCCGCGGGTGGCGGTTCTGAGCGGGATCGACGCCAACCGCCAGACGGCGCGGGTGGTTTCGGCGGTGGAGGCGCTGCAGGTGCTGTGCAAGGTGGGGAAGACGGCGCCGGGAGCCAAGCCGGTGCGCATCGGAATGGTCGTGGCCAAGCCGAAAGATAGCGTCCGGTGACGCCGCGGCATTCCCCTGATATCACTGATAATACGGAAGATGGTTCTCAATCGGGCGGCGTGCTACAATTCTCCGTTGCCCCTTGGAGCCATCTCGGACCGTGGCCGGAACGGGCCGGGGCCTTTGCTCTTCCCGGGAAAGGTTTGTAACCTGTCTACTAGCCGGTACGCCTATCCAACCGGAGTGGATGCGTGCGGATGCCGGCACTGATTACGGTGCGGCATGCTGGTTGATTTCGAGCTGATCAAGCGCGCCCAGAAGGGCGAGAGTGCGGCATTCAATGAAATCGTACTGGTTTACCGCAAGCGGATATTGGGCAAGATTTCGCGGTTGATCGCGCGGTCCGAGGATGTCGAGGATGTCGCACAGGAAGTTTTTCTGCGGCTTTATTTTTCACTCGACCAACTCCGCACGCCGGAGGTCTTTGAACCTTGGCTGTATCGCCTGACGGTGAACGCGGCTTACGACCACCTTCGCAAGCAGCGGCGGCGTCTGGAGTATCGAATGTCGGATCTGTCGGAGCAGCAGATCATGATGGCCGACGCGACGGCTGGCGGGAAGGTGGAGCGGGACGAGCAGCACAAGAAGAAGACCCGCGAGTTTGTGGATTCGCTGCTCGGCGAGGTGTCCGAGTCGGATCGAATCCTTCTGATGATGAAGGAAGTGGAAGGCCTTTCGCTGAAAGAGCTTGAAAAGATATACGATGTAAACGAAAATGCTCTTAAAGTCCGGCTGTTTCGGGCCCGGCAGCGGGTGCTGAAGGCATTCGGATCGAAGGAGCAGTGACCCGGCCCAGGCCGGCGGAGTAAGAGGCAAACGAAGAATATGTCTCCCATGCGCGGCAATATCGAAGAGAGGCTGGACGCTCTGTTCCGGGCGTACCGGGAGGCGTTCCCCGATCCCGACGCCAGTCCCAACTTCATGCCTCATCTGTGGCAACGCATCGAGGCGCGCCAGACGTTTACCTTTTCCTTGCGGCGGATGGCCGGCGGTTTCGTGACGGCGGCGCTGGCGCTTTCCGTGGCGCTGGGCGTTTACATGGCGATTCCGCGCAGTACCCAGAGCTATTCACCCCAGTCGTATATCGAAGCCTTGGCGGATGCCCAGCCGCTGGATACGCCCGATATCGTGGGCACGGTGTCCCTGGACCTGTCCGACCCGGGCAAGTGAGCGAAACCAGATGTCAAAGTCCAGGTGGTCTGCCTTCCTGAGTCTCCTGTTGGTGTTCCTGAGCGGCACGGCGCTGGGTGCTCTGGGTTTCAGATGGTATTCCGTGAACGCGGCGCCCGCTGAAAGGGGCCGCGAGTCCGGCTCGCGAGGTCCCCGGGACCCGGTCGAGATCAGGAAGCACATCGTCGCGGAGATGACGGACGCCGTGAAGCTGACTCCCGAGCAGGTGGCGAAGTTCAGCGATATTCTGGATGACACGCGCGCGCGATTCGAAGGGGTTCACCACGAAATGAATGCCAAGGGCAAGGCCATCTGGCAGGACCAGGTGGAGCAGGTCAACGCCATCCTCACCCCCGAGCAACGCCCTCTGTATCAACAACTGCGGGACAAGCACACCCGCGAACGGGAATTGCGCGAGAAGCGCCGCGGAATCCAGCAGGACGCCACCAAGAAATAAGGCAGGCCCCGGCGGACCTGCCTCTGGTTCCTGGAGTTCTCAAACCCCTCAATCCCGGCTACGCCGTGGGCTGCGCCGCGGGCTGCGCTGTGGGCTGTGCTTTCTTGTCGCCACGATAGGCTTTGTACTTCCGCTCGAACTTGTCGATACGGCCAGCCGTGTCCATCAATTTTTGTTTGCCCGTGAAGAACGGGTGGCAGGACGAACAAATTTCCACGCGGATGTCGCCCTTGTGCGTGGACCGCGTTTGGAACACGTGGCCGCAGGCGCAGGTGACGTTGACGGGGTTGTATGCGGGGTGAATACCGGCCTTCATTTTGTTACGGGGATTCCTTTCGAGACTATCAGTATAGCAAAAACACGAACCCCCGTGAGGTCCCAGGACGCCACGGGGGCTGGTAGCCGTCAAAGATGATACCTGAGGCTTGGGGTTGCGCAAGAGGCAGCCGGTCCACAGGAACGTGATTCCGGCACTGACCGGAATCGGCTACGTTAGAGGCTCGACTTTAACAGTCGGCCACCTCCTGCGGTCTTCTACTGCTACTTTCCATTGTGCTGGACCACCTCCTTCTTCAGTGATGCCAATATCCTCTCATGGCTCCGGCTTGGTGTCAATACGGTTTCCCATAGAATGTGCAATGGGCACTGCCGAATACCATATGCAGTGTTCGAGTTACAGGTTCCGGGCGGCAAAGCGGCACATGGCCAGGCCGTCCATGAGTTTGAACGGGAACTGCCCGGTTGTGTAATGGCCGCAGGGGAGGGTCACCACTTCGTGGGGCAATCCCAGTTCCCGGAAGGCGTCGAGAACGCCCCGCGAGTAGACCGGGAGGAAGCTGCTGTCATGCCTCGCCCAGATCAACAGGCTCTTTAGGTTGCGGCCTTCGAAGCGACGCAGGTAACTGGCGGGACTGATGACGGACCAGAAGCGCCGCAAATCGTCCTGGTTGACGCTGTCGCCGAAGCCGCGCCGCACGAATTGGGTGGCCAGTCCGGTCCAAACCACATCGGAGAAGTAGAGGGAAACGTGGTTGAAGATTCCCACCCGGACGCGCGGATCGTGGGCGGTGGCGATGAACGCCATGCAGGAACCCAGGCTGGTACCCAGGATGCCGACCCGCTCGTAACCCTGCCGCGCCAACCAGTCCAGACAGCAGCGGGCATCGATCACCGTCTGCCGGGAGGCGTGGATGGTGCGTCCGATGTTGCTGGAAACGTGGTAGTCCGCGCGCTCGAGTTCGGGCGGTTTCCGCTCGGCGTGGTAGGCCATGGTCATGCGCAGCGCGCTGATACCGAACCGGTTGAGCAGCTTGGCGAGCCCCACGTGCGCGCCCGTGTCGTGGTTCCATTGGGGAAGCAGCACGAGCGCGCGTCCGCGGTCTCTGGGCGCGGGGAGCCAGAGCGCCTGCACGGTATCGTTTTCGGGACAACCGGAGGGCGCCGCGCTGGAAAACGTAAGCCGGCCCTCGTCCAGGCGGTAATCGCTTACAGGGTGGTAGGAATAGAAGCGGGTGGACTCCCGAATCGCTTCCGCCGCGTAGCGCGAGACGCAAGCCGCCGCATCGCCATTGACTTCGGCTGGCAACTCCGGGAACCCGATACGCTCCAGCCACTCCGTACCCCATTCAAACGGCCGGACGACGCGGTTGGTGTCCCGCGTGGCCAACCGGCGTTCCCAGCGGTCCATCGAGCGAGTATAGAGTCCAGTCATGAGGCCTGAAGAATCAGTGTATCAGACCCAAAAAAGAGCCCCGCTCCGGCGGATGGCGTCCGGATCGGGGCACGCGAAGCCCAAAGGAGGCAACGCACCAAAGCAGAGATCCTCTAAAACTGACCGAGGAGCTAACTGCAACCTGAGTGCCACGCCTAACCGGTTCATTCGGCTGGACGTGACATCCGGATCTACGGATTTCGGTAGGGCCGCATTACGGATTCCCAAAGAACGCGCCGGGGCAAACTGGTGCCATGACCGCAAGGTACTGTTCCTGTGCCACGGGCCGCTCGCTCAGAAGCCGGGAAAAATCGGTTGGCAGGCGGAAGCGCCTGCCCCACCTCGCTGCAAGTCCTTCGAGTGCAATGTGGGACAGACGCTTTCGTCTGTCAACCCGGCAGTCAGGCCGATGTCTTCACAGCTTCTGAGCGAGCGGCCCGGCAAAGGCGCCAAATCACACGGTCGAAGACCTGGTGGCGCCCTGCCCACCAGGGGATAACACCGTCACTGTGCCACAAGGTACAATCGAACCTGTGAGTTCCGCCTCACCCAACCCCGAAGTTGGACTCGCCGACGGCGGAAAAGCCCTGGCCGGGTTTCTGCTGTCAGGGTTCCTGCTCGCCCTCCTGGGGGCGATTCTGCCCGCGTGGCGCTACAACCGGGTGGAGGATCCGTCCGATTTCATCGCCGTCGGGAACTATTTCCTGAGCCTGGGAGTGGGGATCGTGGCGGCGTCGGCCGTGGCGCGCCGGGTGATGGCGCGATGGGGCGTGACCTTCCTCCTGGTGTTCGGCTGCGGCATCTCCTGCCTGGCGCTCCTGTTCCTGGCCTGGGCGGCGCCTCCGCATTCCGATTGGTGGCGCGTGGCCGCTTTGCTGGTGCTGGGCACGGGGGCCGGATCGCTCAACATGGCGCTGTTTCACGCCATTTCCAAACGCTACCAGGCGGACGCGGCCGGAACCGTGAACCTGGCCGGCGCCTGGTATGGGTTGGGGTGCCTGGCGGCTACCTTGCTGGTGGCTGGAACGTTTTACGCGTACTCCGTCACCACCATCCTCATCTTTATGGCGGTGGTACCGGGAGTCTTCGCGGTGCTCTATGGCCGGAGAGCCCCGGTGCTTCCTCCAAAAGCGGCGCCTCCCACGCTGCGGCAGGCGCTCGAGGAATTCCGCAGTCCCGGCGCCGTGATGTTCGCCCTCCTCTTGTTCTTCCAGTTCGGCAACGAGTGGTCCGTCGCCGGGTGGCTGCCGTTGTTTCTGCTCCGGCGCATCGAAATGAGCCCTACGGCGGCGCTCCTGATCCTGGCATTGTACTGGTCCTTCCTGATGGGGGGACGCCTGGTGGCGGTGGCGATTCTGCCGCGCGTCCGCCACCGGCGGCTGCTGCTCTGGAGCCTGGCGGCGTCCCTGTTCGGCTGTTTTGTGCTGTTCTTCACCGATAACCAGTTCGGCGCGGCGATGGGCGTGATCTTCCTGGGATGTGGGTATGCCAGCATCTATCCGCTGGTCGCCGAAGCCATCGGGCATCGCTTTCCGTATTACCACCCGGGATTTTTCAACGGCATCTTCTCACTGGCGCTTTTGGGCGGGCTACTGGCCCCGGCTACGCTGGGCTACGCGGCCAGCGTGCTGGGCGTTCGAGTGGTGATGGCGCTCCCGCTGATCGGCACCTGCGTGGTGATGCTTCTGCTGGTGGGGATCTGGCTGGAAGCGAAGGTGACCGGGCGATGAACCGGGCGCGGCGCGGGCTGCTCCCGGCGCTCCTGCTGCTGGGGGCCGGGGGCCTCGCGGCCGCCACGCTGGCGGAGCGCGTGGAGGCTGCTCTCGAGGCAACTCCCGTGGCGCGCGGAGCCTTCTGGGGCATCCAGGCCGTCGATCTGGCCAGCGGGAAGACCGTCTACGAGTTGAACCCCAACCGCTTCTTCGTCCCGGCATCCAACACCAAGCTGTTTACCACGGCTCTGGCGCTGACGGCGCTAGGCCCCGAGGCCACCTTCCAGACCCGCGTTCTGGCCGCCAACCCGCCCGACGCCGACGGAGTGCTGCGGGGCTCGCTGCGCCTGCTGGGCGGCGGCGACCCGAACCTCTCGGCGCGCGCCGTCCCGTACGGCAAAGGCGCCGTGAGCGGCGACCCGCTGGCGGCCGTCCGCGACCTGGCCGGCCAGGTGGCAGCCAAGGGGGTGACGCGCGTCACCGGGGACATCGTCGGCGACGACACCTGGTACGTCTGGCAGCCGTACGCCGGCGGATGGACGCTGGACGATCCGGCCACCAGGGACGGCGCCGCGGTCTCGGCGCTGGCCATCGACGACAACTCGCAGACGCTGTCGGTCCGGCCCGGCGCGGCGATGGGAGAGCCGGCCGCGCTGTTCCTCAGTCCCGCGCTGGAGTATTACCGGATCGAGAACCGCCTGCACACGGTGGCGGCGGACGGCGAACGCAATATCCACGCGGACCGCCTGCCGGGAAGCCGCACGCTGCGCCTCTGGGGCACGATCCCGCTCGGCGACCGGGGCGAAGACGAGGCGCTGGGCATCGACGATCCGGCGCTTTTCGCCGCGCTGGCTTTGAGGCAGGCACTCGGGGAGCGCGGTATCGCTGTGGATGGCTCGGCGGTGGCGGAGCACCTTTTTCCGGAGGACGTGGCGGACTTGAAGCGCGCTCCCGCGCCGCCCGAGGCCGCGGGGGTGGAGCTGGCGCGGCGGGAATCGGCGCCGCTCCTCGAGTGCCTGCGCATCGTCGACAAAGTGAGCCAGAACCTGCACGCCGAGATGATGCTGCGGGCGGTAGGCCGGGCGCGGCGCAACGTGGGCAGCCGCGATGCCGGTTTCGAGGAGATGAAGACGTTTCTGGCCGAAGCGGGCATTCCCGCCGGCGCCTATGACCTGGTGGACGGCTCGGGAATGGCGCGGCTCAACCTGGCGACTCCGGCGGCGGTGGTGCGCTTGTTGCGGCACATGTACGCGTCTCCCGCGTGGCGAAGTTTCCTCTCGCTGTTGCCGGTGGGCGGGGAAGACGGAACGCTGGCTGGCCGCTTCACCGGCGCCGCGCAGAAAGGCCGGGTCCACGCCAAGACCGGCGCGCTGGCGCATGTCAGCGCGCTTTCCGGTTACGCTCAGCGGCCCAACAAGACCTGGGTGGCGTTTTCGATTCTGGTCAACAACTACAACGGGCAGCCAGCCGAGATCCGCAACGCGATGGACCGTGTGTGCGCCCTTATAATGGAATGAGAAGCCATGCCCATCTACGAATACCGATGTGAAGACTGCGGCACTAAGTTCGAGAAACTGGTCCGCCGCAGCTCCGACGTTCCCGAGTTCGCTTGCCCGTCCTGCGGCGAGAAGCATCTGCGGCAGGAACTATCCACGTTCGCCGCGCACTCCGGCGGGAGCAAGTCCGCCGAGGCGCCCATGTGCCCCAACGGCGGGCGCTGCAATCCGGGCATGTGCGGGATGAACTGAACTCCAGGCAGGGCCGATGAAGATACGGAGGACCCCCTGACCCAGCCTCCGATCAGTTGCATGTGTCCGACCTTCGCCCGGCCGCGGCAAATCGTCGAGGAAGCGGTCTACTCATTCCTGAACCAGGACTATGAGGGCGAGAAGGAACTCCTCATCCTCAACGATTTCAACCGGCAGAAACTCGTCTTCGAGCATCCGCAAGTGACCGTGGTCAACGTTCCGTCGCGGTTCCACACGGTGGGCGAGAAGAGGAACGCCGCGGCCGCCCTGTGCCGTCACGA
>Ga0182027_10009675_pt1 | contig 13805 bp, 9 predicted proteins | sample 712E1DmetaG_FD_121300 | JGI IMG/M metagenome (GOLD analysis project Ga0182027, IMG submission 121300) | Permafrost microbial communities from Stordalen Mire, Sweden - 712E1D metaG (Illumina Assembly) | ecosystem: Environmental > Terrestrial > Soil > Wetlands > Permafrost | place: Sweden...
ATTCTGGTTTCGGACGACAACCACCTGTTCGAGCGGTATCGGTAGGGCAGCCTACCCGGGAAATGCCCCGATCACGAGCGCATCGTCCGGTCGTTGAATACTGGCACCACCACAAGCATGAAGGAAACCAAACGAAGGGTCCGCCTCCCCTTCACTTTGGTAACTACCCGTTCGCACAGGAACGGAGGTCAGGCCGCGGTCGGGCCGCGCTTCCTGACGCAGTGAGCGAGATGCGGCCCGTGGACACGAGCCCTGACGGGGACCGTCCGGCGGATCGACGCGGCAGGCGAGCCATGCAGCCCCTGTTCAGCAATCTCTCAGCGAGCGAACCTACGGTCGAAGTCGGTCCGCGTCCGCGGACCGATGGCGCGCCCGTCGCCCGGAGGCCCAGATGACCGCTCCCAACTCCCCCACCCCGCCGGCACCGGCGAGGCGATCGCACACCACTCGCAATCTCCTGGTCGCGCTCGTAGCCATAGTCGTGATCGCCGGCGTTGCAGTGGGCGGCTACGGCGTGTGGTACCTGTTCCTGAGCCCGGCCGGCCCCGCGGCCGTGGCTTCCAGCGCGCCGGTGGTTCCGGCGGGTGCCAGCGTGCCAGTGCCCGCCTCGCTGGACGGCACGTGGAACGTCAACACCAGCCTCGGCTCCATGAGCGACTTCTCGGCCTCCTGGGTGGGCTATCGGGTGCAGGAGCAGCTCGCGGGCGTCGGCGCGAACACCGCCGTCGGGCGCACGCCCCTGGTGAGCGGCTCGATGACCCTGACCGGAGCGGTCGTCGACAACGTCTCGATCACCGCCGACCTGACGGGCCTCAAGAGCAGCGATCCGAACCGCGACAACCAGCTACGCAGCCAGGCGATCGACACCAACCAGTTCCCGACCGCCACCTTCACGACGACCGGGCCGGTCGACCTTGGAACGCTGCCAGCGGAGGGCCAGACGGTGTCGGTGGTCGCGAACGGCGCCCTCACTCTCCATGGTGTCACGAAGAACGTCGCCATCACTCTGGCGGCGGTGCGTCAGGGTGGTGTCATCGCCGTGACGGGGTCCATGCCGGTCGTGTTCGCAGACTACGGGTTCAGCGGGCCCACCAGCTTCTCAGTTCTTTCGGTCGACAACAATGGGATCATGGAGCTGCACCTACTGTTCACCCACGCCTGACGTTCATTCACGCCCGAGCGAGGCGGTAAGGAGGAGTCAATGTCCTTCATGCGGTTCCTAGGCGGCCATCCGGCTGCCGGCGCGTCGGTCTCCCAGCCATTGCCGATCGACAACGAGACCGAGGCGGTGCGCAGAATCGTCGCCCGCCTGGAGTCGCTGCCGCCCGAGAAGGCACGGCTCCTGGCCGGCATGGCGTACGTCCTGGCCAGGGCCGCCAACGCGGACATGGAGATCACGGACGTCGAGATGCAGGCCATCGAGAGCGTGCTGGTCGAATCCGGGCTCGATCAATCCCAGGCCGTCCTGGTCGCGGAGATGGCCAAGCTCCAGGAGCGGACCGCCGGCGGGACGAGCGACTATCTGGTGACACGCGAGTTCCGCGAGGATTCGAGCCCCGACCAGCGACTGATGCTGCTCCGGGCGTGCTTCCAGGTAGCGGCGGCGGACGGCGCCATCGGCGCCATGGAAAGCGCGACCCTCGACGAGATCGCGAGCGAGCTTGACGTCGAGCGAGAGCAGGCAACTGCGGTCAGGGCGCAGTTTGCGGACATGTTCTCCGCCCGGCTGAACTTCCGACCGAAGGGGTAACGCTGCGGTCGGCGCTATCGCCGGGTCGGCCCGCGGCGGCCTCAGCGAGTATGAACCGGCTCGGCGGACCGAGCGGCGGACTGCGAGGTCAGCCTGTCCAGCAGGTCGCGGACGGGGCGCATGAGCCAGCGCGGGTAGCGCTCGGTCCTGCCCGGCTCGTCCCTCGTGGCGATCAGCCTGTCCGCCAGGGACTCGATGTCGCCGATCACCTTCGCCTTCGGGAAGGCTTCGACCGCGGAGCGGTGGCTGTTGGCCGCATAGACGAAGAGCATGCCGGCAGACCGGATCCTGGCCATCGCCGCGAACCCGACGACCTTCTCGACGTCGCTTGCCGCGACGCCGCTGTTCGAGCGGTTGACCACCAGGGCCAGGCGGTCGCGAATCTCGAGATCTACGGCAACCTCGCGGAATTGGACCGCCGCCCGAATGGTCGGGACCTCCGGTGTGACGGGGACCAGGATCTGGTCGGCCAGGGCGAAGATGCCCTGATTGAGCGGCCCGTAGTCGGGGTGCATGTCCACGATGATCCAGTCGAAGACGTCGCGGGCGGCGCTTATCGCCTGGGCAACGCGCTTGGGCTCGAGGACCTCGGTGTGGAGCGGCGAGCGGGACATCGTCAGCACCGCGACGCCGCTGCTGTGGGCCGAGGCGATCTCCGCCAGAGAGTGGCTGGCATTCGTTTCCAGGTCCGCTCCCCACACGTCCGCGACGGTGGGAATCTCGGCCATGCCCAACGAGGTGAGGATATGGCCCGTCACGGTGTCGCAGTCGATCAGCAGAACGCGCTGGTTCTTGCGGATCTGGAGCACCGCCGCGGTGTTGATGGCGATCGTGGTCTTGCCGACGCCGCCCTTCGGATTGAAGATCACGACGATCTGGCCACGGTGCGCCAAGGCCGAGGATGAAACGCCCACTTCGCCTTCCAGGATGGCCCCGCGGGCGGAGTCGCCCAGGGCCTCGGTCCGAATGAGCATCGTCTCGGCCCGAATGAGCATCGCCTCCACGCGCCAGCGCAAGGAGGCCGCCGAATAGGGCCGGTTGACGAACTCGCCGTTGATGCGGGCGCGGCCGGCTAGGCTGAGCCGATCGACGGCCGTGGACGAAACGATCATCAACGACGCGACGTTGCGCTCCCCGTCGTGAAGAAGGGAGTACATCTCGATGGTCGCGTCGAAGTCGCTCTCGCCATCCAGAATGGCCAGGCCGACGTCGGACCGGCTTTCGAGGAGCGCTGCGAGCTCGCCGGCAGTGGAGACCGGGATGGCTTCGAATCCGGCGTCCGCCAGCTCCTCATTGACCGCCGGGAACTCGTCCTCGGGCAGGTAGACGGCGACAGCTGATCGCAGCACTACGCTGTGGCCTCCTTTTGGAACGAAGGTACCACCCCAGTCTAGCCGAAGGTCATAGGACTGTGCCTGCCGTTGAGCCCCGGTCGGACTGCGCTGGACAGCGCGACGCACGTAGCCGCACCTGCCGGTTCTGCCACCTTTCCAACTCTGTGGTGCGCGGGCTCACCACGTGCTCGCCCGTGCCGAGCGCCGTGACCGAGCTCGGAGGTCACGTAAGCTATGCCCTCCGTCACCTGAAACTGGACTTGCCCGCCCATGAAGACCTACCTCCAAGGCGTCTTCGACGTCTACAGCTCCTACTTCCGCATCGCGGCGCTGGTCCCCTCAGGTGGGGCCGGCCTGGTCTCGCTGCTGATCGCCCTGAACGTCGTCCTCGGGGTGCTGCCGATCGTCTTCGTCGTGGCGACGAGCGTCATGATCGGGCGCGTACCGGAGGCCGTGGCCGGCGGCGTCGGCTCGGCCAAGTGGGAATCGCTCGTCATCGCTTTCGGCATCGCCGCCTCTGCCTTTGTCGCGCAGCAGATCATCGCCCCGCTGCAGGCCGCCCTCGGCGAGCTGCTGTCGCGCCGGGTCGACGGCTACGTCTTCGATCGGCTCATCGGCGCCTCGCTCCGCAGTACCGGGATCGGCCCGCTGGAGGACCAGCGCCTGCTCGACGACCTGACCCAGGCCGTGACTACCCTCGAGCAGAGCTTCCGAACGCCCGGCGCCGCGTGTGCCGGGCTTCTTGCCCTGATTGCCCGCTACACCCAGCTGCTCGGCTGCGCTGCCGTGGTGGGGCTGGTCTTCTCCTGGCCGGCGGCACTGGCCCTGGGGGCCGCGACGATGGTCTTCCGAAAGGGCAATCGCGGTGGCCTGCGAACGTACGGCAAGCTCTTCGGCCGCAGCATCGGGATCAGACGGGAGGCCTGGTACTACCGGGCAACGGCTCTGCGAGCCGCGGCCGGGAAGGAGATCCGGGTCTTCGGCCTGGCCGACTGGCTCTCCGATCACTACCGCGAGCTGCAGATGAAGTTGCTCGCGCTGGTCTGGGCCGAGCGCCGGCGGATCTACGTACGCCCGTACCTGGTGTACACGGCCTTCGGGTTCGCGGTCGCGGCGATCGCGCTGGCGGCCCTGGGCCGGACCGCCGCGGCAGGCGGCGTCTCGCTGACGCAGCTGACCCTGGGCCTCCAGGCAGCCCTCGCGACACTTCGTCTGGGCGAGGCGTGGCCGGAATGCGACACTCAAACGCAGTTCGGCATGTTCGCCTACGACGGCGTCCAGGGCTTCGAGCGGGGCGTGGACGCTTTCGACGAGAAGACGCCACAGCTCGAGCCGCGCCAGGACCCGCGCGGCCTGCCCCGGGGCGAGATCCGCTTCGAGGGCGTCGACTTCCACTACCCCGGCTCGGAACGGCCCGTCATCGACCACCTCGAGCTGACGCTCCCGGCCGGGCGATGCACCGCGATCGTCGGGCTCAACGGCGCCGGCAAGACGACGCTCGTCAAGCTGCTGGCCCGACTGTACGAGCCGACGGGCGGCCGCCTCCTGGTCGACGGCCTCGATGTCCGGTCGTTCGGCGTGGACGACTGGCGCCGCCAGATCGGCGTCATCTTCCAGGACTACAACCGCTACGAGCTGACCGCGGCCGAGAACATCGGCTTCGGTGCCGTGGAGCTGCGCGAGAACCGGGCCCGGATCCGCGAAGCGGCCCGGCGAGCCGGCGTCCTGACCACGCTCGAACGCCTGCCGCGCGGCCTCGACACTCCCCTCGCCCGCCAGTACAGGGACGGCGCCGAGCTGTCCGGCGGGCAGAGGCAGCGCGTCGCCATCGCGCGAGCCCTGTTCGCCCTGGAGAACGGGGCCTCGATCCTGGTCCTCGACGAGCCGACGGCAGCCCTGGACGTCCGGGCCGAGGCCGCCTTCTTTGACAAGTTCGTCGACGTCACGCGCGGCGCGACCGCGGTCCTGATCTCGCACCGCTTCTCGAGCGTCCGCCACGCCGACAACATCGTCGTCCTCGCCGGCGGCCGGGTGATCGAGCAGGGCAGCCACGCGGAGCTACTGGCCGCCAACGGCCGCTACGCCGAGCTCTTCCGCCTCCAGGCGGAGCGCTTCACCGAGGACGAGGGGACCGAGACGGTGAACGCCGCGGACCTCGCCGGCGACAGGACGGCCGAAGACGAAGGGGCCGCAGCCACGGCGGCCGAAGACGGCGCGGCCGGCGGTCCGGCCTCGACGCCGGGCGCCCGGCCGGAGGCCGTTCGATGAAGGAGACGCTTCGCAGCTCGGCCTGGCTCCTCCGCATCTCGTGGCAGCAGAACCGCGCCAAGACGATCGCCGCACTGGTGCTGGTGCTCGGCAGCGCGATCTCAGCGCCGTTGCTGGCGCTCTCCCTCAAGTGGCTGACCAACGCCGCGGTGGCCGGCGACGCCGGGACCGCGACCGCGGCCGGGATCGCCGTGGCGGCCTGCGTCATCGGCGTCCTGACGCTCGGCCATTTCGCGCATATCGCCTACTACGAGCTGTCGGAGATCAACACCCTGTCGGCCGAGCTGAGGCTCATCGCCCTGGCCAATGGCTCGGCCGGGATCGAGCACCAGGAGCGAGCCGAGTACGCCGACCGGGTGGCCGTCCTCGAGCAGGAGCTCGGCCAGATCCAGGACGGCTTCTACGCCGTCCTGATGCTCTCGAGCCTGGCCGTCGCGATCGTCATGACCGGCGTGCTGCTGGCCCTGATGAACCCTCTCCTGCTGCTCCTACCGCTCGTCGCTTTCCCGCCGCTCATCGCCGGCCGCCGGGCCCAGCTGATCGTCGACCGGGCACGCGAGGAGACGGCAGCGGACACGCGGCTGGCAATGCACCTGTTCCGCCTCGCCACGGCCGCCGGCCCGGCCAAGGAGCTGCGCGTCTTCCGCCTCCAGGGCGAGATCCGGCGCCGTCACCGCGAGCTATGGGAGAAGACCACGCGCACGCTGTGGCGGGCCCAAATCAGGGCTATGGCCCTGCGCACGGCCGGGCAGCTCGCCTTCGCGGCGGGCTACGTGGCCGGTGTCCTGCTCGTCGTGAGCGATGCCATCGGCGGGCAACGCAGCGTCGGCGACGTGGTCATGGCGATCACGCTCGCGGCTCAGGTGAACCAGCAGGTCTCGGCCGCCGTCTCGCTGCTCCACGATCTGCAGCGGATCGCCCGGGCCTTCAATCGCTTCGAATGGCTGGAGGCGTACGTCGCCGAGCGCGAGCCGAAGACCGCCGACCAGCCGGTTCCGGAGCGTCTGGTCGAGGGCATTCGGTTCGAGAACGTGGCCTTCCGGTACCCGGGCACGGACCGAACGGTGCTGGAGGGCGTGAACCTGGATCTGCCGGCCGGCTCGACGGTGGCCATCGTGGGCGAGAACGGAGCCGGCAAGAGCACCCTGGTCAAGCTGTTGTTCCGCTTCTACGAGCCGACCGCCGGCCACATCACGGCCGACGGCGCCGATCTGTCGAGGATCCCGCTCGACGCCTGGCGCACACGCGTCGCGACCGGGTTCCAGGACTTCGTCCGCTTCGAGTTCGTCGCCCGCCGGACGGTTGGCGTCGGCGATCTGCCCTTCGTGGACGATCAGCCGGCGGTCGAGGCGGCCCTGGAGCGCGCCCACGCCGGCGACGTGGTGGGCCGCCTGGAGGATGGTCTGTTGACGCAGCTCGGCAAGTCGTACGCGGAGGGCACGGAGCTCTCCGGCGGGCAGTGGCAGAAGCTGGCCCTCGGGCGGGCGATGATGCGCGAGCTGCCTCTGGTCCTGATCCTCGACGAGCCCACTTCCGCCCTGGACGCCGAAGGGGAGCACGCCCTGTTCGAGCGCTACGCCGAGGGGGCGCGGCGCGTCGGTCAGGCCACCGGCGGCGTCACCGTCCTGGTCTCGCACCGCTTCTCGACGGTCCGCATGGCGGACCTGATCGTGGTCGTGGCCGATGGCCGGGTCGTGGAGGCCGGGCCGCACGCCCAGCTGATGCGCAATCGCGGCCTCTACGCGGACTTGTACGACCTGCAGGCCAGCGCCTACGAGTGACGGCCGCTACGCCGCCCGGCGGGGCAGGCCGACTGCGTCCGTGCCGAACCACGTCCCCGACGCGCCCTTGACGATCGCCACGGCGTTCTCGAGCGCGCCGATGGCGGCGAAGCGGCCGCCGCCCTGGACGAACTGGGCACAGGCGCGGACCTTGGGCGCCATAGAGCCCGCCGGCCACGCTCCCGTGGCCAGTCCCTCCATCGCCTCGTCCACGGAGAGGCGCAGGATCGCCTCCTGGCGAGGCGTGCCCCAGCGGCGATACACGGCGTCGACGTCGCTCAGGAGCAGCAGGCCGTCCGCTTCCACCGAACGGGCGAGAACGACCGCGGCGAGATCCTTGTCGATCACCGCCTCGACGCCCAGATACCGCCCATCGGCCTGCTCCACGACGGGCACTCCCCCACCGCCGGACGCGACAACCAGCACGCCCGCCTCCACGAGAGTGCGGATCGCGGTCGCCTCCACGATCCGGATGGGAGGCGGCGAGGGAACGACCCGGCGCCAGCTCTTGCCGTCGGGAGCGATGCTCCAGCCGCGCGTTCGGGCGTGCTCGCGGGCCGTCTCCTCGTCGTAGATCGGGCCGACCGGCTTGGTGGGGTTGGCGAACGCCGGATCGTCGGCCGGGACGACGGTACGAGTGACGACGACGGCGATCTCGCGTCGCCTGCCGCGCTCCAGGAACGCGTCGTTGAGAGCGTTGGCCAGCAGATAGCCGATCTGGCCCTGCGACTCGGCGCCCAGGACGTCGAGTGGCGGGGCCGGGACCACGGAGGCGGCCATCTCCGCTCCGATCGCCAGGAAGCCGACCTGCGGGCCGTTGCCGTGGGTGATGACAATCTCCGCCCGACTGCCTTCGGCGAGCGTTACGAGACCGCGCGCGGCCGCCACCAGGTTGTGGCGCTGGACCTCGGTCGAGCCGGCTTCGCCTCGCCTGATCAAGGCGTTGCCGCCCAGGGCGATGGCGAGGCGAGTCACCCCAGACGCTCCCCGTCAACGTCGCCGGTGATGAGCAGGTAGAGCAGCGCCTGCTCGGTGTACCAGCGGTTCTCGGCCTCGTCCCAGACGCGCGACTGCGGCCCGTCCATGACCTCGTCGGTGACCTCGTCGCCGCGGTGCGCCGGCAGGCAGTGCAGGAAGATCGCCCGCGGCGCCGCCAGCGCCATCAACGCGCCGTCCACGCGGTAGCCGGCGAAGACGCGCGCCCGTTCCTCGCGTTCCTTTTCCTGGCCCATGCTGGCCCAGACATCCGTATACACCGCGTCCGCGCCCCGTACGGCTGCCCGAACGTCGTGGCCCAGCTCGATGCCGCCGCCGTTGACGCGGCAGTTGGCCTGCGCGGCGGCCACGATCTCCGAGTTGGGCTCGTAGCCGGGCGGCGTGGAGATGGCCAGCGTGAAGCCCATGTGCCCTGCCGCCTGGATCAGCGAGTGGCAGACGTTGTTGCCGTCGCCGACGAAGGCCAGCCGAAGCCCGGCCAGCTCCTTGAACTCCTCCTGCAGAGTCATGACGTCGGCCAGGGCCTGGCATGGATGGTGGTCGTCGGTCAGGGCGTTGATGATCGGGATCGTGGCGTAGCGGGCCAGCTCCTCGACCCTCGACTGCTCGAAGGTTCGAATCACGAAGGCGGAGAGATAGCGCGACAGGACGCGTGCGGTGTCGGCGATCGTCTCGCCGCGGCCGATCTGAAGCTCGTCGGAGCGAAGCGCGATCGGCAGCATCCCGAGGCCCCATATCGCCGCCTCGAAGCTGACGCGGGTCCGTGTCGAAGGCTTGTCGAAGAGGAGGCCGACCCGGCCGCCGGCCAGTGCGTCGCGGGTCATCCCCCCACGGCTCTTGATGCGCGCGGCTATCTCGAGGGTCTGGCGGATCCCGTCACGCCCCAGGGAATCCAGAGTCAGCAGGTGCCGGGCCATCGGGTTCCTCCCTCAGCGATGAGCCGCCGCCGCCGAGCCGGCGCGAGCCTTCTCCACGATACCGCGCAGGAGGTCGATCAGCTTCGGCTGGGTCGCCTGCCCGGGCTCGGCCGTCATCTCCTCGAGCTCGTAGCGAACCCGAACGACCGGCTTCTGAAGCTTGAGGACGCGGGTGAGGTCGATCGGCGTGGCCGAGAGGACCAGGTCGGCCGGCATGGCGTTCAGCGTGGCCTCCAGCTCGTGCATCTGGCCCTGGCCGTAGCCCATGGCCGGGATGAGATGCTCGAGGGCCGGGTATTTGTGGAGCGTCGCGGCAAGCTCACCTGTGGCGTACGGGACCGGATCGACGAGCTCGGCCGCGCCGAAGCGCCGGGCGGCCACGACTCCCGCCCCGAAGGTCATGCCGCCGTGGGTCAGCGTCGGCCCGTCCTCCACGACCGCTACCTTCTTGCCCTTGATCTCGCCGCCTTGCAGCGTCAGGGCCGACCGCGCCAGGATCACCTTGGCGCGCGGATTCATCTCCGCGATATCGGCCTTCACTTCCGCGACCTGCTCGGGCGAGGCCGAGTCGACCTTGTTGATGACGACCACGTCCGCCATGCGGATGTTCGTCTCGCCGGGGTGGTAGTGGAGCTCGTGGCCCGCCCGAAGCGGGTCGGCGACGACCACGAACAGGTCCGGCCTGAAGAACGGGAAGTCGTTGTTGCCGCCGTCCCACATGACCACGTCGGCCTCGGCTTCGGCCTGGCGCAGGATCGCCTCGTAGTCCACGCCGGCGTACAGGACGCGGCCGGCGTCCAGGTGCGGCTCGTACTCCTCGCGCTCCTCGATGGTGGTGTCGTAGCGGTCCAGGTCCGCGTAGGTGGCGTAACGCTGGACCCGCTGGGCGAGAAGATCGCCGTACGGCATCGGATGACGAGCCACGACGACGCGCAGCCCGAACTGCTCGAGCAGGGCGGCGATGTAGCGCGTCGTCTGGCTCTTGCCGGCGCCGGTGCGAGTCGCTCCGGTCGCAACCACTGGCTTTGTGCTCTTCAGCATGGTGCGCGCCGGGCCGAGCAGCTCGAAGTCGGCGCCGCAGGCGAGGGCGCGACTGGCCGTGTGCATGACGTGCTCGTGGGTTACATCGCTGTAGGCGAAGACCACGAGGTCGACCGACTTCTCGGCCAGCACCCGCTCGAGCTCCGCCTCGGCGACGATCGGAATGCCATTGGGATACAGGGGCCCGGCCAGTTCCGACGGGTAGTTGCGTCCGGCGATCCCCGGGATCTGGGTCGCGGCCGTGAACGCCACGACGTCGACGCTCGGGTCGTTCCGATAGGCGGTGTTGAAGTCGTGGAAGTCGCGACCAGCGGCTCCCATGATCACAACTCGTGTGCGATCCATGGCTTCCGGCCCTTCCGCAGTCGCGCCGTAGAGTTCTCCCCGGCAGCGAACCTGGAGCTGACGAGCCGGTTCCGCTTCTGGTCCAGCGGTCGTCCGCGATAGGTAGTGTCTCCGGCGCGGCGCCCGCGCGCAAGACCCGAGTCGCCCGGTCGCGACGGAGCCCATCGGGCGAGCCGCGAGACCCGTCCCGACGACTCGCGCCCGCGCTCCGGCGTCTAAGCGTGCATCAGGCCAGGTACTGGAACATGCCGAAGACGCCGGCGAGCAGCAGCGCCGCCGTCAGCAGCCACAGCACGGCGCTGTGGCGACGGGAGTTGGCGAGATCGCCGAGCAGCCCTCGGTCGCCGGTCAGTCGAACCAGGAAGGCAAGCGGCAGCGCCAGGACGACCACGTTGAAGACCATCGCCTCGATGCACAACCGGACGAGGTCGGCGGAAGCGAGAGCCACGACCGCGGCCGGAAGCACCTCGGCGAAGTAGACGGCGTAGAACTTGCGAGCCTCATTCGGCTTGAGGTTGAGGCTGTGGGGCCAGCCCATCAGCTCCCCCACTCCCCACGCCGCCGAAAGCGACACTACGACCAGCGCGAGCAGGCCCGAGCCCATAAGACCGATGGCGATGAGCCAGCCCGTCCCGCCCGTAGCCAGGCGAGCCAGCCCTTCGGGCAGCGCAGAGAGGCTCGCCGAGGCCGCTCCGGCCGGCGCAGATTCCATCGCCGCCGCGGCGGCGATCACGATGGCCGCCATCAACGCCTGGCTGGCGAACGCACCGACCAGTGTCTCGACCCGGGAGCCCTTCAGATCCTCGCGGGTCAACTTCTTGTCTACGCTGGCGGACTGCTGGTAGAAGAGCATCCACGGCATGATCGAGGCACCGACGATGGCCACCACCAGGGCGAAGTAGTCGTGAGGCACGTCGCTCGGGACCGGGCTCAGGTCCGAGACCAGGTGGCCCAGGTTGGGGTGACCGACGATCGCGAGGACAACGAAGCTGAACAGAGCCAGGGACAGGACCAGAGCCCCTCGCTCGAAGACCGAATAGCCGCCGGTCAGGACCGCGCCGGCGTGCAGGACCAGCGCCCCGATGATGGCCACCGGCGCCGGAATGCCGAGGATCGCCGCCCCCAGCGCGATGCCGGCGAACTCCGCGACGTAGGCAACGAAGTTGATGACGGTCATGCCCACGACCGAGACGGCCGCCCAGCGCGGCCCGTAACGGGCCCGGACCAGCTCGGCGTGGCCCTTGCCGGTCGCAAGCGCCAGGCGGGCGGTCATCTCCTGGACGAGGAACAGGACAGGCACGATGGCGAATAGCGGGAGCAGCAGGGCGTAGCCGGCGACCGTCCCGCCCTGGCCCGCCGTGATCACGCTGGGAGCGTCCACGTCGGCGAGCATCACCACCCAGGCCGGTCCCACAACCCGCAGCCAGCGCGCGATCGCCGGGGAGCGGATCGCACCGGCCATGGTTCGGACGCCATCGATGACGGTCACCCCGATATCCTAGCTGATAGCTAGGCTTTCCCGTCGGGCCATTGGGACCGCGAGCGGGGTCCGCGAGATACCTTTGGCACGGGGGGCTGCGAGTCCCTGCCAAGGCTGTGGCTCGGGGCATCTGGGCAGACTTGCCCCACATGAGAGTTGGAGCGGATTGGCGGCCGACGGTGGCCCCCGCCCGGTCATTGCCCGCTCATCGAGCCCCCGCCCGAGCGTGGATCCTGCGCCCCGGCCATCGGACGCCGCCTCACCACGCGCTGGGGGGCCGCGATCGGATGGCCAACTCTCACTCCAGGCAAGTTTGGCCCAAAGGCATGCGGGCCGGCCACCGCGCCCCGCCGCGATTAGTCCGCGTCCGCCACCAGTTCGGGCGCCTGCGCCAGGTCGACGCCCAGCCGTTCGAGCGCGCCAACGAGCGCCTTCATCGAGGCCGTGGTGATGTTCGGGTCCATCCCGACGCCCCACCGCACGTCCTTGTGGGAACGAAGCTCGACGTAGGCGACGGCCGTGGCTTCCTCGCCGGCGCCCAGGGCATGCTCGGCGTAGTCGAGCACGTCCACCTCAACGCCGAGGTCCCGGCGGAGGGCGTGGACCAGCGCCGAGATGGGGCCGTTGCCGTGGCCGGAGACGGTGCGGGTGACCGTCCCCGAGGCCAGGCTGGCGCGAACGACGACGCCGTCGGCATCCGAGGAGGTTTCGTAGCCCGCCAGCTTCGTCCGGGTTTCCGCCGGAAGGTATTCGGCCGCGAACGCGTCCCACATCTCCTCGGGGGTGATCTCGGTGCCGCTGGTCTCGGTGATCACCTTGATGCAGCGGCTGAACTCGATCTGGAGGCGGCGCGGCAGATCCATGCCGTGCTCGGCCTTCATGATGTAGGCCACGCCGCCCTTGCCGGACTGGCTGTTGACCCGGATGACGGCCTCGTAGCTGCGGCCGACGTGCTTGGGGTCGATCGGCAGGTAGGGCACTTCCCAGATGTCGTAGTCGGGCGGGAGCGCCTCCATGCCCTTCTTGATCGCGTCCTGGTGCGAGCCGGAGAAGGACGTGTAGACCAGGTCGCCGACATACGGATGGCGCGGCTCCACGGACAGGCGGTTGCAGTGCTCGGCCACGCGGCGCAGGGCGTCGATGTCGCTGATGTCGAGCCTGGGGTCCACGCCCTGGCTGAACATGTTCCCGGCCAGGTTGACGACGTCCACGTTGCCGGTCCGCTCGCCGTTGCCGAAGAGCGTGCCCTCGATCCGATCCGCGCCGGCCATCAGGCCGAACTCGGCCGCGGCCACGGCCGTGCCGCGGTCGTTGTGCGGGTGCAGCGAGAGGACGATCGAGTCGCGGCGCGGGACGTTGCGGTGGAACCACTCGATGGCGTCGCCGTAGATGTTGGGCGTGTACATCTCGACCGTCGCCGGCAGGTTCAGGATGATCTTGCGCTGCGCCGTGGGCTGTATCACGTCCATGACGGCGGCGCAGACATCGGCCGCGTAGTCGAGCTCGGTGCCGGTGAAGCTCTCGGGCGAATACTCGTAGCGGATCTCGGTGCCGGGCAGCCGGGCCTCCTGCTCAAGGCAGATGCGGGCGGCGTCGACGGCGATCTTGGTCACGCCTTCCTTGTCCAGGCGAAACACGACGCGCCGCTGCAGGACCGAGGTGGAGTTGTAGAAGTGGACGATCGCCCGCTTCGCCCCCCGCAAGCACTCGTACGTCCGCTCGATCAGCTCGCGGCGGCACTGCGTCAGGACCTGGATGGTGACGTCGTCGGGGATCAGGTCCTCTTCGATCAGCTGGCGGATGAAGTCGTAGTCCGGCTGGGACGCGGACGGGAACCCGACCTCGATCTCCTTGAAGCCCATGCCGACGAGGGCCTTGAACATCTGCAGCTTG
>Ga0182027_10009676_pt1 | contig 13804 bp, 11 predicted proteins | sample 712E1DmetaG_FD_121300 | JGI IMG/M metagenome (GOLD analysis project Ga0182027, IMG submission 121300) | Permafrost microbial communities from Stordalen Mire, Sweden - 712E1D metaG (Illumina Assembly) | ecosystem: Environmental > Terrestrial > Soil > Wetlands > Permafrost | place: Sweden...
CCAGTTCACCTCGAATCCAAAAAAATCCGCCGGATGCCTCTGAATCCATTCCCCCGTCCAGACAAAGAGCACGTCATCCGTATGAATGGCTTTGTCAAGAAACGGCCCCAGACACACCGCCAGAAGGACGCCGATCACGACGAAGGGATGTTCTGAAATCCAGAATCTTTTCAAATTCTCACGTTGTGTTTCCAAGTCCATTGATATGCCAGAAACGGTATTCAATTGACCGGATCCGCGCAACGTCCCATGCAAAAACCAGGCTCCGCGCTCCGATTATTCGCCGACGAAGTGCAGCGTGACGCGGCGCGCGTGTCCGCGAATGCGGTGTTCCCACACATAAATCCCCTGCCAGGCGCCGAGCGCGAGCCGCCCGCCGCGCACGGGAATGCCCAGGTTCACCGTCGTCAGGGCGGTGCGAATGTGCGCGGGCATATCGTCATCGCCTTCAAGGGTATGCACGAAAAGCGAATCGCCGTCGGGAACCAGCCGTTTGAAAAACGCCTCCAAATCGCGCCGCACATCCGGGTCGGCGTTTTCCTGAATCAGCAGCGAGGCCGAAGTATGCTGGAGATGAATCGTCAGCAGGCCGTCCTGGAACCGGTTTTGGTCCACCCATTTTTCAATTTCGCGCGTGACCTCGCACAACCCGCGACCGCGGGTCGGGATGGTTAATTCATGGAAGGCCTGGCGCAGCATTTCAGGTGAAACGTAAAACGTGATGAGTGATTACTGCGGGCTGGCCGGGGCGCTTTTTGCGTCCAGCGCTTTCTCCAGGTCCGGGTTGTGCGACTGGCCGGCGTCGAGCGCCTTTTGATAATGCCAGCGCGCCAGTTCCACCAGGGGCGGTGTCTGGTTGATGTAAATCACCGCCAGATTGTTGTGCGCCGGGCCGTAATTGGGGTCGAGTTGAATCGCCTTGCGCAACGCCGTTTCCGCCTGCTTGCGCAGGCCCTTGTGACTGAGCGTGACGCCGAGATAATTTTCGATTTCAGGATTTCGCGGATCGAGCTTTGCCGCGCGGCTCAACGCGTCGAGCGCGTCGTCATATTTTTCCTGGCGGAATTTCAGGTAGCCCAGAATCGAAAGGTTGTAGGCATCGTTCGGACTTTGAGCGACGGCGGCGTTGATGTGTTTTTCCGCGTCCTCCAGCTTGCCCTGCTCCATTTCAATGGTGGCCAGGTTGGCCAGCACCAATCCGTTGTTTTCATCCCGCTGCAATATTTTTTGATAATCATCCTCGGCCTTGTCGTATTGTTTGGCCAAAAAATAATTCTGCGCCTCGGCCACCAGTTGGGCCGCGCCGCCGGGCAATTCCTTGATGGATTTCTTCTCCGCGTTGCGATTGGCCAGTTGCGGCGCCGGCTGCTTGAACAAGGCCAGCTCCTCCGGCGTGTAAGGGATGGCCTGCGCCTCGTCCACCGCCAGCCGCGAGCGCAAGGCGTTCACTTCATCGGTCAACACGTTGATTCGCGCCGCGGCGTCCTGTTTCCGGCGGCCATAAAGCTCCTGGTTCGCTTCGCCGAGTTTCGCCAGCAAATCGTTGCGCTCCTGCGTCAATGCCCGGATGCGCGCCTCGTTTTCCGCCTGGTCGGGCGGCGGCGCGAGCGGCGCGGAATTCACCGCCGCGATCTGCAACTGCTTCACGCGATTTTCCAGGGCCGCCTTTTCCAAAAAACCCACTTCAGCGGCCGCCTGCAACGCGGCAATCTGTTTTCGCGCCCCGGCCAGGTCGGCGTTCAGCCGGGCGGCTTCCGCCGCATCCGGCGCCGCCGGTTTCAAATCGGCCAGTTGTTTTTTGAGCAGCGCGTTTTCCTCGCGCAACGCCGCCATCGCCTCCGGGCCGGCCAGCAGGACCTGGACGCGTGATTGCAACGTCTGATTTTCCAGGGCCAGTTTGTTGGCGCGCGCCGTTTGTTCGGCCAATTTTTGATTGGCCTCCGCCAGGGCCAGTTCCGCCAGCTTCAGGGCATCCGATTCCGCACCCGTCCCGCCCATGGCCGTCCCGGCTTTTCCCTGCGACAGGCTGACTTTGAGCAGATCGTTTTCCTTCATCAGCGACCGGATGATCTCCCGCGCCCGGGTCAGTTCCCGCGAATCAATCGCCGCCGGCTGCGCCCCCAGCGCCTCCTTCAACTTGGCTTGAAGGGTCGTATTGTCCGTCTGCAACTTTTGCATCTGCTCGTGCAACGCGCCAAGCTGCGCCTCCAAATCAGCGGTGGACGTTGACGGAGCCGCGCCCGGCGCCGGCGGGGCCGGAACCGTTCCCGGGGGCGGCGTCCCGCCTGGCGGAGAGGCGGGAAGTTTCGCCGTTACTTCGGCGATTTTTTCCGCCAGATAATTCAAACGGAAGCTGACGATTCGCGGGCTCCAATCCGGGTAAATTTTCTGGAATTTTTGCAATTCGCCCTGCACCTGGATGTATTGGGCCAGCGCCTGCCGCGGCTGGCCGGAGCTGTCCAACGAATCCGCCTGCTGCATCAGGGTGTAAAGGATGACGTATTGGTCGTCCGGCCCCTGCTGCGCGCGCGCCGGCGGCAACGGCGCGGCCAATATGAAAATCAACAGTGCAACCAGACGTTTCATGCTGACACAATAGCCACACGGAACGCGGTTTGGCAACGGTTACGTCAGGAAAGCCCCGTGGGGGCGACGCCCCTTTACGGGGTTATTTGATCATTCTTTAGTCATTCGGATTTAGATTTCGATAAGGAAGCCATGAGACCAAGAGCGGGCTTTGCTTCCGCCTCCTGGTTTCCTTATTCAAGGCTGACCTATTGCCGTCCCAGGGACGGCATTGACCTGCAACGGCGGTTTTGCTACTTTCCACCCATCAGCGCCATGAATGCCGCGCTAAACCAACATGTGCTGGTGTTGAACCGGCTGTGGCAGGCGGTCAACGTCTGCACCGCACGCCGTGCGCTCACCCTGTTGTTTCAAGGCCAGGCGCAGGTGGTGGCCAACGCCCGGGACGGCTCGTTTAACACCTTCAGCTTCCAGGAATGGCGCGACATTTCCGAAAAAACGCCGGCGGAGGAATCCATCCGCACCGTTTCCTTCCGCATTTGCGTGCCGCGCATCATTCTGCTGTTCGTCTATGACCGGCTGCCGAAGAAGGAAGTGAAGTTCACGCGCCACAACATATTTGAGCGCGACAAAAACACGTGCCAATACTGCGGGGGCGTTTTTGACCGGAAGGATTTGAACCTGGACCACGTCATCCCGCACGACCGCGGCGGGCCGACGACGTGGGAAAACATTGTTTGCTCCTGCGTGGAATGCAACACGCGGAAAGCCAACCACACCCCGCAGGAAGCCGGCCTGCACCTCGTCCGCAAGCCGAAGCGTCCGAAATGGCGGCCCTTCGTGCAGATCAACTTCAGCATGCATCATCACGACAGTTGGAAGCATTTCATTGATCTGGCCTATTGGAACGTCGAGCTGGGCGAAGACGTGGCGTAGATGAAGGTTGAGGGTTGAAGGTTGATGGTGAAAACACAGCCGGCGGAATGGCGACGGCTATCAGAATCAAGAAATCGTCCAGCGAGCGGGAACGCTAGGGAACAACCTTTCCGGCAACCTCATGATATGGCTGGTGGGCGCGATAGAGTTCCAGCAGTTTCTGGTTTTTCGCCAGCAAAGCCTGTTCGCCCGCCGCCGTGGCCAGCGCGCACGCTTTCTGCGCTGTCGCAATCGCGTCGTCAAAGCGTCCCGCCTCGGCGTAGGCGGCCGCCAGGGTGCCGACAACGGGAATCAGGCCATAGTGCGTCAGTTCACAGGCGCGTTCGGCATAGGTGACGGCTTGAACACCATCCCGGATGTGGGCGTCCGGGCTGGTCGCCAGCAGCCAGGCCAGATTGTTCAGGACTTCCAGGGAGTCGGGCTTGATTTGCAGCGCCTCTTGGAAATGCGGGATCGCTTCGTCCACACTGCCCATTTTAAACAATGCGTCGCCCAGGTTGATGTGGGCCTCCGCGCTGTCCGGATTGATTTGCAACGCCCTTTGGTAATGAACAATCGCTTCGTCCACCTTGCCTTTTTGGAGCAGCGCGTTGCCCAGGTTGTTGTGGGCTTCGGCGCTGTCCGGGTTGATTTGCAACGCCCTTTGGTAATGAACAATCGCTTCGTCCACACCGCCCTCTCGGAGCAGCGCGATGCCCAGGTTGTTGTGGGCTTCCACGCTGTCGGGTTTGATTTGCAGCACCTTTTGGTACTGGGCGATCGCTTCGTCCACATTGCCGTTTTTGAACAGCGCCCGGCCGAGGTTGATGTGGCCGATAACGTTGTCCGACGTGCAGGCGAGCGTGTGAGTCCACAGCGATTCACTATTCCGCCAGTAAGAAGCCTGGGTGCGCGCGCAGAAAATCAATGCCATGAGAATGGCCGTGGCGCAGCCGCCCAGCACCGCGCGGCGGTGACGCCAGCCGGCGCACAGATCCGCCGCCGTCCAGGTCAGCAACACATACAAGCCGATCTGTGGCAGATAGGTGTAACGATCCGCATGGGCGTAAAAGGATATCTGCACCAGCCCGATCACTGGGATCATCATTCCCAGATACCACAGCCAGCCGACCACGAGCCAGGGCTGCGTGCGGCGAAAGGCCCAGGCCGCGCCGGACAGGGTTAGCAGCAACCCCAGCGCCCCGGCCACCTGCCAGAGCGGCAGAGGGTTTTGGGGGTTGGGATAAAGACACGCCAGTCCCGATGGATGGATCATCTGCCAAAGGTAGGTGACGTAGGACACCACGGCGTTTTCCACCCGCAGACCGAAAGACAGGTGGCTGGCAGTCAATTTCTCAGGAACCAAGACCGTCGCCACGCACGATCCGGCCGTCAGCACAAACAGCGGAATCTTCCCGGCCACCAGCCGGAGAAAAACCGGGGGCGTAAAGCTCGAAAAACGTCCCAGCGGCCAGTAATCCAAGAGCAGGAGGACGAAGGGCAGCGTCACCAGCATGTTCTTGGACAGCAGCCCCAAGGCAAAAAAAAGCACCACCAGACAATAGTCGAGGGTCGAGAGTCGAGGGTCGAGAGCCAGACTGCCGCTTCCGGCACTCGACCCTCGACACTTGACCCTCGACCGTCCTTGTGCGTAGCGCGCATAAGCGCCGAGTGTCAGCATGAAAAAAAGCGCGCTCAAAACGTCCTTGCGCTCGGCCACCCACGCCACCGACTCCGCCCGCAACGGATGAATCGCAAACACCACCGCCACAAACGCGCTGCGCCACAGGAAACCCGTCATCCGCCGCAGCACCAGGAAGAGCAGGATCGCCGAAGCCGTGTGGAGCAGGACGTTTGTCAGATGATGCCCGCCGGCATTCAACCCGTACCACTGGCAGTCCAGCATGTGGGAAAGCCAGGTCAGCGGGTGCCAATGGCCGATTTGGCCATATGTCAGCGCCCAGCGAAATCCCTCCCAGGTCAGACCCTTTTGGACGACCGGATTATCATACACATACAGGTCGTCGTCGAAGTTGACAAACTCGTGATGCAGCGTCTGGCCGAAGGCCACCCAGATAGTTGCCGCCAGAAAAACGCAGACCCCCAGGACCGGCCAGCGGTCATTCATGCCCGCCGCAGGGCTATCGGATTCCAGCGAGCGGGAGTCTTCCCCTTCCGGCATTTCACCGGCGGGTGAAACGGGCGCGTCCCAAGGCGCGGCCGCGGCTTGGTTCTTTAATTTTCCGCTCATGAAAAGAGCCAACGGAGTCCCGCGGATTGACAATTTTTACAGCCGGAAATGGGGTCAGGTAAAAGAATGGTCATAAGGGCCACGGCTTTAAATCCAACATTCTGGCGGCTATTTTATCGGCACCCAACAGTTTGCAAAGCTTGAATTTCCCACGGGTTGCCCAAGCGCGTTTGCCGGCGCCGCTTTCGCTGCGCACCCGGCCGAGGACGGTTGCAGCAGCTGAAGATTGCTGGTTGAACCCCGAAGTCATTCGGGATGCCGTTGAGGGTTTAAGAATTTTCCACCCTCAACCCCGCAACGGAGCGTGAACGCCAGGACGCGGCGGGAACAGCCTTTTCGGCGGCCTCATGATACGGTTGGCGGGCGCGATAGAGTTCCAGCAGTTTCTGGTTTTTCTCAAGCAAATCCTGTTCGCCCGACTTGGATGCCATTGCGCAGGCTTTCTGTGCCATCAAAATCGCGTCGTCAAAGCGTCCGGCCTCGGCATAAGCCGCGGCGAGGGTGCCGATCAGGAGGGTCTCCCAGTAGTGCGTCAGTTCACAGGCGCGTTCGGCGTATTTGACGGCTTCCGGGCCATTGCGCAACGACGCATCCGGGCAGGTGGCAAGCAGCCAGGCCAGATTATTGAGCAACGCGGGTATTTTAGGGTGGCTCTTCAGGGCCAGGCGACCAGAGGCAATCGCCGCGGCAAAATCCCCCTGCTGGCACAAATTGTACGCGATTTGAGTCTGTTCACTCGCAAATACGGGTTCAATTTCCGGGCGCGCTTCCGTATTGAAAATTTGAAACAAACTGGCGAAATCGTCCGTCCAGAGCGGGACGCTCGAGTCTGTCTGCGCCGGTCTGGCCGCCTCGCGGATGGCGGGAGAATTGATGATTTCCCCGCTGCGCGACAGCAGCATCCACACGGAGCGTTGAATCCACGGCTTGTCCGCTGGCGGAGCGTAATCGACAGTGGCCAGCTGATAGTTGAAATGGCGGGCGAGATTGGCGACCACCGGTTCGAGATTCATGCTCTTGTTGGAAACATGCACCGCAAGGATGCCATTGGTTTTCAAGTGCCGCTCGTAAATTAAGAAAGCTTCCCTGGTCAGCAGATGCACGGGAATGGCGTCGCTATTGAAGGCGTCGAGGGCGAGCAGGTTGAAATCCTGCGGCGGCTCTCTTTCCAGCGAGAGACGGGCGTCACCGAGCGTGGTTTCCATTTGGGCCGGACAATTACTGAGATAAGTAAACCGCGAGGCGGCCAACCGCCGCACCTCCGGGTTGATTTCATAGATATGAACGTAATCTCCCGCTTGAGCATAGGCGGCCAGCGTGCCCACGCCAAGGCCGACCAGGCCGATTCGCCGCTGGCCGGCCGGCAGGGCGCGCAGGGCCAGCCCAACGCCGCTATCCTCGGCATAGTAAGTTGTGGGCCAGGCAGCCCGCTCCGGGTCAACAAATTGCAGACCATGCATGGTGCGTCCGTGCATCAGCTGCAAAAGATGGAGTGTGGGATCCTGCTTGCTATGCTCGTATACCGTAAGCACGCCGTAGAAGTTGCGCGACCGGTAAATCCTCAGTTCATTATACTGGTGCGCCTGCACCCACAACGCGATGCCAAGCGCCACCGTGCCGGCCAGCAAACAGGCGCGAATTGGGAAGTGCCAACGACTGGGGCCGCCGCGATTCTGGTCCTGGACGCAAACCAGCAGGAACAACAGGCCGCAGAGCAGAAGCCCCCACTGCAATTCAAAGTAGTTGGTGAAGATTAACGGCGCAATCACGGCCACAAAAAGCCCGCCCACCGCGCCACCTGCGGCAATCATCAAATAAAACCGGGTCAGCTGGCCCGGATCGGGCTTGAGCCGGTAGAGTTCGCCATGACAGACCATGCAACAGACGAACAGGCCCGCCAAATAAACGCTTAATTGCAGCTGAACGGATGCGTCCGCCTCGTTGAACAGCACCCAGCAAAGGCCTCCCTCCGCGGCGGCAAGCGCGACGAGGAACGGCAGGCGCGAATACCAGCGCGGGTTGTCAAAACAGATGACGAAACTCAACAAGTACAGCGCCAGCGGCAACACCCAGAGAAATGGAATCACCGCCACTTCCTGGCATATCTTGTTCGTCGTCGCCAGCAACAGCACCGACGCGCACGCCGGCAGCAGCAGCCACAGGAGATGGTTGAAAGTTGAAGGTTGAGGGTTGAGAGTGGTGGACTGCGGGCTGCGGACTGCGGGCTGCGGACTTCCGTCACCTGTTGCCCTCCATAATTTAATTGCGCAGAAACCACACCCAACGGCATACACGGCCAGCCCCCAACCCCATAATCCGGCTTGCATTTTGCGCGTGAAATGGGTCTCGAAATAAACCGGAAAACTGATGAGCGCCAGCAACGAGCCGATGTTTGAGAGCGCGTAAAGCCGGTAAGGCGACACCCCGGGGTTCGTGCGGCTGAACCATTGCTGCATCAAAGGACCCGTGGATGACAGGACGAAATACGGCAGGCCGATGCACATGAGCAGCAGGCCGAGGATCCGCAATGTCGGGTCCCCGGCGTCGCCGGGCTTCCACGAATCCGCCGGCATGATGGGCAGCAGCGCCAGGGCCGCAATCATTAGAATCAGGTGTACAATGGCCTGGGTGCGCGGCTTGAGCCGGCGGGAGATGAAATGCGCGTAAGCATAACCACCCAGCAGCAGCATCTGGAAAAACAACAGACAGGTGGTCCAGACGCCGGGGCCGCCGCCGAACCACGGCAGGATGTATTTTCCGATCAGCGGCTGCACCAGAAAGAGCAGGAATGCCCCGGTAAAAATCGTCAGCGCATAAATGAACATGGCGCGCATGTTGCCAACATTCCATTTCAGGCACCAGAATGAACTCTGATTGCCGGCCCGAGGAATCATTTATTGCGCGGCCGGGGCGGGCTTTTCGGCGGGCTCGTGATACGGCTGGTGGGTGCGATACAAGGCCAGCAGTTCCTGGTTCTTCTCAAGCAAAGCCGGCTCACCAGCCGCCGCGGCCAGCGCGCACGCTTTTTGCGCTGTCGCAATTGCATCGTCAAAGCGTCCCGCCTCGGCATAGGCGGCCGCCAGGGTACCAACGAAGATGGTCACGCCATAGTGCGTCAGTTCACAGGCGCGTTCGGCGTAGGCGACGGCTTGAACACCATCCCGGATGTGGGCGTCCGGGCTGGTCGCCTGCAGCCAGGCCAGATTGTTCAGGACTTCCAGGGAGTCCGGGTTGATTTGCAGCGCCCTTTCAAAATGGGGGATCGCTTCATTCACGCTTCCGCTTTTGAACAGCGCGTTGCCCAAGTTGATGTGGGCTTCCGCGTAGTCGGGTTTGATTTGCAGCGCCTCCTGGTACTGGGCGATCGCTTCGTCCACGTTCTTCTTTTGGAACCAAGCGATGCCGAGGTTGTTGTGGGCTTTGGCATAGCCGGGGTTGAATTGCAGCGCTTGTTGGTAATGAGTGATCGCTTCGTCCACCCGGCCCTTTTGGAGCAGCGCGTTGCCAAGGTTGTTGTGGGCGTCCGCATAGCCGGGTCTGATTTGCAGCGCTTTTTGGTACCGGGCAATCGCTTCGTCCACGTTTCCCTTTTGGAACAGAGCGATGCCGAGGTTGTTGTGGGCTTCCTCGAAGTCCGGTTTGATTTGCAGCGCCGCCTGGTAATGAATAATCGCTTCGTCCACCCTGCCCTTTTGAATCAAAACGTTGCCGAGGTTGTTGTGGCCAATGAAGTTGCCGGACGTGCAGGCGAGCGCGTGAGTCCATAGCAATTCACTATTCCGCCAATAGGAAGCCTGGGTGCGGGCGCAGACAATCAAAGCCGCGAGAATGATGGCGGAGCCGCCGCCCAGCACCAGCCGGCGGTGACGCCAGCCGGCGCACAAATCCGCCGCCGTCCAGGCCAGCAGCACATACAGACCGATCTGCGGCAGATACGTGTAACGATCCGCCTGCGCCTGTATTCCAACTTGGAGAATCCCAATTACCGGAACCAACATCCCCAAATACCACAACCAGCCGAACAAAAACCAGGGGCGTTTCCGCCGGGCGGCAATGGCGACGACGGAAACGACCAGCAACAGGACAAAGGCCGCGATAATTTTCCACAGCGCCAGGCTGCTTCCCGGATGAGGATAGTAAACAGCCAGGCCGACCGGATAAATCATCTGTCCCATATACGCAACGCAGGAAACCAGGGCATTGCCGATTCGCGACCAGAGAGGCACCGATTCGATGGCATCCTGTTGTGTAAAAAGCGTGACCACGCAGGCGGCCCCGGAAAGAGCCAGCAATGGAATCTTTTCGGCGACCAGACGCCACGGAACCAAAGGACGACCCGGTTGAGCGAATCGCTTCAGCGGCCAGCCATCCAACAAGAGCAGGACGAACGGGAGCGTGACCACCATCGGCTTGGACATCAATCCGCAGGCAAAGAACAACAGCACCAGGTAATAGTCGAGAGTCCAGCGTCGAGCGTCGAGAGCCAGACTGCCGCTTCCGGCACTCGACCCTCGACTCTCGACCCTCGACCGTCCTTGCGCGTAGCGCGTGTACGCCCAGAGGGTCAGCATGAAGAACAGCCCGCTGAGGACATCCTTGCGTTCCGCCACCCACGCCACCGATTCCACCCGCAGCGGGTGGATGGCAAACACCGCCGCCACAAACGCGCTGCGCCACAGGAACCCCGTCATCCGCCTCAGCAACAGAAACAGGAGGATCACCGAGGCGGTGTGCAGCAGAACGTTCGTCAAGTGATGTCCGCCGGCATCCAACCCATATAACTGGCAGTCCAGCATGTGAGACACCAACGTCAGCGGATGCCAGTTGGATGCCACGACATGGGTGAAGGCCCATTCGACGCCTTTCAGGTTCAGGCCACCAAGGACTATCCGGTTGTCGGTAACGTAAAATTCATCGTCGTAGTTGACAAACTCGCACCCCAGCGTCTGGCCGAAAACGACAAACGTGATCGCGGCCAGAAAAATGCAGACCCCGGCGACCAGCCGGCGGTCATTCAAACCGGCCGCGGGGCTTTCAGAATTCGCCGGGCGGGAGTCTGCCGTTTCCGGCATTTCACCGGCGGACGAACCGGGCAGGCTTGAATGCCCGGCCGGGGCTTCTTTCTTCGATATTCCGCTCATGAAAAGAGCAAATAAAATCCCGCGGATTGACAATTTTCCCGGCCGGAAATGGGATACTGTAAAAGAATCATGTAAAAAATGGCCATCAGAGCCACCGCATTGCCTTCAACATTTTGGCGGCCATTTTACCGGCCCGGAACAGCTTGCAAAGCCAAAATTCCCAGGTGCCTGCAACTTTTGCCGGCCAATGGTGTTTGAATCTTTCGAAGCATACGGTATATTTGGAAATCATGAAGCGCATTGGGAAAACAACCATCTGGCTTGCGGGCGGGCTGGTGTTAAGTGCCGTCATGCTGGCCGACAATGTTGCATTGGCGGACAATCCTTACGCGCCGATTGTGACCCGCAATATTTTTGGCTTGAATGCGGCTTCGGTCGAGGAGCCGCCAGGCGACCCGCCGCCCAAAATCACGCTGAACGGCATCATGTCCATCTCCGGGCATTTGCAGGTGTTGTTCAAAGTCGCGGGCAACGGCAAGTCGGGGCAATCGGGCAAGGACCAATCTTACATACTCAGCGAAGGCCAGCGGCAGGACGACATTGAAGTCATGCACATCGACACCAGTAACAAAACCAACCTGGTGACTTTTAACAACCACGGCACCGTGCAGAATATTCCCATGGCCAGCTCCCCGGCGGCGGGCGGCGCGTCCGGGCCGGGACAAGGAGGCGCGCCGGGTTCACGGGCGGTCATTTCGAAGCCAACGGGCGGGGCCAACGGCAGCATGAATGCAAATGTGATTGGCAATTCTTCCGGGCACGCCGGCGCAAGCAGACCAAACAGCGGCATGGGAAATCAAAATCCAAATCCAAATCCGCCAGCCTCCCCCATGGAAGGCGGCATAAATTTGCAATCCGTTCCAACGCGCGCCGGCAATTCCGGCCAACAAGCTCAGAATACGCAGGCCCCGGTGTCGCCGGAACAGCAAGTCATCAATATGGAAATCCAGCGCTCGTTATGGAAAAGCCAGGGCAATCCCGCATACAAGATTATTCCGCCCACGGTGATATCACCCCACAACGAAACGCCTGCCGAGTAGTGATTGTTTAGCCTTTACCCCTTGGCAGACGTTTTTGCCGATTCGATCAATTCCCAAAACTTCGGATTTTGCTGAAGCATTTCGTCCTCGCCGGTTTTGAGGCCGGAACGGAAGAGGAAATCGTTGAGCGTGTGGCGGCTGAGAATCCGATGGACGAGCACGCCCAATTCGTGCCGTTCAAAATAGACGCGATAATCCCCCACGCGAAAGCGGTGCAACGTGCGCCGGTCCAGTTCCAATTTGCCGAACGCATCCAGGTCGGTGCCGAGCGCCTGCTGGGGCAGGCCGCGGAATTCGCCGAGGATTTGCAATTGGAGTTCCTTGGGCATGCGCGCCAGTTCGGCGGCGCTGACGGGGGTGAAGATGATCTGGAACATAATGGCTGAGGGTTGAGGGATGAGGGTTGAGTGTCAAGCCGTGGTTGAGAGTTGTTGGTTGAGGGTTGAGGGTTAGGCAGGTGATTCGAGCAATGACCGGCGCAGGCCGCTCAACATTTTGCTTTGTTTCTCGCAAGCAGAATACAACCGGGCGAAATCGTTTTCTGACAAAAAACCCTGCCGTTTTGAAATAGTTGACTGTGAAACGACTTCAAACAACGAACCAGTGGCAATCTCAACAAAACGGGCGAAATCCGGACGGGATGATCGGGAGCTGCCTTCGGCAAGGTTCGACGAAATGGAAACAGCAGCCCGTCGCATTTGGTTTGTCAAACCGAAGCGCTCCGCCTCAGGAAAAGTTCGGGTAAGGGTGTAAACGGTATCGGCGAAATTAATCGCCTCCTGCCAGACTTCCAGCTTTTCAAAGTTGAACATGCTTAATGGTTGAGGGTTGTTGTTTGAGAGTTGAGGGTCAAGAATTTTTCATCGCTCAAGAATCGGTGCATCTTAAACTTTCAGATCTCATCCCTCAACCCTCAACCATTTAAGTGGTAGCGCGTACGGGAATCGAACCCGTCTTTCAGCCTTGAGAGGGCCGTGTCCTAACCGATAGACGAACACGCCAAGCAAATTCATTTTAGCGAAGCCCCAACGCCTGTCAATCGCGGGGGTTCGCAAGCAGACAACCAGGTGAGGAACCGCGAATGCCGCAAACGAGAGGCGGAAAGGTTGAAAGGTCGAGCCGGCTCACGCCGGCTGCTACGATGTGGCATCCGGCGTGAGCCGGATCATTATTCGCCCAATGGCGGCCGCTTGATGCTTCCTGCGTCCGGCTCGCGCGCCACGAGGTAAAGCTTCCAGAACAATGGCCAGAAATCATCCGCCAACGGGCACAGCGACGGATAGCCCGGCACAACTGCTCCGGCATACGGCCAGTCTTTCGGATGTTTCACCAGTTTGGCCGCGCGGGCATTGTCGATGATGTAAAAGCAAACCCTGGCAAATACGCCACGGGTTCTTTCCTTATCGCGCAGGACGTGATCGTGCGCCTGATGCTGAAAACGATGCGGACGCAACGCCGGGCCAAGGTGTTCTCTCAGAAATTTCATACCGTTGCACTGATTGGAACTGCGACGCAACCCCATCCAAACCAGGTGCAGGTGATCGGGCATCAGGCAATAAGTCGGACAGAACAGCCCCTCCCGCACGGCGGCGTGCAGCATTACTTCCCGAAAACGGGCGTGGAAGCCTCGTTGAGCCAGCCCGTGCCGCGCAAGGACGTGGACATCGTCCAGTGGACCACCGCGTCGCCCTGATAATATTCGCGCGGGAGTCGCGCCAGATAAAAGCCGCGGTTCGTTCCCAAGCCGGAAAAACGAGTGCTTTCGTTTCCGGTCGGTTCGAGTTTCATCCAAAGCAGATTAGAGCCGGCTCACGTCGGCTGCCACGGGAATTTTATGTGAGCGGCAACGCCGACCTGGGAGCGCTGGCGTCCCGCCGGCGTGTTCCAGTTTTCGGCTCCCGACTCGCCGCCGGGACGGCGGCGCTCCCAGG
>Ga0182027_10009678_pt1 | contig 13802 bp, 16 predicted proteins | sample 712E1DmetaG_FD_121300 | JGI IMG/M metagenome (GOLD analysis project Ga0182027, IMG submission 121300) | Permafrost microbial communities from Stordalen Mire, Sweden - 712E1D metaG (Illumina Assembly) | ecosystem: Environmental > Terrestrial > Soil > Wetlands > Permafrost | place: Sweden...
ACATGATCCTTCCCATGTCATTCTTTCTCCAATTGCCCGACTCCGGTCTCTTGCTCTAAATATGTTCCCCATCGCACTTATCCCGTTTTTTCTTGCAGGTATAATTGTTTCTATTTGGAAGTTTTTTCGAATGAAAAAAAATGAACTATTTCAATCTCATTATTTATGGATGATCGCATGCGGATTTATCACATTCATCATCGTTTTGTCATATACGGTATTTGATGAGGGTAGATATTATCTACCCATCCTTCCGTTTGTTATTCTTATCTCCGTCAGCCCATTATCGTTATTATTCAAAAAGAAGAAGTTTGTTTAACTCTATAAACCTTTGCCTAATCATGTTATAATTATAGGGTACATTGGAATCCGAATCCTCGCCCTGAGAGAGGCGCAAGCTGAATCGAAGGGAGGAAAGTCCAGACAGCGAAATGCAGGGGACTTGGCGCAAGCCATGTACTGAAAAGTCAGGTGTCCAGATATCGAAAGATATCGGGAACGATCCCCGCTTTGGCGGGGTGAGAGAGTCACAGAGACGATCATACGCCTTCAGCCCGACGGCTATGGCATATGGGTGAAACGTTGACAATCCCACCCGCTGCAACCGGCGAATGGTCCGCTATTACCATACATTCGGGAGGACCAAAGTTTACGGGCACTAGAGAAATGAGGATCCGCCAAATGGCGGAAAACAGAATCTGGCTTATGAGATTCCAATGTACGCATAAAATCCCTTATTCTTTTAAGGGATTTTTTATGCGAGGCGCGGTAGTTTGATTTGACGATTCAATAAAAAATTTCATAATTAATACTTGACATACAAGTAATACAGGCACGGCAAGTACCGCACCCATTACACCAGCCAGTTTCCCGCCAACCAAAAGAGCAACTATCGTTACAAGGGGTGAAAGCCCCACGCTGTGCCTCATAATTATCGGAACAACAATATTCCCCTCCAACGCGTATACGACGACATATAAAGCTATAATGCTGAGTGCGAGAAGCGGAGATGTCGCAAGGCCGATGAGAACCGCCGGAACTGCGGATATGACTGGACCGACATTAGGAATAATTTCTAACAATGCAGCTACCAATGCAAGTGGAAGTGCAAAATCAATTCGTAATATTAATAAACCAATATAGACAAAAACGCCTATCGTAAGCATCAGAATAAGTTGTCCTCTCACCCACTCTCCGATTCTTATTTCTATCGACTTGAGAATTTCGACCGCACGCTTAGCAACCATTTCGCCGAACATATTTGTGATAATTTGTCTTGTATGACGTCGTTCCAAAAGAAAATAAAACGTAAAAACCAGAACCATAAGAGTCGTTATAATATTGGTAAAAATATCTACGGTGACTTTGATTACGTTTGCGCCAATTGGAGCGATTTGTTGTGTAATAGCATCAAAACCAGTTTGCCAATACGGTAGCACTCTCATAGCAACGCCTGGTAATTCTTGAGTAAGACGATTGGTCTGCACGACGATTGATGGAATGGAGACAGCAAGAAGCCATCCGAATAAACCAAAAACTAACGCATAAATTATAAGAATGGCAAGGATGCGGGGAATTTTTATCCGCTCAAGACGCACGACTAATGGCTGAATTGCAGTCATAAGAAGAAATGCGATGAAAAGAAGATACAGAATATCCCGAATTTGAAAAAGCAACCAAGCTGCCAATACTAATGCAATCGCTATTAGAATGGTTTTAATAGAAATTTCAATTTTTGTATTCATTCAACTTTAGTATACCATTTGCTGACTTCTGCTGTCACATCGCTCTTATAACCTAATTTTGTTATAGTAAACCAGTGAATTCCAGCTTGTTTTTTAAACCATGTCATTTGACGCCGTGCATATGCATGTTCATTCAATCCTATTGCGCTCATTGAGGGTAAATCCTGCTTATATTTTTTTATTAATATATTAATTTCATCATTCATTCCTTGTTGTACCCTCTTCGCAAATCGCTTATCAATTCTTTGATCTAATTCGGTTAATGGTGCTGTCAACCCTACCATTAAATAATTAAACAAGTTTTGTTGTTTATTACCATCAATTTTAGATTCATTAATTTCAATTTTTCGGTTAAGGCGGCGTGGATTATTGCGCTCGGAAATATTGAGTTCTTTCCAAATATTCGGTGCTATCTTTTGTAACTTTTCCTGTAGTTGTGTTTTAGATAGGATGGATAATTGCGTTCGAAGTTTGCTATCAGGAGGAATATTTATAGTCTCAAGTGGATTTAGTAATGCATGAATGTATAATCCTGTTCCCCCAACAACAATCGGTAATTTATTTCTTTTTTGAATATTTACTATCGCATCACTCGCTAGTTTCACCCAATGACTTACGCTAAACTCTTCATCGGGGTTCACAACATCATACAGCCAAATAGGCACATTTGGCCTATCTTTGCCGGTCACAATATCCATGCCTCGATATACCTGACGCGAGTCAGCGGAAATTAATTCACCGTTAAATTTTTTAGCAAGAAAAGCGGCTAGTGCTGTTTTTCCAATTGCTGTTGGGCCGCAGATTACCAGAAGTTTATCCATACTTATTTATACGTTCCATTTCGAAGATTTGTCTTATTGATAAGCTCATCAAGAATTTCCCAACGGCGTTTCTTTTCTTTATACGACACGTCATCTTTATATACTTTGTGAGCTGCCGTCATCGGACGGTCGGAATACATAGAAATATATGCTTTAGAATAACCAACTTTCTTGGCCAAGGATACGGTGTTAGCAAACTGTGCTTTTGTCTCTCCGCAAAATCCGACAATAAAATCAGTGGAAATTGAGACGTCAGGAATTTGTTTTTTTAATTTATTGACTACCGTCAGATATTGATCTCTCGTATACCATCGATTCATTTTTTTTAACATTTTTGTGTCACCGGATTGAACGGGTAAATGAATTTGACGGGATATTTTTGAATTTTTTACTATAACATCAATAAGCTCATCGGAAAAATCCCACGGATTACTGGAAATAAAGTTTATTTTCTTAATCCTATCAATCTTGGCAATTTCTTTAAGAAGTAATGGAAAAAGTGTAGGAATTCTCAACCTTCCTAAATGTTTCACAAAAGTAGGTTTAACGACTTTCCCACCTATCGTATATGATGTTTTAGAATTCGTAGAGGATTTAAAATATGCCAACCCTTTAACATCCCGAAGCACCTGAACATTTTTTTCTCCAACCAAAAGATCCGCTCCGTATGAATTAACATTTTGTCCAATTAGCGTTACCTCTGTGTACCCCTTCTTAGCCAACTCTTTACATTCTGAAATTATTTCATTAAATGGCCTGCTCACTTCCCTCCCCCGCGTAAATGGTACAACACAAAATGTACAAAAATTATTGCACCCATTACTGATCGGAACCAACGCGTGACGCGTATCTGTTCGAATGGGTGCATGATCAAAACCAACTTCTTCAATCGGCAAAAATTCATCAACCGAAGGCATTTTCTTTTTAAGAGCCGCTAACGTTTTTCCGGTTTTCTCTCTCGCCGCCATGCCAACCATGCAGCCGGTTACAACAATTTTTACGTTTCTTCCTTTCTGTTTTTCTTTCGTTAGATTATAAACAAGTCCATACACGCGGTCTTCTGCTTTTTGCCTGATCATACAAGTATTAATAACAACATCATCGGCATCATGAATTGATTTTGCTTTTGTGAATCCCCGTGCTTGATAGTACGAAGCGATTCTTTCACTATCCGCCTCATTTGCGGCGCACCCGAATGTGACGATATGATATTTCATGAATTGTATTATACAGCGTTAGCCCGTCAGAACGAATTTTTCAATCACTGTGGCAACTCCATCGTCATAAACACTTGGGGCAACAAAATCAGCGATTTCTTTAAGCTCTGGCACGGCGTTTCCCATCGCGATTTTAAGTCCGCAAGCCATAAGTAACGGAAAATCATTATAACCGTCTCCAACTCCTATGATTTCCTCGGTTTTAATATGTAACATCCGAGCAACTTCGATAATTCCATGTAATTTTGAGGCTTTTTCATTCGTTACATCTACACTTAAATATCGCTTATCCCACGCTGAAAGTTTTTGAACATTAATTCCTGGAATAATTTTTAATGCTTCAACAACTTCATCTGCTTTTTCCGGAGGAACCTCAGGTACGTAAATGCTTAAAACTTTCGTGTCAGGATCAGGATCTTTGACGAGAATATCCTGCTCTCCGTTATACAACATTGAGGTTATATGTAATTTTTGACAAATTTCATAAACCTTTGGAATAACTTCTCTCTGCAACGGTACTTCATACACAATAGCTTTTTTCTCCGGATCATAAATTTGCGTACCGTTTGTAAAAATGCAAGGACCGGAGAGCGAAAGATGGGAAATAATAGGCAAGGCATCTTTCAGAGTTCTGGCCGTTGCAATACACACGTGAATTCGCATTTTTGCCTTAGCTATAGCTTCTGCTACCCGCGGCGACGGCAAATTCTTTTTACCATGTAACACCGTCGTATCGTCCAGATCTAACATGATGGCTTTATACTTCATATTCGAAGAATTACTTATTCCTTACCAACAATAACGCGGGCATCGTAGGAGACAGTGTCATCGAGCGTTGAGGATGACGTACCTAAACTATATGTATCTTTTAGATCTCCCTCAAGAAGTGGAATATATGCTTGCTTCGTTGCTTTAACAACGATTTCGGTCTTGTCATATGTATAACTATCGGCATTAGCTGTGTTACTTACCGTATATCCTTTACCTTCCAAGAAGGTTTTCATTTTCGTCGCAGCCCCCGCCTTTCCTCCACCATTCCATACTTGTATGGTAATATCTGAACGTTTTACGGCTGCAGGCGTTGGCGTTGAAGTGATTTTTGGTGTAAGAGTAGCTGTCGGGGTTGGCATAGAAATAATTGAAGGCAAACTTTTCTTACCACTCAATAAAAGCAATGATCCACCCGCAACAACACATGCAACAATAAGAACAATTATCCACATAACGATGGGCTTTCCTGATCGATTTGTATGCACCGATATCTCCGGCATCATTGTTGTTGGGTTCGATGATTTATTTTCGAAAAGTTCGTCAACCAGCTCTTTTCTCTTTTCTTCAGTTGCCTCTACTGGTGGCGCTTCGCTAATCCCAGAAGAAATATTTGCTGTTTCTTGCGGTATTGATGGGGCCTCCATTGGCTTTGGCGCCTCTTGGGACGGCACTTCTTCCACCACTTCAACCACCTGAGTTACCGGAGGACGTTTTTCTTCTTTAGCTACAGATTCCTCAAGTGACGCACGTTTCTTTACAACCATACCTCTAGTGTACACAATCATGTCAAATTTGTCATCATTTACCATTATCCACCAAAAAAGCCCCGCCAAAAGGCGGGACTATTTTGGTCGTTCGAAATTTACCGAACAACTTTTTTTAACGCTTTGCCTGCCGTAAATCCTGGCGTCTTGCGAGCTGGGATTTGAATCGGTGCACCCGTTTGTGGGTTGCGGCCAGTTCGTGCTTTGCGTGATCGGACCATGAATGTTCCGAAACCTGTCACGACAACTTTATCACCTTTCTTAAGAGCATCGGTGATTGAACCGAAAACTGCTGCGACTGATTCGCGAGAAGCTTTGGCTGTTAAACTTGCTTTTTTTGCAACTACTTCAACTAAATCTGCTTTGGTCATTTTGTATTTCACCTCCTTTAGGGCAGAAGGATAGAACAAGCTGAAAATTCCTTCGTCCCGCCCTGGCGGGATCTACGAGGCAATGTAGTGAATTTAGATTACTCTGTCAATATATCAATTTCAACAGATTGCCACATCAATCTAAATCAAAATAGATAATTAACGCGCAGCGTTAGACAAACTCAAACTAAAATCCAATTAATTACTTTGCGATCTCGCTCGCACGGAGTTCGCGGATAACAGTAATCTTTATCTGACCCGGATACGTCAGTTTTTCTTCAACCTCTTTTTTAATCTCAGACGCCATGATTGTTGCAGTTGCATCATCCACCTGACCCGGATCAACGAGAACCCGAAGTTCGCGCCCGGCTTGAAATGCAAATGACTCAGCAACGCCTTTGTGCGCTTTTGCAATCCCCTCCAAATCAGTCAAGCGTTTTATATAATCCTCATGATTTTCGTACCGCGCGCCTGGCCTACTTCCGGAAATAGCATCAGCGATATAAACAATTGTCGATTCAATCGATGTAAACGGTGTATCTTCATGATGTTGAGCCACACAGTCCGTAACTTTCTGTGGCATGTTGTACTTTCGAAGCAACTCAACACCCAATTGGACATGACTACCTTCTTTGTCCATGATGACTTTGCCGATGTCATGTAACAGACATCCGAGACGAACAATATTTACATCTGCATGGACTACCTGTGCAAGCGCAATACCGATCTTGGACTCTTCGAGCGTGTGAGCAATCATGTTTTGCCCGTAGGAGAATCTGTATTTGAATTTCCCAAGCTGAGCAACCAATGGTGCCGGTAAATTGTAAACTCCGATTGAGTGGCAAAGTTTTTGACCTTCCTCAAACATAATGCGGTCAAGCTCTTTTTTCACTTGCTCGATAATTTCCTCAATCCGTCCTGGTTGTACGCGACCATCACGAAGCAAACGTTCCAACGTCACACGTGCAACTTCGCGTCTGACCGGATCAAAACAGGATAATCGGATAACTCCCTCTTCATCCAGGTCCACATCTACACCAGTTGCCTGTTCAAACGTCCGAATGTTCCGTCCTTCCTTACCAATAATTCTGCCCTTCATATCCTCATCAGTTATTTTAATAACCGAAACAGTATATTCAGGTACATAATCTGTGGCCCCGTGTTTCATCGCATCGACTAAAATTTCTTTCGCTTTAGCATCAGCTTCTTCATGCGCACGAATTGTTTCCTCTTTAATTTCTTTCGCAACATCTTCTTTAAGCTGCATCCGTACTGCGTCCATAACAACTTTTCCTGCCTCATCTTTTGTCATGTGGGCGGCTTTTTCTAATTTCGCGAGTTGTTCTTTTTTAATTTTCTCTAGTTCTTCAATTCGCGCCGCTGCTTGAACTTCTAAAACCTTCAACTGTTTATCTTTTTCTTCAAGTGCTCCTTCACGTCTGTCTATTGCTTCGAACTTTCGTCGTGCTTCATCCTCTGCATCGCGACGAATTTTGAATGCTTCATCTTTTGCCTCAACAATCATTTCCCGCGCTTTCGCCTCGGCAATTCTCACCGCTGCTTGCGTGTCAACAGATGGAGCAGTAACAATGACTTGTTTTTGTGGGACTACTTTTGGCGGCTGTTGCGGCGTTTGTGAAACAACTTTCGCTTTTTTTGTTTTTACCAACCCCGATAAAGTTTTTAATACGTCTAACATATGTTCCTTTCTTGAGAACTAATCAGGAGAATAAAAGCAGCAAAAAACCGCGCTTATGAGGCGGTTCTATATGTAGGTGAAAATAATAATACTTGTGAATGCTTCATAATCCTACAGAAGTGCTTTATACTCCAGGTTAATTCAACTAATTCGTCTATTTTAGTCTTTTTTGACCACTTCGTCAATGATTTTTCCAATTGTATCCGAGGAAAAACCGCGTTGAGCTAAAAATGTATACATTTTCTTTTTTTGTTCAATAATAGGTTTATGGGACCAAAGGACAAGTTTTTTCTCTATGGCTTTTTTAGCATTCTCAACCTCGTTTAACGCCCCTGGTTCATCTTCTGATGCAGAAAGAGCGTCCTCTATAATCTCTCTTGAAATACCCTTTCTAGCTAGTTCCAGAGCAATAAAACGTCGCCCTTTTGGCTTAAAATCTGTCCGCTGGTCACGCCACCATATCGCAAATGCTCGATCGTCTACATATCCTAACTCCCGCATTCGTTCGATAACTTTCTTAATTAAAACGTCCCCTGAAACTTTCCATGTATTGAGTTTTTTTGAAAGAAAATCCGTAAACTCTTTTTCACTTCGCGGCCGGTACGAAACAAATCGAAGTGAAGCATTTACCAATCGTTCGTAGTAGGGGTTATCCATAATCAAATAATGCCAATTTATTTTAATTTTTTCAATTCTTGAGAGTCTACGTTGTAATAATAGAGTTTCTCTGGATCTCTCGTAGCGTTCATAGATTTATTATTTACCATAATCACTCTTGTTCCACTCTTCAAAATATATTTATTATTCAATATATCCCGAATGAATCTTGCTATTTCTTCTGGTTTTACACACTTATCCCAATCGAAATCTTTTAATGTATCGCTCAATTTATGTTGAAGTGGCGTATTTACATAATCCGGAAGAATATTCAGTACTTTTATACCTTCATTTTCAAACGCTAGAACATCAAAAAATATATTGAGAGCTGACTTTGATGCGGAATATAATCCTGATTTTTCTTGTACAAATCTATCTGAAGTCGAAGAAATATTGATAATAAATCCATTCTGTAATTTCGCTGATAATGCTTGAGTGATTAATATTGGGGCTAAAAAATTTAAATCGAAGATTTTGTGAAAGGTTTCCTGAGAAAAATCTGTAGCTAATTCTTCTATATGTGTTCCCACATTATTTACTAAAACATCAATTTTTTTCTCATCTATTGTATTTACAAGATTTTTTATTTCAGATTCGTTATGTAAATCTGACTTAATCCAAAAAAGATTCTTATCTGAAAAAGAGGGTTTTGTTCGTGAAATTCCGTATACTTTACTATTATTTTCTAATAGCGCTTCGCAGATGCTTTTTCCCAATCCGTAACTTACTCCAGTAACGACTGCTGTTTTCATAAGCCTAGTCGGGGTGGGCAGACTTGAACTGCCAACCGCTCGCACCCCATGCGAGTGCGCTAGCCAATTGCGCCACACCCCGTGAGTCCTTGTATTCTATCATCTTTTATGTAAAAATGGGATGAACTTCGTTAACAAAGAATATATGACACCATTAATCGTTGTTGGAATCGTAATATTTCTCATTATCCTCATGATGTCTTTCCGTGTACTACAGGAATACGAACGCGGAGTCGTATTTTTTCTGGGTCGATATGAAAGCGTTCGCGGACCGGGTCTTATAATTCTAATACCATTCCTTGAAATGATGACCAAAGCAACGCTTCGAACAATTACGATGGATATTCCGTCACAAAAAATTATCACAAAGGATAATGTTTCCATTGATATTGCGGCTGTTGCGTATTACCACGTCATAGACCCACAAAAATCCGTTGTTGCGATTGAGGACGCTAATTATGCCGTTAATCAAATCAGTCAAACAACTGTTCGGAATGTTGTTGGACAATTTATGTTGGATCAACTGTTATCCAAAACCAAAGATATCAATACCCAAATCCGAAATGTCATTGATGAACACACTGAACCGTGGGGCGTTCAGGTTACTGCGGTAGAAATTAAAGACATTACGCTTCCGGATAATATGCAACGTGCAATGGCCAAAGAAGCGGAAGCGGAACGTGAACGCCGGGCAAAAATCGTTGCGGCCGAAGGCGAATTCCAGGCAGCCAAAAGACTTGGAGACGCTGCAGACCTTATACAAAATCATCCGGTTGCACTGCAACTACGAACACTTCAAACAATGGCGGAAATCAGTACTGAAAAAAATTCAACAATTATTTTCCCCGCCCAATTTATGACAACGGTTCAAGAAGCATTTAGAGTATTACAAGCAGATTCATCTAAAAAATAAATTTTTCCCTGCCCGGGCGAAAGGAGCCATATGCCAGTAGACGCAAAACTTCAAGCAATACAGCTTGCCATGGATCAGATAGAGAAACAGTACGGCAAGGGTTCCATTATGAAATTAGGGGAACGAGCTCAAAATAGGATGGCTATAGATGTTATTTCGACCGGTATATTGCCTCTCGATATCGCTTTAGGCGTCGGTGGACTACCGAGAGGACGAATCGTTGAAATTTACGGACCGGAAGCATCCGGAAAAACAACTGTATGTCTTTCGACAATTGCTGAAGCGCAGAAAGCAGGCGGGGTGGCCGCATTTATTGATGCGGAGCATGCGCTTGACCCGCAATGGGCAGAGATATTGGGTGTAAAACTTGATGATCTTCTCATCTCACAACCGGACACAGGAGAACAGGGATTGGAAATTGCCGAAACGCTTATTCGAAGCGGTGGAGTAGATATCATCGTCATCGACTCAGTAGCGGCGCTCGTTCCAAGGGCGGAAATCGAGGGAGAAATGGGAGACAGTATGATGGGTGTACATGCCAGACTCATGTCGCAGGCACTGCGTAAACTTACCGCAGTTATTTCTAAATCGAAAGCAGTCGTCATATTTACTAACCAACTGCGTCAGAAGATTGGCGTTATGTTCGGAAACCCGGAAACGACAACTGGAGGTATGGCTCTTAAATTTTACGCAAGTGTCCGGATGGATTCACGAAAAATTGAAAGCCTGAAAGACGGAGACAAAGTAATCGGTAGTAAACACAGAGTTCGCGTCGTAAAAAATAAAGTGTCTCCCCCATTCCGCGTTGCGGAGTTTGACGTAATGCATGATGGGGTGTCCAGAGAGGGCGGGCTTATTGATGTTGCGCTCGAATACGGAATTCTTACCAAATCAGGCGCATTCATCAAACACGGCACAACGATGATTGCACAGGGTAAAGAGGCCGCAAAACTTTATTTTAAGGAGCATCCGAAGTTGGCCAAAGAAATTCAAGAGGCTATCTGGAAAGCTCTTAAAACGGGAGCCACTCAACCCAAAATTGCTATTGTTGAAGAAGCGGAAGAATAAATTTCTCAAGCGTATGCAAAATGTCGCATTAACCGATACAACGGTTGAGTTAAGTGTAGATAATTTTGAAATTGCTCGGGATTTCTATACGAAACTTGGCTTCATCGTTGTTTGGGAAGAAGCGCCGATTCCAAATCAACAAAACGGATATCTCGTAATGAAGTTAAACAATAGTATTCTATGCTTCTTTTGTGGAAACAAAGAAGTCTACAATCATCTCTATTTTAAAAACTTTCCTAAAAATACGAAACGGGGCTATGGTGTAGAAATTTCTATACCTGTAGATAATCTAGACACATTTTATAAAAATATTTCTTCAAAAATAGATAAAAAATACATATATCAACCACTTGAAGAAAAACCTTGGGGAAAAAAGGATTTCCGAATAGAAGACCCCTTCGGATACTTTCTCCGCTTCAATGAACCATGGAACGTATTGGAATATTTGCCATCCGAAAAATAGGATCGTAACCAATTTATTTGTGACGTGATTGACTCTGTATTCCAATACAATCTTGAATAAGATTATATCCCCAGTCTTGTCCAATACCGTGATCCAATAATCCAGCCATCTGAAGTATGTCAGCATCCTCATTAAGAAATTTTTTAGCAATCTGTATTCGAGACAAACCTTGTTTTTCCAGTTCAATAATTTTATCGAATATTCCTCTTACCTGGAGACAGAAATGAGGTGGATCATGCATCCGATCTTCTAATATCGTAAGTTCATTCTTTTCTTTTAAGACCATACTTTTCCATAAAGATAATTGTAAATCATCAAAATCTGATACATCTCGCTGTTCTGCGTATGTAAGATCTGCTTTAAGTCCATTAATATAAGCTTCTGTGACTGCAGTAAAATTCACTTCTGAATCAAAACCAAATAGTAGTTGAGAATATTTTTCTTCTTCTGGTGAATTGCTCATGTTATTTCCAAGAGCAGATATATTTTACCGTTTTGGTGATTGTTTGCGGGCACGGGCTTTGCCTGCATAGCCAGCTTTCCTTCTCTGCTTAGCACGAGGATCACGCATCATGAATCCGCGTTTTTTGAGGATGGGTCTGAACTTTTCTTTATCAACTTTTTCGAGTGCTCGAGAAATACCCTGAAGTGACGCTTGAAGTTGTCCAGAAATTCCGCCACCAACTGCTTTCATGGAGACGATAAAACGTCCCAATGTGTTGGTTGTACGGAACGGTTCCTGGTATATTTTTTTCATAATCTCGCCGGGAAAATATTTTTCGATCGGTTTACTGTTTACATACATGCTCCCCTTTTCCATTGAAATTCCGTTTAACGTCATGGAGCCTTCATTGACGACATATAAACGCACACGAACGGAAGAAACCTTTCTACGACCGACAGCTTCGTAGTAAGAAATTTTTTCTTTACCAGCATTCTCAATTTTTTCTTTTTGCTTGTCTTCGGATTCTTTCACAGCTTTAGTTTCTGCCATAGTGCTCCTCAATTATTTTTTTGTAACAAACTTATCTTTATACGGGTGATCTGTACCTGGATAAATATAGAGACGAGTTACAAGTCTATCACGAAGTTTATTGGTCGGCAACATGCCCCAAACTGCATGACGCATCGGTTCTGTTGGTTTTTCTTGTCTCACTTGCCAAAGAGCTTTTCGTTTTAATCCACCTGGATATCCGGAAAAATTACCATATAACTTTTCTTTTTCTTTTCGACCGGTCGTAACAACGAGGGCCGCGTTAATAACAACAACATAATCTCCACAGTCTAAATTTCGGACAAAATTTGGTTTTCCTTTACCCATTAGCTTCGTGGCAACTCCAGATGCTGCACGTCCGAGCACTTGACCTTTGACGTCAATACAATGCCATTCACGCTTGATTTCCGATATTTTAGTTGATTTTGTTGTTGTATTCATAAACGATTATTTTTTAACAGTCTTTTTAATTGCTTTTTTTACTACTTCCTTTACGGGTTTTTCCTCTTTTTTTGCTTTTACCTCTTTTGTTGCTTCTAATTTTTTTGGTGTTACTATAGAAGTCACAACTCGTGTATCAACAAAAGAAAATTGAACCATCTCCGTTGCGTCACCTTCACGTTTGCCGAGTTTGATAATCCGCGTATACCCGCTATTTCTTCCGGAGAACCGGGTTTTTGCATCTTCCATCAATCGTTTTGCAATCTCACGATCGGGAATGGTTCTCATAACTCGACGCAAATCTGATGGTTTTCCCATTTTTGCGCGAGTCACTAACTTTTCAACAATCGGCTGGATTGCCTTTGCTTTTGCAATTGTTGTAACAATGCTATCGCCAAGAAGAAGCGAACGAACTAAACCGTTAAATAAACGCTTTTTTTCGTCACTTGTCCTTGAAAAATTTCTACCGTATACCGAATGTCTCATATGATTAAACTGTTAATGCAACACCTTTTTCCCGAAGTTTCTCTTCAACAATTGCCAAAGATTTGACTCCAAGATTTTTAATCTTCATAAGATCTGCTGGCGGCGTCCCCAACAGTTGACCAATGGTTTCGATTCCTCCATTGGCAAGTGCGTTGACAATTCTCGTTGGGATATCCAATTCTTCAATCCGCATCTTAAGAACTTCATCTGAAATAGTAGGAGTAACTGCAACAGTTTCAGTAACACCCTCAGCCTTAGGTTCCACAACCTGCATGAAGTAAGATACTAAAACTTTAGCTGCCTGCTTTAATGCATCTGATGCTGAGATTGTCGCATCTGTCCAAATTTCCAAAACCAATCGATCAAGGTTGGTCATCCGGCCCACACGGGTTGCTTCAACTTTGTAGTTAACCCGTACAACCGGTGAATACAAACTATCGATTGGCATGACGCCAACCTCGGCAAAATGTTTTTCATCCGCAGAAACATATCCCAATCCTTTATCAGCTGTAAGCTCAACTTCGAGCTCTGCCTTTTTGTCTGCTAAATTAGCAAGTACTAAGTCCGGATTAACAATGCTAACGCCGGAGGGTACGTCTATGTCTCCAGCAAGCACTTCACCTGGACCTTTTTTAGAAAT
>Ga0182027_10009679_pt1 | contig 13802 bp, 10 predicted proteins | sample 712E1DmetaG_FD_121300 | JGI IMG/M metagenome (GOLD analysis project Ga0182027, IMG submission 121300) | Permafrost microbial communities from Stordalen Mire, Sweden - 712E1D metaG (Illumina Assembly) | ecosystem: Environmental > Terrestrial > Soil > Wetlands > Permafrost | place: Sweden...
CGCTCAGTGTCAATGGTGAACGTAGCCAGAACATTGACACTTCAAGATCGCTCAGTGTCAATAATGATAAAATTTCTTCAATTACAGCATTTGATCCTGCCAGTGGCCAGAGCCTTTGGCAGCACAATATCGTTATTATTCTTCCTTTTAAGAAATCTACAGCCTCCCGGAAGGCATCCTTTAGCGAAGAGTTTCCTTTAAAAAATTTCTTAGATCTGCATGTGGGTGATTTTGTAGTGCATAATCAGCATGGTATAGGCAAATTTCTAGGTATGCAGAAGGTTAGATTCAAAGGGGTGCTTAAAGATCATTTAGTTATTGAGTATGATCGTAATGAAAAACTGTATGTGCCGGTTGATGCTATGCACCTGGTGCAAAAATACATTGCTTTTGCTGCCCGTAAACCTAAATTATACCGGCTGGGTAATCAAGAGTGGCAAAGAATTAAGGAGCGCACTCGCAAGGGTATTCAAAAATTAGCCTGGGAGTTATTGAGTTTGCAGGCGTTACGTTTGGCTAGCAGCGGATTTAGGTTTTCGGCGGATACGCAATGGCAGGGGGATTTTGAGAAAACCTTTCCATATATAGAAACCCCGGATCAGATTAAGACGATGGCCGAGGTAAAGCAGGATATGGAATCTCCCAAGCCTATGGACCGGTTACTTTGCGGAGATGTCGGTTACGGTAAAACCGAAGTAGCTATGCGCGCAGCTTTTAAAGCAGTAATGGATAATAAGCAGGTGGTTTATCTGGTACCCACTACTATTTTAGCTGAACAACATTATAAAAATTTCACCGCTCGCTTGAGCAATTTTCCCGTAAATGTGCAGATGCTTTCGCGTTTTAGGACTAAACTTCAACAAAATGAAATTATTAAAAATTTACGCCAGGGGAATGTGGATATTGTGATTGGCACGCATCGCCTGCTTTCTGCGGATGTAACCTTTAAGGATTTAGGCTTAGTGATTGTTGATGAAGAGCAGCGTTTTGGGGTTAAGGCTAAAGAACAATTAAAGAAACTCAAAAGTACAATTGATGTTTTGGTTCTGACGGCTACACCCATTCCGCGTACTTTATATATGAGCTTGATGGGAGCTAAGGATTTTTCGGTAATTAATACCTCTCCTTTAAATAGATTGCCTATCAAAACGGTTGTGGTAGAATATGATGCAGATTTGGTAACGCAGGCGATTAAGCGCGAGCTGTCGCGTAAGGGACAGGTATTTTTTCTGCATAATCGCATTCTAGATTTAGAAAAAATTAAAGATAAGCTTGCCAGGAACTTACCGCCAGGCGTACGCATCGCGATGGCTCATGGACAAATGCCGGCTAAACTTCTGGAACAGATAATGTCGGATTTTATTTCCGGAGAAGTTGATATTTTAGTTTCGACGATGATTATTGAATCTGGAATTGATATTCCTAATGCTAACACGATTATTGTCAATAATGCGCAGATGTTCGGATTAAGCGACCTGCATCAGCTGCGCGGCAGGGTGGGAAGGTTTAACCGGGCGGCTTATGCCTATTTTATGATTCCTAATCGCCACAGTGCTGGTTTGGTTTTAGAGGTTGATGCTAAGAAGAGGCTGCAGGCGATCCAGGAGCATACCGATTTGGGGGCAGGTTTTAATATCGCCATGGAGGATTTGGAGATTCGAGGTGCCGGTAACCTTTTAGGCCAAGAGCAGCATGGATTTATCAGCGCCGTAGGGTTTGATCTTTATTGCCGTTTATTAAAAGAAGCGATCGCTAATTTTAAGAAAGCAGGTGTTTTCGATGAGACGCATAATTAAATTTGCAATTATTTTGTTTCTGATTTTTTTACCCACCTATTACCTGCTAGCTACTAACTGTTGTATTTATGCGCAGGATAAAGTAATCGCGGTAGTCAATAGTGAGATAATTACTCAAAAGGAGCTTACAGATTTTTTGACTTTTATCCGCTTGCAGTATTCACGGCAGCTTCAAGGAAAAGCTTTAGAAGAGAAGGTTAATTCGATGAGAATAGATTCACTGCAGCGTTTAATTGAAGACCGTCTTATACTTCAGCAGGCTAAGCTGAATAAAATAACTGTGGAGCCATCCAGGGTGAAGGCCAAAATTGATGAGATTAGAAAACGCTACGCAGCGGAATCAGATTTCGAGCAGGATCTAGCCAAGCAGGGGTTGGTACGGGCTGATTTAGAGAGTAAAATTGGCGAGCAGATGCTGATGTATAATCTTATCGAGCAAAAAGTACGTAGTAAGATCATAATTCGGCCAGATGAAATTACTACTTTTTTCACCCAGAATAAGGAGCAGTTTCTAAAGCCCGAAGAGCGGATTTTAACGCTGCTTATTTTTCAGGATGAAGAAACAGCCAAAACAGTCGGTTCCCGGTTGCACTCGGGGGAGAAATTGGATGAGTTGGCAACAAAATTTTCATTTACCAAAGATAAACTTTCTGCTTCCCCTGGTCAGCAGTTACGCCCGGAGATTGAAGCTACCGTGTTTAAGCTGGGGATTAATGAAGTATCTGACCCGGTTAAAATTGACAACCAGTATTTTATTTTTAGATTAGATGAAATTATTGCAAGCCAGCGGTTGAGCCTTACTCAGGCTCAAGATAAGATTCAGGCATATTTATTTGAAAAGAAGATGCAGGAAGATCTGGCAAAATGGTTAGATGAGCTTAAAAAACAATCCTACATTAAAATCCTCGAAAATTAGAGTTGGCCTGACAATCGGGGATCCCGCAGGTATCGGCCCGGCGATTACTTTACAGGCACTTAAAATACTAAAAGATAAAGTAGATTTTACGGTTATCGGCGATAGTTTTGTATTAGCTAAAGCCGCTAAAATTTTAAAAATTGCTCAGGTATCCGTAAGCTTAGTTGACTTAAACAACGTTGGAAATAAAAATTTTAGTTTCGGTAGTTTAAGTGCGCAAAACGGGAGGGCTTCTCTGGAGTATTTGGATGCGGCCACGGAGTTGCTTAAAAATAAAAAAATTGATTGCTTAGTTACCTGCCCGGTTTCCAAAGAAGCGGTTAATCTCTCAGGTGCTAAATTTTCCGGGCATACCGAATATCTGGCTAAGCAAACAGGCAGTCAGAATTTAGTGATGATGTTGATTAATGATAAATTAAAATTTAGTTTGGTAACTCGGCATATCCGGCTGCGTGATGTTCCTAAAATGTTAACGCGGGAAAAATTGGAAAATAATATTATACAAACTGTTCAAGGCTTAAAAGACCTGTTTTTAATAAAAAACCCCAGGCTGGTAGTTTGCGGGGTTAATCCTCATGCTTCGGACAATGGGGTAATCGGCATAGAGGAACAGGAAATAATTACTCCAGTAATCAATAGCTTAAGAAAAAAAATATCCAACTGCGTTATCCGGGGGGCGCTTAGCGCAGATGTCGCTATCTTGCAAGCTGCTCAAGGGAAGTTTGATTGTGTGATTGCCCCTTATCATGACCAGGCTTTAATTGCTTTAAAATTGACAGGTTTTGATAGCGGGGTGAATCTTACTTTGGGTCTACCTTTTGTGCGCACTTCACCGTTACACGGGGTGGCTTTTGACATAGCCGCAAAACCCGCCTTGGCCAATCCTGCATCTTTGATTGCGGCGATAAAACTTGCCATAAAATGTACATTAAACCAAAAAAAAGCTTAGGCCAGAATTTTCTTACTGATAAAAATATCCAAAATAAAATACTCCGTGCCTGCGATTTGGAAGAAGATGATGTAGTTTTAGAGATTGGAGCGGGTAAGGGAGATTTAGCGGCACTGCTTGCCCCAAGCGTAAAGAAGGTTTATGCTTTAGAGATCGACCAGCGCCTTTATCCTGTGCTCCAGCAGACTCTAGATGCTGCTAAGAATTGCCAGATTATTAAGAGCGATATATTAAAATTCGATCTAGCTAAATTCTTGCAAGATAATAAAATAAAACAGAAAATAAAAGTAATCGGTAATATCCCTTATTATATCTCTAGCCCGATAATCGAGCATCTTATTGGATATCGACAAGTAATTAGCAATGTTTTTATTACCGTTCAAAAAGAGTTTGGCCGCCGAATGCAGGCAGTTCCAGGCTCAAAAGAATACGGTTCGTTTAGTTGCTTTGTTCAGTATTACTGCGAGTGCAAGATTATTTTTGAAATAAAAAGGAACAGTTTTAAGCCGGCGCCGAATGTCGATTCATGTTTTTTATCACTGAAGTTTAGAGAAGAGCCTGCGGTAGTCGTTCAAGATACAGCAATGTTTTTTAAAATAATCCGTACCGCCTTTAATCAAAGAAGGAAAACTTTAAGAAATAGCCTAGAGGGGTTTTTGCCACGGGATAAACTTGAGCAATTTTTTGATGCTACTGGTATCAACAAAAATATAAGGCCGGAAGACCTTTCTTTGAAGCAATTTGCCAGTTTAAGTGATTTGTTGGAGTGAGCCGATGGCCTGGTGTTTTGGTGACTTTGCGACTGCGTTAAAAAAAGTAAAAAAATATCTTGACAAACCCTGTATCTTGATATAAACTCTTGTACTTACACAAATATCTAGTGATTCAACATTAAAACTAAAGTATTAATTAGAAAAGAAAGAGTTTTGAATAATTTCTTGGGGGTTGTTTTTTTGTTTTATGGCTTGACCGACAAAGCGAATCCATTTCTGCTGGAGTAGCTCAGTTGGCAGAGCACGTCCTTGGTAAGGACGGGGTCACGAGTTCAATTCTCGTCTCCAGCTTGAATTTTCGCTTGTAGCGCAAATTCAATCCCAAGGAGCGCAGCGACGAAGGGTCTAAACATTTAACATTTAAAAATATGCGTGAGACTATAACTTTAGAATGTACGGTTTGCAAAAATAGAAATTATACGACGAGCAAAAATAAAAAGTTGCATCAGGATAGGCTGGAGCTTAGTAAGTTCTGCAATTCCTGTCACAAGCATACCCCGCATAAAGAAATTAAATAAGGCTTTGAATTATTAAGCACGCAAGTGCGAGATAAGTCGTTAGCCGATTTTATCACGACGCAAGCGTAAATTTTAGTCGGGATAAAAACAAAGATAAAGAAACTTAGGGGCGTCGGTTAATGGCAAACCAACGGTCTCCAAAACCGTGACTGCAGGTTCAAGTCCTGCCGCTCCTGTGGTTTAAATACAAGAGCGGATTAGGCCGGGAAAGTTAAAGGATGAGTATTTTAGCAAAACCGAAAAATTTTATCAATGAAGTTAGGAGCGAGTTAAGTAAGGTTTCCTGGTCAACGCGGAAAGAATTGCTGGCTTCTACTGTTTTAGTCATTACGGTGACGGGAATTCTAACTATTTTTATTGGGATAGTGGATCTGGTTTTATCCAGATTTCTAAGCGTGGTTTTTAAATGAAAAATTGGTACGTGGTCCATACACAAACCGGAATTGAAGAAAAAGTTAAGACATCGTTGGATAAACGCGTCTTGGCGGCAAGTTTGCAGGATTCGATTTCCAGCGTGATTATTCCTACCGAGCAGGTTTCTGAAGTGCGCAGCGGTAAAAAAAAGATCACTCAGAGAAAATTTTTTCCGGGGTATTTATTAGTGGAAATGGATTTAAACGAGCAGACTTATCTTTTTGTTAAGAATTCTCCGGGAGTTACCGGTTTTATCGGGTTAGGTAAACAGCCGGTACCGCTTCCCCAGAATGAAGTGGATAATATTCTTAAGCGCACTAAAGAAACTGCAGCTAAACCTTCACCAAAAATTGTTTTCGAAAAAGGCGAGCAGGTTAGGGTTAATGAAGGTCCATTCTTAAATTTTAACGGAACCATTGAAGAAGTTTATCCTGAAAAAGGAAAAGTTAAGGTGAGTGTTTCTATTTTTGGCCGTTCTACGCCGGTAGAGTTAGAATACTGGCAGGTGGAAAAGGTATAACTATGGCAAAAGCAATTAAAGCGCAAATTAAGTTGCATGTTCCGGCAGCACAGGCTAATCCGGCTCCTCCAGTAGGCCCGGCATTAGGACAGCATGGCGTAAACATTATGCAGTTCTGCAAACAGTTTAATGATCAAACTAAAGGTAGGGATGGATTAATCTTACCGGTAGTCATCAGCGTTTTTGAAGACCGTTCATTTACCTTTATTATTAAGAGTCCTCCGACATCTATCTTATTGAAAAGAGCGGCCAATTTGGCCAAAGCCTCTGGGATTAGCGGAAAAGAAACGATCGGTAAGGTAACGCATAAGCAGATTGAAGAGATCGCCAAGCTTAAAATACCGGATTTAAATACCGGTGATGTTAAGCAGGCCATAAAATCCGTTGAAGGTACCGCCCGTAGCATGGGTATTGCCATTGAAGGGTAAAATATGAAGACACAAAGTAAAAGATATAAAGAATCAGCTAAGCAGGTTACTCCGGATAAGTTCTATCAATTGAAAGAAGCTGTGGCGATCTTGAAAAAGCTTCCTAAGCCTAAATTTGATGGTTCAGTGGATTTACATTTTAATCTAAGCGTTGATACTAAAAAAAGCGATCAGATGATTCGCGGTACAGTTGTGCTCCCTCATGGTACCGGAAAAAAAGTACGGGTAGCCGTATTTTGTAAGGGTGAACATGAGCGCCAGGCAAGAGAGGCTAAAGCGGATTATGTGGGCGCCACGGAGTTGATGGATAAGGTTGCTGCCGGTTTCCTGGATTTTGATTGTGCTATTGCTACCCCTGAAATGATGAAAGATTTAAGTAAATTAGGAAAAGTTTTAGGCCCGCGTGGTTTAATGCCCAGCCCTAAGACTGGTACCGTAACTAATGATATTTCTAAAGCGATTGAAGATGTCAGAAAAGGTAAAGTTGAATTTCGCGTGGATAAGCAGGGTGGGATGCATTTATCAGTGGGCAAGATTTCGTTTAATGAAGACCAGATAAATGATAATGCTTCTAGGGTTATTGAGGCGGTTAATGAGTCCCGGCCGGCTTCTGTTAAAGGCAAGTTTGTAAAAAGCTTAAGCATAACTACTTCTATGAATCCAGGATTAAGGATTATTTGCTAAGACGAAAAATTGCCTAGAGCAATTTTGAAGTAGTATACAATTTAAGGTTTATACTATGAAAAAAATCGGTCAATTAGTTAAAGAAACTTCAGAGAATCGCATTAAAGATACTTTTAAAGCCAGCCAAGGTTTAATTATCGTAAAATATTCCGGAGTATCTAGTCCTGATATGAGCGCTTTAAGGAAAACACTTAAAGGCTCGGGTGCCGATCTTTTTGTAGTTAAAAATAGTATTGCCCGCAGAGCAATGAAGGAGTTAGGCTTAGATGGTTTAATACCGTCGATTCAAACGCCTTGCGGAATGATTTTTTTCAAGGATGAGCCGGTAGATACCTCTAAAATTTTGTGTGCTTTTCGTAAAGAGCACGAAAAGCTGGTGCTTGAAGGCGGATTATTGCAGGATAAGTTATTAACTTTAAAAGATATCGAAGTAATGAGCACCTTGCCTTCCAAAGAAGCCTTAAGAGGTAAGTTGGTCGTAGCATTGAATGCTCCAATTTCTAAGTTAGTTATTGTATTGAATCAATCCTTAAAGAAATTTGTTTATTGTTTGGATCAGATTAGGCAGAGTAAATCAAAATAACCATAAAAGACACCCCGCGCTAATAAATATTGCGCGACTGTTGTGTCCGTACACAAGGAGGAAGAAATGGCAACTGCAAAATTAGAAGATATGATTAAATCCATCGAGACGATGAGCGTCCTGGAATTGGCGGATTTAGTCAAAGCTTTGGAAGAGAAATTTGGCGTTAGCGCCAACATGCCGATGATGGCTGCTCCGGCTGCCGGTGGCGCTGCTGCACCTGCCGCGGCTGAAGAGAAAAGCGTTTTTACAGTAATGTTGACCAGCGCTGGCGCAAATAAAATCGCCGTAATTAAGGAAGTGCGTACCATTACTAGTCTAGGCTTAAAAGAAGCTAAAGATTTGGTGGATGCCGCTCCTAAAGCGATCAAAGAAGGCGTCAATAAAGACGAAGCTGGGGAAATGAAAAAGAAGTTAGAAGCAGCTGGTGCTACCGTAGAATTAAAGTAAGAATAAGTAAGTTTATAATATTTTAGGTAATTAATCTAAGTAATAATCGGTAAGTATAAGTAAGTTTAATTAAGTTAAATAGGCTGAATTTAGCCATAAGGAATATGATTAAACGAAAGAATTTTGCTAAGATTAAAGAAGTTTATGATTTGCCTGACCTTTTAGATGTTCAGTTGGATACGTATCGTGAATTCCTGCAGATGGATGTTCCGGCGGGGGAAAAGAAGAATCAAGGGCTGCAAGAAGTCTTTGGTGAGATCTTCCCTATAGAAAATGCTGACCGCTCAGTAAAGCTGGATTTTATTAGCTATTCTTTGGGTAAACCAAAGTACACGATGAGCGAATCTAAGAATCGTTCATTAACTTATGCTGCTCCGCTAAAAGTAAAATTCCGCTTAACTACTCCTCATGAGACCAAAGAGCAGGACGCTTATTTTGGTGAAATTCCCTTAATGACGGAGACCGGAACCTTTATTATTAACGGTGATGAGCGCGTGGTAGTTAGCCAATTACAGCGTTCTCCGGGCGTATCTTTTGAAGAAGAATTGCACCCTACCGGCAAGAAAATATTTTATGGCCGGGTTATTCCCTATCGTGGTGCCTGGTTGGAATTTAAATATGACCTTACTGAAACAGTAACTGCTTATGTGGATCGCCGTAGAAATTTTCCCGCCACTCAGATTTTAAGAATCCTAGGTTTTTCCGAAGACAGCCAAATATTTGCTGCTTTTGGGAAAGAACACCCTGAAATAATTAACACCCTAAAAAAAGATTATACTAAAAATAAGGAAGAAGCTTATCTTGATTTTTACCGTAAAATGCGCCCTACTGAGCCGGTAACCAAAGAAGCGGCAGAAGGCTTATTTTATAGATTATTCTTTGACCCTGCCAGGTATGACCTGGAAAGGGCTGGCCGTTTTATTTTAAATCGTAAATTAGGTATGGATGTATCTTTGGAAAAAAGGATACTGGATTCAGATACCGTAATCAAGGTAATTGAGTATTTGATTAAGTTAAATGCTGGAACCGGTAAAATTGATGATATTGATCATTTAGGAAACCGCCGCGTAAAAAGTGTCGGGGAATTAGTGCAAAATCAGGTGCGTATCGGTTTCTCCCGGGTGGAACGTTCAATTAAGGAAAGATTAAGTATTCTGGGAGAGTTTGATAATTTAAATGTGCATTATTTGATTAATTCTAAACTATTAAGTAATCAGATTCGTGATTTCTTTGGCCGTAGCCAGTTATCCCAGTTTATGGATCAGATTAATCCGCTGGCGGAAATGACGCATAAACGCCGACTGAGTGCTTTAGGCCCGGGAGGCCTCTCGCGCGAACGAGCGGGTTTTGAGGTTAGGGATATCCATCCTTCTCATTATGGCAGGGTTTGTCCTATTGAAACACCGGAAGGCCCGAATATCGGTTTGATTGCATCTTTGAGCTGTTTTGCGCGAATCAACACTTTAGGCTTGATTGAAACTCCTTACCGTAAAGTAGAGGATGGCCGAGTAACTAAAAAGTTTGAATATTTAACTGCTGATATTGAAGAGGATAAATTTATCGCCCAGGCTGATGTTCCGCTGGATGCTGAGGGCCGTTTTGTAGATAAATTTGTTACTTGCCGCTATAAAGATGATTTCCCCAAGGTTCCGGGTAAAGATGTGCAGTATATGGATGTTTCCGCTAAGCAGCTAGTTTCGGTTGCAGCATCCTTGATTCCTTTCTTAGAGCATGATGATGCTAACCGCGCGCTTATGGGTTCAAACATGCAGAGACAGGCTGTGCCATTAATGATTACTGAAGCGCCTTTGGTCGGCACGGATATGGAAGCCAAAGTTGCCCAGGATTCTGGAACCGTAGTTATGTCAGAGGCCAGCGGTAAAGTAACTAGCGTAGATGCTGCGGCAATTACTATCGGTAAGAAAATTTATCATTTGAAAAAATTTTTACGCACCAATGCCGATACTTCAATAAATCAAAGGCCGTTAGTAAAATTAGGTGATTATGTAGAAGCCAATCAGCCGATTGCTGATGGTATTGCTACCAAAGAAGGTGAGCTAGCTTTAGGTAAGAATGTCCTGGTGGCTTTAATGCCCTGGAGAGGTTATAACTTTGAAGATGCTATTTTAATTAGCGAGCGATTGGTTAAAATTGATGCTTTTACCTCTATTCATATTGAAGAATTCGATATTGAAGCCGCTGAAACCCGATTAGGAAATGAAGAAATTACCCGCGATATTCCCAATGTCAGCGAGGAAGCTTTAAGGAATCTGGATGAAGAAGGGATTATCCGCGTGGGTGCTGAGGTAGCAGCCGGAGATATTTTAGTCGGTAAAATTACGCCTAAAACTGATTCTGAGCCTAGCCCTGAAGAAAGATTGTTGCGGGCGATATTTGGTGAAAAGGCCGGAGATGTGCGGGATACTTCTTTGATTGTTCCTCCGGGAGTTGAAGGGGTAGTTATTGACGTGCATGTTTTTCAACGCAAGGATCGCGGCCGTAAAACCAAAGAAGAAAAAACTAAGGAGTTAGCTAAGATCCGCGAGCTCAAAGCTTATTATAAGCAGGAAATTGAGTTTTTACAGACTGAGAAAACCTTGCGTTTATCACAAGTATTAGGATGCGATAAGAAAAAAGTAGAGAAGTTTGATTTTAGCGATAATGAAGAGGCAAAAATTTTAGCGGCTTCCTTCGACGAGCAGATGCAGGAGCTTTTAGCTGAAGAAGAGCAGGAAATTGAGAAAGTGCGCCGCGGAGACGAATTACCTACAGGTATCTTAAAAAGAGTGGTGGTTTATGTTGCCACTAAACGTAAGCTTTCTGAAGGTGATAAACTTGCCGGCCGTCACGGTAATAAGGGTGTAGTGGCCAGAATTATTCCTGAGGAAAATATGCCTTATATGCCAGATGGTACGCCGGTAGATGTAGTTTTGAATCCATTAGGCGTGCCTTCGCGTATGAATGTTGGCCAGATTTTGGAATGCCATTTAGGTTGGGCCGCTAAGGCTTTAGGTATAAATGTTAGCTGTCCGGTATTTGACGGGGCTAAAGAAGCGGAGATTAAAGAGTTGCTTAAAAAAGCCGGGCTTCCTGAAGACGGTAAGATTACTCTTTATGATGGTTATAGCGGTGAGCCTTTTGATCAAAGAGTAACCGTAGGGTATATGTATATTTTAAAACTCATCCATTTAGTTGATGAAAAAATCCATGCCCGTTCTATCGGCCCGTATTCTTTAGTTACTCAACAGCCTTTAGGCGGTAAAGCGCAATTTGGTGGACAGAGATTAGGTGAAATGGAAGTTTGGGCGTTGGAAGCCTACGGAGCGGCATTTACCCTACAGGAAATGCTTACCGTTAAGAGTGATGATGTTAGCGGTAGAACGCGCATTTATGAAGCAATCGTTAAGGGCGAGCAGCGTTTAACGCACGGGACTCCAGAGTCGTTTAATGTTTTAATCAAAGAGTTACAAGGCTTATGCCTTGATATCAGGACAGAAAAGGCTAAATAATGGAAGAGATCGTATCGTTTGATAGTATTTCAATAAAGATTGCCAGCCCGCAGGTAATTAAATCCTGGTCTAAGGGTGATGTCAAAAAAGCTGAAACCATTAATTACCGTACACTTAAACCGGAAAAAGATGGCTTGTTTTGTGAGAAAATCTTTGGGCCGGTGCGGGATTGGGAGTGTAACTGCGGTAAATATAAAGGCATAAAGTTTAAGGGTATTACTTGTGACCGTTGCGGAGTTACCGTTGATCGCTCAAGTGTAAGGCGTGAGCGCATGGGGCATATTGATTTAGCTACGCCGGTTACGCATATCTGGTTCTTTAAGGCGGTGCCTTCACGAATGAGTGCACTTTTAGATATCGGCTTAAGAGACCTTGAACGGATTATCTATTACGAGGAGTATGTGATTGTTGATCCCGGGACTACGCCGCTGAAGAAGAAAGAGCTGCTTACTGATGAACAGTATCAGGAGGCTTTGAGTAAGTATGGAACAAATTTTAAGGCTAAGATTGGGGCTGAGGCAATCGGCGAACTTTTAAAAGAGTTAGATCTGGATGTGGTCTGCCGTAAGTTTAGAAAAGATTTAGAGAAATCCAAAGATGTTTTAAATAACCGTAAGGCGATTAAGAATTTAAAGATTGTTGAGGATTTTAAGAAAAGCGGAAATAAGCCGGAATGGATGATTTTAGAAATCGTGCCGGTAATTCCTCCGGATTTAAGGCCGTTGGTGCCTTTAGAGGGCGGCCGGTTTGCTACCAGCGACCTGAATGATTTATACCGCCGGGTAATTAATCGTAATAATCGCTTAAAGAAACTGATGGAGTTAAGCGCTCCGGAAATTATTATTCGTAATGAAAAACGCATGCTTCAGGAAGCAGTGGATGCGCTTTTAGATAATGGCCGTCATGGTAAACCGGTAAATGGCGCCAATAATCGTCCGCTGAAGTCTCTTTCCGATATGCTTAAAGGAAAACAGGGACGTTTCCGCCAGAATCTTTTGGGTAAACGTGTTGATTATTCCGGGCGTTCCGTGATTGTTGTCGGGCCGGAACTAAAACTGCATGAATGCGGCCTGCCTAAACAAATGGCTTTGGAATTATTTGAGCCGTTTATCATTAAAAAATTAAGAGAAAAAGGTTTTGTACATACGATTAAAGGCGCTCGCCGTATGGTTGAACGCGGTAAGATTGAGGTTTGGGATATTCTGGATGAAGTAATTAAGGATCATCCGATTATGCTTAACCGTGCGCCAACTCTGCACCGTTTAGGTATCCAGGCCTTCCAGCCGTTATTGATTGAAGGTAAATCCATTAAGATACATCCGTTAGTTTGTACTGCTTTTAACGCCGACTTTGATGGCGATCAGATGGCGGTGCATGTCCCGTTATCCTTGGAATCTCAGTTGGAGACCAAGGTGTTGATCATGGCCATCAATAATATATTTTCTCCTGCTGATGGGCGTCCGGTAATTTCTCCTACTCAGGATATAATTCTGGGTGTGGCGTATTTAAGCCGGGAAAAGGCCGGAGCGCGCGGAGAGGGTATGATTTTTTCTAGCGCCGATGAAGTCCTGATTGCTTACGATGATAAAGCAGTAGAGTTGCACGCTAAAATTAAAATCCGCGTCAGCGGCTTGTATGATTTTGACCAGAAAAAAGTAATCAATGAAAACCAGTTGATTACGACGACTGTCGGCCGGGTAATTTTTAATCAAGTTCTGCCGGTGGAGTTTGGGTTTGTTAATTGCGATTTAAAGAAAAGCAAAGTAAGCGATATTGTGGTTAGCTGTTACAAAAGGTTTGGCCACACCACAACGATTAAGCTGCTTGATGATATTAAAAGGTTAGGTTTTGAGATGGGTACTTTAGGCGGTATTTCTATCGGTATTGATGATATGACCGTGCCGTTAGCTAAACCGCAAGTTTTAAAAGAATCTAAAGAAGAAGTCGCTAAAGTTGAAGATCAATACCGTAAAGGTATTATTACGGATAGCGAGCGTAAATCCAAAGTAATTGATATTTGGACACATGCTACAGATAAGATCTCGGATTTGCTATTTAAGGGGATGGATTCATTCAACCCTATTTTTATGATGGCCGATTCCGGCGCGCGTGGTTCACGCCTCCAGGTTAGGCAGTTAGCCGGCATGCGTGGTTTGATGGCTAAGCCTAGTGGTGAAATAATTGAGAACCCGATTACTGCTAATTTCCGTGAAGGGTTAAATGTTTTAGAGTATTTTATTTCTACTCACGGTGCGCGTAAAG
>Ga0182027_10009680_pt1 | contig 13800 bp, 4 predicted proteins | sample 712E1DmetaG_FD_121300 | JGI IMG/M metagenome (GOLD analysis project Ga0182027, IMG submission 121300) | Permafrost microbial communities from Stordalen Mire, Sweden - 712E1D metaG (Illumina Assembly) | ecosystem: Environmental > Terrestrial > Soil > Wetlands > Permafrost | place: Sweden...
ACATGACGACGGTGGACAGCCATTCTATACTGATGACTGGATATGGGATACCTATCGCGCTGCTCATCCCTTGAGAATCCTTATCGATTCTGCAGTTGAACTTGGTATTATCCGCTCATATATCCTAATGGCTGAACAGAATGACAGACAGTGGATGCCAACTTTCCCTGAAGTGACTGGAGACCTTCATTGCATGAACTCGAATCATGCTGTAGCGACAATGGCCGATGCCTGGGCAAAAGGGCTAAGGGATTTTGATCTGAAAACTGCCTTTTCAGCCTGCAAAAAAGCCATTGAAGAAAAAACACTGGCCCCCTGGTCGGAAAAACCTGCCGGGTTATTAGACGCATTCTATAATGAGCATGGTTATTTTCCTGCCCTGGCAATCGGTGAAAAAGAAACTATCACTGAGGTAAGCGCTTCAGAGAAACGACAACCTGTTTCTGTAACGTTGGGAACATCCTATGATGAATGGTGTGTGTCGCAACTGGCCAAAGATCTTGATGATAATAGCTCATATAGTTTTTACCTTAAAAAATCTTACAATTACAGGAACCTTTTTAACCCTGAGACCCATTTTTTTCATCCTAAAGACAAAGATGGAAAATTCATTGAACCTTTCGACTATCGCTTCTCTGGTGGTCAGGGAGTAAGAGATGCCTATGACGAAAACAATGGTTGGATATACAGATGGGATGTTCAACATAATATTGCTGACCTGATTAAGCTTATGGGTGGTAATTTAGAATTTTGTAAAGCTTTGGATGACATGTTCCGGGAACCATTAGGTCGTTCAAAGTTTGAATTCTACGCTCAGCTACCCGACCAGACCGGAAACGTCGGACAGTTTACAATGTCAAATGAGCCAGCGCTTCATATTCCTTACCTTTATAATTATGCAGGAGAGCCCTGGAAAACCCAGAAACGTATCAGGAGCCTGCTTGCCGAATGGTTTCGAAACGATCTCATGGGAGTTCCCGGAGATGAAGATGGGGGAGGAATGAGCTCTTTCGTGGTTTTTTCCTCAATTGGATTCTATCCTGTTACACCGGGAATACCGGCATACAGTATTGGCAGTCCTCTGTTTTCTGATGTGAAGATTCAAATAGGTAACGGTAAGTTCTTTGAGGTTAAAGCTGAAAACTGTTCCTATGAAAATAAGTATATCCAATCAGCAACATTAAATGGGAAAAACTGGAATCAGACATGGTTCTTTCATGATGATATAAAAAATGGTGGGAAACTGGTTTTAAAGATGGGAAATGAACCAAATTACAACTGGGGAACTAAACCTGTTGATCCTGAACTCTCGGCAGAAAACATAGATGCACCGGTAAAATGATCAGGTTCTTTTGTAAAGATTTATTATGTCAATTACCTGTCTCACCAGATTAAACAAACAATTCATTCCTTTCGATACAGGGGTTAAAAGGTTGATTTTCAAATGATTTTTAAAGAAATTAAGAGAATTAAAATGAAAAGATTACAATTGACTTATTTATTTATTGTGTTGTTCCTTTCTGGCGGAGTATTTAAATCAGAAGGACAGAATGCGCTTTCATCAAAGCCCGAGTTTCTGAATGTCCCGGTACTCTTTAAAGACGGGAACAAATCATTTCAGCAGGTACTGGTGAACTTTAGCTCAGCAAATACCGGGAAAATTATAATCACCAGGGAGGGAAAAGAAATCCTCAACAAGGAGCTGAGTAAGGGAATGAACAGGTTCCTTCTGACTGTCTCTGCTGTAACCAGACCAACAAAAATCACATTTTCAGCCAGGATTGATAATGGTGTAACAGCAGCTTATTCTTTAACACTGGTTCCTCCAAAAAAATGGGAGATCTATTTTGTTCAGCATGCACATACCGATATAGGTTATACAAGACCACAATCTGAAATTCTTGCAGAACATATGCGTTATATTGATTATGCATTGGATTATTGCGATCAGACAGATACTCTTCCGGATGCCGCAAAGTTTCGATGGACATGTGAGTCAGCATGGGTGACCAGGGAATATCTCAGGTCGAGACCTAAAGTGCAGATAGAAAGGTTTAAAAAGAGAATCGCGGAAGGACGTATTGAAGTTACCGGAATGTATTGTAACATGGCAGAGATTGCTGATGAAAATGTTATGTTTGATTTTCTGCAACCGCTGAAAGAGTTCAGCAAGCTTGGTATTCCTGTTAGAACTGCAATGCAGGATGATGTTAATGGAATTGCCTGGTGCATGCCTGATTATTTTAAAAACACGGGGGTGAAGTACCTGGTAATGGGTATCAACCAGACAAGATCAATACTTCCATTCGATATACCGACCTGTTTCTGGTGGGAGTCACCCTCCGGTGCGAAACTGCTGGCTTTCAGGGGAGATCATTATATGACTGGTAATGATTATGGTATAGAAAGCAAAACTCTGAAGGCAGAGAGAATGTTAGCTCACCTGGCCGATCTTGATAGTAAAGGTTATCCGTTTGACAGGATTGGCATCCAGTTCTCCGGTTACTTTACTGATAATTCACCTCCTTCAACAGCAGCCTGCGAGCTCGTGAAACAATGGAATGCGAGATATGAATATCCCAAGCTAAGGCTGGCAGTTGCAAGTGAATTCCCTGAATATGTCGAAAAGAATTTTCCTGATAAGCTCCCCGTTTATCGCACAGCATGGCTTGACTGGTGGACAGATGGATATGGCTCTGCTTCTCGTGAGACAGCCGAAGTCAGGAAAACCCAGAATGTAGAACAGACTGACGAAGGTCTGTTTGCAATGGTCTCAATGATGGGAGGCGAACTAAGCGCTTCACTGGAATCCAATTTAGACCATATCAGCGAAAATGCTATCTTTTTCGATGAACATACATGTGGTGCCGATGAAAGTATTGACAGGCCATACTCTGAAAATTCGACTAAACAATGGTTGCAAAAGGGAGCCTATGCCTGGGAAGCTCTTAAAAAAGTAACCTTGTTAAATGAAGAAGCTTTAGCACGTTTCCAGGAGTTTCTGAAAAAAGCAGATTTTCCTGTGATATATGTTATTAATCCGCTGGGATGGAGCCGCTCAGGAATCGTTAATTTATTTGTTGATTATCAGGTCCTGCCTGTCGCCACAAATTGCAGAATAATAGATATTACTACAGGAAAGGAGGTCCCTGCCCAGGTACTTACCAAACGAGCCGAGGGAGCATACTGGGCTCTTGAGGTAAGCGATATTCCTGCTCTGGGATACAAAGCTCTGAAGATTGAACCTGCGAACCAGCAGGTGACATCAGAAGCCAGGACAAATACTGAAATTCTTGAGAATAAGTTTTATAAGATAGTTATTGATAAAACATCCGGTGCAGTAAGCAGTCTGTTTGATAAAGATTTAAAACAGGAACTGGCAGATAATCTGAATCCATATAAAATTGGTCAGCCTGTACATGAAACACCAGCAAAACGCGATGTGGCACCATTCATCCATACTACTGTGTCAAATGTATCAATTAATACAGGAATCGATGGACCTGTATGGGAGAGCGTCCGTATCACCTCCGACCTTGAAGGTTTTGAAAAAGGTACCAATGGTGTACCAAAAGGAATAGAACTGGAAATCAGGCTATATAAGAACATTAAAAAGGTTGAGTTCAAATATATGGCACGCAAGCTCATCCTTACAGATCCTGAAGCGTTATACATTGCTTTCCCCTTTTCACTTCCAGATTCAAGGATTGTCTTTGAGACAATTGGTGGTACACTTACACAGGGACAGCAGTTGCCCGGATCAGCTTCGGACTGGAATGTAGCTCAGAATTTTGTATCGGTCCGCGGAAAAACTGGCCAGATAATACTCGTGAGCAATGAAGTTCCGTTGTGGCAGTTCAGCGATTTCAATATGAATAAGTATGAGCGCTATCCCAGAAAAGGAAAGACATGGCTCAACTCCTGGGTGATGAATAACTATTGGTTCACAAACTTCCGCGCATATCAGGAAGGGGCGTTTAGCTGGAGCTATCAACTAACTTCAACGTCAGATACAACTAACAGCTTTGCGACAAAATATGCCTGGAGTGAGAGAAATCCATTTCCGACGCGGACATTTCCTGCTGGCAAGAACGAGATGAAATCTCCTCTTCTGGAAACTCTTAAAATAGATGGACCTTCTAATGCTATGCTCGTGAATAGCAGACCTCTATACAATAGAAACAGAGCTATCCTGCTTCATTTCAGGGAACTTGAAGGAATACCTGCTGAAGTCAGGTTATCATCATCAATAAACGGACAGACAATCAGTAAAATAATTGAAGTCAATGTCGTTGGTCAGCAATTGGGAGAACCATTATCTTCTGTCAGCCTGAAACCTTATGAGGTCAGATTTATCGAGGTAGATTTTTGATCCTGATAACAGTCGTGACAAATAACTCATCGATTCTTTCCATGCCAATTCATGAGATCAATATGATAGGATCATTAGTTTTTATTGTTTTTTAAACTGTGTTATTTAGGTACCTTTGAAACGGGAAATGAAGATAAGAGTAATCATATTTGAGTTATTCATTATTGGATCATGGAGTTTGTGCAATGGCCAGATAGGGCAGGGTTTCTTTCTGGACAGCTGGCATCAGAAATCTATTTCGAGTCCAACATACGTGGATGTACAACAGACAACAGATCCCGTCAATGTGGCTTTAACCATTGACTTTCATGACACTTTAACAAAAATTCCTGTATATCTATTTGGAGATAATGCAAATGTATATACAGGCTGTATGGCCGACAATAAAAGCCTTATGAAAAACATTGCGGACAGGAATATTGGTGTACTCCGGGGTCCTTCAGGAAGTATCTCAGACGTTTTTTTCTGGAACAGGAATGTAAATGAACCACCGGATGATGTACCTGCGTCAATGCTGAGCAGCCTGTGGTATGGTGACAGGCCTTATTCATGGGAGACATGGACAATGGCAGTTGATTCTTTTTATAGCATACTGGGCAAAGTTAATGCAACGGGGATGCTCACTGTAAATTATGGTTATGCAAGATATGGAACAAGTATCGATCCTGTTGCAAGCGCCGCTCATCTGGCTGCAAACTGGGTCCGATACGATAAGGGGCGTACAAAATTCTGGGAGATAGGCAATGAGGTCTATGGAAGCTGGGAAGCAGGTTACAGGATCGACCCTTCTCTCAATAAAGATGGCCAGCCTGAGTACATTAATGGAACGCTCTACGGGAAACATTGCCTGGTTTTTATCGACTCAATGAGAGCAGCAGCCAGGGAAACAGGAGCCGAAATAAAAATAGGACTTGTCATGACCGAAGAATATTCATCCTCCGCACCTTCTTGGAATTCTGATGTGGCAGCTCAGGCAGGGGATAAAGCTGATTTTTATGTGGTTCATAGTTATTATACACCTTATAACGAAAATTCGACTGTCGAAACAATTTTGAGCTCCTATCAAAAAACTGATACCTATATAAATTATGTCTGGGGTGAACTTGATAAAGTGGGAAAACCGCATCTTCCTGTTGCATTGACTGAATATAATATTTTTGCTGTTGGATCAAACCAGCCTGTGTCCCATGTGAATGGAATGCATGCAGTCCTTGTAACCGGAGAAGCCATGAAAGCAGGGTTTGGTGCGGCTCTTCGCTGGGATCTGGCAAATGGCTGGAGTGACGGTAATGATCAGGGAATGTTTTCTTCCGGAAGTGAACCCGGGGTTCCGTTATATGCACCCCGTCCTGCATTTTTTCACCTGTACTATCTTCAGAAATATTCGGGTGATGTATTGCTTAATTCATCGCTGATAGGATCGTCAGATGTCACCATGATTCCCACCGCGTTTAATTCGGGGCAGGTTGGGGTTGCAATTGTAAATCAGGCAAAAAGCCAGAAAGTTATCCGGCTTAATATTAAGAACTTTAAATTCGGTGACCGTTATTATACCTATACAATTACCGGAAACCCGGATGTGGATTTCTCAAGAAAAGTTTTTATTAATGGCATCGGGAATTCGCTTGATGCAGGTGGACCAGCCGATTATGAAAATATTAAGGCAAATTCAAGTATTATTAATAATGAGATCTGTATAAGAATTCCTCCCTTATCTGTGACTTTTGTCCTGGTAGAAGCAGGCACAAAGGAACTTACAATTAATAACCAGGTGACATCTGAAGATGAGCCGTGGTATAAAGAGAACATTGTAATTTATCCAAATCCTGCACATGGAAGTTTTACAGTTACCAATATGCCTTTCGGGATTACCGTTATTGAAATAAAAGATGTTTTTGGCAGATTGGTATACAGCGAAACGGTAAACAACATCAATTCTGAGCAGTTATTTAATATAAAGTTGATTCCCGGGGTCTATTTCATAAGTTTTACTAACAATAATCACAGGATTACAAAGAAATTCATAACAGACTAATGAGGATATCGGAATTCATGATTCTTTCCGGGATATACCGGCTTTCCCCTGATTAATCTTGAGATTAAACAAAAATATTCCTATCTTCGTTTTTATCTGAGCAGTATCAGGAAAATACATTATTAAAGTGATTTGAGATCAGATTGTATTTCCTGGAATATTGTCCCGGACGAAAAAATTTAGTATTGTTTATCCCAGTAGAGTTGTGCATATATACAATTTTATCAGGAAATATCGAAAGGACTTAAAAAAACCTTAATTAAAATAATCTTATAAATTATAATCAAATGGTCAAAAAATCTTTATTGAAGGTGATAAGGGTACTGATAATTGTATCTCTGACAGCACAGATAGCTTGTTCACCGGTAAATCTTCGTGAAAGGAATAACTTCGATGCCGGGTGGAAATTTGCTCTGGCAAATGATGAAAATTCATGGCGACCCGAATTCAATGATTCAGGCTGGCGTACACTTGACCTACCTCATGACTGGAGCGTTGAAGGTAAATTCGATGAAAAAAATCCTGCGACAGTTGGAGGGGGAGCACTTCCCGGAGGTATTGGCTGGTACAGGAAGAGTTTTAAAATGGACAAGAAGGAATCAGATAAAATGGTCTACATCGATTTTGACGGTGTTTACCGGAACAGTGAAGTCTGGATCAACGGACATTTCCTTGGAAAACGTCCTTATGGATACAGCTCATTCAGATATGACCTGACTCCTTACCTTCATTTCGGATCTGATCCTAACGTATTGGCAGTAAAGGTTGACAATTCTATGCAACCCAACTCAAGATGGTATTCAGGTTCGGGGATATACCGTAATGTATGGCTGGTCGTTACAGGTAAAATAGCAGTCAATCACTGGGGTACATACGTTACCACACGCCAGGTAAGCGATAAATCTGCACTTATAAATATTAAAACACAGATAAAAAACAGTACGGGAAAAACTGAAACTGTAAAAGTGACAGAATCAGTTTATGATGAGGAAAACAAACTGGTAGCTTCGATCAAATCAGGGAATATAGTTATTGCAGATTCAATTGCCTCAGTACCTCTGGAAATGACAGTCAAAGATCCTGTACTATGGTCAGATAAAAAGCCCTATCTGTACCGTGTTGTTACTGAAATTGAAAACGGAAATCTCAAAATCGATAACTATGAGACTGCTATTGGGATACGCTCGTTTAAATTTGATGTTGAGAAAGGTTTTTTGTTAAATGGAGTAAAAGTAAAAATACTGGGTGTATGTGACCATCAGGACCTCGGTTGTCTCGGATCAGCTATTAATACCAGAGCTTTGGAAAGACAGCTCGAACTACTCAAAGAGATGGGCTGCAATGCTATGCGCACTTCTCATAATCCTCCAGCTCCTGAATTGCTGGACCTTTGCGATAAGATGGGTCTTATAGTTTTGGATGAAGCTTTTGACATGTGGAAGAAGGGAAAAACTCCTTTTGACTATAGCCTCGATTGGGACAAATGGCATAAAACAGACCTTGAAGACCTGGTGCTTCGCGACCGGAATCACCCATGTGTATTTATGTGGAGCATTGGAAATGAGATACCTGAACAAGGTGATTCTACCGGTACTACAATTGCAAAAGAACTTGCGGGGATTGTACGCAATCTTGATAATACAAGACCCGTCACTTCAGCCTGCAACGATCCCGAACCTTCAAATTTCATAATAAAATCCGGAGCTCTTGATCTTATCGGTTACAATTACCGTGAAAAAACTTATCCCGATTTTCCTAAAGTATTTCCAGGCCAGAAGTTTATTGCTACTGAAACTACGTCAGCTATTGCAACCAGAGGTAGTTATGATATGCCATCCGATTCAATACGCAGATGGCCCGATCGTTGGGATAGACCTTTAAAGACCGGAAATGCTGATCTAACCTGCTCTTCATACGATAACTGTTCGGTACCATGGGGCTCAACCCATGAGGAAACCTGGAAAATTATAAAAAAATATGATTTCCTGTCAGGTTTGTTTATCTGGACTGGTTTTGATTACCTTGGTGAGCCCACACCATATCCGTGGCCTGCAAAGAGCTCTTATTTCGGGATATTTGATCTGGCAGGTTTTCCAAAGGATGCTTTTTATTTGTACCAGAGCGAATGGACTGAAAAAAATGTGCTTCACATATTTCCTCACTGGAACTGGACTCCTGGCAAAATGGTGGATGTATGGGCCTACACGAACTGTGATGAGGTTGAATTGTTCCTTAACGGTAAATCTCTTGGTACAAAGCAAAAGTCAGGTGATGATCTTCACCTTGTCTGGAAGGTGCCTTTTGAAGCCGGAACTCTTCTTGGTGTAGGAAGGAAAGCCGGGAAAGAAATACTCAGAGAAGAGGTAAAAACTGCTGGCGATGCGGCGAAAATTATTCTTTCTCCTGACCGTCAAACCATTAATGCAGACGGCTGTGACCTTTCATTTGTAAAAGTAACAATTGTCGATAAGAACAATGTTCCTGTTCCATTTGCAGACAACCTGATTAAATTTAAGATTGATGGGAATGCCTCTATTGCAGGTGTTGATAATGGCAATGAGATTAGTCTGGAATCATTTAAGGCTGATAACCGCAAAGCATTCCATGGGTTATGTCTTGCAGTAGTGAAGGCCGGTACAATGAAGGGGGAAGTTAATTTAACTGCTTCATCTGAAGGATTGGAATCTGCAAAAACGAATATTGTTCTGAAATAAACCAATATTTTAACAGATTCAGTTTCTGATTATCTACTGGATCACAATTTTATTATTGCTATTGGCTTTATCTGAGAATATTTTGACGATATAGACACCCCTGGATTGCCGGGAAAGATCGACAACCTGAAAATTGCTTGTCACAAAGTTATTATATATCATTTTGCCGATTATATTGTATACTGAGACTTTAAAACCTGCACAATTTTCAAAATTGAAAATTCCGCTATTTGAAGGATTAGGATAAATTCTGACGTTTGATAATTCTGTTTTCTCGTTTATAATCAATATAAACTTCTTCTGGATATTTGTACATCCAAGTGCATCTGAGCAGGTTACTGTATAAGTACCATTCTGGTTAGAGTCAGTAATTGCAATTTTTAAAACTCTGGATGTTGATGAGAATGCATCTGGCCCGGTCCATGACCAGTTCCAGCCAACTGAATCAGCAGGAAAGGGATTAAATACAACTGTATCACCGATAAAAGCTGTTGCATTATCAGTCAATGTGAATGGATCACTATTGACCTTAACGAAAGTTGACAGACTATCATTTATTAGGTTTAATTGGAAATTAAAGAATCTGTTCTGATGCGATACTTTGTAAATTCCGGCCTGTGCTTGTCCGATATTATAAAGATTGATTTGCATTTTATTGGCCGAATAACCATTTGGTCCGTGCCACTGCCAGCCTGTAGTATCACCAGCTGACGTACTAAAAGATACATTTCCTCCGGTACAGATCAAAGCCGTTCCAGATTGCTGCCATCCTGAATTATTAATATTAACTATTGGGTTAATAGACACACTGTCGGAGATGCAACTCTTGCACAATGGCTTTATACAATTTATGCTAACAGATGCAGGGTTAAAATTTATCAGGGTGCCATCGAATACCCTGAATTCAAGCAATCCGGCCTTATTAGTTACACTGGTACCTCCGGTTATCGTCACCTTCACATATTTTGCGGTCACATTGAAGCTATCTGTTTGCATTTGCAAGGTATTTGTATTACTGGTTTTATCAATGACTTTACTCCATGCAACACTGTCTTTAGATGTTTCAATCTTATATTGATAGGCTATTCCTGAATTAAGCCATACCACCTGACTCCTGATCAGGTTATAGTTCGATCCAAGATTTACAATCCAGAAGTGGCCGCTGTTCCCGTCTGCGGCGCTCCAGAAGGTATCTAAGCTTCCATCATTTGCTTTGGATGCTACATTTCTTTGCGTTCCGACAGTAAAAGAACCATCGAATACTCTGAACTCAAAGAAGCTTGCCCAGTTACTACTATTTACGCCACCAGTGATTGTAATACGGATATACCGCACCAGGTCTGAAAAATTATCATCCATGATTTGCTCTGATGACTGGTTTCCGGTTTTATTTACTGACAGTTTCCAGGTACTATTATCTGATGAAGTCTCTATTTTATATTGATAGGCATTTGTATGCTCCCAGATAATTTCGGTACCGGTAATACTATGATTTGAACCGAGATCGACCTTCCACCAATGGCCAGCATTGCCATCATTTGCACACCAGCGAGTGCCATTATTTCCATCATTTCCCGCTGAAGTCGGGTTCCAACTCTGTTCACTGTCAGAAGTCGAGGTTTTACCAACAGCAATATCAGCTAAAGTATAAATGTCCTCGGAATCGGCATGTGCAGGTCTATTCAGCGCAATGTTCTTTAAAACAGGTGACGTTCCGGCAGTCACCACAATTTGTCCCTCTGTTCCAGTAGATTGAACTATTGCCAGACATTTTCCGTTGAATGCCTGTCTTTTAGTAGCTTTAAAAGGTTCAAGACTCAGAGGGTTACCATTATCTACACTGACTATTTTTCCAGGGCCCGTTATTGAATAGTTTATCTGGTTATCAGCAAACGGATTCAGCGAACCATTGACATCAAGTATGTCGGTTTCCAAAAATGCCTGATCCACTCCATCTGCCTGTATGGTATCGCGATCAGACTTCAAACCAATCTTTGATGGAGCATCCGCAGTTATCACGCTGTCTCTAGCTGCAATGCTTCCATTCTTATAAGCCATGGCATTGATTTTCCCTGAAGTGAAAGGTATTTTCCATTCCAAGTGATAAGGTTTTACTGTCTGAATCCTGTTCGTTCCTGACGATACCCCATTTATATATAATGAAACACTGTCGCAGTTAGAATATGCCCATACCGGAATTGTATCTCCGGGAGACCAGTTCCAATGTGGCAAAAGATGCACCATCGATTTCGCTGTCCACTGACTTTGGTAGAAATAATAAATATCTTTCGGGAAACCACACATATCGACAATCCCGAAATATGAACTTTTTGCCGGCCATCCGTACGGTGTCGGTTCACCGATATAATCGAAGCCTGTCCATATAAACTGACCAACCACAAAGGGACGGGTTTTGTCAAATTCCCATGAATCTTCAGCGCTGTGACCCCATGGTACCACTGAATTATCATAAGATGAACACTGCATATCTGAGGATGTCAGGTTATTCTGGTTTGCCGGCAGATGATAGATACCTCGGGTTCTGAGTGCAGAAGATGTTTCGCTTCCCAATATTACCCATTGGGGATTACTCTTATGATCATTATCGTAGGTACCGCCGGAAGCATAATTGTAACCGACTATGCTTAGCAAAGGTCCTATCAGAGCTTCATAGTTTAAAGCCTGTGTGATCGGTCTAGTTGTATCGTCAGCATGAACCCATCTGATTAAATTCTGTGCAATAGTATAACCTTTAGCGTCGCCTTGCTGAGGAATTTCATTGCCTATGCTCCACATTACAACGCTCGGATGATTTCTGTCGCGTCGTATCCAGTCCTGTACGTCCTGCTGTGCCCAGGTATCAAAATATAATCCATAATCGTTTGTATTCTTTCCTGTTTCCCAGCAATCAAAGGATTCATCCATGACAACTAATCCTAACCTGTCGCATATATCAGATAATTCAGGTGCAGGAGGGTTGTGTGAAGTACGTATGGCATTACATCCGAATGATTTCAGTATTTCTACCTGCCGTTCCAGTGCCCGGTAGTTCTGGGCTGAACCCAGACTTCCAAGATCGTGATGCATACATACTCCATGAAGCTTGATATTTGTATTATTTATCCATAAACCGGTATTCGGATCCAATGCAATTGAACGAACCCCCAAAGTCGAAACAAAAGTGTCAACAATCTTCTTGTTAATAATCAGGTGCGTTTTAATGGTATAGAGAAATGGATTTGAAGGCGACCAAAGATTCGGGTTGGCAATATTGAGATTGTAAGCAACAGAAGTCTCGCTGTTTGAATCCAAATTAAATGGCGCTGAAGTATTTGCAGCAACTCCATTTCCGTCCCTGTCGTAAATGGTACTGACTATCGAAACATTTTGCAATATTGACGAATAGTTCTGCACGTTTGTTTTTACGGTGATTTTGGCTGAAGAGCTGCTTACCGACGATGAATAGGCGAATGTTCCGCAATAAGCAATATGAACAGGATCAGTCACTGTCAGCCATACATTTCGATAAATGCCGCTCCCCGAATACCACCTGCTGTTCGGCTGGTTATTATTCACCTTAACAGCAATAACATTTGTATTGGAACCTGTATTCAGATAAGGGGTAAGATCATATTCAAAAGTGCTGTAACCATAGGGGCGTGTTCCTATTAACTGACCATTCACATAAACAGAACTGTTCATATAAATGCCCTCGAATTGTATTGTGATCCGTTTTCCTGCATCAGAATCTGGTAAAAGAAAAGTTTTACGATACCATCCGATACCACCATCCAAATAACCTCCACCACCACCTGCTAAGGAATTCTGATTAAAATCTAATTCAATGCTCCAGTCATGGGGAAGTGAAAGCTGACGCCAGGAAGAATCATTATAGCCTGGCAGGTTAGCGCCACTTGCGTCACCAAGATGAAATCTCCAGTTGCTATTAAAGGTTATACCCCTTCCTCCGTTAAAAACATCAGTGACAGGCGCCGGTTCAGCAGCAAAGGAATTTATGGCAATTAAACTTGTATATTGTGAAATGAATAGAATAGTGAGTAATAAGCTGACTCTTTTGAACATTTTTTTTTGATGACAAATATATATCATATCATCATAGAGTAGTTTAAGATCTCTAAAGGAAAAAATAAATTATTCTGCCAATATTAGTAAATCTCTTTATTGCATAATAGTATCTCCTGTCAAATTGAATCCGACTTATGCCAATGACGTTAGTTTTGAAAGTAAGATTTCCTTCCTCTTTTTCTCAATAATTAATTAATTTCGAATATATTTAATTAATTTCATCTCCGCTATGGATATAAGCTGAATAAAAGTAATTGAAACTGATACAAACATTAATAATCAATTAAAATGAGAAAATTGTTTTTTATAATCTGCCTCCCTTTACTTGCAGGATTTTTAAACGCTCAAGCCAGATCAGGTGAACCTTACAATCTTAACCGGCCGTTTTATGAAGAAAACAAATTATCACAAAATACGGCTGTGTCTTCAGGAGTTACATATTCGAAAGATATTGATGGTATCACCCTTAAATCGGATAATGGTATAATAAAGGTGAAAATATGTAAAGACGACATTATTGAGGTTAAGTATACTACATTCCCGGCTTTCCCTGAAAAAACTTCACTTGTAATAACTAATGAATGGAAAGTGGT
>Ga0182027_10009681_pt1 | contig 13800 bp, 12 predicted proteins | sample 712E1DmetaG_FD_121300 | JGI IMG/M metagenome (GOLD analysis project Ga0182027, IMG submission 121300) | Permafrost microbial communities from Stordalen Mire, Sweden - 712E1D metaG (Illumina Assembly) | ecosystem: Environmental > Terrestrial > Soil > Wetlands > Permafrost | place: Sweden...
AAGCCCGCGGCTCCGGAGCGAAAATCTTGCTTATTGGAGATTGGGCCCAACTGGGCGCGGTGGGCGCGGGCGGGGCCTTTTCCATGCTCGTCGACGACCGCGAAACTCCGCCTGAGCTCTCCGAGGCCCGGCGTTTTGTCGAGGCCTGGGAGCGACGGGCCAGCGCCGAGCTACGGGCCGGTTCACCCGGGGCCGTGGACGCCTACCTCGGCCACGGCCGGGTGGCCGAGGGCAACCGGGAAGAGATGCTCTCCGCCTGTTACGAGGCCTGGAAAGCCGACATCGACGCGGGCAAGTCCTCGCTCATGCTCGCCGTGGACAACGCCACGGTGGCCGAGCTGAACCGCCTGGCCCGGGCCGAGCGGGTGGCCGCCGGCCAGGTGGCCGAGCAGGGCTTGGCCCTGTCCGACGGGTCGGTGGCCGGGGTGGGCGACGTGGTCGTGGCCCGGCACAACGACCGCCACCTACGGCTTCCCGACGGCGAGTGGGTGCGCAACCGGGACCGCTTTGTCGTCACCGCCACCCATCAGGATGGGGCCATGACGGTGACGGCCCTGGACGGAGACGGCGAAGTTGTACTGCCCGCCGGTTACGTGGGCGAGCACGTCGACCTCGGGTACGCCGGCACTGTTTTTTCCGCCCAGGGCCGGACCGTGGAAACGGCCCACGCCCTGGTCGGGGTGGGCATGGCCAGCGAAGCCCTGTACGTGGCCGCCACCCGGGCCCGGGAGGCCAACCGGCTTTACGTCGATGTCGAACCGGAACCGGCCGGGGCCGAGATGGCCCACGGCCAGGCGGACCGCTTGAGTGCCCGCGAGGTGCTGGTCGCCGTCGCCTCGCGCCGGGGCGCCGACCTTTCCGCCCACCAGACGATGGCTTCGGAGTGGGGCAGAGCAGCCGGCTTCGACCAGCTCGTGAAGGAGCACCAGAGCCTGGTGGCGGCGGCCACCGCCCAGCGCTGGGAGAGCGCACTGGAGGGCGCCGGTCTCTCTGCCGACGTGCTGGCCCAGGCTCGCCGCTCCCCTGAATGGGCCGGTCTGCTCAGTGCTCTGCGGGACGCCGACGACCGGGGGCTCGACGTCGGCTCTGCCCTGTCGGAGCTGGCCAAGCTGGAGATGGGCACGGTCGAGGACCCCGCCGCCGTGCTCCGGGCGCGCCTACGGCGCTGGGAGAAACTGACCGGCGGCCAGTGGCGCCCCCGCCAGGACCTGGTGGCCGGCCTGGTCCGCCGAGCTTCGGGGATCGACGACCCCGACCTCGCCCGAGCGGTCGGCGAGCGCGAAGACGCCATCACCAGGCGGGCCCAGGACCTGGCCGAACATGCTGTGCGCGGTGGCGCGCCCTGGGCCAAACCGTTCGGCCCACCGCCCCCGAACCCGGCCGTCGCCCAGGCCTGGTGGGACCGCGTGGCCGTCGTCGCCGCCTACCGGGACCGCTGGCATATCACCACCCCGAGCATCCTCGGAGAGCTGAACGGCATCGGCTCGCTCTCCCAAGCCGCCCACCGCGCCCGAGCGCAACGGGCTGGACAGGAAGCTGCTCGCTTGTCCGGCTTAGCGCCTCCGACCCCAGCCCCGGCGCAGGGCGGCGTAAGCGCAGCGCCCGAGGCCGGGGCCGAGCTATGAGCCGGGCGGCGCGCCGCTACCGAAAATGGGAGCGTGGGGCTCGCGAAGCCGCGTGGCAGGACGCCCGTGGGTAGTCGCTTTCGCTCGCCAACTCAGTGCGGGTGCCCTCACCACCGGGGCGGCAGCGGCCAAGTGTCGGGGCAAGACCACGTACCAGCTCGCCCAGCACCGCAACCGCTTCATCACAAAAGGGACCGTGGTCGCCCAAGGCGAGCACCTCAGCTTCGTAGTGCCCGGGATGGCCGAGTACGTGCTGCGCCGGTCCGACGGCCTCACCTCCATGTCCGACGTCTTCGGGGCGTCTCTCCCAGGTCCCGCGCGGCCCGCCACAGGCGCGGTCCCTCCCGAGCCTGAGGCTCGTCGACCGGCTGGTCGCGCCACCAAGCCCATCGCCCAGCCTGGACGTTGACAGGAGGACAGCCACAACGCCAAAGTGACATAGGCCACCAGCTCCCCATTGGCCGGCGCCGACACCAGCCGGCCGCTACGCGGCCACCCTGAGCTGAGGGGGTCTACGGAAACTCCGGATTGGGTGTACGGATTCGCCGGAATCGTCACCTACTTAGCGCCGTGCAAGTTGCACCGAACTTCCCAGCGAGAGGGGCTGGTTGACACACCACCCCAGAGACCGGCGACGGACAGCTGACCGCGTCCTCAGGGGCCCAGCCATCACGGTCCTCGTCACACCCCGGTGCCAGAATGACGCCCATGAGCCTACAGGTGGCCGCAGCAGCGGGGCCTTTTGCTCACACGCCGAGCTCTGATGGTTCCTGGCACCTCCTGGTGGACCACCTCCGGGCGACGGCGACAGCGGCGGGGGAGTTTTCCAGTCATTTTGGTGCCGAGGACCTCGGCCGTACCGCGGGTTGGTTGCACGATGTCGGCAAGTGCTCGTGCACTTTTTCGGCCTACCTACAAACCTGCCACGCCTCGGGTGATGAAGCGGCAAGGAAGGCGTTCCCAAAGCGCGACCACAAGCGGGCCGGCGCAGTCCTCGCCCGGGACAGCGGGCAGTCGCTTGGCATCTTGTTGGCAACCACGGTCCTCGGCCACCACGGAGGCCTGGCTGACCTGGGCGATGTCAAAACGCAGTTGGCCGACGCCGACCACGACCCCCAAGTACAAGAGACCTTGGAGCGAGCGCGAGCGCAGCTCGGGCCTTCGGTCTTGGGCCATGTCCCGACGTTGCCAGACTGGGTCCTTGCGGGCACAACGGACCGGTCGCCTGCTGGTCGAGAAACCTTCAACCGTGATGTCGAGATGTTGTACCGGATGGTCTTTTCGGCTCTCGTCGATGCCGACTTCCTTGACACCGAGGCACATTTCAAACCTCGGCGGCCGGCAGAGCGGTCCGGTGGAGCCAGCATCGCCGGCCTCGCCCAACGGTTCGAGCGGCGCCGCGCCGAGCTGGTGGCCAATAGCCCGGCCACACCGGTCAACGCGGCCCGTTCGGAGCTGTACGCCAGGGCCCTGGCCGCGGCCGCGCGCCCCCCTGGCGTCTACCAGCTGGCGACGCCTACCGGTTCTGGCAAGACGATGATCGGCCTCGGCTGGGCTTTGGCCCATGCCGCGGCGAACAACCTGCGTTCGGTCATCACCGCGCTTCCCTTCATCACAGTGACCGAACAGGTTGCTGGTGTCTACCGGGACCTGCTCGACGAGCCCGGCACGGCATCAGTCGTCCTGGAGCACCACTCTCAGGTCGACACCGAAAGCGGCTGGCAAAAACTGGCGACGGAGAACTGGGGCTCACCAGTGGTCGTCACCACTACGGTGCAGCTGTTCGAGTCGCTGTTCTCGAACCGGACCTCGGCCTGCCGCAAGCTGCACCGACTGTCCGAGTCGGTCATTGTCATAGACGAGGCGCAGGCATTGCCGCTCGAAGTCCTCGATCCCGTTGCTGACTCGTTACGGTGCCTTGTCGAGCGTTTCGGGGCCTCGGTCCTGATAATGACCGCGACACAGCCAACGCTCGAGCGCATCCCGGCGATGGCCGGCCGCCGACCAGCCGAAGACCTGCTCGACGGCACCTCCGCCTGGGACGCGGTGTTCGCTCGTACACGGGTCCGCCGAGCGGGATGGCTCACCCACGCCGAGGTAGCCGGCCAGGTGAACAGCGCGGTGCGGTGCCTGTGCGTGCTCAACACCATCAAGGACGCCCGGACCGTCGCGCAACTGGTCGGTCGAGAGGTCCTGTACCTCTCGACGCACCTCCGTCCCGCCGACCGCTGGCAACGCATCGAGCTCGTCCGGGCCCGCCTGGGCCGAGGTGAGCGATGCCAGGTGGTGTCCACCCAGCTCGTCGAGGCCGGGGTCGACTTCGACTTCCCGCTGGTCCTTCGGGCCATGGGCCCTCTTCCCTCCCTGGCCCAGGCCGACGGCCGCTGCAACCGCAACGGGCTGATGCCAGAGCTTGGTGAAACCATCATCTTCGACCTGGTCGACGGCGGCTGCCCTCCGGGCCCGTACTACCAGACAGGGACCGCGCAGACCCGGGTAGTGCTCGCCCGAGGTGACATGGACATCCGTGCCCGGGCCACGGTCGCGGAGTGGTACCGGCTCGTCCTGGATGACCCCACGGTCAGCCTTGACCGCCGCGACGTGCAGCCCAAACGGGTGGGCTTCATGTACCGCAGTGTGGCGGAGGCCTTCCGGATGATCGACCAAGACACCGTGGCCGTGGCGGTGCCCTGGCCAAGCGACGACCCCCGGGCATCGCGAGTCGACGAGGTCCTGGTCTTCTTGGGGGCCCGCTCACAGTCGGGCTTTGTGCCAATGGGTCCGGCCGACGTCCGCGCTCTGCAACAGGTCACGGTGCAACTTCGTCGTCGTGTCGTCGACGCCGCCGTCAGGGACGGCTTGGCGACAAAGGTAAACGACGCCCTCTACCGGTGGGAAGGCGGCTACGACCCTCTCACCGGGCTCGTGTTCTCTTCGACCGCACAGGAGGACCTGATCTGGTGAACGGCTCACAAGTACTCCCCGGGAACCCCGTGGCAGTGAAGGTGTGGGGGGAGTTCGCTTGCTTTACACGACCCGAGCTCGGAGTGGAGCGGGTCTCGTACCCGACGATGACCCCTACGGCGGCCGTCGGCCTGCTGGACGCGATCTGCTGGAAGCCCGAGTTCCGCTGGCGCGTCGTCGCCATTGACACCCTGCGCCCGCTCCAGTGGCTCCAGGTCCGTCGCAACGAGATCACCTCGCGCCAGACAGCGCGCATCGCACAGCGTTGGGCCGATGGTGACGACGAAGGCTTCGACGCCGCCGAGAACCGCGCCCAGCGCGCCGGGCTCTTGCTCGCCGATGTCGCCTACGTGATCTACGCCGAAGTCATGCTGATGCCCGGTACCGACGCCCACCCGGCGAAGTACCGCGACCAACTGCGCCGGAGGGTCACCAGAGGCCAATGTCACGAACGGCCTTACCTCGGATGCCGCGAGTTCCCTGCCCAGTTCGCTGATCCCGACCCCGCTGAGCACCCGGTCGCCTGGGATGAGGACCTCGGCCCGATGGTCCACAGCGTGTATGCCGGCCCAGATGACCACCTCGCTCCCGCTACGGCTGCCCCGCTGTTCTTCGACGCCCATGTCCGCTCAGGGCGGCTCTTGGTCCCCGCTCTCCCACAAGGTCGACGCTGATGCTACTGACCGCTCTCAAAGCCTACGGCGAGGCAAATAGGACCCCCGATCTCCCCGAGTTTTACGACCGCCAGGAAGTCCGCTACCGCATAGACCTTGACAGCAATGGCAACCTGTTGTCGTTCGTTGGGATGAACGACCTCGACAACCCTAAACGGGGGGTCAAGCTGCCCATCCCGTACGTGAAACGCACCAGCGCCATCCTTCCCCTGCTTATCGACAAAGGCGACTACCTGCTCGGCATCCCCGCTAAAAAGAACACCGGGTCCGAGACCCAGAAAGCCACTGCCCGGGCCCAACTTTTGCACAAGGCCTACCTCGAGCTCCTTGAGGAAGCTACCGCTGCCACTCATAGCGGGCCACTTGGGGCGCTGCTCAATTTCGCTCGGTCGTACGTCCCAATGGAGGACGACCCACGCCTGCCCGAAGCCTTCGACGCTGCGTCATTTATTGCGGTGTTCGTAGACGGCCATTTCGTGGCCGCCGACCCGATCGTCCAAAAATGGTGGGCCGGCCGCCAGAAAACGCCGGGCAGCGGGGCCCGAGCCTGCGCTGTGTGCGGCCACGTAACAGCTGTGATCGAGACGGTACCGGTCGGCATCCGGGGCTTTAGTCGCGTCGGTGGCACTGCGACCATGGCCCTGATCTCTGGCAACGACGACGTCTTCGAGCGTCATGGCATGCCACGAGCGAGCGGGGCTGGCATCTGCATTGATTGTGGGAACACGACCCACCAGGCCCTCAACCAGTTGATCGCCGACCCCGTCCACTGCAAGCAACTGGGTACGACTTTGATTGTCTGGTGGGCGACGGAAGACTGCGAGGACCTCCTGGCCGCCGTCCTGGAGGGCTATACCGACGGGGCCGTCGGCGAGGTGCTCGCATCGATCATGTCGGGCCGGGTCCGGGCCCCGGTCAACACCTCACGCTTCTACGGCGTCGCCCTTGGGGCCTCAAAAGCCCGGGTCGTGGTGCGCAGCTGGGTCGACACGACCCTTGGTGCGGCCCAAGACAACATCCGCAAATGGTTCGGGCGAGTTCGTGTCGTGGACCGCAACGGCTCGGTCGCTCCGCCGCCCGGGCTGTTCCGTCTCCTTGCTTCGCTCGCGCCGCCTGGGCAAGGAGACGCATTGGGCCGTATCGACCCGAAGCTCCCGACCGAGGTGCTGGAGGCGGCGCTGGCCGGCAAACCGCTGCCCCGGTCCGTCCTGGCCCAAGCCATCGGCCGCATCCGTGCCGAACAGGGAGCAGTGACGGCCTTGCGGGCGGCCCTGCTCAAAGCCTGCCTTACCCAACCCGACCACCCCAACTTGGAGGACCACATGACTGGCCTCGACCTCGAGAACACCGACCCGGCCTATTTATGCGGCCGGCTCCTGGCACTGCTCGACGAAGCTGCCCGCTTGGCCACCTCGGCCAACAACTCGCTCGTCGACCGCTCTTATGCAGCGGCGTCCACCATGCCGGCCGTGACCTTCACCCGGCTGTTGAGGTTGCACCGTGCCCACCTCGACAAGCTCAAGCGGGACAACCGAGGCGCCGGGGCCCGCATCGACAGGACAGTCGCTGAGATCATGAGCGGTTTCGGGAGCACAACAGGCATCCCGGGCACTCTCGGGATAACCGAGCAAGCCCGGTTCGCGCTCGGCCTCTACCACCAGCAGGCGGCAGGACGAGCTGCCATCGAGGCCGCCGCGGCCAAGCGGGCCCTGGCCGCGCCAGTGCCCGGTAACGACAACCCCACCATCGACCAAAACCAGGAGTGAGCACCATGTCCAGTCCCGCTATCACCTCGACGACCACTGCCGCGCGCCTAGACCCGGGACGGCGCCATGACGCCGTGCTCCTCTTCGACGTCTTGAACGGCAACCCGAACGGGGACCCCGACGCCGGGAACCAGCCCCGGGTCAACCCCATCGATATGCGAGGCCTGGTGACCGACGTTTCGATCAAACGCAAGATCAGGAACTTTGTCGCCGCCGCCCGCCCGGCTGACTCGTCCGACGACGACCAGGCTGCCTCCAACGCCCGTTACAAGGTCTACGTCGAAGAGGGTGTCGCGCTGAACGGGCGCCACCGGCGCGCCTACACCGCTCGTGGCCTAAAGGGGAAGACGACTCGCGGCCAGCAGTCCGAGGCCCGGGATTGGATGTGCGAGAACTTCTTCGACGTCCGCCTCTTCGGTGCGGTCATGTCCACGGGTGATTACCTGTGCGGGCAGGTGAAGGGCCCGGTCCAGGTCGGCTTCGCCTCCAGTGCCGACCCCGTCGTGCTGCTCGAGCAATCGATAACCAGGGTGGCGGTTACCAAGGAGGAGGAGCTCGAGAAGCTCCTGTCGGACGAAAAGGGCGGCAAGGACCGCGAGATGGGCCGCAAGACCATCGTCCCGTACGGTCTTTACCGGGCGCACGTCTACTACTCCCCGCATTATGGGAAGGTCACCGGGGTCACCGAGGAAGATCTAGGCCTGCTTTGGAAGGCCTTGGTGATGATGTGGGACCACGACCGCAGCGCGGCCCGAGCCGACATGGCGTGCAGGGGGCTGTTCGTGTTCAGCCACGACGACCCCCTCGGCAACGCCCCAGCCCACAAGCTCACCGAAATGATCACCGTCACCAGGCGCGGCGCCGGCGAAGTCCCGTCGGGCTTCGCTGACTACGTGATAGGCGAACCAGAGCCCGGCGCACTGCCACCAGGCATCACCTATTCGGGGAACCTTGCCTGACCTGGCGCCCGCGCCACCGCTCGCGGGCCATGAACTTGAACAGGTGGCCGTGGGCGAGATCGAGCACATGGCTTACTGTGCCCGACAGTGGGCGCTCATCTCGGTGGACAGGTCTTGGGCCGACAACATGTCCACGGCCGTCGGCTACATCGTTCATGAGCGCGCCGACCTCCCGGCAGTTCGTACGGAACGGGGGCGGACGGTTGTCCGTGGGCTCAACATCTGGTCCGAAGAACACGGCCTTGTTGGGCGCGCTGACGTCGTCGAGTTCGAGGGCGACGGCACGCCCTTTCCCATCGAGTACAAGAGCGGCCGTCGGGCGATGGCCGCGGCCGAAGTACAGCTCGCCGCCCAAGCGATCTGCCTGACGGAAATGTTCGAGCGCGATGTCAGCCACGGTGCGATCTGGCTGCACGGGACGAGGCGCCGCCACGAAATCACCATCACCGTCTCGGCCAAGGCCGCGGTCCTTGAATATGCCGCCGCCATCCGCGAAAGCCGCCGCCATGCCGATCTGCCCGCGCCTGTCCACGACGCCCGGTGCCGGGACTGCTCGTTGACCGACGAGTGCCTGCCCGGCCTCGTCTCCGAGCGGCGTCGAGCGGCCGCCATCCATGCCGCCCTCTTCGTCGCCGTTCAGTCGCTGCTAGAGGCATAGCAGTGCGTGAGCTCATGAACTGCCTCTACGTCCAAACCCAAGGCACTGTTTTGCACCTCGACCACGACGCCGTGTTGGCTCGGTGTGACCAACAGCCGTTGCGTCGAGTGCCGCTCAGGCGGTTGGAAGGTATCACCGCCATCGGGCGGGTCTCTCTCACACCTTCGCTCATCCACCGCTGCGGGCACGACGGCATAACCGTCACCTGGCTCACTGAACGGGGACGACATGCCGGTACCCTGCGCGGTCGTACTAACGGCAACGTCCTGCTCCGCCTCGCCCAGTTCCGGTCCTACGAAGACCCTGGCCACCGCCTCGACCTGGCCCGCACACTCGTGGCTGGCAAGCTCGTCAACTCGGCGCGTTTTGCCCGCCACGCCGCTCGGCTGGTGCCCTCGCCGGCCGACGCCATCGGCCTGAGAGCGATCGCTGCCAATCTCGATACCACCCGCCCGACCCTAATGGAGGCCATGTCATTGGACGAGGTCCGAGGGATCGAGGGAGCCGCCGCCAAGTTGCACTTCTCGGCGGTCCGCCTGGCCCTGCACCACGACCTTGGTTTCGAGGTGCGCTCACGACGCCCTCCGTTGAGCCCGTTCAACGCCCTCATCTCATTTGTTTACACTCTCGCCCGGGCGAGGATCGAGCACAGCTGCGAGAGTGCCGGCCTGGATCCCCAGGTGGGCTTCCTGCACTCAGTGAGGCCGGGCCGCCCAGCGCTCGCGCTCGACCTCCTCGAAGAGCACCGCCCGGGTCTCGACCAGCTCTGCACCACACTGGTCAACCGACGCCAGCTTGGACGGCTGGACTTCCTGACCGAGCAGGGTGGCGCCGTGCTCCTTACTGATGACGGTCGCCGCAAGGTCCTCACGGCTTGGGCTCAGCACCTCGAGCACGTCGTCCGTCATCAGGTACTACGAGAACAGCTCCCGTACGGGTTGACGTTCTCGGTGCAAGCCACGTTGATGGCCAGGCATCTTCGCGGTGACCTTCCCTTCTACCTCCCCTTCATAACTTCACCGGACTAGTGGACCTTCTCCTCACCTACGACATCGCCACTCATGACCGCGCCGGCGATCGACGTCTCCGGCGCGTGGCCAAGATCGCCGAGGGCCACGGCGTGCGCGTGCAGTACTCGGTGTTCGAGCTCGTCCTCAACCCCCATGAGGTACCGAAGCTCGTGCGTCGGCTGGAGCTTGCCATCGATCAGGACCAGGACAGCATTCGCATCTATAGGCTAGGCTCCGCCCTGCCGATGACGACTCTCGGCAAGCAGAGGATGCTCACGACAATCCGCGGCCCTTTGATCCTCTGACCGCGTTCCCTGACCGATGACAAAATGTCGGAGGGCTCGCGGTCACGTCGCTCCTTGACAACATATGAATTACTATGGAACGCAGCCTTCCACCTGGACCCCTACAACGCCTTCGTCGTAACCCACCAGGTCACGGAGGGCAGCGACCGGGGATATCCCCGGTCGTGGGTTGAAACTCAATAACTAGGTCGCCGTCGTCCGACCAGTGATTATGCAGCGACCGGGGATATCCCCGGTCGTGGGTTGAAACTTCCAGTTGACTGCGACCGGCACCGGAACGGGAGTGCAGCGACCGGGGATATCCCCGGTCGTGGGTTGAAACAGGTCGTAATTGTCGTAGTAGGACACGAACTGGTGGCGCAGCGACCGGGGATATCCCCGGTCGTGGGTTGAAACGTCCACAGCCGCTCGGGGCGCCAGCGCGTCCACCACTTGCAGCGACCGGGGATATCCCCGGTCGTGGGTTGAAACCCTTCTATCACTAGCTCCCTGTCTGCCCAATCTTTACCGCAGCGACCGGGGATATCCCCGGTCGTGGGTTGAAACTGCTTCTGCCACCGGGGAGGGAGAGTCTTCGGGCTGGCTCGCAGCGACCGGGGATATCCCCGGTCGTGGGTTGAAACGCTAGACATACCCACAGACAGTATCGTCTATTGTGACCCGCAGCGACCGGGGATATCCCCGGTCGTGGGTTGAAACATAGGGTGGGACGGGGAAGGGGTTACGCTGCCGGACGGCAGCGACCGGGGATATCCCCGGTCGTGGGTTGAAACAGTTTGGCGACACCCATATCCCGGTGTAGCCGCTTCGCGCAGCGACCGGGGATATCCCCGGTCGTGGGTTGAAACGTGATGAGGTCGCCCAGTCCCGCGCGCTTCAGGTGCTCGCAGCGACCGGGGATATCCCCGGTCGTGGGTTGAAACTTCTTTCTAGGTGCCCATAGGCGGGATTTGGGTTGTGTGGCGCAGCGACCGGGGATATCCCCGGTCGTGGGTTGAAACATAAGCAGGGTGAAGACGTGGCTACCATCTGGCAGCGTGCCACGACCGGGGATATCCCCGGTCGTGGGTTGAAACATTGGGCTACTTCCTCCAGTGTATGAAGTGGAGCGCAGCGACCGGGGATATCCCCGGTCGTGGGTTGAAACTCTTGGCCGTGACCGGCTTCGGCTCCGTCGGCGGCAGCGACCGGGGATATCCCCGGTCGTGGGTTGAAACTCTTGGCCGTGACCGGCTTCGGCTCCGTCGGCGGCAGCGGCCGGGGATATCCCCGGTCGTGGGTTGAAACATCCGAGGTGAGTAGACAGTGGGTGTGCCTGCTTCGCAGCGACCGGGGATATCCCCGGTCGTGGGTTGAAACATCAAAGGTGAGTAGACAGTGGGTGTGCCTGCTTCACGTGCAGCGACCGGGGATATCCCCGGTCGTGGGTTGAAACCTCGGGAGAAGTGCCTCTTCGCAGTCAGTCCCGAGCAGCGACCGGGGATATCCCCGGTCGTGGGTTGAAACCCTATCACGGTAGAGGATGACCCCCGGGCTTGTAGCAGCGACCGGGGATATCCCCGGTCGTGGGTTGAAACACTCCACCCCCCTCCCTTCCCCCACCCCACCACGCAGCGACCGGGGATATCCCCGGTCGTGGGTTGAAACTCCGGACCCGTCACTTGGCAGACCCAAGTAGAGAGGGGGCGCAGCGACCGGGGATATCCCCGGTCGTGGGTTGAAACAATTGGAGCGTCTAGTGGTCTTATGTACCCAGGTGGGCAGCGACCGGGGATATCCCCGGTCGTGGGTTGAAACACCCGTAGCACATGGAATGGCACCACTTACCGGCGTGGCAGCGACCGGGGATATCCCCGGTCGTGGGTTGAAACATCTCGGGAACGATCTCGGCCCACTCGATGCGCTCGGCAGCGACCGGGGATATCCCCGGTCGTGGGTTGAAACATCCACTCTTGTCTCGACCAAGGCGACCACCCTGCCCAGGCAGCGACCGGGGATATCCCCGGTCGTGGGTTGAAACATTGTGGCTAGCACGATGGGCTTCAAGATGTCCTGAAAGCAGCGACCGGGGATATCCCCGGTCGTGGGTTGAAACATCGACAAAGCTCGGGATGATGGGGCCGAGCACGCAGCGCAGCGACCGGGGATATCCCCGGTCGTGGGTTGAAACCCGTTGTAGTAGACCGTGGGAGCTGTCGACGGGGTGCGGGCAGCGACCGGGGATATCCCCGGTCGTGGGTTGAAGCATGGGTCAGGAGGCCCCCGCCTCCAGGGCGTCGCGTGTCGCAGCGACCGGGGATATCCCCGGTCGTGGGTTGAAACGCCTTCCGCATCGAAAGCCACCGCACCGACAAAACCGACGCAGCGACCGGGGATATCCCCGGTCGTGGGTTGAAACACCATAAAAGTCACCGACTCAGCCAGCAGTCCCGGTGGCGGGCAGCGACCGGGGATATCCCCGGTCGTGGGTTGAAACATCAGCAGCACCGTCGTGGTCACATCTGGGGCTTCGGGCGCAGCGACCGGGGATATCCCCGGTCGTGGGTTGAAACATGTCTCACGCCATCGGTAGCAACCTCGACCTCGGGTGCCACGCAGCGACCGGGGATATCCCCGGTCGTGGGTTGAAACTTTCTACTAAGGCCGGCCTCACTAGGAGGCCTAGCACGGCAGCGACCGGGGATATCCCCGGTCGTGGGTTGAAACAACGAGTACCATCCGGCTCCGCACCACGACGTGCGCGAACCCACGACCGGGGATATCCCCGGTCGTGGGTTGAAACATCGACAAGGGTACGACCATCGTCGTCCACGGTTGGGCGGGCAGCGACCGGGGATATCCCCGGTCGTGGGTTGAAACAGATCCGTAACCTACAGGCGGTCGGCGCTGTGACTGGCGCAGCGACCGGGGATATCCCCGGTCGTGGGTTGAAACACTGTGACAGGAGAGCCCACAAGGGGGTAGCTCTTGCTAGCAGCGACCGGGGATATCCCCGGTCGTGGGTTGAAACATTTGCTTTATCAGCTCGTCGATCTTGTCTTCACGGTGGCAGCGACCGGGGATATCCCCGGTCGTGGGTTGAAACTTCCGGGACGGAGAATTAGTCCTCACCGTGCCGAGCGCGCAGCGACCGGGGATATCCCCGGTCGTGGGTTGAAACTATCGGAGGCGCTGGATCATCTCCCGCCGTCCCGGTCGCAGCGACCGGGGATATCCCCGGTCGTGGGTTGAAACAGCGCGGCAACTAGGGTCGGCCACGGGCAATCTTTCTCGTGCAGCGACCGGGGATATCCCCGGTCGTGGGTTGAAACTGTGCTATCTGCAACGCCTTCGACGCCGTTGAGGCTGCGGCAGCGACCGGGGATATCCCCGGTCGTGGGTTGAAACACATAGTCGCCACAGAGGGTAAGGTCAAACCGGTACTCGCAGCGACCGGGGATATCCCCGGTCGTGGGTTGAAACCTTCTATCACCAGGTCCCTGTCTGCCCAATCCTTAGCAGCGACCGGGGATATCCCCGGTCGTGGGTTGAAACCTCTTCACGAGCCCACTCGCTGCCCCCGCCGCTGTCATGCAGCGACCGGGGATATCCCCGGTCGTGGGTTGAAACATGTCGGGGCTACTCGTCGCCTTTGGGGTTACCCCTACAAGCAGCGACCGGGGATATCCCCGGTCGTGGGTTGAAACAATAAGAAAGTTGGTAAGCACATAGTCAACGCTCTTGAGGCAGCGACCGGGGATATCCCCGGTCGTGGGTTGAAACAACAGGACGGCGCAGAGCTGCGCATCCAAACCAAACTGCAGCGACCGGGGATATCCCCGGTCGTGGGTTGAAACATT
>Ga0182027_10009682_pt1 | contig 13798 bp, 12 predicted proteins | sample 712E1DmetaG_FD_121300 | JGI IMG/M metagenome (GOLD analysis project Ga0182027, IMG submission 121300) | Permafrost microbial communities from Stordalen Mire, Sweden - 712E1D metaG (Illumina Assembly) | ecosystem: Environmental > Terrestrial > Soil > Wetlands > Permafrost | place: Sweden...
AGCGGCCGCATCTTGCTGGATGGCCACGATCTGCGCAGCCTGACCCTCGATTCGCTCACCGCCCAGATCGGCATGGTCACCCAGGAGACCTACCTGTTCCATGACACCATCCGCACCAACCTGCTGTACGGCCGCCCGAACGCCAGCCAGGCCGAGGTCGAAGCCGCCGCCAAAGCCGCCAATATCCATGATTTCATCATGGACCTGCCCGAGCGCTACGATACCATCGTGGGCGAGCGCGGCTACCGGCTGAGCGGCGGTGAGAAACAGCGCGTGGCCCTGGCGCGCGTTATCCTGAAAGACCCGCGCATCCTGGTGCTGGATGAGGCCACCAGCAGCCTGGACAGCGAGAGTGAAGCCCTCATCCAGGATGCGCTCAAGCGCGTCATGGCCGGGCGCACCAGCATCGTCATTGCCCACCGTCTCAGCACCATCCTGGCCGCCGACCTGATCCTGGTGATGGAGCGCGGCCAGATCATCGAGCGCGGCAGCCACCGCGATCTGCTGGCCCAGGATGGCCTGTATGCCCACCTTTACAACACCCAGTTCAGAAATAATGATGGTGATGAGACCTTCCCTCGCTCGGAAGGCGAGGAGTCAGGGTGAGACACGATCGAGTTTTGTCCCTTTTCTGCAAGATGTGGATTTAAACTTATAGAAATGCATTGCAATACCTTTGGCGCCTAAAGCAGTTCCCAGGAGAACCAATGCCCGTCTCATCCACACTTGCCATCCCATCCGCTGATCTTCCCGATGAAGATGCCAGGCTGGTTTTCGAAGCGCAGAAAAATCCCATGGCGTTCCAGGCCCTGTATGACCGTTGGGCGGCGCCGGTGTACCAGTACTTCTACTACCGGACGGGGGACGTAGCCAGCGCCGAAGACCTGACCTCTCAGCTTTTTCTATCCGCCTACCAGTCCTTACCGCGCTATGTCCACCGGGGTCATTTCGCGGCCTGGTTGTTCACCATTGCCCGCAACCTGGTAAGAAAGGATTACCGGCAGAACCAACGCCAGGCGCCTCTGGAAATGGCCCAACAGGCAGCAGCCTCTTTCGATCCAGCAGTCGACTGCGCCCAGGCTGACGAAATCGAATGTCTCAAAAAGCTGGTGCAAGCGCTGCCAAAGGAGGAACGCGAATTGATCCGCCTGCGCTACGCGGCCGGATTGAGCTTTGCCGATATGGCTATCGTCCTTCATAAAAGTGAGGATGCTGTCAAGAAATCCCTCTACCGGTTACAGGCCCGGCTGCAAACCCTGTTGGAGCAGAACCATGACTAGCCCAACTTCCTCCCAATCCATCGAAGAAAAACTCTATGCAGCCAACCGCATGCTGCCCCGCCCCGAATTCCTGGCCAGTTTGCGCGCCAGGCTGGTCGAGCAGCCGCCGCAGTCCCCCTCTTTTGGTGAGCGTGTCAGACTGGTTTTCAGAAGACCGGCCTGGGTGACAGCCTTGGTGGTCATTTTCCTTTTGGCGGCAGCCTTGCTGGCGGTGGGCCCGCAGCGCGTGTTTGCCGCCTTCCAAGAGCTGTTCGGCTATATCCCCGGTGTGGGGATCATCGACCAGAGCGCGCCGATCCGCGTGCTGGCCGAGCCGGTCAGCGTCAGCCGCGCCGGGATTTCCATCACGGTAACCTCGGCGACCCTGAGCGGGGACCGCACCCACATCGACTATCGCATCTTCGGCGTACCCGGCTCGGCTTATCCCGGTCGCGAAGATGTGATCGGCTGCACCCAGCCGGAATACCTGCGCCTGCCGGATGGGACGAAACTTGGCCGCCTGGATCAAGACTTTGCTCCCGTTCCGGCCGGCGTAAACGAGGCCGTCTTCGTAATACCGTGCATCCCCGACACCCTGCCCGGCAAGGCGCCGGAGAATTGGGAACTGCCTTTGCGTTTTGTGCCCGCTCCGCCGGACCTGACCGTGATGCCCGTGATCGAGCTTTCCCCTTCGCCCCAGCCCAGCCCGACCCCAGGCGCCACCGCACTGCCCGAAAATGGAGTTGCCACCCCAACTGCGCCGGAGCGAGCGGCTGTGACAGTGGATAAAGTGATCGAAACCGGGGACGGGTACATCCTGGTCGGCCAGCTCCAACCCCAAAGTCAGGCGGGAGAATGGCCGCAGTTTACCGGCGCGCCAAAGATTCAGGATGCAAGCGGGAAGAGCGTGCCCTATACCATCCCACAGGATGTCAACCCGGATGGTGTAAATGGTTGGGCCGTGCAGTTTCAGGCAGCCGGCCTGGCCTATCCCCTGACCATCACTTTCTCCGGCGTCGACATCCGCCAGGCCGATCCGGGCGCGACGGCTGAGTTTACCTTCGACGCCGGTTCCAACCCGCAGCCCGGCCAGCAATGGACACCAAACCAGGATATCCAACTGGCAGGCCATACCCTGAAGCTGGTGTCGATCACGGCCGATTCGGGCGGCGGCTACTCGTTCGAGTTCCAGGGCGATCCACAGGTGGACAGCGCCGGCGTTCAAATCGTTGGATACACTCCCAACGGCGGAGGCGGGGGTGGTGGGGCGGGCCTGACGAATGGCACGTTTTCCGTGACTCTGAGCTATGCTCACCTCCCAACCGGTACGCTCACGGTCACCCTCTCCGACCTGACCGTTGTCAGCGATCCCATCACCTGGCAAGGCCAGTGGGCGCCTGCCACGCCGCGCACCGATCTACCGGCCAATCCGACCTCCCAACCCGGCGTGTGCCTGACGGCGGATTCGCTGGCGCAGCTTAAACCCGCTCCGGCCGATCTGTCCGCCGGAAAGGCTCTTTTATACGAACAGCTGCAGGGTAATAACCAATGGGGATTGGTCCTTTACAACCTGGACGGCAGCGGGAAACAGATAATGGTTCAGGATGGCAGTTGGGGTACCCTCTCACCGGACGGCAGCCAGATGGCTTATCCAGCTTCAGGTGGAATCCGTATCATGGATCTGGCCACGAAAGCCGGGAAAGTACTGCCAGGTGCGGGTGGTTTCAACCTGCACTGGTCGCCGGACGGCAAACAGATCGCCTACGTGGGGATGGGTAACAACATAATCGACAGCGTATTCGTCGTCGACACGGACGGAACCAATGTGCGACAGGTTTCCAGCTTGAGTTATGAGTCAGTGATTGGCTGGTCGCCGGATAGCAGCAAGCTCTATTTCGTCATTCCTTTCACGGGAGGCGCGGCCTGGAAAGTATATTCATTTGACTTAGCCAGCGGCGCGGTTCGAGAGCTGTTTACGATTGAGAACGGCACTCCGAAATTCCTCGATCCAAACCTTTCCCCGGATGGAAAATGGATCGCCTACCGCGGCCGGGATAACAGCAGCCTGTACCTGGTTCACAGCGACGGCAGCGCTATGCACCTGGTTTTGGACAGCATAGGCGCCAGCGGGATCGTATGGAGCCAATCGGGTTGGCTGGGGGTAAGCCTGGATTCCAGCAGCGGGACGACGGTCGTCCTGCTCAAGCCGGACGGCTGCGAAGCCTACCTGCTGCCGGCCTTGCACGGGGATCTGGAAGGATTGTCGCTGCCGTAGACGAGGGGTCAGGGTAAGGACAGTCCCACCGCGCCCTTACTTTTCCCCGCTGACGAAGCCCGGTTTCAGGAACTCGGGGTTGGGGTAGCTGTAAAAGCCGCGCCCGGTCTTTACACCCAGCCAACCCTGGTCTACGTAGGTTTTCAAAAAATCGGCGTTGGCTTGCAGCTCCGGGTCATTTAGCGCCTTTGCCCAATACTGGTTGATGTCGTAGGCCGTTTCAATCCCGACCTGGTCGAGGATGCCGAAAGGCCCGACCGGCGTCTTCATCACACCCATCCAGGCCCGATCTACATTTTCAAACGAGGTGACCTGTTTGGCGGCCAGGCTGGTGGCGGCGCGCAGAAAGGCATTAAGCATGGCGTTCAACACATAAGCGTTGCTCTCTTTGGCCAGGCGGATGGGGATCTGGCCGATGCGGTGGGCAAACGCTTCCAGCAGGTCGAGCGTCTCTACGGAGGTGCCGGGGTGCGGCATGATATCCACTACGTTGGAAATCCAGACATAGCCGTGAAAGTGCAGGGCGGCAAAACGGTCGGGGCGACCGGTGGCCTGGGCGTACATCGAGGGCAGCAGGGTGGAAGTGTTGGTGGTGAAAATGGTCTGCGGCGGACAAAGGGAGTTGAACTGGGCGAAGACCTTGCCTTTGAGCTGCGGATCTTCGGGCACCGATTCGCTTACCAGCTCGGCCTGGGCCGCTTTTTGCGGATCGGTGAGCGGGTGGATGCGGCTGAGGGCTGCGGCTGCCTGAGCTTCAGTCAGCGAACCCGCCCCGCTCAGCCCATCGACATATCCATGAATGAGCTGCAGGCCCTGGTCGAGCGCCTCGCTCGAAATGTCGTACAGGTTTACCTCAAAGCCGTGCATGGCGCACTGCAAAGCGATCTGGCCGCCCAGCGTACCGGCGCCAATGACGAGTATCGTATGGATTTCTTCGATTTTCATGCGCTGGTTCCTCTTTTTGCTCATTTCCTCTCCCGTGGGGAGAGGGGTTAGGGGTGAGGGCTGCGCGCGCGGCAGTCCGCACACAGGCCAAAAAGCGTCAGGGAATGGCCCTCGATCACAAAGTCGTTCTGTTGGCCGATCTTATCGAACTGTTCCAACGGCAGACAAAGGTCAATATCCACCACGCGGTGGCATTGGACGCAGGTCAGGTGGTGGTGGTGGCTCTCGCCGCAGGCGCGGTACTTATGGCTGCCATCGGCAAAGTCGATGCGGTTTAACAGGCCCAGGCTTACCAGCATCTCGATGGCCCGGAAGACGGTGGCGCGTCCCAGGTGGGGGTCTTGCTGGCGCAGGTCCTGCCACAGCCCCTCCGCAGTAAAATCGAGCCCGGCATTCGATAATTCAGCCAACCGCTCTGAAATGGTATTCTTTTGGCGGGTCCAGCGTTGACCTTGTTCATCAAAGGCGGCCCGGATCCGATCGCCCATTGTCTCGTTTTCTGTCATCTATTCTTCCCTGGCGTCTAAACTGACCTGATCAGGCAAACCCGCTGTTCCTATTATACTCCGCCAGAAATTAAAATCTCTTCGGCAGCGGACCGGCCTGCAATCGACTCATTCGGATGGCGGCAGCACTTCCCGGCTGGGATGGGGCAGCTCCTGGTAGCGGCGGGGGACTCGGAAGTGGCGAAAAGCCCGGGCGCCAAAATAGAAAATCGAGGTGAGCGCCACGATATAAAAACTGACCGGCCAGCGCCCGATGAAGGCCAGCGCCAGCCCTGCCCAGGTTGAAGTCAGGCTGATGGCCACTGCCAGCAGGATGGTGGAAAGTGGGGAGCGTGTCAAAAGCTCGGCAGTCGCAGCGGGCACGATCAGCAGGGTGAAGATCAAGAGCACCCCGACCACTTGAACGGCCTGTGAGACTGAAACTGCCAGCAGGAGCAGGAATACAATCGAGAGGGCCCGTACGGGAATGCCGCGCGGCTCGGCTACGGCCGGGTCAATCGAAGCAAACAGCAGGGGACGGAACAGAAAAATCAGGGCCAAGAGGGTCGCCAGCCCGGTTGCCAGGGTGATCAGCGTGTCGGTGCGGGTCACGCTCAAAATCGATCCAAACAGGACGCTGACCGCCCCGCTGGCGTTACCGGTATAGAGGCTCAAAAATAAGACACCCAGGCCGAGCACAAAGGACAGTACCATGCCGATCTCAACATCCCGGCCGCGCAGTCGCTTTCCAAGGGCGCCCATGCCGGCCGCGGCCAGCAGGGTGAAAGCTAACATCCCAAAAAGGGCGGGCACGCCAAGCAGGGCGGCGAAGGTCGCCCCGGCAAATCCGACGTGCGAGAGCGCTTCGCAGGCAAAAGCCTGGCCGCGTAAGACCACAAAATAACCGATCACCCCGGATACGATGGCCACGATGGTGCCCGCCAGGAAAGCATTTTGTACAAACGCATGCTGCAGCAGGTCAAGCATGGCGATCCTCATAAGCCGGGCGACTGTCGTGCAGCCGGTTCGAGAGCAGCCGGACGGGCAGGTAAACGACAAAGGATATGGCGGCGATAAAAAAGCTGACCGGCCAGGTGCCGTTAGCGGCCAGTAAGATGCCCAGCCAGGTGTAACACAGCCCTAAAACGATGGCCAGAACGACCGTCCAGGCCGGCTGCCGAACCAGTCGGGCGGCCGTAGCCGGAGGGCCGACCAGCAGGGCGAAGACCAGCAGCACCCCCACTACCTGCATGGCCACCGAGACAGTCAGGGCTACCAGCACCAGAAAAAGTCCGGCAATTGTCCGCAGGGGCACGCCGCGCGCTTCGGCCATTTCCGGGTCGAAAGAGCTGAACAGCAGCGGCCGCCACAGGATCAGGATACCCAAAATGATCAGCAGGCTGAACAAAGCGGTAACCAGCACGTCCTGGCGGCTGATACCCAGAATGGTGCCAAATAGAATGCTGTAAGCCTGCTGGGCATAACCGTTATAGAGCGACAAAAATAAAATGCCCAATCCCAGGGCAAAGGTCATGATGACCCCAATGGCCACGTCCCGCTCGCGGATTTCACGGCCGAGCACGGCGATGGCCAGGCTGGCCGCCACGGTAAATACCAGCAGCCCGTACACCGGCTGGATTCCTAAAAGCACGGCCCCGGCTGCCCCGGAAAAGCCGATATTTGAAAGAGCATGCCCGGCAAAAGTAAGGCCGCGGATCACCAGGAAATATCCCAGCAGGGCGGCGGCTACGGCGACGATCGAGCCGGCCAGGAAGGCGTTCTGAATAAAAGGGTATTGGAAAATGGCGAACATCAGGGTTCCAATCCGGATTATATTTCGGCGCCGACGACGAAGAAGCGGCCCTCGGCTTGAATGACCTCGACCGGCGAGCCATATAGCTGCGAAAGGGTGTCGCTGGTGATGATTTCGTGAGGCGCTCCCAGGCGGCTGTGCCCATGCGCAATGTAGAGCACCCGGTCAGTTACCTGCAGCAGTGGATTGATATCGTGCGCTACCAGCAAGACCGTCACGCCGTGCACGCGATTCAAGTGGGAAACCAGGGTGACCACTTCTTTCTGGTGGGCCAGGTCCAGGTTTGCCAACGGCTCGTCCAGCAGAAGAAGCTGGGGGTTGGTCAAGAGAGCCTGGGCGATGAGCAAGCGCTGTTGCTCGCCGCCGGATAAACGGCCGACCGGCGCATCGGCTAAATCCAGGGCATCCACCTCCAATAGAGCCCGCTGAATGCGCTCACGCCGTTCACGGCTGGGCAGACCGGTGCCCCAGCGGTGGCCATCCAGCCCAAAGCCCACCAGGTCGCGGGCGCGCAGTGGCAGCTCGGTATCCAATGAGCGGTGTTGGGGCGCGTAACCGATGGCCTGGTTGCCGCAGCGGGGTGTGCAGCCCATCACCTGGACCGTGCCGCCGGCAGTGGGGCGCACCAGCCCGAGTAAAAGCTTGAGAAAAGTGCTTTTGCCGGCTCCGTTCGGGCCCAGAATGACGATAAATTCACCGCGCTGAATGATCAGGTTCATATCCTGCAAGATCGGCGCCCCGCCCAAACGGACCTCCACCTGCTCCAGCATAACAATGGGTTCTTGAGAGGATGGCATGCTATTTCTTTTCTAACCGCCCAGGGCTTTTTGAAGCACAGCTAGTTGATCCAGCATCCACTGCTGGTAAGTTTTGCCGGGCGGCATGGTTTCAGATACAGGCACAATCGGGATATTTGCCTGTTTGGCCTCGTTTTGCAGGTTGGTGGTGACCGGCGTCACGGTCTGGACGTTGTAGATCAGCACCTTGATCTGGTGCTGGCTGATCTGGTCGGTGGTGGTCAGCACGGTATCGGCGGGCGGATCGTTGCCTTCGGCGATGGCCTTCTCGAAATCAAAGGGGGTCAGCACCTTGAGGCCGATCGGATCGGTCTGGTATAGGAAAATTGTTTCGGTCAAGCCGACCGGCGTACCGGCGTAGCTGGCTTTTAGCTCGCTCAACTTTTGTTGGATCGGCGCCAGAGATGCCAGGAATTTGCTCAAATTTTGATCGAAGGCCGGCTTATCGGCCGGGTCGATTTTTTCCAGGGCGCCGGTGATGGCCCGGGCGATGGTCTGAATATTATCGATGCCGTACCAGACGTGCGGGTTGTCGGGCAGTTTATGGTCGGCGATATCCGCCCCAACCAGAACCATCCGCTGGGGGTTGGGGGAGGCTGAAAGGAGCTTATCCATCCAGGTGTCATAGTTGTCGCCGTTCTCGATCACCAGATTGGCTTTGCTGACTGCTACGCCGTTCTGTACGTTGGATTCGTACTCGTGCGGATCGATATTGGGATCGGACAAGATGCTGGTGACCGATACGTATTCGCCGCCCAGTTGTTGAGCAATGTCGCCGTAGAAATTTTCGGCTGCGACCACCAGCACTTTGGCAGAAGAAGACTGCGGGGCGACGCCTGCGGCCGGGGTACAGGCAGTTATGCCTGCCGAAAAGATGAGCAGAATTGGAAGAAAGACCCGGCTGAGGGATGCGCGGCGAGGTGGTTTCCTAACCAGTCTGGAGATTGCTTCAGCGGGGAAAAGCACCCCGCTTCGCAATGACACATCGAGTTGACTGGGTATGGCAAAAGTGGAGATTGCTTTACCTGGGAAGAACACTCCGGTTCGGAATGACAGTAAGGTTTTTAGATATTTTGGCAACATGTCTTACACTCGAGATAACCTCATACTAATGGTACTTCGTATCAATATTGGGGAATATATCATGGAACAGGGCACGTGTCAATTGAGATGTTGTATCAATATCAGGTTGCTGGATAACGGAAATGTTTCGAGATCAGGTGCTATGCGGGCGCCGATTGGTATAATAACAGACACGGGTGACGGTATAAATTTTAGAGGTATAGCAAATTGCCTTTATATTCTTTAGAAGCAATGAAAAATCAGTCGTGAAACCCAGGCAGAAATATCAAATTTTGATGTGGATGTTGATCGGGTTATTATTTTCGATCGGCATCGGTTTTTCTTCTTTTCTAAACTTATCGCTTACCGGCAGTCCCCGGCCGATATCAACCGGGGCGAGCGCTGCCCAACCAACCAACCCGCAGCCCGCCTATGGGGCCACCCTGGAGCATAGCCCCACTTTTAGCGGAGCCATCCGGCCGGGGTCAGCCGCGCCCGATTTCAAACTACACCTGTTGAATAAGGACCTGGAATATTCCCTCAGCCAGTTCCAAGGGGACGCTGTGGTGCTCAACTTTTGGGCCAGTTGGTGCGACCAATGCAAGTTAGAGACTCCTTTATTAGAGAAAGCTTACCAGCAAGAAAAAGAAAATGGGTTGGTAATTCTGGGTATCGATCTGGGGAATGAGGATACTCTGACAGACGCTTTGAACTTTGAGAGCAAATTCGGCGTGACTTATCCATTATTAAGGGATGATGGGGATGCAGTGGCGCGCTCCTATTTAGTTTATGGGATACCGACCAGTGTTTTTATTTCACGGACCGGAAAAATCCAGCTCAACCATATCGGAAGTTTGGACGAGGGAGAGCTTCAACTGTCTCTTTCGCAGATACAGGGAAGGTAAATGTGCAGACCTCCTTTTAACTACGGCGCCTATCGTCCAACAAAGTGGTATATGGGGGTCAATTTTGGGGCATTTCTAAGAAGAATCCAGGTGTATAATAATCCGCATCTTTTTTGGTTTGGCAGAATTAGATAATAAGAACGGCGATTCGGTTATACCGGTTGAATGCCGCTTGATTGGTCCTTAACATGATCTCTCCGCCATTGGTCTGACAATCCTTACCGGTGCATCGATCATTGGTTGCTGAGAGAAGGGTAATTTATGATCCACGTTGAAAAACAAAAACCCCTATTACAGTTTGTCCTATTCTTCCTGCTCTTTTTTATCCTGGTTTTTTTTATACCGAAGGTTGTAACAGGAAACCCAGCTATCGTCCTGAATGATCGCCTCTCCACCTTTGCGACGGTCTTTTTGGGAATCTTTATAGAAGCCGCCCCTTTTCTGTTTTTAGGAACCCTGGCGTCTGGGATCATCGAAGTATTTCTTGACCGAGATGCGATGGTAAAAATCATGCCGAAAAACGCCCTGGCGAGTGCGCTGATCGGCAGCAGCCTGGGGTTAATTTTCCCGGTATGTGATTGCGGCGTCATCCCCCTGACGCGCCGCTTATTTCGTAAGGGCTTCCCCATTCCGGCCGGCATCGCTTTTTTGTTATCGGCCCCGGTTTTGAACCCCATCGTGATCGTCAGTACGGCGACAGCTTTTGGTATTGGGCGGATCTTATTTTTGCGGATCGGGGTCAGCATGGCCATCGCTATAATAACCGGGCTGGTCTTTTCCGCCGTCAAAACCCCCTGGGAATTATTGAGGCCCACCCCCTGGATCACGGTTGAGGATGTGGCCAGCCACGAACCAGATCACCACGATCCTTTCTGGGAAAAAATGCGCCAATCTTTTCTCATTTCCACGGATGAATTCTTCGAAATTGGGCGCTACCTCATTATTGGGTCGATGATTGCCGCCGGGATGCAAACTTTCATTCCCCAATCCGCCCTGATTAATATTGGGAAAGGCCCCCTTTTATCGGTTGTAATCATGGTGGCGCTGGCAATTATTCTATCCATTTGTTCCACCGTGGATGCGTTTGTAGCCCTGGGATTTGCCAGCGTTTTTAGCGTGGGGTCGATCCTGGCATTCCTGGTATTTGGGCCGATGGTCGACATCAAGAGCACCTTACTTTTATTCCGAGTTTTTCGGAAGAAAACTGTTATGTACCTGATCCTCGTCCCTTTATTGTTAAGCATTTTGGCCGGCCTGATCATTAACTTTTACATACCAAGCTAAAGACAATTAGGAACCCTCTTATGAATGCCCGAATCTATCGATTCTTACAATTCTTAATTCTGACCGGATTAGCCCTGTTTATTTTTGTCCAATACGTAACCGGTCACCTCAGTTGGTACATTAACCAGCGTTATATTTCGTTAAGTGTACTCGCCATTGTAGGGTTTCTCGGGATGGCTTTGACGGCCCTGCTTTCTAACCAGAAAAAGCCCCACACTCACGATCATGAGCACGACCATGAGGAAGAGGGGCATTCTTCCGATAAGACTCCACAGGTAAATTCTCTAGGAGGAATTTTCATACTTGTCATACCTCTGATTATCGGCCTGGCTATCCCTGCCAAGCCATTATCTGCAAACGCGGTGGGTAACAAAGGGATGAGCGCAAATGCACCCCTGTCGGCCGGGGGAAACAAACAATCCGAATCCGTGAGTAAAGCCCCCGAAGATCGAACGGTTCTGGATTGGATCAAGATCTTCAATTACGAGAGCGATCTCTCTCCCTACCTGGGACAGAAAGCGAATGTAGTCGGTTTTGTATATCATGATCCGCAGCTGCCGGCCGGCCATTTCATGGTAGGCCGTTTTGCCATTGTCTGTTGTGTAGCGGATGCATTTGCGATTGGAATGGCGGTCGAATCTCCACCTGGAGACCAACAATTAACGGATAATACCTGGATTGATGTCCAGGGGCCTGTACAGGCCATCGAGATGGGCGGTAATAAAATACCCCTCATCCTGGCGTCTTCAGTAACCCAGGTTCAACAGCCCTCCCAACCCTATTTGTTCCCCTAAGGTGAGTGTGTGATGAACCGTTTAGATTGGACCGCCTGGGGTTTTATTTCTGTGATTGTGGCGGCGCTGCTGGGTGTCTATTTTACCGGCAGCCATATTAGCCTTGAAGTTACCCTCAAAGGGAGTGATTCACAAAATATGTTGGAGGTAGGGCCGGAAGGCCCGCTTGAATTTGGTTTTTCACGACCGGCCCAGGCTGACTTGCTTGTGAATATGATCCAAATCAACCCGCCCACCCCCGGGAAAATATCCTGGCCGGACGCTCAACATGCCCAATTTATCCCCAATCAACCCTTCCAGCCCGGACAACAATATTCGGTTACTATCCAAAAGGGAGTTTTGGGCACCAGCGGTGAAAAGATCCCGGAGAACAAGACCTGGAATTTCAAGCTGCGTAACCCGCTGGTTGTTTATCTCTCCACAGATCCCAATCAGAGCGAATTATGGATGGTTGACATCCTGGGAAATGATGTTCCCAGGCAGCTTACCCACACCAACGGGTCGGTCTATGACTACGCCGCCTCGCCAAATGGAGAACAGATCGTTTATTCTGTCTTGAACCAACAAAAAGGATTTGATCTGTGGATCATGGATCGTGATGGTCAAAACAATCATATCTTGCTTAATTGTGGAGGCGACCGCTGTTACAGCGCCGCCTGGTCCCCCGATCTAAGTCAACTTGCCTACACCCGGCAGGCTGCCGGCTTGTCTCCTACTGCTCCGCTGGGCGCCCCAAGACCCTGGCTGCTGGACCCGAATACCGGCGAGACTTCGCCTTTGTACAGTGATTCGCAAAAGTTGGGGTATGGCCCGGTTTGGTCCCCGGATGGGCAAAAGATTGCCTCGTGGGACGGGGTCAGCGGAGGCATCCGAATTTATAATCTACAGACAAAAAATGATATTTTAATCCAGTGTCAGACTGGCCTGGTGGGGAGTTGGTCGCTGGACAGCCGTGAGATGTATTATACAGATATTGTAGAGACTGCAACCTCGGCTAGCGCCAAAGTATTTACTGCCTATGCAGCCGGCGGACAGACCCAAAGAATATTAAATGGAGCCGGTTTTGATGCAGCCGTCAACTATGATGTGCCGGTATTGTCTCCAAAAGGGGATTGGATGGCAGCAGGGGTACAATCCTTGTCCAATTCAGCCACTTATCAAATATGGTTGATATCTATGGATGAGAGCCAGCACCAACAAATTACAAACGACCCGGATGCTACTGAGTTGAATTATTCATGGAATAACTTGGGAACCGGGCTGCTCTTTCAAAAGCTGCCCCTCAATTCGAGCGAGGCCAGCGAAGTCGATATTTGGTGGCTGGATCGCCATCAACTGCAAACTGTGGCTAAAAATTCTTCCAATCCGGCCTGGCTGCCCTAAGAGCCTGGGGCATTTGCGTTTGGAACCAATATATTGCCGAATTCGTGGCGGCCGGCAGGATGTCTCATCCAGCGCTAGAAAATAACTGATGGTCTAACTTTATCCGTTGAAACCGGAAGGATGTCTCATTCGTAGGGGGTGTGCTTCCGATTTCTTCCTTGACTTAAGTTCACATCTCTTGCTATAATGTACAAAATATCAAAGTTTGTGCAATATGTGCAAAATACCTGAACGAGAGCCCGTGAATGTCTGACAATGACGAACGCCAACAGCAGATTCTCGATGCGGCTGCAGCCGTCATCATCCGGCTGGGATATGACAAGGCAACCATGAGCGATATTGCAGAGGAAGCCGGCACGAGTCGAAGGACAGTTTACATGCATTTCAAGGGTAAAGAGGACCTTTTCGAAGCGCTCCTGTACCGTGAATATATGCAATACGCCCAAACCTGGTTGGAACATATCGAGGCGGACCCGCGCGGCGGGACTTTCGGTGGGTACTACCAGGCGCTCTTTCACACCGTGAACAGCCGTCCTTTGATCGCCGCCATGCTGCGGCGTGACCGTCGCGTGATCGGCAACTATCTACGCAAGCCGGACAACCTCTTTGCCTGGACGAACTCCGCCTTGAACACCGCCGATTTCATCCGGTCGCTGCAAGCAGTAGGAGCGATTCGCCAGGATATCGATGCGGCCGTGATCGCACACTTCATAGAAATGCTGTCGTACGGCCAGTTGACCATCGGGGATTTCAAACCGCTTGACCGGTTTCCTCCCTATGATGCGGTCATGGAAGC
>Ga0182027_10009683_pt1 | contig 13797 bp, 1 predicted proteins | sample 712E1DmetaG_FD_121300 | JGI IMG/M metagenome (GOLD analysis project Ga0182027, IMG submission 121300) | Permafrost microbial communities from Stordalen Mire, Sweden - 712E1D metaG (Illumina Assembly) | ecosystem: Environmental > Terrestrial > Soil > Wetlands > Permafrost | place: Sweden...
CAAAAGGCGGGGTGAAAATTTCTAAAATAATTCTTGGCAAATTTCAGAGAAAGGCGTAAAACGCCAAAGCGTCGCAGGGGACGTTTCAAAGTGGGTGTGGAAAAACAAAACCTGAAACCAAATTTGCGTGGCTCTGGCTACGGTTCAGTTACGAAACCGCCAGTTTCAATTTCACGGAACCGACCAAGAAACCGCCCTTCGGGCGTAGCTTGGCGTCAGTCTTTCAATGGGTGCTTCGCGGCGCCTCCGAGTTGAAGTGCGCGTTGAGTTCGCGCCTCTTCAATTCCGCAACTGAGTTTCGCGGAAGAAAAGGAATCATGAGGACAATCAAGAATAGTATCGGCAGTTTGGCAATCATCGGCGGCCTTATTGCTTCATTGAATCTCGTCCACGCCCAAACGAACGGACTGTGGCTGGAGCTAACGGGTGTCTCAAACGAGCAGGTGTATCTGAATCTGCACAACGCCACCGACGAGGTTTATGAAGTATGGAGCAAAATTGACCTTCTGGCGCCAAGCTGGAATATCGAACAGGAAGTATGGCCGGGAACCAATCAGGCCGCAGCGCCCTTCACGGTTCCACAACTGAATCGGTCGAATTTATTCATCTGGGCGCGGGACTGGACGGGCGTTGATGAGAATTCCAACGGCATCCCGGACTGGTGGGAGTTCAAGTATTTTGGCTATGTGGGTGTGGATCCCAACACCGACCCGGAAGGGGACGGCTTTAGCAATTTACAAAAGTACCAAAACGGGATTGATCCCCTGCACTCAGACCTTCTCGGCGAATGGCATTTTGATGATACGAACTGGCTTGGGGAAAAAGGTCAAGTGCCATTGTTGGCAACTGATGTGCAACTTGTGTCTGGTTGGATCAACAACGCGGTGGAACTAGACGCCCCGGATGCCGAATTAAATTACAGCCTGGTGGAAGATGATGGCCACACCAACCTTAATTTGCAATGCGGCACCGTGCGGTTCTGGTTTTGTCCAAACTGGACCAGCACGGATCAAGGCGGCGGTGCGTCAGGGCCAAATAATTGGGCTGTGATGTTTGAGGTGAATCCGGGGCCGGCGGTATTCTGGGGATTTTATATCTACCCGGATGGAGACACTTTGGAATTCAGCTCGGGCGATTGGAATGACGGCTGGGCCTATTTGGATGCAACGATTGCCTGGACATCCAATCAATGGCATCAGGTGACGGTGACTTACAGTCCAACCAACACCGCGTTGTATCTTGACGGGGTGCTGGCCGCCAGTGGAGATGATCTCGCGACCATACCGGCGTTTAATTATTTCAACATTGGGGATGACAATTATGGCGATGTGGCGATGGGACGGTTTGATGAACTATACACCTATGATTTTCCATTAAGCGCAGAACAAATTGCCGCGGATTATCAGGCGGCGATGATGAACCTGCCAAATTTGGAAATTGTCAGCGGCAACAATCAAATGGGCCCCGCAGGCTCATTTTTGCCCCAGCCGTTGGTGGTGCAGATGACTGGAGGAACGAATTCCGAAGTGCTGACAAACGCACCGGTCGTATTTACTGTCACCAGTGGAGGGGCACAACTGGCTGCCACGACCAACGATCCCGCCACGACCAACCTGACATTGACGACGGATTCAAATGGACTGGCTTCAGCCTGGATATATTTCCCAACCGCAACCAATCTGTTGGAAAACATTATTTTTGTGCAAACGGAGTTCGCTGCCGTAACGACAAATGCCAGCGCTTATTTAGATGCGGATGGGAATGGGCTGCCTGATTATTGGGAAATACAGTATTTCGGCACCAATGGCGTTGATCCCAACGCCGACCCTGATGGGGACGGCTTTAGCAATTTGCAGGAGTACCAAAACGGGACTGATCCTACAGATTGGTACAACGGTCATCCGCCTAACTTGGAAATTGTCAGCGGCAATTGTCAGGCTGGTTCTCCCGGCTCATTCCTGCCCCTGCCTTTGACTGTACGGGTAACTGATGCAGATTCAAATATACTAACCAATGCGCCAATCATGTTGGCAGCCCGAAGAAATGTTCAGTTGGCGACAACGACCAATGGCGTATGGGAAGCAAGCCTGTCGTTGCGGACGGACTCCAATGGATTAGCTTTAGCCTGGGTTTATATTCCGATGGGAATTTTTCTTCAAAACGATATATTCTACGTAGAAGTGTTGGCGAACAGTGAAAGCAATGCCGCGCAGATGGATTTTACTGAATTTGTTGGAAGCAGGATTCCAATGCTTGCGGTTGGAGGTGAACGCATCATGGAATTGACCACCAACGGAGACGTGGTTTCCTGGGGTGGAAATCAATACGGTGAATTGGGGGATTACACCCATCTTGACAGCGACGTGCCGGTTCACGTGGTTGGATTGACCAATATAATCAAGATCGCCTCCGGCATGAATCACTCCCTGGCGATTGATGCCAATGGCGCGCTTTGGGCTTGGGGCGACAATCAACTTGCGCAATTGGGTGATGGCGATTTGAATGCAACAAACCGGCCGGTCATAGTTTCAGGAATGACCAACTCCGTGATTGCCGCTGCGGGAGGACTAGGGAACAGTTGGGGGAACTATGAGATATCTGTTGCCATCAAGGTGGATGGAACAGTGTGGACTTGGGGCAGCAAATACGAAAATTCGGATCTTGTCCGGACCGTCATCCCTACACAGGTTGAAGGGCTGACGAATGCAATTGCCGTTGCTACAGGAGAACAACATGCCTTGGTGTTATTAGAAGATGGCTCTGTGTGGGCTTGGGGGTGCGATTTTGATGGCCAACTGGGCGATGGAATGGCAGGTGGCATTGACACGCCGCCGGTCCAAGTTTCAGGGTTAAGCAACATTGTGGCCATTTGCGCCGGTAATAACCACAGTCTGGCATTGGACACCAATGGTTGCGTTTGGGCTTGGGGTTTAAATGAGTCAGGCCAGCTTGGGGATGGCGGAACCGAGGCTGCCAACAGCTTGCCCGTCTTGGTGTTCAGCAATGCGGTCCAGATTGCTGCCGGCGCAAATCACTCTCTGGTTTTGGACAATGAGAGCAATGTGTGGGCGTGGGGCAATGATGGATCAGGACAACTTGGAGACGGTGGGCCAAACAACAATGGCGGACAATATAACACTAATCTCCCCATGCAAGTTTTGGAACTGACCAATATCATTGCCATAGCGGCAGGTTCGGATGCCTCGGCTGCATTGGATGTTGATGGTAATTGGTGGCAATGGGGGGCTTCAGATAGCGACATCATGACAGATCCGGCATGGGGAGATGAAAACGGGTTGCCGACCCTGGCTCCACAATATGACGATTTTTACAATGGGCAACTGCCCAATTTGACAATTTTGAATGGAAATAACCAGATAACAAATGGCGGAAGTCTTGAAATGGTTTTCCAGGTGACAGACACCAACAGCCTGGTGTTGAGTAATGCGCCGGTCTCAGTGGAAGTCATTGCGGGTGACATGAAATTGCGCACCGTCACCAACGGCATTAGTTTCAAGGGATCAAGGCTGATGACCGACACCAATGGCGAAGTTTCCTTGATCGGGTATGCGGACCAGAATTTCAGCAATCCAAACTGTGTTGTCAGAGTGCTTGCTGCCAGCCGTGAGAAGTTACAAGAACTTGACTTCACCGAAACCTTGATTCCACCAGTATATCCCACAATCACAATAACCAGTCTGACAAATTATGGCACTTATCTCATTGGAACAAATTACACATTGACAATCACGGTAAACGCGCAAGCCGGGCCCGGCGCCTCCATCCAGGAGGTTGATTATAGTTATTATTTTAATGTTGATCCGCCCATTGGCATTTCGACCCAGAGCCCATTTTCAATTACCTGGACGAACGCTGATTGGGCGAATTTAACTAATGGGCCATATAGCATAAATATAGCGGCAGTGGCGATAGACAATTCGGGTTTGACCTCTGATCCAGCGTATGTTGGTATTTCGCTCGCTTTGGATTCCGACGGCAACGGGCTGCCTGATTATTGGCAGTTGCAGTATTTTGGTCGGCTGGGCATAGATCCCAATTCCTCTCCAGACGGGAACGGTCAAACCCTTCTATATGATTTTCAGAACGGCATCGATCCGACGGATTACTACGATGGAAACGCGCCCAATCTTCAAATTGTCAGCGTGGACAATCCGGTTGGGCCCGGTCAGATCGGGCTTGCCGGTTCGTTCCTGCCGGTGCCATTGACAGTATTGGTAACTGATGGAAATGCCACACCGTTGACCAACGCGCCGGTCACTATCGCGGCTGTTCTTGGGAGCGCACAACTTGCCGCTACAACCAATGACGCTCCTGCAACCAATCTGGCTGTGCGAACGGATGCCAATGGATTGGCTTCAGTATTGATATATTTCCCGCCCGAAGCTTATGAGATAGACAATATATTTTCCGTGCAAGCCGGCCTAACCATGACCAACGTCTCCGTTGCATTGGATTCAGATGGTGACGGCATACCGGATTGGTGGATGATGCAATATTTTAGCCATCCGACCGGAGAGACCGGAGACAACTCATTGGCGGGAGATGATACTGACGGTGACGGTTTCAGCAACTTTCAGGAATATCTTAACGGCACTGATCCGACGGATTATTACAACGGTGTATTGCCGAATTTGGCGGTTGTCGGTGGTGATCGCCAGGTTGGAGACTATGATTCATTCCTTCCGAATCCATTGACCGTTCAGGTTACCGATGCGAATGGCGTGGCCTTAAGCAATGCGCCCGTCATGTTTGTGGTAACCAATGGAGTTGTTGAACTTGCCACTGCTGATTCACTCGCAAACGCGCTCACTTTGCGAACCGACGAGAATGGCTTGGTGTCAGTTTGGGGATATTTCATACCTGACACCGATCTTCCCAATCCTGACAGCGCGATTGTGGCACAGGTTTCAAGTGGCGGGTATTCTGTCCAGGTTGCATTCAATGAACTCCTGGCCAGAAGGCTTGGCTACTGGAGTTTTAACCCGCCGGCGTGGCTCCTCGCTGAGGATGGACAAGCGCCGTTGGGCTTTGCCAATTTGACCAATGTCCCGGACTGGAGCGGTAACGCGGTAGTGGTGGACAACCCCAATCCGGCCTATCTGGCTTACCAGTCGGTGGAGGCGAACGGGAGCGCAAACTTTGTTCCTTGGAACGGGACCATCCGGTTCTGGTTCAAGGCGGATTGGAACAGCAGCACGATGAACAATGGAACCGGGCCCGGAAGCGAGGGGCGTTTGATTGAGCTGGGCAGTCCGAATGCGGGTGGCTGGTGGTGGTATCCGTGGTATCCCGGCTGGTGGACCTTGATGTTCAGCGCCGACGGCACACAGTTGAACTTCGTTACGCAGGCCATTGGCAATGGAGTGGAGGTGGTGACCAATCTCAGCGCGGTGATCAGTTGGAGTTCCAATGACTGGCATCAGGTGGTGCTGACGTATGGGCCGACCAATTCCGCGCTTTATATTGATGGACAGGCGGCGGCAATCAATGGCGTGGGAGTCAGCAATTTTCCGGACGCGTCCGCCGTGGCTGGTGGATTCTTCATTGGCAGCGACAACTCGGGCAATAATCAGTCCCGGGGACAATTTGATGAACTGGAAATTTTCAATTACCAACCCAGTGCCGATTGGATTGAGAACAACTATACGAATTATCCGGTTTTGGTGCCATTCATCCAGGTGCAGCCGGCCAGCCAGACGGGCTACGTTGGGGGTATCGCTACGTTTACAGTTGCAGCGAGTGGCGGTTCGCTTCTGAATTACCAATGGTATTTCAATGGCAGCCCGCTGGCCAATGCGACCAATACAACATTGGTCTTCACCGGTGTTCAAACCAACGATGCGGGCAATTACTCGGTTGTCGTGGCCAATAGCCTTGGTTCGGTGATCAGTTCCAATGCGGCGTTGACGGTGTTGGCACCACTGACGGTGTCGATCACCAGCCCGACCAACCATACGCTCGTTATTGGCAACCAGGCCGACATATTATTGACAGCCGATGCCAATGATATTGCTGGATCCATTACAGGAATTGAATTTTTCCAGGGATCAACCAGTCTGGGCACTGTTACCAGTGCGCCATACAATTTGGTTTGGAACAATGCGCCGGCTGGGAACCATGCACTTACGGCAATTGCCACCGATGACAACGGTTTCACCGCTACTTCCTCGGTGGTCAACCTCATAATTACTCCGGTGGCGGTTTCAATCACCAGTCCGGCGGATGGCACCCTTTATGTTTGCAGCCAGACCAACGTAATGCTGTCAGCCACCGCAAGTGATATTGCTGGCACAGTCGTCCAGGTCGAATTCTTCCAAGGAAAGGCGAGTTTAGGGGTTGTTTCTACGGAACCTTACGGCCTGATTTGGACCAACGCGCCAACGGGGAGCTATGCCCTCACCGCAGTTGCGACTGATAATAATGGTTTCACCGCCGCTTCCTCGGTGGCCAATATTACGATAACGCCCTTGTTTGCCGGCAGCGACTTACGTCTTTGGCTGAAAGGGGAAACACTGGCCGGACTGGCCAATGAAGCGCCGGTCGGTTTGTGGCCCGACAGCAGTGGATGGGCTAATAATGCATACCAATACGATACAAGTCATCAGCCGCTGTACGTCACAAATATTCTAAAAGGTTGTCCGGTGGTGCGTTTTAACGGTGCCACCAGTTCTCTGATTCTGCCGAATTTCATGAGTGATGCGACTAGTGGAGAAGCTTTTGTGGTTTTAAAGGCCACCCACATCCCTGGTTCTTTGTGGTCTTTTGGCAGTTGTTGGTGGAATGCAGAGGCAGGAGTCGCTCCACCATTATACCCAGATGTCGATGGGAGCCTGACTGAGGACTTTGGGAGCGCAAATATGCACTACCTTGGTATTCCAGTGCAGCCGCTCAATCAGTATCATGTATATGAAGTATCGTCGCAAACCAACAATTGGGCGGCGTGGATCAACGGAGAGTTGTTGTATCAGACATTCAATAATACCGTTGGTTTTTCTGCTAGTTCGTCTTTAAGTTTTGGCCAGAACTTTTTCGTTTTTGGTGGCGACGTGGCCGAAGTGGTGGTCTTTAATCGGGCATTAACGGCCGACGAACGAACAACAGTTAATGGATACCTGAACGCCAAATATGGGTTGGTGCCAGCTGTTGTCTTAGACTCGCCAACTGATTTGACGGCGACGGCAATCTCTCAGACACAAATCAGTCTAAATTGGAACGCGCAGCTGAATGGAGGTGCCACGTGGATTAGCATTGAGCGACTGAACGCCGATAGTTGGACGTATCAGGTTGTGGCCCAAATATCCGATGCCACATCGTACATTGACACCAATCTAACGCTGGGCACTACATATTACTACCGGGTGCGGGCCTGCAATCTGGCAGCGTGGTCAGACTACTCAGGTGTGGCGCAGGCGACCACATTGGCCAATGGAACCGATCTGCCGTTTGGATCGCTGGCCTTGTGGCTGAAGGCGGATAGCGGCCTGGCCCAGATATATGCCAATCCGCCGGTTGATCTTTGGGCAGACCAGAGTGGCAATGGCAATAATGCCACTCAACCGTCAAGCATTAATCGGCCGCTGTGGGTGGCCGGGGCGTTGAATGGCCGGCCAGTGGTGCGTTTTGACGGTGTTAACAGTTATCTGAATCTGCCGAATTTCATGAGTGATGCAACAAGTGGGGAAGGCTTTGTGGTTTTGAAGTCAACGACGCCGTTGGGCAGTCAAGGTTCCTTATGGTCTCTAGGAAGTCATCAGGTTTATTTTGGATACAATTGTCCACCGGGATATCCAAATTCCGATGGGAGCATTACTGAGGATTTTGGAAGTGCGGATACCGTGCATCTTTACGGTTTGGGAATCCCGGCGCAACCGCTCAATCAGTATCACGTGTATAATGTCACATCCCAGAACACCAACTGGGCGGCGTGGATTAATGGAACATTGCTATATCAGACGACTAATAACACGGTTGGATTTATCAATGGCAGTTCCGCGCTGGGGGAGTGTTTTTGGCACTTTGCCGGCGACATCGCCGAAGTGTTGGTCTTTAAGCGTGCCTTGACAACCGATGAACGTACGACTGTCAACGGCTATTTGAATGGAAAATATGCAGTGATGCCGCCTATAGTTTCGATCATCAGTCCTGCCAATAATGCGGTCTTTATGACTTCGGCGAATATTACAATCACTGCTGTAGCCAGTGATATTGCGGGAATCAAAAGAGTTGAAATATTCGAGGGCACAAACAGTTTGGGGACAATAACCAGCGTCCCTTACAGTCTGGTTTGGAGCAACGCGGCATTGGGAAGCTATGCCTTGACTGCCCGCGCTCAAGACAACAATGGTCTGGTGTTCACCTCTGCCGTGGTGAATGTCACGGTTGGCGGGGTTGCTATTACCACCCCGACCAACAATTTGGTTTTGGTGGCCCCAACGGATATTCCCATCAAGGCTGTTGCCGTTAATCCTGAAGGAATCGGCCAGGTTGAATTTTTTGAGGGCGCGAACAGTCTGGGAACAGCAACCAACGAACCTTATGGCCTGGTCTGGAACAATGTCACATCTGGTGCGTATGCTTTGACGGCTGTCGCCCTGAACAGCTACGGGCAGACGTCAACGTCTGGCGTTGTCAATGTGACTGTTGATATTCCATCAAGTATTACTCTGACCAATCCAGCCAACAACGCCCGTTTTGCCGCCGGCTCAGATATCGGCCTCGGGGCAAGTGTTTCGGACCCGGATGGTACGGTTGTCCAAGTCGAATTCTATGAAGGGACAAACAGCCTGGGTGTGGCCACCAGTCCTCCTTACAGCCTGATCTGGAGCAATGTTGCATCTGGTGCATATGCATTGACTGCGCGCGCCACTGACAACTGCGGTCTGATTTCCACTTCTGCGGTGGTGAACATCGTAGTTGCCGGGATTTCAATCATCAGTCCAGCCAACAATATGGTTCTGACGGCTCCAGCGAGTGTCGCCATTACCGCCACCGTGACCGATGATGTTGGAATCAACCAGGTTCAATTTTTCCAGGGTCCAACCAGTCTGGGCGTGGCAACCATCGCTCCTTTCAATCTGACTTGGACCGATGTTCCATCCGGCGCCTATATGCTGGCCGCCGTTGCGACCTACAACGATGGCCTGGTATTAACCTCCAGTGTCGTGAACGTGATTATTGATGCCGATCCATTTAGTACCGACCGGGACGGAGATGGCGTGAGCGACTACATCGAATATCTGGAAGGACGGAATCCCCTGATTGGCGGCACCACACCGGATAGCAACGGAATCATTAATCTGCAAATTTACACTCCCTTGCAATGAAGCGGAAGGTCAAACCCGACCAACAATTAAATCTACAAATTATGCAAATCCATAAATTAAGGCTGCTTTTGGTGCTGTTATTTCTGTCGGTTAACCGTTTTATAATGGCGGATAGTTTATCAGTAAGTTGCGGATTCTTATGGAACAGTGATTATTCACTATCCCTGGCGGGGCAGTCTTCCTCTGGCTATTATGTTGACTATTGGAATGACGGGGCGGGAGGTCCTGGTTATGGGCCACGCCTTACAGTAACGGGTGAGTTTAAAATGGGGCAAGTCTATTACGGCCATGCACATTGTGCTTCAGGTCCTCCGGACAATGGAATCGTTGCATCTGACATAAGTTATAGCGGTCCTTTTTGTGTGTCTGCATGCGTTACCGGATGTGGTTGGAAGTCGGGGCCTTTGCCGCTTGATGTAGATATGACTATAATGTTATATGATAATGGAGAAAGGCAACCAGTAGCCGTTTGGGATAAATCTTCCATTCCAGCCGATGGCATCGCAACGGCAACGGCTCTGGTGGTAGGAACCAGCTATCCGGTCACGTTCAGCCTTATAAGCGGACCGCCGGACTGCACATTGACACCGGATGGCATCTTGCAAGCAGGAACTACTCTGGGCACGGCGTATGTTTATGCCCAGACAGACGATCCCAGTGAGTGCCTGGATCGGTATCTGTCCATTGAAATCGGTTGTGCCACCTGTGCTGCTGGTGGTGTTTGTACCAAGCCCGATTCCCAAAACAACAGCGTTGATATTCGTCTGCCTTTGGGGCCTTCAATCAAGGGCGCTGGCGCTTTTCTTCAGGTTGAATCCGCCACACCCAGCCCGGACTTGGGAAGTCCTAAGTCGCTCCAATGTAATTTCATTCGTCCGGAATTTGAAATCTTTACCAACTCATCGGGCTGGCTTCAACAGGTGCGCGCAGCTGACCGGATCATTGATATAATCACCAATTCAGAATCAAGTTATTCTCTGAATTACTACAACCCGGCAGATAGCGCGTGGGCGACAAACGGTTTCTATGTTTTTGCAACATACAAATGGATGACAAATGCTAATTACCTGGTCACGAACAGCCCATTCGAGACTGTCACCATTGAACTGGTCAATGGCGACACCAATCACTTGCGTCTCACCGACAGTTTAAACCCGGTTCAATCTGATTATTACTGGGTAAACAACGGGTGGTCCCTGGTGACGGGCAATGGTTTGCGGAACGAGACGCTGTCCGTTGTCACCAACGGGACTGTTTATACAAAATTCCGGGTGATTCAGGATGCCCGGGGAACAACCGACTATCAGTCCGTTGAGACGTGGCAGATTTTTTCCTATGGCGACCGAATGATCCAAAAGGTTGTTGGTTCAGGGCCGGCAGCACAGACTGAAAGCTATGCCTATGACGACGGCGGACGGGTGCAACAGGCCAATCATAGTGATGGTTCTTGGGACATCTACACCTACGATTCCATGGGACGGCAAACCGGGCACTACACTCCTTTTCTTAATTCGTCTCCAACGACCAATGCGTCGCTTTGCCGTTTCATCGCCTACACTTACGATGACAATGTTCTGGCCGGTTCCGCAGATGATCCCACCTTGGAATCCACCACGCCGCGCCAGGTCATCAATTACGTTTTGGGGCAGGAAGTCAGCCGCACTTACACCGTGGTAAAGAACGGTGAACGCGATCAAATTCAGTGCGTTAAACCCGGGGTGGCCTGGAACAACCCAAGCAATCTCGTTACCATCAACTACCTGTTTACGGATACTGCTCATTTTGGCCAGCCGTCCATGATTGTTAATCCTGATGGAACGGCTCAGACCTTTTCTAATATTATGAATTCGGATATGACCTCCGAAACCATCACGCAAACCGGCGAACTCGACCAGGCTGGCGGCGGCATAGCTGATGGCACTCTTGAGCACGTTTGGACCGACCGGTATGGACGGGTCACCTTGCGCATGGCGACCGATATCGTCTCGGGAATCATTAACAGCGTGGAACAATACTTCTACGACGAAAGAAGCCACCTGACGAACACCGCTTATTTGAACGGCACTTCCGTCCAGCAGACCTATGATTGTTGCAACCTTGAATCCAGCACTGCTCCCGATGGCACGGTGACCAGCTATGGATATGATGTGCTGAAGCGTCTGGTGACGACCACCGTCAATGGGATTACCACTTCCAACATCCTTGATGCCAACGGCGACATTCTTGGCACGGTGGGTTACGGCACGGACGGATCGGTGATTACCAACAATCTTGTTACGTACAATGATGCCGGCCAACTGGCCAGTTCCACGGATGCCCTGGGCAACACCACAACCTATGCCAATTACTTTGACGGGAGCGGTCAGCTTGTAAAAGTCACCACCTATCCCGATACCGGCACGCGCATTGAAACCTATTATCGGGATGGTTCGCTGCAATCGGTGACCGGCACCGCCGTCTCGCCCATGCGTTACGTCTATGGAGTTGAAAGTGACGGAGGTGTGCAACGGACTTTCACCCAAACCATCGCGCTCGATGCCGATGGCAATGACACCTCCGAATGGACGAAGACCTACACCGACGGTGTCGGACGCACTTACAAGACCGTTTACGCCGACAACCACAGCAGCCGGTCCTTCTACAATAGCCAGGGCCAGCTCATCAAGCAAGTTAATCCGGATGGCGTGACCACCTTGTATCAATACAACGCAAAAGGGCAGAGGGAATACACAGCTATTGACATGAATACCAACGGGGTAATTGATTTCCGCGGGCCGGATCGTATCACCCGCACTGTATCCGACGTGATCAAAGATAATGGGGCGAATGTGAATCGTACGCGCACCTATATTTGGGCAGGCAACGGCTCAGCCGCGTCAACGCTGGTTTCTTCGGTTGAAACTTCCGTGGACGGACTGCAAACCTGGCAGGTGACTTACCACAATGGCATCGGCCTGACCAATTATTCAAAAACCGTGTATAACCCGGTTAGCCAAATCACCACCATCACCAGCATTGTGCCGGATGGTTCTGCCAGCGTGACTGTGGAACAGTATGGGCGGCTGATTTCCGTGATCCAATATGACGGCAACATCGCCCATATTGGCGACACGTTTGGCGGTCAAATCGGCCAGACGATATACGGTTATGATGCTTATGGCCGGCAAAATACCGTGACCGACGCCCGCAATGGCACCACTACCAGTTTCTTTAACAATGCCGATCAAGTGGTCAGCACCCTGACGCCCTCGCCGGACGGAGTTCAGGCTGGCCAAGTGACAACGAACATCCTGGACGGCATGGGACGGGTGATTCAAACCATTCTGCCGGACAGCACCAGTGTGACCAACGTGTATTATCCCAATGGATTGTTGCAGGAAACCTGCGGCTCGCGCAATTACCCGGTGGCCTACACCTACGATTACGCCGGACGGATGAAGACAATGACGACCTGGACAAACTTTGCCGCAAGCTCCGGCGCAGCCGTGACGACGTGGAATTACGACGGCTACCGTGGTTTCCTTGCCAACAAGGCTTATGCCGATGGTAAAGGTCCGTCCTACACCTACACCGCCGCCGGACAATTGCAGACCCGCACCTGGGTGCGCACGGTGGGAGGCCAGCCACTGGTAACCATCTACGGATATAACAACGCCGGCGAACTCCAAACTGTGGTTTATTCCGATGGAATAACTCCAAACGTGACGAACACCTTCGATCGCTCGGGCCGGATCACTCAACAATCAACCCTCAACTCTCAAGTCAACTCGGTTTACAACGACGCCGGCGAATTATTAATGGAATCCTACACCGGCGGAACCCTTGCGGGCCTGGCCATCACCAACGGCTACAACAATCTGCTCCGCCGCACTAAACTTGCCCTCAACAATCAACCCTCAACCCTCAACTCGACAGCCTACGGCTACGACTCCGCTTCGCGTCTTTCAAGCGTTTCTGACGGCAATAATTCCGCCACCTACTCGTATGTTGCGAATTCACCATTGGTGGGCCAGATTACTTTTGCCAACAACGGGGCAACACGCATGACGATAATTAAAACATACGATTTCCTGAATCGTCTGACGCAGATTTCTTCTGCCAACTCCCAACTGCCGTCTCCCATCTCCTACGCGTATGCGTATAACTCCGCCAACCAGCGCACCCGCGCCGATGTCGGCGGGGCGAGTTCCACGAGCCCCACTTATTGGATCTACCAATACGACTCCCTTGGCCAGGTGACGAGCGGTAAAAAATACTGGTCCGACGGCACACCCGTCGCCGGACAACAATTTGAATACGGCTATGATACTATTGGCAATCGGCTATTGACAAAAGCGGGTGGAGACGCGAATGGCGCGAATTTACGCCAAGCCGTTTACACCGCCAACAACCTGAACCAATACACGTCTCGTGATGTGCCGGGCTACGTGAACATCCTCGGTTCGGCCAACTC
>Ga0182027_10009684_pt1 | contig 13797 bp, 9 predicted proteins | sample 712E1DmetaG_FD_121300 | JGI IMG/M metagenome (GOLD analysis project Ga0182027, IMG submission 121300) | Permafrost microbial communities from Stordalen Mire, Sweden - 712E1D metaG (Illumina Assembly) | ecosystem: Environmental > Terrestrial > Soil > Wetlands > Permafrost | place: Sweden...
CGATCTCTGCTTCTCATGTACGCAAGCTGCGCCTGGTTCTTCGACGACATCGCGGGTCTGGAGAGCATGATCGGCTTGCGGCGTGCGGCCCACGCCATGGATGTCTGGCGCGGGTTGGGCGGCCGTCCGCCGGAGAGCGCGTTCCTGGACATTCTAGCGCGCGGCAAGAGTAACCAGCCCGACCTCGGCACGGGCGCCGATGTATTCCGTCGGGCGAGCCAGGCGCGCGTCACCCCGGCCCTCGCGGTTGCGCGCGTGGCCTTTTCCACCCTTGCGTCGGGTCCATCCGAACGAAACGACCTGCAGGTACCCGGCTTCGACATCGCGATCGTTCCTGAGTCCTCTGCACCGGCCACGCTGGCTGGCCAGGCCACCGTGAAAAACCGCCGCACCGGAGGAAACACGGCGCTCGCCTTTTCCGCACAATATGACGGCAAGGCCGGTTTCAAGTGCCAGATCGGCGAGCAATGGCTAACCCTGGCCGATCTCGACGCAGAGGCCGTGCAGTCCCTGCGCATGCGCGCCATGGTGGGCCTGGCCGAGCGGGCCACCACCGTGGCCAAGTGCCAGGCGCTTCTGGATATGGCCGAACTGGTGCAGCCGCTGCCCGACGACAAGGCCGCTTCGCTGACGCACCTTTTCGCAATTGCGTTGATCAGCTTCCTCGAAAATTCGGCGCCCGACAGAACCGAGGCACCAGCCTGGAAAGTCGCGTTCGTGCTTTTCAAACGCGCGGCCCTCCAGCCCGGCAGTGCGCAAACCCTCCGCGCGCAGGAGGCACTGTGGGAACACCTGCGCCATGTCCGGGCCAGCCGCCGCCGTCCTGGCAAAGCCCTGCGCGCTCTCGCCGAGCAGCTCGGCTTCGACATGTCGGCGTAGCAGCCAGTGCTGCAAGTTTGTCCGCACGACGATTGCCGTCTACGCTCTGGCAGTTGTCCCAATGAAGACGCTTCGCCGGCTTGACCAGATGCTCGCCAGCCTCGGCTACGGCTCGCGCCGCGAGGTCCGCAGATTGGTCGCTGACAGCCGAGTCACGGTCGCCGGTGTGGTGCAGGACGACCCCGGCAGTAAAGCCGCGCCCGCTACTGTGCAACTGGACGGTGCGCCGCTGGATTTTCCTGCGGGGATCTTCGTGATCTTCCACAAGCCAGCCGGCTGCGTGTGCTCGCACGACCTGCGCGAAGGTCGACGCATCTACGATCTGCTGCCGCCGCGCTGGCTGCTGCGCAGCCCGGCGGTCACCAGCATCGGTCGGCTCGACCGCGACACCACAGGCGTGCTGCTGGTCACCGACGACCACGCGCTTGTCCACCGTCTCACGTCGCCCAGGCGTCATGTGAAGAAGGTCTATCAAGCCACGCTCGATCGCGCGCCCGAGCCGCGCCTGGTGGAGGAATTTGCCGGCGGCACTCTCCTGCTCGCGGGCGAGGACAAGCCGTGCGCGGCCGCCCAACTCGTGCTTCACGGCGGCGCCGAAGTCGAGCTCACCCTCAGCGAAGGCCGCTTTCACCAAGTGAAACGCATGTTCGCCCATTTCGGATACGAGGTGTGCCGTCTGCACCGCTCCCGCTTCGGCGACTACACACTAGGCGATCTTGCCGCCGGCCAGTGGCGCGCCCTTGCGCCACCAGGTTGAAAGAGATCCTCTCCCAGCGAGTGCCTACGGCATGTGCAGCTTGTCGCAGACCGCGGCGCTGGCCACAGGTGCACCGGCAACGAAGCGGCCGTCGCGGTACTCACCCTCGGCGACCCGCGAGCCAGACTTGTCCCACTGACTCCAGCGGCCGTCGGGACGACCGGCCGTGAACTGGCCCCTGATCCAAATCGTGCCGCCGGGAAACCATGCGACGAAGGGCCCGCCAGCCCGGCCATCGCGAAACTCGCAGACCTGCCGCTTCTCCTTGCCGCCAGGGTGGAACTCGGTGTACTGCGCGCGCCGGCCGTCCCGGCTGTTACACCACGCGAACTGTCCGGGCTTCGACTGCTTGCTGTCCAATGACATGCCTTCGGGACAAAGGCGAGGCCCGGAGCCATGACAAGCCATGAGATCAACACAGACAATCGCGAGCAGGGAAAGCAGACGGCTGCGCATTGGGGTTGGCCTCCACGCAAGCATCGGCAGGTTGTGCCTGGCCGTCAAGTCCCAACATCACGTCCACGCTTTCAGCCGTACCCGCTCGACCTCGATTGGCGTCGACAAGATGGCCTGCCCCTGGCGCGCGAACCACACCGGATCGTCGGTGGTGGCGAAGCGCCGGGTGCGCTTGCGCGACAACCGCCGCTCCATCTCGGGGTGCCGCACCAGCCAATCGGCCAGGCGATCCGCGACCAACCCGCCTTGCGCGATGATCTCAATTGAGGGCGGCACCATGGTGCGAAGCAAAGGCAGCAACAACGGGTAGTGCGTGCACCCGAGCAGAACGCGGCTCGGGGGATCGGGCGCCGCGAACAGCGGATCCAGGTTCTTGTGCAAGAAATACTCGGTTCCAGGCCCTGACAGCTCACCGGCTTCCACCAAGGGAACCCACAGCGGGCACGCCTGTTGAATCAGGCGCAGCCGGGGCGCGAGTTTGCCCAACTCCAGCGCATACGATCCCGACGCCACCGTGCCCACGGTGCCCAACACCGCCACCGTGCCCGTGGTGAGTGCCGGCTCGGTCACCCCCGGAATGGCGCCTGGGGGCAGGCCGGCCAGTGCCTCGGCCGAGGGCCGCACCACGCCCAGGATTCGCCGGTCCGGCCGGTGCGCAGGCAGATGTCGTTGCTGGAGGGTGCGCAGGGCCTGCGCCGAAGCGGTGTTGCACGCCAACACGACCAAGGGGCAACCGGCGTCGAACAGGAACTCCACCGCCTCGCGCGTGAAGCTGTGCACGACCTCCAGACTGCGGGGACCGTAGGGATTCCGCGCGCTGTCGCCGAGATAGAGATAGTCATACTCAGGCAGCCGTTGCAGCAGCTCGGTCAGCACCGTCAGCCCGCCGAAGCCAGAGTCAAAGACTCCAATCATTTCAGTCCTCGATTAGGGATGCGTATTCATCCGACAACATGAACGCCACCATCTCCCGCAGCGAAGTCGAACTGCGCACTCGCTCCTGTCGCGTTCCCTCCTCGGCTGGCGAGGTTCCCTCGCGCTTGAACTGACCGGTCAGCGCTCGCAGCGCCGCCAAGGGACTTCCACAGCAGAGCAGTCCGACCCGGTCGGCTGTGTGGCGGCAGCCACGCACATAACCTTCCAGATCCGGCGGACGCGCGAGCGCCTCGCCTGCCTCGACCAGCAGATCGGCGCGAACCTTCCCCGTGGGCATCAGTCTGGCGATCTGGGGCTGGGAAAACAGCGACGCCCAGTTTGCTGCGCGATCGCTTTCGCTGTCCGGCTCGCTCACTTCCGCGTCGGCCCCTCCCAGAGACACCACTCGGATCACCCCGCGCAGCAGCCCGCGCAAATTGTCGACCGAAGAGCGAGCCACGGCCAGCGTTCCTGCACGCGCCTGTTCCAGCGCGCGTCCGACAAAGAAGCGCAGCTCGGCGATATCCAGTTCCTCGGTCCGCTGTCCCATGACCACGGTCAGTGGCTGCGTGGCCGCAAAGGTGACATCGGCCCCCGTGCCACGCACCACGGCCCGCGAAACCGGAGCCCCCAACAGATCCCGAAGTTCCCGAAAGACAGCCTCGGCCTTGGGCTGAAGCGGAGTCCCTTCGACCGGAGCGCCCCCGGCACGTGGCATTTCAGCCAAGGCCGGCGCCAGCGCACGCAGCACGCGGCGCAAGGGCCCGTGGCACAGGGGATGCTCCGCCACCGTCGGACTCCAGGCAGCCGGGAGCGCGGGATTCTCACCACCCAGGCTCTCGATACTGCCCTTGAGCACCAGATCGGGATCGAGAAACAGCGCCAGATCTCGCGCCGCGCGCGCCAGGGCCAGACGACCACATCGCTGTTGCAGACAGGCGGTGAGTAGCGCCAGGCCCAGATCCGCCGGGTCGCCGAGCACACCGTGAAGCGCGGCCGTGCACAAGTCCGCCTCGAATTGCAGCGGCGTAGCCGTGCGTATGGTCGCCAAGACTGCGTCCAGCTTTTCGAAAATGCCTCGCTCGGGAGGCAGCTTGCGCATGCCGCTTTCGCTGCCGGCTGATGCAGGGACGCCCAGCGCGGCAGGCTTGCACGTCAGGCGGACCAGCTCGCCCAGGCGGCGGACCACCGGGTCGACTTCGAAACGAACCTCGGCCAGCGCGTTGCGAACAAGTTCCTCTTCCTTGCTGGCCAGGATGGCGGCCACCGCAACCAGGAAGGGAAGGTCCGGCTCGCCCGGCAACGGCCGCGCCGCCGTACGAATCAGGCCACTGCCCACCTCGGCCAGGTTGCGGAGGTCGCCCCGTTCCCAGTAGTAGGTCACCAGGCGAGCCAGCGTCGGCGCAAAGCTGGGATCAATGTCCGACGAGCGCAGGTACGCGTCGTTGGCGCCGTCCACGTCGCCCAGTGCCACCCGCAGAATCTCTCCCCTGCGATAGAGCACCTCGGCCTTCTTGTGGGGATCGTCAAGGTTGCGGGCCAGGCCCTCACAGGTCGCGGCAGCTTCGCGCTGCAGGCCAAGCCGCTGATAGGTTTCCACCAGGGACTCCAGCACCCCGGTACGGTTGGAATCGCTGGCCAGCGCCATCTCCAGACTCTCGCGAGCCGCCGCAAGATTGCCGAGGGCCAAGTAGCTTTCGCCTAGTCGCTGTCGAGTGTCGGTCAGACTCGCGACCGCGTCCTTGGGCAGAAGGCGGAGCACCTCCTCCAGCCTGGCAACCGCGCCAGCGTGGTCGTTGCGTGCAAGCGCGAGTACCGCCAGCGCCTCGCGCGCGCCAGCGTGATGCGGATCGAGACGGGCCAGCTCCTGGTAGCAGGTCTCCGCATCCGCGGAGTCTCCGAACATCTCGGCCAACTCGGCTCGACGCAAGGCCAGCTTCTCGGCAGCGATCACCGCGGCCGCGTCGGGCAACTCGGCCAGACGCGCATAGACCTTGCGCGCCTGGTCCCATTCCTGCGCGCGAAAAGCCTGCTCGGCCTGCGCGGCCAGCGCGCTCGCGTGGTTGGGCACGAGCGCGAGCGCTTGGTTGAGCAGAGCCCTCGCCTCGTTGAGCTGACCCCGCCCGGCGGCCAGGCGCGCCTGCAGGGTGAGCTGACCGGCGCGAGCCGCGGCTCCACTGTCGAGTGCACTCGCGCGCGCCAGCTCCTCGGCCGCCAAGGGCGCGTTGCCGGCCCGCTCTGCGGCTTCGGCCTGGGCCAGGTGCCAGCGCGCATGACACGAGGCCGGCAGCTCCGGCATCTCCTGCAACAAGGCGGCCCAGCATCGGTTGCGCTCTTCGATGTCGGAAAGCCTCCCGTACACGTCGAACAGCGACTCGGCCAGCGTCCCCTCCGAGGGACTGGCGTGGTGAAGCTCCTCCAGCATCGCCCGCGCGGTTACGGTCGACACCGAGGGAAGCATCACCACCGCAACCAGCCGTCGATCCACTGCGTCCCGCGCCTCCCGGTCGTCCTTGCGGAGTGCGCGCAGGCGTTGCCAGCAGGCGATCGCGTCGATGGCGTCGCCAGCCTTCTCCGCCAGATCGGCGCGCAGGGCCAGTGCATCCTCGGGCAGAAGGGCGCTTCCCACCGCCTGCAAGAGCATGAGCGCGGGGCCTTCGCCCTCGGGACGGGCCAGGTGCAGCCGGGCTCGCTCGACCAGAAGGCCCGCCGCCGCTCCGTCGGTCTCCTCGTCGAGCCGAGCCAACAGCAAGGCATCCGCCTCGTCCAGCGCTCCCTTCTTGGTGAGAAGCGCGCTGAGCGCATCGCGGGCAGCGCGCGAGCCGTGCTCGGCCAGGCGCCTCAGGATGGTCTCGGCCTGGGCGCGGCTGTCGTCCTTCTGGGACAACAAGCCGGCCAGCTCCAGCCCGATGGCCTCCAGTTTCGGGCCGTCGGGTACCTGCTGAGCATCAAGCGCCGCCCACAACCGCTCAAGCAGCGCCGCAAGCTCGTCGCTGCGGGACTGCTGGCGACAAATCGCAGCTAGCGCTTCGAGACCGCGCACATCGCCGGGGGCCTGCTCCAGCAGACGCCGGCACGCGGCCTCCGCCTCGTCGAGCTTGCCCATTCGCAGTAACACCTCGGCCAGCGCCCGCGCGACCTCGATGCGCGCCGGTCCTTCTTCCAGCGCTTGCTCGCGCACAACCAGGCGCTCGGCCAACTTATCTCCTTGGCCGAGTGCCTGCAGACTCTCGACCAACACGGCCACCGGTGCCCCGTCGGGCTCGAGCGAAAGGGCTGCGGCGAGTGCAGCCTCCGCTTGCGCCGACCGGCCCGCCATCTGCGCGGCCTGGGCGATGCGCAGATTGGCCTCGCCCGTCACAGCGGGCACGCATGCCGGACGCCCGAGCAGCTCTTGATACTCACGCTGGCTCTCGTCCCGCTCCCCGGCCCGCCACAACACGCGGGCCAGGCCAAGACGCGCCTCCGCATTGCCCACGTCCAGATCGAGCAGAACCTGATAGGTGGCCACCGCATCCTTCTCGTTCTGCAACCTGTCTCCCAAAACCAGACCCAAACGGTACAGCAGCGCCTTCGCCTCGTCGGGCCTCACCTCGGCTAGCCGACGATGCAACACCTCGGCAAGCCCGACCCAGTCGCCCGTCTCGCCCGCGATCGACTCCAGGGCATCCAGCGCCGGAGCGTAGGTTGGATCCGCGCGCACCGCCGATTCCAGCAAGCTCATCGCCTCGTTGCCTTCCGGCGATGTCTCGTGTAGCAAGCCAGCCGCCTCGCACAGGCGCGCCGCCCGTTGTTCTGCCGAATCCGGGGTGCGCGCGTCGGCGGCCCACGCCGCCAGCGCCTGCGCTGCCCCTCGCGCGTCACCTCGTAGTGCGCATATGTCGACCAGGCGCTGCCATGCCGCCTGCGCGACCGCACCCGGCGCTTCGCCCTGCAGACACTCGTGCAGCCATTCGATGGCAGCGTCCTCGTCTCCCATCACCAAACACAGCGCGGCCATCAGACGCGCCGCCTCGGCGCGCGGCACAGCGGGATCGGGCCAGTTCTCGCGCAACAACAGGTTATCAAGGGAGTCCACCGCCTTGGCGCAAAGGTCGGGCTCGCCCGATGCCACCGCCAACTCGGCCATCTCGACGGTGGCGCCCACGTCGTCAGACGATCCCGGCTGGGCGTCCAAGGCCCTCCGGCCCAGCATGGGCAAGATTTCGTCCCAGCGCCCTTCCGTCCCAAGACGCAGAGCCAGCGCGCGAACCGCGGGGCCAAGCTGGGAGCGTTGGACGAGCGACTCTTCCAGCGCCCTGACCGCGCGATCCGGCTGCTCGGCCCGTGCCCACTGGCGCGCCGCCGCCAGCGAAGCAAACGCGCGATCCATGCGCGAGCTGTCGCTGCTGCCGGCCAAGCTTTCCAACAATTCGGCCGCCAGCCCCGGGCGACCGCTCTCGCTCGCGGCGATGGCTTGCGCGACAAGCGCGCTGGCAAGTCCCGGCCAGCGTTGCAGTGCCGCCGAGGCCGTCGCCTCGGCCTCGGGAAGCGTTTCGATCGCCGAGGTGAGCAGATTCAGCAGACGGGCGGTTCCCGCTCGGTCCCCAGTCTCCAGCGGCGCCGCCTGTCGATAGCTCTCGATCGCCCGGGCTACGTCTCCGGCCAGCAAGGCATCCTCGGCTGCTGCCAGCCGGCTCATGGCCGCAGTGTGGTCGGCCAGGCGATCCGGCATCAATGACGAACCAGCCGGTTCGGATGTACCCTGCGACGGGAAGAAAGCAAACGAGAGACGTTGCGAGGCCGCCTCGGCGCGCAGGGCGGTTCCATCCAAGTAGTGGCGCTCGGGCATGCGCCACCCGTGCATGGGCAGAAGCGCAAGCAACGCCAACTCGCGCACGTCGATCTCCAAGTCCGTGGCGCCCTGCAGGCGCAGCAACGGAGCCACTCCTTCCTCGGGCTCAGGCGACGGGGCGGCGCCTACTGCCGTGAAAAGCGCAGCCACCAGCAAGGGCGGGGGCACGGGGAGAAAACCGTACACCCGCACGTCGAACATGGAGAGGCGAGCACAACCCGGCTGCACCATGGTGAATGCACCGGTCGCAGTGAACTCCGCCTGCCGATCCCCAAGCACGGCCCGCGCTCCGATGCGAACCAAGCCATCCTCGATCTCCACCTCCGGGCCGAAAAGCCCGTAGTCCGCCAAGCGCGCCTTTTGCAGAAAGCCCGCCAGATCGCCGGCCTGAAACGACACTGCCAGCTCGCGCAGTCTGAGACGATGATTCTTGAACCGGGTCACGCCACCCGACAGATCGAACGGGAAGCGCAAGTTGGGGATCTCCAACTCCAGTCTTTCCACGCGGCCAAAAGCAGGGATGTCACGACCAGCCAGGCTGAGAAGCCCTCGCCCTTCGACGAAGGTAAGTCGGAATGCCCCATCGGTGTCAGCCATGATCCGCTTCCGCCCTGCCATTGTAGAACAGCCGGCCGCGGCGTCCACCGAAGGTGAAAAGTAGCAAAAGGCTGAACAAAACCCCCAGGGAACTGGTCAGCAGCGGCACCTGGACCATCAGGGTGGACGCCAGTTGGGCCAGGTCAGCCAAGGCGGGCGGCGCATCCCCGGTGCGTGCGTGGGCCTTGGCGGCCACCTCCTGCAACACCGGCAATGCTCCCGCCACCCCATCACGCACAACCATGAGCAAGAAAGCCCCGCTGCCGATGTGCAACGCCAGCCCAGCCCAGGCCGCAAGAACACTGGCAAGGCGGGCTCGAGGATCGTCGGAAAATACCGCTGCCACGGCGAAAAGGAACACCAGCGCCAGCGCCAGACGTGCCACGGCCTGCCCCCAGGCTGCGATGGGGTGGGCCCGATCCACGGCTTCGTCGAGAGCGATTTGCCCGCGGATGAGCACTTCTTGGTCGGCGTTGGCCAGTCCATCCAGACTGACCTCGGCCATCGATCGCCCCGTCCCCAATCGGCGCAAGTCGGTCAGGCTGCCCAGAAACAGACGCGCGCCAGCCAACAGCATGAGCACGGCAAGCACGGTGACCCAGCGGGGCCGGCGTGTCGGAAGCCGGTTGACCTCGCCGGAAGGCCGATTGGTCCCGTCCCGTGAAGCGCTCATCGTCTCGGGCGGGACCTCACCTATCAGAAATTGGGCGACGAACAGGGCTCGTAGGCCACCGCCCCCTCGGGCCCGCCCTCGTATCGCAACAGATCAACATTCACGTCGATCTTCTTTGCTTCCTTGGCCTCCTGGCAACGCTGCCGCGCCCAATCCATCACGACGGTCTGCGCTTTCCGCTGGGCGGCATCGTCCGCCAGGCGCTGCTTTTCCTTCTCGAACTCGGCCATGTCGGGCTTCTGGTGCTCCTTGAGCCTGACCACGATGAAGCTGCCCAGCTCCTGGAATGGCCCGCCGAGAGGTGCCTCGCTCGCCAGCTCGAAAGCCGCCTTGGCCAAGGTGGGCGCGGGTCCGATGCCCGACACCATGGACCCGCGACGCGCATAAAGGCCGGTTTCCTCCGCGTGGAGCGTGTCGTTCTTGCTGGCCTTCTCGTCGGTGTCAGGGGCCGGGAAGAGGTCCTTCAGGGTCTTGCTGGGATCTGCCTTGGCCTTGGCCAAAGCCGCATCGGCCGCGGCCTTGGCGCGCGCCTGCGAACGCTCCTGGCGCAATTCGGACTCGGCGATCTCCGGGCGCGCCTGCTCGAAGGTGATGTCGCCCTCGCGGGTGGCCTCGGGCACAACCAAGGCCAGACCGCCCGCGATCTTCACGGGGCCCACCAGCTCGCCGTCCTTGGCGGCCCACACCTTGTCCTCGACCTCAGAGCCAAGCGTCGTGCCACCCTTGCGCTGCCATCCCAAGTCCCCGCCTCGCGCGCGGCTGGCGGCATCTTCAGAAGACGCCTTGGCCAGCTTGGCCAGCGGCTCGCCCTTGCGCACGCGCCCGGCCAGGGCATCCGCCCGCTTCGTCGTCTCGGCGATCTTGTCTGGATCAGCGTCGCTGGGGACCGCGACCAGCAGGAAGCGCAGCTTGCGTTGCTTGGGCTGCTTGTCATAGAGCGCAGTCTTTCTCTGGTCGTACAGCTTCTTCAGCTTATCGTCGTTGGCCTTGCCGTAGCTCGCGATCTCGTCGGGCCGCAGCTCGACGTCGCTCTCGTAGCGGTGAATCGGAAAGCGCAGGTACTCGAGGTTGACCCGGTCGGACTGGCGCAAGTAGTTCTCCCGGACCTCGTCGGCCGACACGCCAATCCCAGAACGCAAGAGATCCCGCATGCGGGCCGCCATGATCTCGCGGCGCTGCTGCTCGATGAAGGACTTGGGCGACATGCCCAGGTGGTACTGCACGAACTTGCGGAAATTGTCGTAGGAGAACTTTCCTTCGTTCTCCACGTAGGGAAGCTTCTGCTCTCGCCCCATGCTGAACATCTTGGCTTCGGCGATCAGATCCTCGACCTCCTCGTCACCCACGCGAAAGCCCAAGCGGCTTGCCTCCGCGGCCAGCAGCTCGCGATCGATGAGCAGGTCCATGATGGTCTCTTTCAGACGCATCTGCTTGGCCTGCTGGGGAGGGATCGACGCAACATTGAGCACCGTGTAGGCGTACGTCCAGTCCTTGAGGCTGAGCGTATGGCCGTCCACCTGGGCGGCGCTTTCGGTCACCCGGTGTGGCATTCGCATGCCACAGCCGCCGATGGACTGCGGGCCGAAGTTGACAATGAACACAACAATCACGATCGAGAACAATAAATAGATGAGCAGCGATCGGGACTGTTGACGCATCTGCTCGAGCATTTAGCAAGGCCTCCGTTTGACTGGGCTGTGGGAGCTGAAAGGTGCGGCAATCTAGCACGGTCGCCAGCAAAAACGCACGACCGGTGACGCAAACCCCGGTTGGCGTATTGCGCGGCTGTGTGATAAGACCAAGGGCCTGGCGGTCTGGCTATGCGTGTCGTTTTGATATCCGGACCACCGGCACACGGCACAACCGAATGCTTCTCGACTGGGTCTACGGTCTCTTCTCCAACGACCTTGCCATTGATCTTGGCACGGCGACGACCCTGACGTTCGTTCGCGGCAAGGGAATCGTGTCGAACGAGCCGTCGGTGGTGGCGGTTCAGCGCACCGGCAACGGCACCAAAAAGGTGCTGGCCGTGGGCAAGCAGGCCAAGGAAATGCTGGGGCGCACGCCCGGCAACATCGTAGCCGTGCGGCCCATGAAGGACGGGGTCATCGCCGACTTCGAAGTCACCGAGGCGATGTTGCGTTACTTCATCACGCGCGTTCACAACCGGCAGACCCTAGTCAAACCGCGCATCATCATCGGCGTGCCCTCCGGCATCACTGAGGTCGAGAAACGCGCTGTGCGCGACTCGGCCCTGGCTGCCGGCGCGCGCGAGGTCTACTTGATCGAGGAGCCCATGGCCGCCGCCATCGGCGCCGGCCTGCCCATTACCGAGCCTTCGGGCAACATGATTGTCGACATCGGCGGTGGCACCACTGAAGTGGCGGTCATCTCGCTTTCCGGCATCGTCGCAGCCCGGTCCATCCGCGTGGCAGGCGACAAGATGGACGATGCCGTGGTGGCATACATCCGGCGCAAGTACAACCTGCTGATTGGCGAACGCACCGCCGAGCTGGTCAAGAAGCAGATTGGCAACGCCTACCGGCTGGAAGAGATCGAGTCCATGGAGATCAAGGGCCGCGACCTCATCGCCGGCGTGCCCAAGACCATCGTGGTGACCAGCGACGAGATTCGCGAGGCGCTGGCCGAGCCGGTAGGCGCTATTGTTGAGGCCGTGCGCTCGGTTTTGGAGCGCACCCCGCCCGAGCTGGCCGCTGACATCGTGGACCGCGGGATCGTACTTACCGGCGGCGGCTCGCTCCTGCGCAATCTGGACGTATTGCTGCGCGAAGAGACCGGGTTGCCGGTCATGGTTTCCGACTCGCCAGAGTGCGCTGTGGTGCTGGGCACCGGGCGTGCACTCGACGAGCTCGCCCTGCTTAAGGAAGTCGCTCTGCAATAGGCTTCCGTTTCGAGTGGATCGCCCGCTCTGGCCGCCTTACATTTGCTGTCGCTGTGCACGCAGGAATGCTCCCGTCGGGGCACCGACAGAAAATTCGCGAGGCGGTGATCATCACGGCGGCCTTTCTCACCGCCTTGTTCCTGCTGCGCCAGAGTGCGAAGTCGCCTGAGTACCTGTCGCCCCTGGACCGCGGCATCCTGGCCATGGTCACGCCATTGCAGTCGCGCATGGCCCGACTGGCCCGCAGCATCGGTCACGCCGCTGGCCAGTACGTCGATCTTGTGCACGTGCGTGCCGAGAACGAAACCCTGCGCGACGAAAACGGCCGTCTGCGCGCCGAGCTGCTCGAGGCCAGGCGCGGCGCCGCCGAGAGTGTGCGTTTCCAGAGGTTGCTCGGCCTGCGCAACGCCGTGACCGCGGAAACCCTGGTGGCGCGGGTCATTGCCATCGACGTCTCGCCCTATTTCCGCGTGGCGCGCATCCAGCTCGACCGCGGCGAAGGTCTGGTCAGCCGTGGCATGCCCATCATCACACCCGACGGTGTGGTGGGTCGAATCAACCGCGTCGCGGGCGACACCTCGGACATCTTGCTTTCAGTGGATCCGCGCTCGGCCATCGACGTCGTGCTGCCGCGTACTGGTGGTCGCGGCATTCTGCGCGGCAAGCCCGGCGAAAATGGCTACCGCTGTGCCATCGAATACCTGATGCAAGGCGAGCAAGCCAAAGAAGGCGACCTGGTCGTCACCAGCGGTCTCGGCGGTTTTCCCCGCGATCTTCCGGTGGGCAAGATCAGCAAAGTGGCGCGCAACTCGGCCGGGATGTCGCAGGAGCTGGAGGTTTCGCCTGACGTGGACTTCGCGCGACTCTCCGAGGTGCTGGTGGTGGTCGCACCGGCGCCGCCCGCGGACCCTGAAGCCGGCGCGCACAAGACGCTTTCCCCCAGCCACGGATTGGGAGTGTATCGCTGATGCGTTCCATCGCTACCCTGATCGTCGGACTTCTGCTTCTGTTGTTGCAGTCGACAGTGATGGAGTTCGCTCCGGTGCACCTGGTGACGCCGACCCTGGGTCTGCTCACCGTGCTCTACATCGGTCTATCGCCGCTCAAGTGGGCGCCGGGGGCGGCCGCGCTGGTTGGGTTGTCGCTCGGCTACCTCTTCGACTTGGTTTCGGGAGCGCCGCGTGGAGTCCACGCCTTCGTGTTCCTGGTGATGGCGCTGTTCGCCCGCGCGCTGGCGTCGCGGCTTGCGGTGCGAGGGGTAGTGCTCAAGGCTGTGGCTGCCTTCGTGGCCAGCCTGCTTTCCGCTGTGCTTATCGTCGTGGTGCGCGCCCAGGTCAGCCCGGAGACTGGATACGGCGGTCTTCGCCAGGCGCCACTCGAGGCCCTGCTCACGGCGCTATTTGGACCGCCCGTGCTGTGGTTGCTGGGCCGTCTCGATGGTCGTCTCGATCCAGCTCTGCTGCGGGTCGGCCTGTCGCGCCGACGTGCGCGCGCCCTGGGGCAAGGACTGCCACCTCGCTGATTCCCCTGGATATCGTCACTTCAATGATTATCAGTCAAACTTTCACTGCATCTCGGCGATGCACGAATCGCGATGCGCCTTCGTATACGGCCGACAAGCCGGGCTGCTGGCAAGGAGGGCCGACTAGCGCCTCCACACCTGCCACCGCTGCCCGCGGCTGCGCCGCGCGCGTCGCCGGCCCGGAATGTACTCATGTACTTGAGGACCGGAAGCGCAGGCCCGACGCCGCCAGCGGCCCGGATCGTCGGCCGTCGTCACTTCC
>Ga0182027_10009685_pt1 | contig 13796 bp, 13 predicted proteins | sample 712E1DmetaG_FD_121300 | JGI IMG/M metagenome (GOLD analysis project Ga0182027, IMG submission 121300) | Permafrost microbial communities from Stordalen Mire, Sweden - 712E1D metaG (Illumina Assembly) | ecosystem: Environmental > Terrestrial > Soil > Wetlands > Permafrost | place: Sweden...
CCCGTTCGGGCCGATGTCGGCCGAGCCAGGATCGAGTCCAAACCACTGAAAGTGGTGGATCCTCGGGAGGGGGGTCAGTTTTAGGGCGGCGATAAGGGGTCAGTATTCAACCGGCGGCGACACCTTGGCCGGGTCTCCTCGCTGATCTTCTTGTTCGCCTTCGCCCTCGGCCTGCCCGGGATCATGGCCGGAGGAGTAGCGGCCGCTTGGATCGGGACACGAGCGACCATACTGATATGCGGTGCGGTCTCCGGGGGAATCTGCCTGCTCGTGATGTTCGTTCCCGGCGTGAGAGACCCCGAGAGGGTCACATCCGACGCTCAACAAGCGGCGCCGCCTCTGCGGTGATGAAAGAGGAGGAGGAAGGCCCGGGCTTCGGTCAGGTCGCACTGACATAATCGGTGCAATGCCCCGACGGCCTCCTAACAGACGATCGCGCCGAGAAACCGGCTCCGGGCGGCCGGGCGGCCGCAAGAGCACCCGCGGCGTTGGCGCACCCGGGTGGACCGCCAGGAGCGAAGACTCCTTCGTGGAGGACGCGTGGGGCACCGGCCCCGCGCAGATCCGGCGGATCCAGCCCTTCCAGGCGGACAAGACCTACATCTGCCCTGGTTGCAACCAGGAGATCCGGCCGGGAACCGGACACGTCGTCATCGTTCCGCTTTCTGAGCCCGACCTAAGACGCCACTGGCATTCGCCCTGTTGGGAGCACCGCGAACGGCGGCGACCGACGGGACGTTGACCGATCGCCGCTCGGATCAGGTTTGTCCTCGCTTGACCACTCAGTGTCGAGCTGCGACGAGAGGTGGTTCTCACACCTCGTCTTTGGGGAGGGCCTCGACGTTGACGTCTTTGTAGGTGACCACATGCACCGAGGACACGAACCGCGCTTGGCGGTACATGTCCCAGACCCAGGCGTCACCTAGCTCGACCTCGAAGTATGTGGAACCAGGCCCCGACTTGGGCGTGACCTTGACGTCATTGGCCAGGTAGAACCGGCGCTCGGTCTCCACGACGTAGCGGAACATCGGGAACACGGCCCGGTACTCACGATAAAGCTCGAGCTCCACCTCGGCCTCGAACTGGTCGAGATCCTCTTCGGCGCTCATGGCCGCTTGCCTAGCACGTTCCCGGCTTCCGAACACACAGACGCAAGCCTGCTAGATCCTCCGGAGCAGGAATCACGAGCTCGCACAACGTCTCAGCGGACGTCGCGCTTCTCCTTGATCTTGGCTGCCTTACCGGCACGATCACGCAGGTAGTAAAGCTTGGCGCGGCGAACGTCGCCCTCGGTGATCCGTTCGATCTTGGCGATTATGGGTGAGTGCACAGGGAACGTGCGCTCGACCCCGACGCCGAAGCTGACTTTGCGAACCGTAAAGGTCTCGCGTATGCCAGAGCCCTGGCGCCGGATGGCCGCGCCCTGAAAGACCTGGACGCGCTCGCGATTGCCCTCGACGACACGAACGTGCACCTTCAAGGTGTCGCCGGGTCGAAACTCGGGAATGTCGTCGCGAAGACTCTCGCGATCGATGAGGTCGGTGGGGTTCATGACTGGTCACGCTCCTCGAGGCGATCGGATGGGTCGCCGGCACTTTGCCGCTTACCGGATTCAGAGTCCGACCGTTCGGCTCGTCCCGTTCCGTAGGCACCTAGAGGATAGCCGTGGTCGACCAGGAGGCGCACCTCGTCCGCAGAAAGACCGCCTCGGGCGTCCAACAGGTCGGGTCGTCGCTCCAATGTCCGCCACAAGGCCGCGGCTCGCCGCCATCGTTCGACGCGACCATGGTCCCCGCCACGGAGGACCTCGGGAACCTGCCACCCGCGAAAATCAGCAGGCCTGGTGTACTGCGGGTACTCCAAGAGCCCGGTGGTGAAACTCTCATCGCCGGCGGAGGCCGAGTTGCCGAGCACCCCGGGCACCAGGCGAACCGTCGCCTCGACCACGACGAGCGCCGCCAGCTCACCGCCCGCGAGGACGAAGTCTCCGATGGAGAGCTCTCCGTCGGCGAGGTGGTCCGAAATCCGCTGGTCCACACCCTCGTAGCGCCCGCAAAGAAGCGAGAAGGCCGGCCCCGGACCCCCAGGAACGGGGGGCTCGACCAGCTCGACGGCAACAGCCTGGTCAAAGCGTCGACCCCCGGGCGCGAGCAGATACAGCGGCCGCGGAGGGTCCGCGAGCTCGACCGCGCCGAAGACCGGCTCAGGGGCGAGCACCATTCCCGCTCCGCCACCGAACGGTGCGTCATCAACGCTGCGGTGCGGATCGGTGGTTGCCGAACGCAGGTCGTGCACGCGGACCTCGACCAACCCGTCGCGCCTTGCCCGTCCGACGATGCTGGTCGCGCAGTATGCCTCGACCACTTCGGGAAAGATCGTGAACACGTCGATGCGCAACGCCGCCCCGGCGCCTTCCAGGTCGGAGCCGAAAGCGGTTGTCGGGCCGGTCGCACCCGCAGCCCCGTGTTCAGTCACTCGAACAGGCCTTCCGGCACCTCAACGATGAGGCGACGGTGCTCGCGACCGACGACGAATCTCAGCGGTACGAGGGTCCCGTCCTCCATGACCAACAGATCGCTGGCGGGATTGGCCTGGACTGCGACCACGTTCCCGTGCCGTGCACCGCCCACCTCGACGACCTCGCTACCGACGAGATCGTGTACGAACAGGGCGTCGGGGTCGTCGACCGGCGGCGCCATGAGCAGGGCCCCTCGAAGCTCGTCGGCCGCCTCGCGCGAGTGCACTCCTTCGAACTCGACCAGGTAGCGACCCTGAAACGGACGCGCGCTGCGGACTTCGAGGATACGAGCGGTCGACGACGAGCCTCGGTGCGAAGCATCTGCCCGGCTGAGCTTTGAGGGCGCGGAGTCCCGGTAGCACGTCAGTTCGGCTCCCTGGGCCAGCCTCTCGGCGCGATTGGTTGTCAGCGCGACCACGACCTGGCCCGCCAGCCCGTGTGGCCGCGCTATCCGGCCCACTTCGAGCAGTGGCCCTAGGTCACCGTCGCCATGCGACTTCGACACGATCTCTCAGTCGACGATGTCGACCGATGCCTCCTGGCCGTCGCGGGCGGCTGCCGCGCGCACAAGAGTCCTCAGGGCCTGAGCAGTGCGTCCCCTGCGGCCGATGATCCTGCCCATGTCGCCTTGGGCGACGCGCAGGGACAGACGGATGCCGCTGCGGGTCTCGCCCACGTCGATGGCCACGCCCTCGGGGTCGTCCACGATGGAACGAGCGACATGCTCGAGCACCGAACGGGCTGTGCCGCCTTCTACGCGGTTGCCTGCGTCGTCGGAGTCGCCCTCGCCGCTGCCATCTTCCACAGCTTCGACTGGGACTTCGCTTGGGTCGTCGAACTCTTCGTCTTCGTCGAGCTCCTCATCGTCGTCGAGCTCGTCCTCGACGTCGTCGTCCCCATAGGCCTCGTCGCTCGTATCGTCAGAGCCCGCGGGTTGAAAGGCGCTGAAGTCCGGCTCGGCGAAAGGGTTGCTTCCGGTGTCGGTCATGGTGATACTCAGCTTTCGGGTTCGGAATTGCCGGCGGGATCTTGTTGGGCAGCTGCCTTCTTGGCAACGGCCTTCTTCGCAGGGGCCTTCTTGGCAGGAGTGGTACTGCGGCCCGGGCGGGCGTACCGCTGGGAGACCACTTTGGGAGGACGGCTCGACTCGAACTGCTCCCAGGCTCCCGAGATCACGAGCAGCTTGCGCACGGTCTCAGTGGGTTGAGCGCCCTTGGCCAACCATCCGAGCACGCGGGCGTTGTCGATCTCGACGGTAGACGGCTCCATGCGGGGCGCGTACGTACCGACGGCCTCGATGAACCGCCCGTCGCGGGGCGAACGGCTGTCGGCCACTACGACGCGATATGTCGGCTGCTTCTTCTTGCCCATGCGCATGAGGCGGAGCTTGACGGTCACGGGGTTTCTTTCCTTCTTTCGTGGTGGAGACGATTAGCGAGTAGGGCCGAGGCCCCTCGAGGATGGGGTGACGCGGCCGCCCTTGACCTTCTTGCGGTTTCCCTTGCTCGACTTGGATGCTTTGCCGGGCCGCCCACCGCCGACGAGCTTGGCCATGGGCCCGATGCCCCGCATCATCTTCTGCATTTCCTTGAACTGCCGCAGGAGATTATTGACCTCGGTTGTAGACGTGCCACTTCCGTGGGCGATCCTGAGCCGGCGGGAACCGTCCAACACTGACGGGTCCGTGCGCTCGAGGGGTGTCATGGAGCAGATGATCGCCTCGATCTTGCCGACATCGCGGTCGTCGACCTTAGCGTCACGCACCTCCTTGGGCACGCCGGGCATCATCGACAAAAGGCCCGTGAGCGGGCCCATCTTCTTGATCTGGCGGAGCTGGTCGAGGAAGTCCTCGAGTGTGAAGCTGCCCGCCTGAAGCCGCTCAAAGGCCTGGCCGGCAACCTCCTCGTCGTACTCGCGCTCCGCTTTCTCGATGAGGCTGAGAACGTCGCCCATCCCGAGGATCCGGCTGGCAAGCCGGTCAGGGTGGAAGGTCTCGAAGTCGGCAACGCGCTCTCCGGTGGACAAGAACGCGATTGGTCTGCCCACGACCTGCTTGACCGACAGAGCCGCTCCGCCGCGAGCGTCGCCGTCGACCTTGGTCAAGATGATGCCATCCAGCGAAAGAGCCCGGTGGAAGGCTTCGGCGGTCTGGACGGCATCTTGACCGGTCATCGCGTCGACGACGAAGAACGTGTAGTCCGGCTTCACGCAGTCTGAGACCCTGCGCACCTCGTCCATCAGCTCGCGGTCAATGGCAAGACGGCCGGCTGTGTCGATGATGACCACGTCGCGGCCCAGGCGCTGCGCTTCTGCGAGGCCGCTGCGGGCGACGGCGACGGGGTCGGTGGGCTCAGAGAAGACTCCCACGCCGATCTCGGCCCCGAGCACCCGTAGCTGCTCGACGGCTGCCGGACGCTGGAGGTCGGCACCGATCAGGTAGGGGTGGCGGCCCTGTTGGCGGAACCAGCGTGCAAGCTTGGCCGAAGCGGTCGTCTTGCCGGAACCTTGCAGGCCGGCCAGCAGCACGACCGTCGGTGGCTTAGGCGCGTAACTGATCTTCAGCGCCTCACCACCCAAGGTGGCCGTCAACTCCTCGTTGACGACCTTTATGACCTGTTGGGCCGGAGTCAGATGCTTGGCAAGCTCGGCCCCCGTGCAGCGGATCCGGATGGCCTCGATGAGGTCACGGACGACGGCGAGGTTGACATCGGCTTCGAGAAGGGCGACTCGAATCTCGCGGAGAACCTCGGCGACCTCGGCGTCGCCTAGTCGGCCGCGACCGCGAAGGCGCGTGAAGATTGCATCGAAACGATCGGTCAGGGTGTCGAACATGGGCTAACTCAGGTTAGTCGGGCTACGACCCGGGCACCGGTGGGTGCCTCGGCGTCAGCCGAAAAGCGCCGAGACGAACTCCGACGGATCGAAGGCCACGAGATCGTCCAGACCTTCGCCGACCCCGACGAGCTTGATCGGCAGCCCGAGCTCGGATCGGATCGCAAGCACGACGCCGCCTTTGGCCGTGCCGTCGAGCTTGGTGAGGACGATGCCCGTGACGCCGACCGCCTCGGTGAACTGACGGGCCTGGACGACCCCGTTCTGGCCGGTGGTGGCGTCGAGCACCAGCAGCACCTCGGTCAGCACGCCCGGAGGTCGCTCGGCCACGCGGCGCACCTTGCGAAGCTCCTCCATCAGGTTCACCTTTGTGTGCAGGCGACCGGCGGTGTCGGCCATCACGAGAGCCGCGCCTCGTGCGGCAGCGTGCTGAACCGCGTCGAATATGACCGAAGAAGGGTCCGCTCCGTCCGCGCCCCTGACGATCCGGGCGCCTGCACGCTCGGCCCAGGTTTCGAGCTGTTCTCCGGCCGCCGCACGGAATGTGTCACCCGCCGCAAGAACCACCGCTCGGCCTGCTTGGGCTTCGCGCAGGGCAAGCTTGCCGATCGTCGTGGTCTTGCCGACCCCGTTGACACCGACGAAGAGCCACACCGTCGGCCCGTCTCCGTCTGCGTAGGAGAGCGACTCGACGTCGCCCGCGAAAATCGAGACCAGATCATCCTGGAGCGCTTGCAAGAGCGCGGGGGCGTCGTTGGTGGCAAGCACTCCTGCGCGCAGCTTGTCGCGGAGGTCGTCCAGCACACGCGTCGTGGTGGCGACACCGACGTCGGCGAGGATGAGCGCCTCCTCGAGCTCGTCGAAGGTGGCTTCATCGATGCCGCTACGGCCGCGGACCTGATCGAAGTAGCCCGCGAGCAGTCCTCGGGCTCGTCCGAGCCGGTCCTTCAGCACCGGACGTCCGGCCTTGTGCTCCTCGCCAGCAGTTGCCTCCGGCGGTGCAACGACCGGCACCGGGGCCGACGACGGCGGCACCGGCCGGGAGACGGGTGGCAGCGTGAGGGCCGGGCCACGGCGGCGTGCACGGGTTGCGACGAACAGGCCGCCGGACGCGAGCAACACGACGGCAACGACGACGAGGATGATCACAAGGGTCATGACGTGGGCAGACTACCGGCCCGGGACCGAAACGCCGAATGCTGCCGCTGTCCAGGCGGTCCGCTACGCGATCGCTACTCCACTGCTACGCCGCGAGGCGAGGGGCTCCCGATCCGTTCGCTCACGACCTTCGATGCCCCGCCTGCCTGCATGGTCACCCCGTAGAGGACGTCGGCTGCCTCCATCGTGCGCTTCTGATGGCTCACGACGATCAATTGTGCGTCGGCACGGAACTCCTCGACGAGATCGAGAAAGCGATGCAGGTTTACGTCGTCCAGCGCCGCCTCGACCTCGTCCATGACATAGAAGGGGGACGGCCGGCTACGGAACACCGCGAAGAGAAACGCCAGGGCCACGAGCGATCGTTCGCCGCCCGACAGCAGCGAGAGGCGCCGTACGTTGCGCCCGGCGGGCCGGGCTTCGATCTCGATCCCCGTAGAGAGCAGGTCCTCGGGATCGACGAGGCTCAGACGTCCCGTGCCACCGGGGAACAGCATCGTGAAGAGGCTCTCGAAGTGGCCGGCAACGTCCGCGAACGCCTGAGTGAAGACGCCCACGATCTCCTCGTCGACAGCACGAATCACGCGCCCGAGCTCCCGTCGAGCGCCTCGGACATCCTCGAGCTGCTCTGCTAAGAACCGGTCCCGTTCCTCCAGCGCGGCAAGCTCCTCGAGCGCGAGGGGGTTCACCGGGCCCATGAGCCGGAGCTCTCGATCGAGCTCACGCACTCTCGCCTGAGCGGGAATGCCGGTCGGCAGCTCAGGGCATACCGCGGCGATGGCCTCCTCCGGTTCGCACTCGAGGTCCCGCCGAAGCGTCTCGACAGCGGTCTCCATCCGCAACCTCGCCTCCGCACGTTCCAGCTCGGCGCGTTGCAACAGCTCGCGTACCCCGGTGAGCTCGCGCTCGGTGGCGGCCCGTTCGTCCCGACACCGCTTCAGGTGCTCAGCGGTGCTCACGATGGCCCGTTCTCGTTCGGTACGTTCGCTTCGCAGGCGGTCCCGCGCGGCTGTCAGCTCGACCTCGAGACGGACCAGCTCGCCCGAAAGACGCGCGAGCGCGAGCTCAGCGGCTTCGAGCGACTCCCTGCGCGACGCGGCGTCCGATCGGGCCGCGTCGAGACCGACAAGCCGTCGTTCGACCTCGTCGCGGCGGGTGGCGAGCAGCGTTCTCCGTTCTTCCAGCCCGGCGCCACGCATCCCGAGCTCCGCCTTCAAAGCCGCGAGCGCGCGGGCACGGTCGTCCAGCGCCTTGCGTGCGCGAGCCGCCTGTTCCGCCACCGCGAGTGCTTCGAGCTCGGCCCCTTCGGCCCTGGCAAGGTCTGCCTCGCGAAGATCGAGCTCGGCCTGCGTCGCCGCGAGCACTCCCAAGGCGGCCTCATGGGCCGACGAGACATCAGCTTGCTCTGTTCCCAGTTGTGCAAGGCGTTGGGCCAGCTGCGTCTTGGCAACCTCGCCCTGGGTCCACGCCGCGACGGCATTGTCGAGGTGCCTGGCAGCTTCGGCCGCGCCAGCCCGCGCGCCGGCGAGAGTCTCGCGAGCGTCTCGCGCCTCGGCGGCGGCGTTGCGAGAGACGGCTGAGGCTAACTCGGCGTCGCGACGGACCGCTTCGAGAGCGGCTCGTGTCGCTCCTGACCGCGCCGCTCCGATCCGCCATCCTCGAGCCGAGAAACGGTCGCCTTCGATGGTCACGATCGTGCTGTCCGGCAGCTCCTCGGCTAACCGGAGCGCCTCTGACAGCCCACCGCGACATAGCAAGACCCCTCCGAGCAGCTGATCGAGGAGAGCTCCGACATCGCGGACCTCCGTCCTCACCCGATCACGCAGCAGCTCCGCCCTGCCAACCAGCTGCGCAGGCAGTCGCCCGGGAGCAGAGCTGACCGGCGAGCCACGCGTCGGAAGGACGCCGCCGTGCAGGCCCGCGTCGTGCAGGTGACCCAGCGCGTCACGCGCCGCGCTGGTCCCGTCCACGACGACGGTACCCAGGACGTCCTCAACCGCCGCCTCGAAGCCACGCTCACACCCCTTATCGATGTCGACGACGTCGGCGAGAGTTCCAAGCACGCCTGGCAGCCCGGCAAGGCGCTCGACGCCGGCACGCGCCCGCGTCTCGTCGAGCGCTGCCTGCAACGCTTCGACACGGGCCTCGAGCGCGTGCGATCGGTCCGCCGCCTTGCGCGCGAGCGACTCGCTCTCGAGCTCTCGTGCCTCCGCAGCTTGTTCGGCTGCCGTGAGCCGCTGGTTCTCGGCCCGTAGCCGCTCATCTTCGACTTTGGACGCCTCGAGGGAGGCCGCCAGGTCCGCCAGGGCCAGCTCGTACTCCTCGCGCATGCGATCGAAGCTGGCAAGGCGCTCGCCCAGGCGTGCCACCGTCTCCCGTGCAGTTGCCAATCGTGCGCGCGCCGCGTCGTGCTCATGGCGGGCGCCGCGGGCGTTCAAAAAACCAGAGGCATCGGGCCAGTCCAAGGAACTCGCGAGGCCGGCACCATCGCCGAGCTCAACCGCAGAGGCTTCGAACTTGGCCTCGTCGAGTCGCAGCTCGGCCTCGAGGCCTTCGAGGGTCTCCCGCTCGGGCACAAGCGAGCTCACCGCAGCCTCGGCCGCGGACAGGTCTGCAGCGAGGCGGGACGATTCGGCCTCCAAAGCCGCCACCACGTCGGCTTCGGTCACGGCCGCGAGCGATCCTGCAACGGTGCGGCGGCGCTCGGAGATCACATTTGCCACGCCGCGCTGGCGCTCGATCAGACGCTCGGCGCGCCCGAGGCGATCGGTCCCGTCCCAGTCCTGCAGCTGCGACAACGCCGACTCCGTCGTCACCACCAGGTCGTCGAGACGCACTAGCTCGCTGCGCTGAGTCACCTCCCGCTCTGTGAGCTCGGCGTCGGAGCGCTCGGCACTGTCGAGCCGGTGCCCAAGGGAGGCGAGCTCGCGACCGGACAGGTAAAGCCTGAGCGCGCGTAGCTCGGCAACCAGTCCGTCGTGACGGCGGGCCGCCTCGGCCTGGCGCTCGAGCGGACGGAGCTGGCGGCGCACCTCGCGTAGCAGGTCCTGCAGCCGCAGGAGGTTCTGCTCGCTGGTTTCGAGGCGGCGTTCCGCGCGCTCGCGGCGACGGCGGAACTTGAGTACCCCTGCGGCCTCCTCGATGACCATTCGCCGGTCCTCCGGGCGCGCCTGGAGCACCGAGTCGAGCTGGCCCTGGCTCACGATCACGTGCTGTTGGCGCCCTACGCCTGCGTCGGAGAGCAGCTCCTGGATGTCGAGCAAGCGGCAAGGAGCCCCGTTTAGCGCATACTCGCTCTCGCCGGTGCGAAACAGCGTCCTTGTGATCGTGACCTCTGCGACCTCCACCGGCAAGCGTCTGGAGGCGTTGTCGATCGTGAGCGAGACTTCCGCACGGCCAAGCGCAGGTCGCCTGGAAGTGCCGGCAAAGATGACGTCGTCCATCTTGGTGGAACGGACGACTTTGGGTCCCTGGGCGCCGAGGACCCAGGCGATGGCGTCGACCACATTCGACTTGCCTGAACCGTTCGGGCCGACGACCACCGTGATGCCGGGCTCAAGTTCGATGGTCGTCGGATCGGCGAACGACTTGAAACCCTTGAGAGTGAGCGTTTTCAGGAACACGTTGGGATCACGTTATCCGTGAAGCGACACGACCTCGGGGATTGGCAGGACGCGTCACTCACCGGCGTGCCCGGGCCTCACAGCTGGCCTCACAGCTGACAGCCACCGCACATGTAGGCCGAGCGCGCACCAATCTTGAGCCGCACGACATGGTCCCGGCAACGTCGACACGGCTCTCCGACCCTGTCGTAGACGGCGTGACGTTGCTGATACGACCCGATCTCACCGTCGAGGTCGCGATAACTGAGGTCCCGCAACGACGACCCCCGGGAGGCCACCGCCTCGCGGAGCACCGCACGGGCGCTGCGGGCGAGGCTTTTGATCTCGAGGCCGGTCAAGGAACCTCCCGACCGGTCGGGCCGGAGCTTTGCCCGAAAACAGATCTCGTCCGCGTAGATGCTCCCGATGCCGGCGATGACGCGTTGATCTGTGAGCAGAGTTTTCAAACGAGCGCGTCGGCCGGCGAGGCGCTCGGCAAGATAGGCGGCAGGCAGTCCGTCCAACAAGGGGTCTCGCCCGAGATGCCCGAGCTCGACGGGCACGCCACGATCGTCGAGCGCGGAGGAGACGAACCATTCGCCGAAAGTCCTCGGGTCGATAAAGCGCAGCTCGGTGTCGTCCTCGAACCTCACCACGATGTGTGTGTGAGCTCCGATGGGGGGGCGGTCAGGTCCGCTCAGATAAAGCAGCTGACCGGTCATGCGCAGATGCACGACCAGCACCGAGCCGTCGTCGAGCGACAGGAGGAGGAACTTGCCAAGGCGCCCGGCTGCAGTCAGGGTGCGGCCCTCGAGACCGCTTGTCAGCCCGGCAGCCGGATGACGCCGAACGGTTCGGCGTCCCAGCACTCGGACCTCGGCGACCCTGCGCCCCACCACCGCGGTCTCTAGACCGCGACGGACAGTCTCGACTTCGGGAAGCTCAGGCACTAGGTGCTGGGATCGTCGGAACGCCGGGCCGCCATGACCTCGAGCGCGGCAGCTGCCGCCACTTTTTCCGCGATCTTCCTGGAGGCACCGGTGCCACTGCCCAGGACCTCTCCGCCAACGGACACCTCGGCGAAGAAGACCTTGGCGTGGTCCGGTCCCTTGTCGGTGACCTTGTACGAGGGGAAGTCGAAGTTGAGACGCGCGGTCAGCTCCTGCAGCCAGTTCTTGGGATCACCGAACCGCCCTTCGGCGGCGATGACCGCGATCGGCTCCTCCAACAGCCCTACGACGAATGCCGTGGCGGCCGCGAGCCCGAGAGACAGGTAGACAGCGGCGATGATCGCCTCCAGGCAGTCGGCGAGGATCGACTCCTTGGTACGGCCGCCAGAGGTCTCCTCTCCCTTGCCCAGCAGGACGGCCTCGCCCACTCCGAGTTCCGCGGCCACCGGCGCCAGCGCCTCGCTGCTCACCACAGACGCCCGCAAGCGCGTCAGGTCCCCTTCGGGCAGGTTGGGGAAGGCCCGGTAGAGGTGTTCGGTGACAACAAGACCCAGTACGGCATCACCGAGCAGCTCCAGACGTTCGTTGGACGGTCGGCCACCCCATTCCGAGCAGTACGAACGGTGCGAGAGCGCCTGGCGGAAAAGCGCACTGTCGAGTGGGTATTCGCGAAGCGCTCGGCGCAGCTTCTCGCTCTTGGGCTGAGGCTCGCCTGTCGGACTGTTCAGGCGGCCTCGACCTTCTCGCTCACATAGTCGACCGCGTCACGTACGGTGCGCAGGTCTTCAAGATCCTCGTCGTCGATGCGGAAGCCCGGCAACCGGTCGCTCAGCTCCTCCTCGAGGGCCTCGACCAGCTCGATCAGAGCCAGCGAGTCAGCGTTGAGGTCGTCGGCGAACGAAGAGGACTCGCTGATCTCGGAGATGTCGATCTCGAGGATCTCGGCGAGCTGGGATCGGACGAGCTCGAGAACCTCGTCGCGACTCATAATCGCACCGGTCGTGTCGGCCACCTGGGCTCCTTCGTCTTGACTTCGCACACCATGTTAAAGCCTGTCGGGCAAGCTCGCCCGCTGATCGCGACGGCTCAGCTGCGACACCACGTTCAAGTCGGGAAATGTGGAACCGGGATCATCATGTCCTCACGACGGCCGCGCGGAGCGATCCCACCAGGTCGCCGGTCGCCGCCTCGTGAGCTACTCGGACCGCGTTCAGGATCGCCCGCGCCGACGAGCTCCCGTGGCTTATGACACATAGGCCGTCCACGCCGAGCAGCATCGCGCCACCGGTCTCCTCCGGGTCGAGCCGTTGCGCGTAGACGAGGAGCTCGGGACCGAGCACCTCTCCCGCTGCCCGGGTCTCGGGCGACACCGCGAACACGCGGCCGAGAACGCCGAACAGGGCGCGCAGTGCCCCTTCGAGCGACTTGAGAGCGACGTTGCCGGTGAAGCCGTCGGTCACGATCACGTCGATGTTGCCGTCGAGCAGGTCCCGGCCCTCGACGTTTCCGACGAAGTCGACCCCTACTCCGCTCGCCAAAAGCGCGTGTGCTTCCTTGGCAAGCTGGTTGCCTTTCGTCGACTCCTCCCCGATGGACAACAGGGCCACCTTCGGGGCGGCAATGCCGAATCGCAGAGTCATGAAGGCCGAACCCATCTGGGCGAACTGGACCAGCCATTCGGCGCGGCAGTCGGCGTTGGCACCTGCATCGACGAGAGCAGCCGGACGCCCGCTCACAGCTGGGATGAGCGCCGCGATCGCAGGACGCGCGACACCGGGCAACCGGCCCATCCGCAGCAACGCGCTTGCCATCGCGGCTCCGGTGTTGCCGGCGCTGACCATGGCAGATGCCCGCCCGTCACGCACCGCCTCTGCGGCGCGCACGAGGGTCGAGTCCTTCTTGGTCCGCACACTCTGCGCGGGGTCGTCGTTCATCGCGATGACCTCAAAGGCCGGCAGCACCTCGAGATCGCCCGTGTCGCCGAGCGAGCCGTCGGTCGGACCGACCAGCACGACGGGGATCCCGAGCTCTTCGGCGGCGCGTCGAGCCCCGGCGACGATCTCGCCGGGGGCATGGTCGCCGCCCATCGCGTCTACGGCCACAGGCAAACAAGCGAGAGATGACGTGGCACCCGCTTTGGTAGTCGGCGCCACGATTGTCAGCTGACCTCTACCGCCTGGCGACCCTTGTACCACCCGCAATGCGGACAGACGACGTGTGGCAACTTCGCCCGGTTGCACTGGGGGCAGAGGCTGCGCGAGGGCGCCTCCAGCGTCCAGGCAGAGGCTCGCCGGCTTCGGCTCTTCGACTTCGAGGTCTTCTTCTTCGGAACTGCCATCGTCACTTTCTCCACTCGGGTATCACTTCGAGGTCACCCAGCCCGGCGAGCCCGGCCCAGCGAGGGTCGGTCTTCTCCGTGCAGGTGCATGTCTCGTGGTTGCGGTTCGCGCCGCACTCGGGGCACAGCCCGAGACAATCGGGCCCACAGAGCGGCGCAAGCGGCAGCTCGAGGATACAGGCATCGTGAGCAAGAGGCTCAAGATCGAGCCAGTCGTCAGTCATCGAGTACTCGAGCTCCGGGTCGGCCCGGTCCGTGTAGACCTCCCGGACGCGCGCGACGACGTCGCCTGTCGCGGGCTCGAGACACCGGCGGCACTCGCCCTCCCAACAAGCCGAGACGGTCCCGGTCACGACGACGGCACCGAGTACGGACTCGAGCACTACATCCAAGTCGAC
>Ga0182027_10009686_pt1 | contig 13796 bp, 3 predicted proteins | sample 712E1DmetaG_FD_121300 | JGI IMG/M metagenome (GOLD analysis project Ga0182027, IMG submission 121300) | Permafrost microbial communities from Stordalen Mire, Sweden - 712E1D metaG (Illumina Assembly) | ecosystem: Environmental > Terrestrial > Soil > Wetlands > Permafrost | place: Sweden...
GTACACGCTCCCAAACACCGACCCCAACGGCGAGCTCGACAATCCCCCATACCCAAGGTGACTCCCTCCACTGCCGCTCCCAGGCACCACACCACCCGGATACGTCGTACTCCCCGCATACCCCTGAGCGCTTACGTCGATGGAGGCGCCGCACTGGACATCCACGTCGCTGGCCACCGCGAGCTGCAGCGGCTGAAGCGTGACGCCGACGACCTTCGCACCTTGAAGGAGCTGCAGCGAGGAGAGACTGAGCGGCGCGGTGATGGTGTAGGTTCCCGCACCGAGGACGAGCGCCTGGTTGTTCCTCGAGCTGTCGAGGTCTTGGTTTCCGCTCAGAATCGTCCCCTGCGGCACAGCCAGGGTGATTTGCATGTGGCCCACGTTGTCGGAGTAGTCGCGAGCCTCGACGCGGATCGCGAAGGTATCGCCGGCCTGTGCCGTTGAAGGCGCCGTCCAGACGTACTGGCCCTGGAAATGCGTCTGGTTGACGGCCTGGTTGGCCAGCAACGTTTGCTCATTGACGATCACGGAGTAGTCACGAATGCTATCCGTGTCCGTGATCGCAAAGCTGACAGTGAGCGGCGCACCCGGCGCGCACCCGTCACCGTTGACCGGGCATGAGATCGCCACCACCGGCGCGTTCGGGTTGACCACCCGCTTGACGGTCAGTTGGCCGCTCGCGACCGATTGGTTCCCGGCCTGGTCGGTCGCCGTGAGCGTGTACGCGACCGCCAAGTCCTGCTCGACCGCGGGCGCCATCCAGGTGGCCAAGGCGGTCCCCTGCCAGAAGTCGCCGGGGTCCTGCACGCCTGAAAGTTGCAGCGAGACCGGTTGGCCGTTGACCACAAGCGAAGTGGAGGCAACGCTCACCACGTCCTGAAGCTGGTACTGGAAGGTGACGGTGTCGCCCTCGTTCACGCTCAAACCGGCGGCCGGAGAGGTCGTGCTGATCACTGGCGACGTCGTGTCGGCGAGCACCGGTACCGCCACCGGAGCGAGCTGCACCTGGTGACCGAAGGTGTCGTCCAGCTCGACCGCGACCACCATCTGCGAGCCGGACGCCGCAGTGAGCGGCACGCGGAAGCTCGTGGACACCTGCCCGGTCGTGCCTCCGGCGAAGGCGAGCGTCCGCGAGTCCACGACCGCGCCGGAGATGCTCACGACAGTCTGGCGCAGGCCGGTGTCGTCCTGGCCGTTGACACTTACCGCGAGGAGGTGATTCGGGTAGACGCCCGCGAAAGGAGTGACCGTCACCGAGCCGGTAGGCGGCTCGTCGTTGAGCACCGTGAGCACCAGAGCGGGAGTCGTGAACGACACCCCGCCGGCGTCCGTGATCACAACGATCACGTTGATCGGCCCCGCCGGGGCGTTTGCGAGCGTGGTGACCGTGAACGACACGTCGGTGCTGGTTCCCGTGACCGTCAGAGCCTGGCTTGGTTGCGTCACCGGACCAGGCGCGAGGAGCTGGATCGAGGCAAGGCCATCGCTGTCCTCGGCGTGGACGCCGATGGCGGCCGACTGGCCGGGTTTGAGCTGCGCGGATGAGCCTTGCGCCAAACTCACAGAACCGGAAGGTGGCGCATTGGGCGTGACAGTGATCGGCAGGGGCCCGGATGTGGCGCTGGCCCCGAAAGAGTCAGTCACCAGGGCCTGCAGGACGATCGGGTCCTGTCCGCTGGCGGTTGGAACCGCTCGTACGGTGAAGCTGACGTCCTGCGCAGTGCCGCTCACTGCCGCCGTCTGCGACGTCACCGTTGCCGGACCGCTCGCGGTCAAAGTCACGCTCGCCAGACCCTCGGCGTCGGTGGCATGGACAACGACGGTGGTCGAGAACCCTGCCGTGACCACCGATGGGGCACCAGCAGCCACCGCCAGCGTCGCACTCGGCGGACTGTTTGTGAGCACGTTCCAGCTCAGCTGCTGAGTCTGGGTTCGGCCGCTGAGATCCGTGACGACGACTGAGAACAAAAGGGGTCCGGGTGGGGTGGTCGTGGGGATCGCCAGGTCCGCGGGGCAGTTGGCAAGATGAAGTGGCTGATCGTCGAGCCAGTGGACAGTGGGACTAATGGCAAGCGTCGAGCTCTCCTCGCTACGGTCGAAGCCCAAGGTGTCATTGGCAGTCCAGCTCACGCTGATGTGCGAGCCAACAACCACATCGCTGCCACCAACCGGGGCTGACGTCAGCGCCACGATCGGTGCCTCGCCACGCAACCGGGCGCGAGCGTCACCCTGCAAAACCAGACTTGTGCGATCGTTCATCGGCGGAGTTGCCTCACCGGCTGCGCCGACCTCCAGATCGTCCTCCGCGAGGATGCGCGCTACTCCGGTTCCTTGCACGACCCCGAAGCGAGTACGCCCGTGAACGGTGATCGGCTCGCCGGCGTTGAGGAACGAGCGCACCGAGGCGAGATCGTCCTCGCTCGCTACGACGGTCAGACGAACCTGGCGACTTGCGACACTGCCACCACCAACGATCATCTCTTCCGACGTGACGGGATAGACGCCGAACTCGCTGCCGTCGCCTCGTTCGACCACCAGCCGGTCGCCCACCAGGGTACCGACCACCGCCGGGGCGTCGAGGGTCAGCGTCTTGTCCGGCGGCTCGACATCGGTGACGGTCGCGTCGCCGAGGGCAGGCAGCGGCGTGATCCCCGCCGGCATCCCATCGTTGTTGCGGACTACAAGGGCACCGAGGCCGCTGGCCACGCCGGTCGCTGGATCGAGCTGCTCGAGGTAGATGGTCCCCGCACCTGCCCAGCGAGTCTTTCCGCTCGGGTCGGATCCGCTGTCGTGGCCACCGGTGGCCCAGCTTTGCGCCGCGAGGTCGCAGCTGCTGTCCACCTCGCTGTACGAGATTGCGATGCGGCCACCGCCGCCTCCACCAGTTGATCCCGCCGCGTAGCCGTTGCCTCCGTTCGCGAAGATCGAGCCACGCCCCTCGATCCTTCCAGCCACGATGTTGATGGAACCGCCTGCGCCGCCGCTCGCGGAACCGCAGTAGAGGGCCGTGGAGCCGTCCCCGCCGTCGGCGACCAAGTCGCCTGCGAGGTGGACGATTGCACTCGCAGCCGCCAATCGCACGACGCCGCCTCCTGAACCGCCAGGCGCGCACGGGTTGCCCGCTCCTCCGCCTCCGGGAAGACGCGGATCGCGAACGCTGTCGAACACGCTTCCCGGTTGCGTGAGGTCGTCTCTGTCCCAACCCCCGCTCGGGGAACCGAACCAGCCGGTGCCGCCATGGGAACCACCGGCGAGCGGTTGTGCCGCCGTTTCCCCGGGCAGCGAAACCGACTGTTGCGGTGTGCCGGCCATGAGCCCGCGGCCGCGCATGTCGATTCGGCACCCCGCCCCGATGCCAAGAAACTCATTGATACCGAGCTCGAGCGGGTAATACAGGATCGCGGAATCGAGAGAGGTGACCTCGGGCGCCGTGATGACGCTCGGGTGGACTGTGAGCATCCCTCCGCCGTCGAGCTGACCGCCCGCGTAGGCATAGAGGGACTTGACGCTCCTGATCGCACCGGCATCCTGCGGGTAGATGCTCACCGTCGCGCCATCGAGGAGGAAGATCGGCCCGTCAACCTCGCCACCGCTCATCAGCATTGCGTCATTGGGTTGGGCCGCGGTGACAGCGGCTTCATACACATTGCGCGGCGTCACCGCCGTCACGCGAATAGACTCGGCGGTAGAAAGGTCTCCAGAGTCCACCGCACGGGCTTCAAACGGGATGGTGGTGCCCACCGGAATCTGCTTTGGGACGCTCCACAGCAGCTCGTAGACGCCCGATCCCGGGTGCGCCGATCCGGCGACCAAACTCCCCGAAGTCCAGGTCTGCGCCAGCTCGATCGTACCACCGAAACTCAGGACGGGGCCACGGAACTGCACGTCCACGATGGTGCCGGGCACGACATGCCCGTCGCCATCGAGGGTGGCGTCTGCGGCACGGACGCGGAGCAGGAGCGCCGCGTCTCCGGTCGTTGAAACCACGGACTGATAGCCCGCCGGCCAGGCGGCGCCCTCCCAGGGGCTAAGCCACTCGACGGTCGGCGCGCTGGGATCGGCATCGGGGGCGACGCGGAATGTGAGAGATTGGCTGCCCGTGTTCGCGCCGTAGTCCTCCGCCGTGACCGTCGCAGCAACGGCGGTTTCCGCGGTGAAGACATCGTGTGGCACGGTCAGGGTTGCAGTCCGATAGAGAGTCCCGGTCCCCGCCACCAGCGTCGCGGCTTGCGGCGAGGGGAAGATGTCGCTTCGGTCGAAGCCCACGCTGACCGTCTTGACGGCGGTCTCTGCGTCCCGCGCTCGGAACTCGAGGAACACCGCATCTCCGATGTGGAAGAGGGTGCCGGCCGTCCCGCCGGGCCAGGAACGCACGACTACGCTCTCGACGACCGGGGGGTTCGCGTCGTGCGCCACGTTGAAGTGGGCACTGTCGACGCTGATCCTGCTGCCGGCGGAATCGAAGACGATCGCGCGGACGAACAGCTCGCTCCCCTCTGACTGTCCGATCGGAATCGCGAAGTCAAAGGTCGGCACCGGAAGGTCGGCCCAGTTTCCCGAGGACGGTCGCAGAACGAGCCGCCCTGGGAGACTCATGATGGGGGCCGTCCCGCCGACTTGCCACAGCTCGACGCTCACCGTGACCTGTGCGCCGTCGACGTCTGCAAGACCACCCACCACCGCGCGGATCGCGGACCCCGCGTAAAACACCCCCGCCACCGGTGCCAGCACTGAGGCAGTGACGCTGCCGATGATCGGCGGGGCGTTAGGCAACACCTGCATCGGCACGCTCATCACGTTGCTTAGGTTGTTGGAGGTATCGACGGCGCGCACCCAGACGGTGAAAGGCCACGCCTGCTGGCCGTCACCGCCGTAGGGGGCGACAAAGGTGTACTGGAACGGATAGGCGCGGGCCGAGGCCACCGGGGCCACACCCGTGGCAGGATCAGCCATGAAGTAGTCGACGTGGTCGATGTCCCCACCTGGGTTGGCAGGTGCGACATCGTCGATGTCGATCAGGATGGGCTGAAGGGAGTACGAGGTGCCCATGAACAGGCGCCCGTCCGCCGCTCCGGTCGGGAACGGAACTGCCGTGATCTGCGGCGCATGCTGGTCGTGGATCCGAAACTCGCGCTGGTAGGGCAGCATCTCGTTCCCGAACGAGTCCGCGAGCTTCGAGACAACGACCCTCCTGTGTCGGGTGTCACCGGCCAGCTCGATGCCTTGAAGCGGCTGCACGCTGAGCGAGAAGTCGCTGCGGGTCAGGGTCATGGACACCGGGTACGGTTTCCATTCGCTCGTCCCGTTGCTTTCGGACTGCTCCCAGTAAAGCTCGGCGGCGTCGTCAGTGCCGTCGCCGTCAAGGGCCTCCGCGGTCGCCACCACCGCCTCATTGAAATCGAAGCGAATGGGCCTGGCCGGGTCCACTGGCCGGTCGAGGATGGGGTCCGTGGCGATGACGGTCGGTCCCACCGTGTCGGAGGTCTTGAAGTTCGAACCGACGTCACCGGAATCGGTGAGAAGCCGACCAACCCGGTCGCGTACGCCGTTCGAACCACCCCTGATTGTCAGGCTGTAGTAGCTCGAGTTCTCGTAGGGTTGACTCGGCGTGAAGCGGACGGCCTGCTGGCCATCCGGTTTGACTTGCGAGCTCCAGGCGCCCTGTGGCGTCGCGCCCACGGCCGACCGGAGCGAGAAGTAAGGCGAGTTCTGGCCACTCCGCAGCACGTTCGGATCGAGAGGCTCTGAGAACGTGATCTCGACAATGGCCGTGCGGGACACGTTGTCCATGCCGGGCGGCGGCACAATCGAGACGATCCGCGGCGGAGCCGAGTCGAGGATGACGAAGGGCAACGCGTTGTCGTTGCCCTGCGGGCCGACCAGGGCGCCGCTCAGCAGCGCCAACGCCTGGTACGTGGCGTCCGAAGCCTCGAGAGAGAAGCTACCCGTCGGCAGAGCATCGAAGCGATACGTCCCGTCCTGTCCGGTCACCATGACATGAAGAGTTCCCGTCGAGTCGTGGAGTTGGACGATCGCCCCGGCCTCCGGTACCAGCGTCGTTGGATCGCCGTCGTACTGGTCGTTGGGAACAGGGTGGTAGACGATCCCGTGGGCCGAAACGACCGGCGCCAACGTGATCCCCATGGTGACGACATCATCGTCGTACTGGAGGGTGGCCTGTGCAGTTCCTCCCAGGCCTACGATCGCCGAGGAGCGTGCGCTCGCGTACAGCGTACCGGCGGGTACGGCTGTGAACACCACTGCACCAGTCGCATCCGTCACCGACGGGAAGAAACCACCGCCTGTCGACGTGAGTGTGACCTGGGCATTCGCCACCGGTTGCCCGCCGGCGTCGTTCACCTCGACGCGGACGGCGCCCTTCGGGTAGAGCACAAGGCGGTAGGGATCTGCGGCCGTGCCTGATCCCGCGAGCGGCAAACCTCCGCTCACGCTTCCCGCACTCGTCCCTGCCGACCGCTGTTCGCCGCTGAACTCGTTCGCCGTCACCGTCACGGAGCGGGAGAAGAACAAGCCGGGGAACTTGAAGACACCACCCACCACCGTGGGCGTGGCCTCACTCACGTCGTAGGAGTAGCACTCCAACTCCGGGCAACCCGAGGTCGAGGGCTGCGTCACCCGGATGCTGAAGACACCCTGGCTCAAGTCGACCTCGTGAAGCCCGGCGCGCAAGGACTCGAGGAGTTTGAAGTAGAGATATTCCACAGGCTCGAGGACGAGGTCGAGGTCGGCGATCGGCGACGTGGCGGTCACGTCCGCCTCGCCCTGCGCCCGCCGCGATGACGTGGGCGATGCGGCCTCGAGATGGAAGTGGCCCTCGGGGATGCCGAGAAAATCGAAGCGGCCCAGGGTTTCCGGTGCGCTGCTCGTGGTGGTGAGCGCGCTGACGCTCCCGCCGGTCGTGCTGCCAGACAGCGAGACCGTGCCGCCCGGCACGGGAACGGTTCTGCTCTCATCGTCCCACAGCGTCCCCTTCACCTCACCACGCTGCTCGAGATAGACGGTCGCGTCCAAGTGCTGACCAGCGGTTACGAGCCAGAGGTCGCCGACCCGCCCGCTTCGACCAGTCGGGGCGTGGAACACGTAGATGTCGTGGGTTCCAAGGGGTAGCGCGTCGAACTGAGCCCTGCCGTCGGCATCGCTGACGGTCGCTTCAGGTGGATGGAGCTGAGACGCCTGCTCGGGGTCGAGCACCACTCGGCAATCGGGAATTGCCTCACCCGTTTGCGGGTCGCGCACCGTCACGCCGATCGATCCCACGTCAATCTCGATCACCAGGTCAGGCACGGGCGCGACCTGCCAGTCGGCGGTAATCGAGGCGGTGACGGTTCCCTGCCGCGCGACTTGGTTCGGATCGCGGGCCACCACCGTGATCGGCCCCGCGAACAGGTGCGCCACTTGGTAGTTGCCATCGGTGTCGGCGATGAACCAGGTCCCGTCGGAGGGCAAACGCCGGTGCGGGTAGCTCCCTTCTTGCACATAGAACTGGGCATTTGCGAGACCGGCCGTCCCGGATGCGTTCGTCTCGACGACGCGGCCCGAGATCGACCCCTGCGCCTTGAGGTGCACGACGAGGTCGAGAGTCTGTCCAGGGCCGTTGACGCTGGAAACCGCTTCGCCAACACGATCCACCATCCCCGTTCGGCCGGCGGCCGTCAGTACGAGGCCCCCTTGGGGCACGAGGGAGAACGAGAATTGGCCTTGCGCGTCGGCTTCTTGGGTCTGGGGAAGCAGCCTCGCGAGCGTCAGTGTGACCTGGGCCCCGGGAACCGGTGTGATCCCGTCGACGTCGACCACCGTCCCTCGCACCGTGGACGCATCGTCGAATAGGACGTCGAGGTTCTTGATCTGCCCCGGGTACTGGATGGAGTTGTGAATCTCCTTGGTACCGTGGAAGGGGTTGTACGCGATGAGGTCGAAAGCGCCCACGGGGACTTCGAGGTCGAGGTAACCGTTCTGGTCGGTCGTGGTCTCGATGAAATCGGGTTTGGGGCCAATTCGGTAGGTTTGGTCGCTGTACCAGGTCGGCTTGTAGTAGATCGGCGTCAGCACGCCGGTCGAGGTCGAAGTCGTCGTGTGAATCCTGAGGACCCCGGATCCGCGCAGGCGGACCGTCACGAACGGCCGATGCCCACCGTATACGATCTCGGTCGCGGCCGCGCCGAGGTAACCGACCTTACCCGTCTGCAGACCGTCGCCGGCGTGGGCAACCAGCCTCGGTTCCTTGTCCTCAGTGACGGCGCCGACCGGAATGTCGTTGAACGAGAAGTTTCCGGCGGCGTTGGTGCTGACTTCACCGTAGGGGAAGAGAACCACGCTGACCCCGGCTCTTGGCCGGCCAAGGGGATCGATGACCACGCCGTCCACGCCGCCGCGCATCTCGCGCAGCACGACGTCGACGGCTTGTGTGACCTCGGGCGAACTGTCGAGGATGGGAGGCAGCGCGGCCTCGCCCTGGAGTTTCCGGCCATAGTCGATCGCGGTCACCGCGTAGCCCGAATCGGTCACGCCTTGCGTCGGTACTCCTTCGATGCGATAGGTCCCGGTATCGTCCGTGTAGGCGAATGCTCCGGGACCGCTGATGAACGCCACCGCGCTCTTGACGGGAAGCAGCGTATCGCTCATCGGATCGAGTAACAGGACGCGGCCGGTCACGGCCTTGGGTGTGCTCGGAGCGAGGGTGAGGGTGACCTCGGCAGTCTGATCCGGTTCCAGCACCACGGTTCCTACCACAGGAGTGCGCGAAACGCTCCAGTCCGCGGCCTGGATCATGACCTGGCCTGCCGGAACGCTGCCTACCCTGAACGTGCCCGAGGAATCAGCTTGGCGATCGGCGATGATGCCGCCGTTCGAGTAGACCGCGACGTGTGCCCCGGCCACAGGATCCGTTGAGCCGAGTCGAAGCACGTACACGACGACCATGCCCTGGCCCGGTGGTGGCGTGTCAGCCGGGATTTCCAGTAGCACGTCCACCGTCGCCCCGGGTTGTTCCAGCCCGATAGTGGCGTAGACGCGGCGGCTGTCGTCGTCGCGACCTGCAAGCGTCAGCGGTCCCACCGGCATACCGTCGAAACGGAACGAGCCATCGGCGGTCACTGTGGCTGTCTTCCCCTCCTGGAAGAGAGCGCTCGCGATGGTGACCTGCCCATTGGGGACAGGTGCGCCACCGTGATAGACCAGCTTTCCGGTCACGCTCCCACGGCCGAGCAACGCGATGTTGATGTGCGCCAGCTTGTTCTGTTGACGGATTAAGGACGAGACCTCTTCCGTCGCGCCGGGCTGCGTGACCGGGTCGGCGCCGGGTGGCACGATCGCCCGCAATGTGAAGCCGGAGCGAACCAGGGGGTCGAAGTGGGGTTCTTCGACGAAGTCGAAGTAGAACGTCCCCGCGGAATCGGTCTTCGTCTCGGCCACGAGGTCGGAGACGAAACCGCCCTCCAGGCCGCCCGACTCCCATCGGGTACGGATCAACTGCAGCGTCGCGCCGCTCACCGCGTCGCCCGTCCCGCGGAGCACGCGCCCGTCGACGAGACCGCCCACGTGGAGAGGGGTGGTCTCGACCGTGGGCTCCGGGACCGCGGAATCGAGAGGGTTGTTGCGCGTGTCACGGATGCTCGCGGCATTGAGCAGGTGCTGGTTGGTCACGACACCGAGTGGGCTGATGGGGCCTGAGTAGCAAACGTTCACAACCCGTTCGCTGGGCTGGAGGAACGCCGCCACGCCTCCCTTCGTCGACATTCGGCCGGTGACCGGGACGCCCTGGACGTCCTCCCCGCTGAAGGTCGCTTCGATGGAGAAGTTGGCCGGGTTCTCAGCACTTGCCTTGTCCGGGGGTCGGTTGAACAGATAGGACAGCCCGTTGCCGTAGCGGTTGTCAGACAGGCCATAGTCCTGTACCGCTCCGACGAGCCTGAAGGGCGGCAGAGGGACCTGCGACACGGTCGGCGCGGCCCCGGAGTACGGCAGGCCGCTCGCCGCGTATTGGAGCTGGAACCCTCCCTGGCTCGCGTCCGGCACGCCTGGGCCTATCGTCACCCTGAGGACGGTATGGGGGTCCATGGAAACCGACGGAAATTCGACGCGCCGGTAGCTGCCGGTTTCCCCATCCGGCACAATGACGAATACGCGGCCGACGTTCGGCTGGTCCGTCTGGTTGTGCAGATACAGCCCGTACAGCGAGTCGGGCTCGACGTGGCCGATGACCGCGAACGGAACCGTGGCGGTGGAAGACGCGGTTTCACTCACGCCGTAGATCTCGCCGAAAGGGATGTCGCGCAGGACCTGATCGCGATCGCTCGGGTACGCCAGGTACGTCGTTCCCTGCTGGGTCTCTTGACGAAACTCGAGTACGGGCGCGGCGGAACTGCTCGTCGGCACGACAATCGCGGCGATGTACGGACGAGCGTACGACGTCGTTTTGGAAAAGTGGTCGAAGAAGCCGACGGCGTCGAGATTCCTCGCCGCGGAACTCTGCTCGCGTCGCACCAACGCCGCCAGCTCGCGAGAAACCGCCTGGCCCTTTGGCACCGTGATGTTCACCGTCGTGTTGCGTCGGAGCGTGTCGAACTCTACGAGAGGGTCGCGGTTACCGAGCTGATCCAGGAGCAGCACCTCGAGCGATTCCAGCAGCGGCTCGTGCAGGAACGTCCTCTGCCCAGTCTCGGCAAGATCGGCGGCCCGCTGTTCAACATCCAGTGTGATGACGTGGGGCAGGCCGGCGGGCGCAGCAGCGGCTGGCGCTACGGCCAGACTGTAGGCAAGCCCGAGCAGGCGCACGTTGGCCTGAAGAACTCGTCATCGTCGACGAAGGGCGGAGCCAGTCGCTCGGAGAAGCGGGGCATCACCAGGCTCGCCGGGGACAGCGGGATGCCCATCTCCCCCACCCCGGCGCGCAACAAGATGGTCCCTTCGAGGCCAGGATCGTCCGACTGGAAAGTCGTGGCGTACGCCTTCCCTGTCAGGGTGGGCACGAGGTCGAACTCCACCGTCTCCGACTGCCCGGGGGCCAGGCTGTCGATCCGCTGTGAGGCTTTGGTCGGGTCCACGAAGTGTGCGCCCGACAAGCCATCGGAGGGGAACGCAACCGTGATCTCGTTCTGTCCGGCCCGGGAGAGGTTCGTGACCGTGACGAACAGGCCGTACGCCTCACCCTCCCGGACCACATCAGGGTGACTGAAGGCTAGGTTGAAGCGGGCGTCCACCACCTCGACCACCGTCTGCGCCTGGCTCGCGACTGGAAGCGCCGTCCGGCCGGGGCGCAGCAGATCGGCGGTGATGTCGATTTGCAGAGTGTGGGTGCCCCGCTTGAGGCCCTCGATCGTCCACGCGGCCATGCCCTGGCCGTCGGGTGCGATGACGCGCTCACCCTGCGCCGTGGCGACAGGCACCTGCTGTCCCGCGGTCACTGGAAGATCGGTCTGCGCCAACCGCAGCACGTTGTTCGGTGGCAAGTGCAAGGCCCCGGCGACGTTCTGCAAGGTCACATCCGAGCCCACCGGCGCACCGTTGGCGACGATGAGCCGCGCCTCGAAGAACTGGTTCAGGAACGAGATGGTGCCCGGCAAGACGATCGCGCCGAACACCGGTAGCGTGAAGTTCTGGGCCTCCTGGTCCTGCTCGTCGAGGAGGTCCCTCTGCACCAATTCGAGCTTGAAAGGCGTAATGGAGGGGGGTTGCCAGCGCTCGATCGCCCGCAGCACGTCGGGCGGCAGACCATCGAGACCGCTGAGATCGGGCTTCGCCAGCGCCTCGACCTTTCCGTTTCCCGTGTAGAGTACAGGGAATTCGATGGTCACTTCGCTCTCGCCGAACGCGAAGCCGACGGCAAAGTCGAACGCCTGGAAATTTTCCTGGGTGATCGTGATACCGCGAGCCTGCAGATCGGCGAGGGTGAGCGCGGTGACAGTCGCGCTTGTGAGGAGGATTTGCCGAACGTTCAGGAGGGCTACCGGAGGCTCGCACGCACCAAGGACCTGCCCCGTCGCGACGTTGACAAGTCGGATGTTCTCGAGCCGGTAGTCGCCCTCCTGCTGGAACCCGGGTAAGAGGAACGTCCCGCCGGGCGAGGCCTCGAGCCCGATGGCCTGGGGCAACTCGGGGCCGGTCAGCTCCCCCATGACGGTGAGCCCGGCGACCCGCGGGTCGCCCGGGACGACCTGCCCGCACGCCGCGTCTAGGCCACCGAAGCAGGTCCGCACCAGGGCGGACTCGCCGATGTTGATGACCTGCTCGGCGTCCGTCCGCTGCCCGTCGGCGTAGATCGTCAGGCGGGTTCCCTGGATCTGGAGTTGCCCCGAGGCCAGTGCCTCGCCCGACTGTGCACGGACCGACTCCTGGACGGCGAGGAGTGCGCTGAGGCCAAATAGGACCACGATGTGCGCTCTCATGGCGTGTCCCTCCCCAGGGCGTCCGCCGCCGGCGACACGATGCCGGTTGCTCGGCCTCGACCCCTATCATCGACTCCGAAATCTCGATTGCCGGGACGTCGTGAAAGAGATAACCACCGCAACCTGTCCGCCATGCGCACCTCGACGCGACCCTTGACCGCTTCGACCCCTAGAAACCCTCACCGCCAGGCCGATACTGGCGGTGAGCCATACTGTCTATGCGCAAAACGGTGGAACGATAGTTGACACTCCGCAACAATGTCAAGACCATGGAACCATCGTCTCAAGACACTGAGAGTCGAAGCCAACGTAGGCTGCCATCGCACGCCCGCCACGACCAGGAGGAACGGCTAGCGCGACGATCCCTGTGCGCTTGTCGAACGGAGCGAGCCGGCGAGCTTCTGGAATACAAGGATCGCGGGGATGCTGCTGTTCTCCGCGTGAAGGCCGTGCGAGTCCGCGGATCGCGCAATCATCGCCGTGAGCCGGCCGGCCGCCATCTTGACCTGCAGGTAGGCGGCGATCTCGGCACGCACCGCGCCCTTGACGCTCGACGTCCGCACCAGCGTCGCCTCTGTCATCGGGCCCTCAACCCTGCCGCACACGTGGACGTTGTCGAGAAAGATCAGCCACGCGCCTTCACTCGCACGCGGCGACGACGTACTTCATGACGGGCGCCCACTGCTCGCGCCACACGCGCCGCTCGTACGCCAGGCCCGCCAGCAGGTACACCGTGGCGCCTTCCCCGACCACGCGTAGCACGTCACCCGCGTTCGTTAGGTCCGCGCCGCCCAACGCTTGATTGCTCTGACTGCAGAACAGGCCTCCGCGTCGTCAACCTCCGTAGCGCTCTACCGCATTGCCGGCGATTCTCGGTGACCCGTCGCCCACGCCCGATGGCTTGTCTGAAGAACGGCTGAGAACCTATGCGAAGACCGATACTCCGTTCCGGGCACGGATTGGCGCCGAACCGCTTTGTGTGTTTGGGCGAGTCGCCAGGCTACTCCACGCCCTCCGAATCAGGGCGCCGTCGGATAGTCGGTGTAGCCCTTCGGCCCGGGCGTGTAGAACGTCGCGAAGTCCGGCGCGTTGAGCGGCAGCCCGCCCTCGAGACGGGTCACGAGATCCGGGTTGGCGAGGAACTGTCGCCCAAACGCGATGAGGTCGGCATGCCCCTCGGTGAGCGCGGCCTCCGCCGTGGCGCGGTCGAAGCCCCCGGCGAGGATGAAGGTGCGCGGCCACGCGCGGTGGAGCGCGCGCTTGAGCTCCTCGGGGACGGGCGGCGCGCCCATCGCGGAAAGGTCCACGATGTGGCCGTACTGAATGCCGGTGGACGCAAGTCGAGGCACGAGCGTCGCGTAGGTCTCATCGATTTCGGGGTAGGGCTCCATA
>Ga0182027_10009688_pt1 | contig 13790 bp, 10 predicted proteins | sample 712E1DmetaG_FD_121300 | JGI IMG/M metagenome (GOLD analysis project Ga0182027, IMG submission 121300) | Permafrost microbial communities from Stordalen Mire, Sweden - 712E1D metaG (Illumina Assembly) | ecosystem: Environmental > Terrestrial > Soil > Wetlands > Permafrost | place: Sweden...
CAGAGAGACCTCTCGCCCGAGCGCGGCGCTTGCCTGTCAGATTGCTGCCAACCAGGGAGCCAAGCTGATCCTGCTCCATGTGCTGCCCCCCATCGATGAAATGGAGCGGAAAGGCCTGCCGACCGGCCTGGACTCGTTGGCCATGCATGAGTTGCGCGTTCTTGCCGCGGAAACCGGCGCCGGCTGCTGCTCCGCCGTTGAGCCGCATGTGGTGCATGGCAACCCGTTCATCGAGATTCTGGCCGAGGCCTCTGAGCGCAGCGCAAGCCTGATCGTTCTGGGCGCTACCGAGCGCTCGGCCTTCGAGAACCTGACCCGCGACCGCACCATCTACCGGGTTCTGGCCCACGCGCGCTGCCCGGTGCTCACCTTGCGCGAGGCGCAAAGCGAACCGACCCCGGTAGAGGCATGGCGGCTGGCGATGCACGGGTGAGGGCAGTGGCTGCACTGCGCGCAAGTACGCATCGACATGGAGCGCAAGACGAACCAGTTGAAGTTTGAGCCGATGAGCCGAGAGGCGATGGCGTGAGGGTGCGAGGCTGTTTCTTAAGCGGCTTGACGGTATGCGCTTCAAGGCGTAGTCATGTGGGAGTGTTAGAGTCCTTGCAGTTATGAAAGAGACTGTATACATACTCGTACTTGTCCTGATGGCATCCGGATGCCGAGAGACTAGTCTTCCGCCCTCGCCGGGGCAGGCCCAACATGAGACCAAAATAGAAGCTCATCGGCAGCCGTGCATTGACCACCCGCGAACCAACTCCAGAGCAGACGCAACAATGCTTCATACAGTTAGCGAGTTAGGGATTTTGCCAGATATTCAGTCAATGACTCCGTTGAACGCTGCAATAGCAACGAAAACCCAGGGTGTCACGACTGAACTGATGGCATTTTACGGCGATCCAAGGGTGCCCTCCGTTCCCACTATGGCCGATTTCTCGAACTTGGCTGACGATCCCCACGCTCAGAAGACACTCGGAGAAGCATTCGTTTATCTAGAGCAAAAGGACGACACTGAAACGGCAGCTGTGGTGCGCACCATGACAGAATCCGAGCGGTTGTACTTCGTCACTGCCTCATCCGCTATGGATGCCATTAGTAACAGAAGTGGCGCGGACATAAGTCGGCTTGAAACGCCACTCATAGGCACTTCGACGGGACTGGACAGCAGGAGTTATCTCAATCGCATGTTACATGAGAGTGAACGACTACGGGTTGCCATGAACGGAATGCCGGATAATAGGCGCGCGGTATGGTGGCTGGAATACCGTACAGGTCAGCTGATCGACAAGCTCAATGTAGGATGCGGCAAATAAACAGGGCGACCCGTAGCAAACCAATGATCGATTCAACTTTCTAAAAACGGCGGAAAGCCATTCTATGAGGCATCTGGTTGGCTACTGCCCTTTGTACTACGCCTGACAAGAGTGCCAATGCCGACTCGCCCCTCGGCAGTAGCCTTTTCAAACTCATTGGCAAGATCGTCCTCATGCGACTCCCACCACGCGGCTTCTTCCGCTTCATTCGCGAAGGTCATGTTTTTCAGTTCTTCCAACATTTCCTCTCCTTCTACTACCATTTTGCAACTACTACCGCAGTTCCACTAGCGTGGCCCCTTGCCCGCCTCACAAACTTTGGTTCCTTTTGGACTGTATATCCCTCCAAGCGATCTTGAGAAACAAATTCAAGGACGTATATGTGCTGACACGCAGTCCATTGTCTGTCTTTTGAGCATCGGTCCAATCAGAGGGCAAATTGTCGGAGAAGATAGGCATTTTGGGAAGGGATAAGTCAAAATGATGCGCAATTGAGCTAAAAAGATAATGGGCCCCTTGATGGGTTTCAATTTCCACTGCTTGCAAACTTGAATACGGCTTGGGAAGCCGATCTATCGTAAGCCCGCCAAAACAAACGGGTATAACCTTCGCATTACGCATCCATGCTGCACCAGCCTCAAAATTTATCCAGGGCCGCTTCACAGAATCTGGGCTCAACATGGAGATAAGAACCTTTGCGGTTCTCAGCTCCTTAAATATTCTCTTCATCCAATCCTCGCCTGCGTATATCGCGTTTTTATCGGAGGACATGAACGTATTGACTGTTTGTCCGAGGATGAGAGGAATGAAGCTATTTACGACGCTTGCGACTCGTTCCTCTTCGTGAATAAAGCTCATGAATATACTTGCCAATGGGTCACCCCGTCTTTAAGGATAGGCCAATTATTGCCGCAACTCCACCAGCGTTGCGCCCTGGCCACCTTCGTTTTGCGGGGCTTCGGCGATTGTGGCTACGTGGGGATGGCTCTTCAGGAATTCGCGGACTCCGCGGCGCAGGATGCCGGCGCCGTGGCCGTGGATGATGCGCACGCGAGGCAGGCCGGCGAGGAAGGCGCGGTCCAGATACTTTTCCAGCTCCTGGGTAGCTTCATCCACGGTGCGGCCGATGAGGTTGATCTCCATGCGCATTTCGTCGGTCGAGGCGCTGCTGACGGTGACGTGGACGTTCTTCTGTTTGCGGGCAGCGGCGAGCGGGTCGGGGCGCTTCTCCGGCGCAGACTCTTCCCCAAGAGGCGAAGGCGCGGAGCACTCGTCGCGCTTGACGCGCATTTTGATGGTTCCGAGTGCGACCTCGAAGAGGTCTTTCTCGATTTCGCGTTGCACCACGGCGATCTTGTTCATCGACTTGAGGAGAACCTGGTCGCCGGCGGCGATGTGCTTCAAAATGTGCGGCTGGGCATTGGCATCGCCCTGGTCCGCGCCAGTGCGGTGGGCGACGACGGTCTGGTTGAAGCTCTCCTGAAACTCGCGGCGCAGGCGCAGGATGCGGCGCTCGGCTTCCTTGGAGAGCTTCTGTTGCGCGGCGCGATCTTCGATGGCCCTCACGGTCTCGCGCATCTGGAACTCGAAGTCCTTGAGCAGCGAAGCCAGTTTGGTTTCCAGATCGCGGATGCGGTTGCGCAGCTCGACGTCGCCCTCGCGCGCGAGCTTAGCCCGCTCCTGGTTGAGCGCATACTGCTCGGTGCGTGCGTTTTTTCTCTCGACTTCAAGAGTGGCAAGCTCGCTATGCAGTTTGTCGAGAAAGCGTGCGATGTCCACCTGCTGCGAGCCCAATCTCTGGCGGGCTGCGGTAATAATAGCCGCATTCAGGCCCAGCCGCTCGGCGGTTTGTATACCTGCTGACGCGCCGGGCACGCCGAGCCGCAGTTGATAGTTGGGCACGAGAGTGACCTCGTCCACTCCGGCCGCCGCGTTCAGCACGCCATCTGTATTGGCGGCATAGACCTTGAGCGAGGTGTGGTGCGTGGAGATGAGCGACCACGCGCCAACCGCCAGAAAGTGGCTGGCAATGGCCACGGCCAGCGCCGAGCCTTCTTCGGGATCGGTGGAGGAGCCGAGCTCGTCCAGCAGAACCAGCGTTTGCGCGCCGGCCAGCCGCGAAAGCCGGTCCAGGTTGGTGATGTGCGCGGAAAAAGTGGAGAGCGCGGCCTCGATGGACTGCGCGTCGCCGATGTCGGCCAGAAATGCCGTGAAAACCGGGAAGCTGGCGGCAGTAGCGGGGATGGGCAGGCCGGCCTGGGCCATCATGGCCAGCAACGCCGTGGTCTTCAGCGTGACGGTTTTGCCGCCGGTGTTGGGACCGCTAATGATGAGCTGCCGAGTGGCGGCGGTTAGTTCCAGCGTGAGCGGGACGACACGTCCGCCGGTCGCGCGCAACCGCTTTTCCAACAGCGGATGGCGAGCAGCTTCGAGACGCAGAAGATCGGGCGTAATCGCCGGGGCCACGCAGTCGTAATCGCGGGCAAAGCGGGCGCGGGCCTGCAGGCTGTCGACCAGCGCAAGAACCCGCGCGCCTTCGCGCAGCCCGTGGGCGTAGCCGCCTACCTGGCGGGTGAGCGCGACAAAGATGCGGTGAATCTCGGCCTGCTCCTCCTCGATCAGGCGGACCAACTCGTTGTTCTGCTCAATGGTTTCCAGAGGCTCGACGTACACCGTCTGCCCCGAGGAGCTTGCGCCGTGGACCACGCCGCTGATGCGCCGCTTCAGTTCGCTGCGGACGGGAATCACGAAGCGGTCGCCGCGGATGGTGATGAGGTCTTCTTGGGTAGCGCCTTCACTGGAGAGCTTGCGCAGCGCGGCGCGCAGGCTTTCTTCGATGATGCGTTGCTGCCGCTCCTGATCGCGGCGGATGCGGCCCAGTTCGGGCGAAGCATTGTCGGCCAGCGATCCGTCAGGCTGAATAATGCGCTCGATGGATTCGGCCAGCGGGCGAAGACTGCCGGAGAGCGCCGAGGAAAGCTCTGAAAGGCCAGGAAGCTTGCCAACGAGCCGCGCTGGGGGCGATTGCAGCAGCGACTGCCAAGAGGCTACATCGTTGGCCAGCCGGGCGATGGATTGCAGCTCGCCGGCTTCGAGGGCCGCGCCGGGAATCTGCGCCTTAGCCACCAATTGCGTAGGGTCGAAGAGGCCGCCGAGAGGGATGGAGGCCTGTTCCTCGAGCATCAGCCGAAGTTCGCTGGTGAGCGTGTGCTGGAGGGCGATCCAGGCCTCATCGGTGGAGGGCTTGAGATCGAGGATCGCGTGCCGGCCTACGGGCGAGGCGGCAAAACCTGCTACCAGCGCCAGCAGCGGCTCCCACTCCAGGGCGGCAAAGTCGGCGTATTCAACCGGCGACGGGATGGGATCGAGGAGCGGCATGTCAGGAACTATCTTAGCGTTCCGAGGTGAAGACACTTGGAGGGATCGTTGTTTTAAGAGGATGAGCCAGGCGTAGTGGAACTCGGCGAGGTGCTGGATGCAGGCGCGGGTGCGGCGGCAGGGGCGCTGGCCGTGCTTTCGCTTGTGGAGGAATTCGACTTGGTCTCCGCCGGGGCAGCTTCCGTTCCGGATTTGGACGCGGTCTCGGAGGCAGGCGCGGAACTCTTGGGCGCGTAGTCGTTTATATAGAATCCAGAGCCCTTGAACTTGAGGCCCGGCGCAGTGAGTGGGCGTTCGAGCGCACCGTGACACTTGGGACAGACAAGCTCAGGCTTGGAACGGAAGTGCTGGATTTTTTCAAAGCGGTGGCCGCACTGGGTGCAGCGATAGGCATACAACGGCAAAGTTTTCACCCCTCCGGGGAGAAATGACCCACTCTACCTATTGTACCGGCGGGGCGGCAATTAACTGCAAAGCGCACCGGTGGCATCCCACCCTTAGATCACCCCAACGACGAATACCAGTCGTTGGGGACCCCGAGCCGCAAAAACAAGAACGCGGCGAGGGTGGGGCACCCGGCGCGATCGTGATCAATGCACAGTGATGAAAACGGATGCTCTGTGATTCTCCCAGGCAAGAGTGAGCGAATCCATCTTGCTGCCCTTGATGAAGAGCGTGTATTCGAGATTCTCGACCAGCGCCGGCGGGGTTTTCATGTTCATCTTCACCCGGCCCAGGTCCTTGGTCTTGTCGTAAACCGTTCCCCATTGGCCGGTCTGTTTGTTGACGATGAGGGCCCAATTGTCAGCGTCGGTAATATCCACATACAGGGTGTAGTCGCCCTTCGGGACGGTCAACACGCCTATCTTGAGATCGGCTTCGGTATGCAGGCTAGTGGCCGCATTGGCTCCGGCGCGCCATACAGGGTAGGTGGGGTCGTGGCTGATGAGCCCGTCTTTGGTGAAGATGTGGCCGGCGCGGCCGTTGACTCTGGGCGAGCTGTACGTGATGGTGATTGCCTTGCCGGCGATGGTTGCGGTCGCGGTGGCGGGCGGACTCTTCGGGGGGCCCTTTGGCGGACCCATCTGCATGCCGCTCTGGGCAGAGAGGGTGGCGGCGACGATAAGAAGGCCCGTACAGACTAATAGACGCTTCATGGTAATGCTTCTCCTCCGGGCAGAGCCCTCTTGCTAGCGGACGGCTCCGACGGGACGATTGTCGCACCGCGCGCCCCAGTTCGGGAAGTAGCGAAGGCTAAAGGTGCGGAATTGACTCCAGAGTACGTTTTACGCAGGCAGCAGTCGTGGCGGAAGGTGCGATATACTCCAAACGCAACAGAAACAAGGAGGTTTACGATGCGTTACCAGGGAATTATGAAGTTGGCGGCGGCTGGAGCGATGGCCGTAGCGATGATGGCGGCGCCGGGCGCGACGATGGCGCAGGGCAGCGATTCGGTGCTGAAGCCGGCGGATGTGCAAAAGCTGTTGCCGGCGAGCGTGTTCTACCGCGGGCAAACGGCGACCACGCAATTGCGGAACTCCGGGGGCGTAAAGCTAGCCGACGGGTTCTACGTGCTGGCCACGCTGGTGGACACCAGCGGTTACTCGACCAGTGTGGCGACGAAGTACCAAGCCTACTTTATCACCGAGGTTGCCCTCAAGGTGGGCGGAGAGAAGCTGGCGGCTGGCGTCTACGGCATTGGCTTCATTGGGGATAACAAGTTCGTGGTCACCGACGTGGGTGGGCACGACTTGCTGACGGTGAACGCGGGCGAAGATGCCGGGCTCAAGCGTCCCGTGCCGCTGCAAGTGGTGGCCGACGCGGCCGGCGGTGGCTTCCGGCTCTATGCCGGACGCAAGTATGTGATCTTCAGCAGATAGCGGGTCAGCAGACAGCTAACAGTTGCCGGAGTTCCAGGTCTCCCGCCACGGCGGGCGAGACCTGGGATGCCGCACCCAGCGTTGAGATTTGTGTTTTCCCAGGTCCCAGAATCGGGACCTGGGGCACCCTCATGTTGTGGCGGGTTGAGCGCTCCGGGATCTGAGTCACCCTCTTGTGGTTTGGCGGAAGGGAAGATACAGCAACAGAAACAGGACGACGCCGACGCCTTCCGTGGCCAAGAGGTACCAGGGCCAGGGTCCAAAGAAAGTGAGAAGCGAAACCGTCTGCGGCTTGGCGCGGATGAACATATAGTTCGTGTTAAAGATGAAATCGAATGTACCGACAAAGGCGGCACAGATGTTCAGGGCCAGCATCGCCCTCAGGACCGACCCAGGCCGTGGCCGCGCCTGCCCGGACCACACCAGATAGAGAATGGCAACCACCAGGAGGCCATGGTCGGCGAAGAACTGCACGGCCAGCAGGGCCGGATAGGATGGCGGCATGTCCGGAGTCAGCAGCGACATCGACGCCCCAGCCAAAGCGAAGTAATAGGCCAGATCGAAGACCGCCGGCTTGAGGGTGAGCAGCGCGATGACGACCAGCCACATCGAGAGGTCGCAGAGTTCCAGGGGAAGATGATCCGGGAACATCGGCTGGCCTTGCCAGGCCGTATATCCGTAATAGAAAGCCTCGCACGGGAAAAGAACGGCTGCCAGGCCATAGCGGATCGCAGGCGAACCGGGCGGGAGCCTGCGCTGGACCACTACAAGAACGGCAGCGAACGCTGGGACCGAGGCGAGAATGAGTAGATGCACGAGTCCAAAAAGGTGAAGATGGCCTGGCATGTGGCTCCGATTTGCTTGGGTTGGATGGGACTGGCAAAATTGTAAAACGGCAGTACATGCTCAGGCTAGGAAGATGTGGAGCAACGGCGTATCAGGCGTTGTCTACGAGGCTCTACGGCGGTTTTTCCGGGATGAAATGCGGACTGCTGGCAAACACAAGCGCCCCAAGGTCTTACATTGAGGCTGAGATGCCAGGCTACAGGCTGTACTCGTCAAGAAAGAGTCACACATTTCAAAAGAGTCACGCATTTCAGCGATCCGTAGAGGCTGAGCCGTCCACCCTGAAAAGAGGTAGAGTGAGGATATGCGGAAATTGGGCAGGTATCTGATTCTAGGGGCAATTGGACTTCTCATAGGATGCAATTCTGTCAACCACTCCAACGTGGATCCCATCCAGCCCAGCCAGCTCACGGTGACAACAACCTCGCTTCCAAACGGAACGGTTGGGACCGCATACAGCAGCGCAATAACGGCGTCCGGGGGCACCACTCCGTATACATACAGCGCGAGCAACCTGCCGAGCGGACTTGCGATCAATAGTTCTACGGGCGGAATCACCGGCACGCCGGCGTCAAACTCCGTGGGGACGGTGGCGGTAGCGGTGACGGTGACGGACTCGACGTTGCCTTCCCCGCAGTCGGCGACATCCAACCTGAGCATTACCGTCATTTCGACACCGATCGTATTAACGTGCGGCATGATGAGCACGGGCAATGAAGCCAGTCTCAACGGCTTCGTCCCATTCCCATCCACAACGGCGTGGAACACGGACATTTCTTCAGCGGCGCTCGATCCAAATAACGCCCTGATTACGTCCGCAGCCGGGTTTGCCGGCCTGCATCTGCATCACGACTTTTCTTCAGTGGCCGGCGGCAACTACGGCATTCCGTATGTAGTGGTCGATTCAGGATCTACGCCGCTGGTTCCGATCTCCGTGGTCGATTATGCCAGCGAGAGCGATGTGGCATTGGCCCCGTTCCCGATCGCCGCTCCGATCGAGGGGGCGCCGGCGGATTGCACCGGCTGGCCGGACGCCGATGTCGGGGACTCGCACGTTCTGGTATTGGACCGCAACACGTGCATGCTGTATGAGACCTTCAACACGCATCGCTGCAACGGAGCCTGGAGCGCGTCGTCGGAGACGCTCTGGGACTTGATGAACTACGAGCAGCGCCCCTGGGGCTGGACCTCGGCCGATGCCGCCGGGCTGCCCATTTTTCCAGGGCTGCTGCGCTATGACGAGGTCGCTTCCGGCGCCGTCAATCATGCGATCCGCTTCACCATGCAGCAAACTAAAAACGACGCCAACGGCGGTTACTTCGTGGCGCCGGCCAGCCACGCAGCGGGAAATATCTGGGGATCCAATAACGTGATGGGAATGCGCATCCGGCTAAAGGCCGGCTTTGACATCTCCGGTTTCTCCAGGACCAACCAGGCGATCCTGACGGCAATGAAGAAGTACGGCATGATTCTGGCCGACAATGGCGGCTATTTTTACTTTCAAGGCGTTCCGGATTCGAGATGGGACGACAACGACCTGATTAAGCTGGATGCGATTCAGTCGTCCAACTTCGAAGTAGTGCAAATGACGCCGGCGTATCCGGGTTATGACGCCAACACCGCGCCCACGGGGCAACCGCCGATCATCAACAGCTTTACTTCATCGGCCAGCACGGTGGCCGCAGGGACGCCCGTAACGCTTATATGGAATACCAGCAACGATTCGTATGACTTCATCGACAAACTCGGCGGGGTGCGCGGAGGTAGCGTAACCACGACGCCCACGGCAACCACGACCTATACGCTGAACGCAACGAACCAGTTTGGGCGTTCGACCAGGCAGGTTACTGTGACGGTTCATTAGCGGGGGTTGGGGGGGTACCCCTTCGGGTGTAAAGGCAGACCTTCGGGACGAGGAAACCACTACGATGATTGTGCGCCGGTGCGGGGTAATTATCGGCAAAGGGCGCCGGAATTGTATTGGGATCTCTGATTTGGATGCGCCTCCAAGACGGCCAAGGTGGATGGAGCAGCTTGAATGGATATCCGTGCTATCCCAGGTCCCAGAGGCGGAACCTGGGGCACCCGGCCACCCGCCCACCCGCTTATCCCAGGTCCAAGCAGAAAGGTGTGGGACACCCGACCGAAGCCTATCGCCCCCCCCAACTCAAAATCGAGATGGGAGCCACCCGCCGGTTAGAGACCGGGGCCACCTGCCGCAGGCAGGTCATTGCTGGAGACCCTGAATAACCAATCTCGCCCTCTTTCGGAAGAGAGTGCTATTATGCCTGCAATTCACTTCTGAGGTTGATCAATGATCCCCGCGGTCTTGCACCGAATCTGGCCAGGCGACGATCCGATGCCCCCGCTTTTTGAGCAATGGGGGGTCGAATGGAAGCGCATGCATCCTGATTGGGAACATTACTGCTGGCTTCCGAGCCAATTAAGTGGCTGGATGGTCAACCAGCATGTCTATGACGTTGCAGAGAATCATGATCCGAAAGATTTCCGCCGTTTTCGCTCATCGCTTGCTCGGTTGGAAATCATGTATCGGTATGGTGGCATCTATGTGGACACAGACACCTTGCCGTTGCGGCCAATCGATGAACTACGCGAGAATGAAGCCTTCCTTGTTCAATCTCCTAATCAACTTCATACCGTAACTGATTGTGCGATGGGATCAATACCGGGGCATCCGTTCTTTAAACAGGTTATCGACGCGCTTGAACAGTCTGTTATTGATCATCGTCAGCCTGACTATGTCCGAAAGGAAGGTTTGCCTACGCCGGTTCTGCTCACCGTCGGACCCTGGTTCTTAACGCGCGAGCTTGAACGGTTTGGCCGAGACAAAGTCTGTGTCTTGCCGTGGTGGACGTTCGCCGGTGGATCAATAGTTGACCGTCAAAGCGGCCGAACGCCAGATGTTTCTCGTGCTTACGCGGAGCACAAATGGAACAACTCGCGACGGCGGGATGGCGTCGGACTTGGTTGACACGTGACTACGGATTGCTGAATTGTGGTCACGAATATTCAAGGGGTGAATCGTGAGCGTTTACCCGCCCTTTCCACTTACTTGGGACCATCGTAATCAATCTTTGTCTAACATTGTCGCCGTTGTGCGCGAGGAACGTGTCATCGAAATCCTTTCAAATTTCCTCGATGGCCGCTGTATTTCCGCGCGGCTTTTTCCTGTCCGTCCTGGTTTATCCGGTGCCGTTTCGCTCGGCGTCGACTGCCGAATAGAAGGAATTACACCGCCAACCCAAAAACGGTCGTTAGTTTTTAAAATGTCACGGAGCCGTGACCTGATCGTCCGGGAATATCTCAAACGCAAAGAAGCGGATTACTTTCCTAAAAACTTGTTTCCAGTCTTTGAGGACATTCCGCCCCAAAACAGTGGTGGGTGGTATGTACTTGCAAATGAGTACATCAGACATGCTCGAACGCTGAAGGACTGGCTGAATTCATCCTCAGCATGTCCAACACAGGTCAGCACTCTCTTTCAAAGACTCTTCTTCCAAAGTGGCCTACACCATGTTTATCGAAGCCCTGTGAATCGAGGTAACTCGCTTCAATTGATTCTGACGGCATCGCGGCGCGAAAGAATTCTAACAGCTATCGATGAATTGCGGTCGCTTGCGTGTCGTAATGACAATCTACATATGCTGTGCGCGAGTCGAGTGCGTAGGTTCGTCAATGGAAATCTGCCGATGTCGGGCAAATCGATACAGATGGCCGCAGGACTCCTCTGTACAAGAAGTCATGGAGACATGCACAGCGAGAATATTCTCGTGGATTGCGGGACTCGTCCATGGCTAATCGATCCGGGCGATGTGGATATTCTTCCTTGGTTTGCTGATGTCGCGCGACTAACCGTCGACCTGATTGTGACAGCCCCGCAATGTGATGGAGAAGGCTGCGAATTGGACCCGATAAAAGAACGATTCAGGCAAATCTCAAAGCTCATCCAGGGAGAGCCCCTCCGAACCAAAGAGGGGAAGGTGCTTCAGAGACCTTTAGAAGTGGCACTACAGTGGCTATGGGACCACTTCCAATTCATTCATCAAATCCAGAATAAGGATCGCGCCGAAAAGGAATTCAGATTGGGCTTGGCAATTGAATTCCTGCGTGCGACATATCGCGTCCACGAAATTGCCACGGAGATGCGAGTCCTCGCCCTTCTAGCCGGTGATTTCGCATTAGCATCGTCTCTAGTCGACTGAATAGTTCGCCATTGACGCGAAAGCGCGGACATTTCGATCCGCGCTTTCTCATTACTCGTCTCAACTTCCTCTTACGCCTTCGCCAGCACAGGCTTGCCCAGCTTCTCGGCGATCATTTCGTGGGCGTGGGACAGGAATTCTTCCAGCGGGAGTTTGCCGGAGTCTACTTCGGCTAGTAACTCGCGCTGGGCGGCGTACTCCTTGTTCACGATACCGGCCTTGGATTGCAGCAGGCGCCAGGCCTTGCGCCGCTCCACGCAGAACATGACCAGTTGACGAGATAGCGCCCGGTACTCGGTCTTGCCGCCCTCGTCGAATTGGATATAGACGCCGAAGTCGGGGATGAAGGCGCGGTGGGCGGGGTCCAGATAGCGGCGGTAGACGACGTCTTGCTGCGTGATGCGGACCAGCATGTTGTCAAGAGGAATCAATTTGGCCGCCGCTTCGGGCTTGATCTTCTTCAAGTGATTGCGGAAGCGGGCCTCGGTGACGCACCAGTGGGCGACGGTGTAGCGCGAGGTTTCGCCGGTAACCTTATTTTTGGTCTCGTACCAATCCAGATCGATCGACGGGTTGCCCTTGAGGTCGAGAGCTTCGGCGTAGGTTTCGCCGAGGCGGGGGTTGAAGACGAACTCCGGCGCGCCGCGGGAGTCGCGCACGCGCTGGGCCTGGATGAGGGCCATGTCATCGGCGACGCCGTGCTCCGGCTGGCAGGTGGTGAAGGCCTGGAGGAACATGGTACCGCGATACTCCAAACCGTCGAGGATGGCGCGGTAGAGCTTGGGCGCGTTGGCCATTGAAACTTGTGCCACGAAGGGTGAGCCGTGCCCTGCGAGGAAGGTTTCGGCAACGGTCTTCTTCTCGGTGTTCTTGCCCTGTGTGGCGGAGCCGAAGGTGTTCATGTCGCCGCCGCCGAGCATGGGCGTAGAGTCGGAGTTCTGGCCGCCGGTGTTGGAGTAGACCTGGGTGTCGAGCATGAGGACCTTGACGTTGGGCCGGTTCTGCAACATCACCTTGGAGGTGTTCTGGTAACCGATGTCGCCTATGCCGCCGTCGCCGCCTACGACCCAGACCTTGGGCAGCTCGACGATCTCCTGGTCGGTCATCAGCGCGTCCGTGAAGTGGGTGAGGTGATAGTACTCCTCGGCGTCGATGACGTCCGCGCTCCCCCCATCGGAGGAGGCTCCATCCGCCGATGCTCCGGCATCCCGCGTGAGGAGGATGTCGGCCAGGCGCTCGGGAATAACGGAGCGGCGAGCATGATCGACGATGAAGCTCTCGCCCATGAGCCAGCCGACGGTGACGCCGTCCTGGAAGAGCGAGTTCATCCACGGATAGGGATGGGGGTTGTTGGGCGAGGTGGAACCGTAGACGGTGTTGCAGCCGGTGTGGGCGGCCATGGCCATGACGCTCATGCCGTTGGCGAGGCGGCCGTCGATCGCTTGCAGGTTCTTGTGGTTGAAGGCCTCGGTGAGCAGGACCGCGGCGATGGCCTCGACCAACTGTGCGTCGGTGAGGAGGCCGTTGGTAGCTTCATAGGCGGCGATGCGGGCGAGGGTGTCGGCCTCGTCTTCGCCGCCCAGGCCGAGGACGAGATGAGCGATAGCCTGACGGAGCAGTGCGTACTCAGCGGGGCTGGTCGCCTGAAGATGGGCGAGGCGTGCTGCGCCGTTCTTCTCAAGCTCGCTAGCCTTGGCCAGAAAGCGGTCGCTCTTGGCGTGGAAGACGGGGCGCATGTAGGCCTCAGTAACGGCTGCGATGGAGCGCAGAACGCTCTTTTCGCCGCATCCGGCGCAGGCGCCGTCGCCGGCCACCAGGGCGTCGTAGTTGGTGCGGACCATGAGCATGTTGCGCAGCGTCGCAGTCTTCGAGTCGGCCGGGTTGGCGGCGTTGAAGAGGCCCAGATACTTCTGCGAGGTGTCGGGCAGCAGGTCGAGGAAGCCGGTGCCGGTGGTGTGCTCGGCGTTGACCTCCTCGGTCTCCGCGACCATGCGCAGCGCGTTGTGGTCGCCGCAGGCCGTGACGCAGGCCGCGCAACCCTTGCAGAGATCTGAAACGAAAATCGAGAAGATGCCGCCCGAACCGGGCGCTTTGCGCTCCGGCGAGGAGAAAATGGCGTTCACCTTCTGGTAGGCCATGGGCACTTTGGC
>Ga0182027_10009689_pt1 | contig 13790 bp, 13 predicted proteins | sample 712E1DmetaG_FD_121300 | JGI IMG/M metagenome (GOLD analysis project Ga0182027, IMG submission 121300) | Permafrost microbial communities from Stordalen Mire, Sweden - 712E1D metaG (Illumina Assembly) | ecosystem: Environmental > Terrestrial > Soil > Wetlands > Permafrost | place: Sweden...
ACAGGGCCTTTCAATGTAGTCTATAACTACCCAGGAACTTATACCATTCGACAGGAGGTTAACAATGAAATAAGTTCTAATTTTATTGAAAAGCAAATAGATGTGATTAATAAAACGCCAGACTTAAGTGTTAATGAATCAGCAAATGGGAATATTACTGTTTTCCCTAATCCAACAAAAGATTATATCAATATTATAGGAGAAAATATTGAGCAGTTTAATATAAATATTTATGATATCACCGGTAGAGTAAAGAAGGCCAATGTTAAAGTAATTCGAAACAGGATAGACTTAAGAGATCTTGACTCTGGCATCTATATAATAGAAATTGGAGAAAAAAGGAGCAAATTGATAATTCTATAGAAATCCTTTCACCTTTGATTATTTACCTAAGCTGATCTTCAAAAATTAAAAAGTAATAAAATTACTACCAATTGTATAACTTTGTAGTCGGCAGGGTCGATTCAACTCAGTAATCTGACAATTACTACAGTTTTACAATCATAAGTTTGCGTTTTAACTGTTTTGAGTTGAACGACCTTGCTTTTTTGTTCAAGATATATACCCCCTATTGATAACTGCGGGAAAATCAAGTTGACTTATTAATTTCAAGTTGTTATGTGGGGATTACTGATTGATTGAGTTATATGCTAAACGAAATCTGTAGAAGTATTTGTCAATTGCAATTACTGAACGCATGCCAATCCTTCCTCTAACTGGCATAAATACTTCAATTGCAACTGATTTTAAGTTATATTTCATTAGCTCTTCAATTTGTTTTTTGGATATGTATAATGGCATATCATTAAACCTATATAAAAACTCATAAACACTTTCATAGTATCGATAGGTACAAGTAATTTTAGATTGAAAAGTATACTTTTGATTAATTCCGCTATCTAAAAGTATGCATAAGTGTTGATTTGTATCTACATAGGCTGTTTGTAAATCTTCTTCTCGTACTTTTGTTCGCCTTTCCCAATAAAGAAGAATTTTGTAAGAAGTGTCGCAATTATTATAAACTTCCCTAATTAAATTAAAAGAAACATCATTTTTATTATCAGCTAATAAACATAATTCATTGGTAGTCCGAATTGTCTTTTTTGAAGCCGGGTCGTATTTTTCAGATATTGTGCATTTAATTTTAGGGTTTTGAGTATATGCACGTGCACAGTAGACTAAAAGAAGCAATGAAAAAATTAATATCCGGAAAACAACTACGTAATTTTTCAATCCTAAAAATATTATTGAGACTATTCTATTTAGTTGATTAATTATTGAATCTTTCAATTATCGAATGTTTTGCCATTATAGGTAATTTTCTCATCGATATCTCCAGTAAAATCTTCTTCAACTTCTGGATATCTGTTTACATATGTCTGCAGGTCATTTATCATTTCTTTAAATTTTAATCTTAAAATTTCATCCTCGCTTTTTCGAAGTATCCCTGGATATTTAGGATTAATTTTATTGTTAAATGAACCCTTCGGAATATTCAAAAAAGAAGCAAAAAGATTTTGGTTAAGTTTCCATTTCTTAAAAATTGCATGTAGATCCATTGAGTAAATATAACTGAAATCAAATAATAATCCAAATGGATTAATTCAAATGGATTATAGATTAAACAATATTCTATCTTATTTAAGTAGTATTAATCCTGTTAACAAAGGCATATCAGATTATATGTAGAGCATTATATTAAAGTGATTTGAGCTTATAAATCCATTTCCCTTACATCTTTTTGGGTGCGCTTTTCTTCCACTTGCATACGCAAAAGGTTAGACACTGGATAACTTTTCCAAATACCAAATAAAGTCACAACCGGAGTTGTTCTGCCAGAATTGCTAAGTCGAATATTTAATAGGCCTAAAATTCTTAAATGCCACACGGCAAATACTTTATAATATTCGATATAACTCAATCTCTTCTCACTCGATTAAATATTCCAGAATAGATACAGACGTTAATTAAACCTTATTTTGAATTTGAAATAGGATTTCGTATATTTTGAAGTCCTTAATCTAATTATAATGAATGACGTTTATGGTAAGTATAAATCCGCAGATGGATTGGAAGAACTTGAATTAAAAGCCCTTCTGAATTCTGACAGAGAATATAGCACATTCTTAGTTGAAGGAGATAATAAATATGAATTACTTGATTCAGGAAAAAATTGGCTATTGTTCGAAGAGTATCATAATGTAAAAATTAGTAGTGATAGCAAAAGTTTACTGTATTCCAAAGGAACCAATAATGTTACGATGAACACTAAAAAGTATCTAAAATATTAAACAAGCCAGATGAATAACCATTTTTTTACAATGAGAAAACTCTTTAAGAAAACAGCAACTTCGATGTGGTCAATTTAGTCCGGCCAAATCTGGTCAGATTATCCAGCTTTTCTATACTAAATCTGCTTTTGTCATTGTTTTATAGTTTAATGCGTTTTGTAGGTATTTGAATTGAAATTAATTTTTAAACATTTGTATATTAAAATGTATTAAGGTCAATTTATTTGAATATATTTCAATTATCATTTGTGCCAAAGAATTAGCCAATGTTTCACCAATCGAAATAAGATTCACGTATAAATTATCTGTAGTTTTATTAAAAGCAATTACTTGACCATTATAACTATAACGTATAATATAACCACCATCAAATACAATATCTAATGCAGCATAAGGATAAGAATCTACTTCTGATTTTAAAATATTCCGGTAGCTTTTATAATCGTTAACAACATAAGTATTAGTATTAATTTCTATAGGCGAAGGAAGATATTCAAATAATTCCTGAGCAGTATAAGCCGAACATTGTATATTATATACATTATCTTTAAAATGACTATAGTCAATTATAACTGTTCCATCAAAGTATTTAAAAAAAGAAAATAAAGAATTCTGTAAAATACCTAACATCTTTAATTTTTCAGCTAATTCAAACGAAACAACCATATCTTTTAGTTCCATAATTTTTATGCGTTTTGTGAGACTTTTCGGTTAAGATATATTAGTTGCAAATGAACGAAGTTTTGCATTTTATTAAATCCCTATATATTATAGGTGTCCTCAATTATATTTTAATATTTATGCAGCTTACAAATGTATATTCAAGGTTTAGCCCAACAAGATTTAAAACACAATTGAGCGTGGGTTATCCGACAAACAAGCGCTGAAAAGAGGCAGTGAGTATTCCAACTTACTGCCTCTTTTTTTGACTCAACTGTGCCTTAAATCCTATATTGTTATGGGTTGGTTATTTTTATAATTCTATTAATTAATCCATTAATATTGGGTTATATTACTTAATAAATTTAACCAATTTCATTTTAATCGAATCATATTCAGTTTGATTTATTAAACCTAAATCTAATTTGTCTTTTGTTTTTTTCAACTCAGATAATGCTTCATCACTTGTCATACCAAATGATTTAACTTCTCCTGTTGCAATGGCATTTTCCAATTGTATACTATAATTGGCCAATCCAGTAATACCTTTGCTTCTAATAGAAACAAAAAAACCAGACCTTTTTGTGCCTAAAATTGATATTTTTTTTATTTCCGTTTCTTGTCCGCTAGATTCAGCCGTAAGCTGAGTAATTGCTATTAATATCCCGTCACCTTGAGTTATAAAAGCGAATGTTTTATTTGATGATGGAACACCAATTTTTATTCTATCTCCAATTTTATATACGGCACCGTCTTTACCTACATAAGATGTAAATTCACCCTTGGGTCTTATGTCACCTGTCAAATCACTATATTTGAGTTCTTGAGCAAATAAGTTTGTACTCATCATAGTAAATAGTAAAATCAAAATGTTTAATACTTTTTTCATAATCATTTATTAATTTGTGTCTTACTCGTATGGCTTTTTAGTGTCGCCCCGTTTTTGAAGTGGTTTCTGGTCTCCACTTTTTATTTTTGTCTCTTGTCAGTCGGTATAGTCTGTCAAGAATTGTCAAACAGAATATTCGGTGATTCTCGTGCCTGTCTGCTGTGCCGTTTCTTAAACTTGCCTATAACGTCATGCTGCATAACAACTAAATTTTTCTTCCGATGAGTTCAATATTTCAAATTTTTAACCACCACCTGTCCTTGAAGCCTTTAGTTCTTGCGCAGACTGACGTTTGGCAGTATGCGCAGTTACCGTATTCATTGTGATTACTTATCAGGTTACAAATACATTTTATAAATGTACAAAACTTTCGCTCACCTACAAGCCAGCAATTGCGTATGACTGCATATGCCTTTTCAGAGGATGAGATGAAAGCAAAATCAGCAGATTGCGACGAATCCCTTGCTAAACCTAAGACACGGGAGTTACTGTTATCGGTGATTAACAAGCTGATATCTACAAAAAATCATAACTATTCAGATTGACAGGCTATTATAACAAAGATTAGCTTCTTAGGACTATTGTTCTGGGACTATTCTCACCCCCCTTTTATTCTGGTTTTTGTGGGTCTTTTCTGTTCATTAAAACGAGGGGGTTCTAGTCTTGATATTTTTAGTTTCTTAGAATAAATAAGGTTTTGTGGGACTAATTATCTGGTTAATTTCTGTCGTTTTGTGGGACTCTAATAAGTTCCTAAAAATTTGTTTAGCCAGTGAATTAATTTAAAAAAATTTTGAATAATCGATGTAACCAGAAATTCCATTTTCAAACATAAAGCACGAAACTAAAATTGAATATTGAACATATAACAAACTCTACTTCTTAAGAAATTTACCAAAACTGCGGTTAAAAAAGCGTATAATAAATGACAATTTTTTATCTTTACTTTTAAGTTTGTCATAATAGGACTTTCTCTTTTCCTCTTCAAATTGACGCCCTTCGATAATTTGTTCATTACTCCACTGATATGACCACTCTATTATACCATCTGTAATCCAATAATGCGATTTACAAGGCAATTGCCAATTACCAATCGATGGGAAAAGGGTTGCTTTATTATTAACCTCTTTAAAAGACCACTCAGTTGGATGAAGTGGTGTTATTATTTTATTCCTACATCCGCAAGGGCATAAGTGCCCTGCAACTCCAAATTCTTTAGAGACATATAAAAAACCTTCTTCAAGTTCTTTTGGCAAGTAATGTACTTTTAGTAGTTTAATCCTTTCCATTTTCTCCCACACAATTTAGTCCATCTATATTGAATAGCGTATGATAGTAAGAATTATCATCAACATAAAATCCTCGCAACTGCTTATACTTTATTATTGCCAAGCATGCATTTAATGCATTAAGCTCAGAAATTTGAATGTTGTTTTTATATACATCGTCAGGAATGTCACTTAGGGGAGCCAATCTTTTGTTTACTACTTCTTGTGCAGACTCATCGGAGAAACTTGTTGTTCGAAGAGTACCACTTATAGACCCTATATCCCTATCAAGCCCCATACCGACATCGATAAAAGGAATTTTTAACTTTATTAGCAACTCAAAAATTTCAGCACGAGAACTTCCTCTATCAACACACACAAAAGCAAAAGTTACACCCTCTAAATCTAATTCAGAATCTGAAGTAATATATTTAGTGTGTATATTGATATTATGACGAAAGCTTTCATATCGTTGTTTATATACCTCTGATTTTCTTTTACCAAGCTCATCTGCCATTAATTTTCCAGGTGAACGGTAAGCATTATGAACATGATACCAATCTAAATCGAATCCTCTAATTTCTTTAACAGGAGTTTTAACAATGAAATCTAAAAGATATGCCCCTGTTCCTCCGAGACCTATAATCGCAACTGTATCTTCTTCAAGTTTAGCACTTAAATCACCAATTTCAGCTCTACTAGTGAGAGTATCTCTAAATTTGAACACTGATTTTGAGTTTTCTGCGACAACCCTAAAAGTATAAGGATGAACATCAAATTTATTCATCGCTGGTCCAGAAATAATGGTAATATAACTCTCGATTTTATCGAACCAATCTTCAAACTTTCCGCTTGGAGGTCTATTTGAAAATGATCTTTGCACTACTAAATCATCTGAAGTTAATTTTAATTGAACTGGTCCACCCCCAAGATTTCTGATTGGTTCTCCACTTAATTCATGAGGGTGGCTACCACAAAAATATATTTGATGGTCTACCATTCCAACTTTATACTGGTCAATAGAATTTAGTGTTGAAACAATTGCCCCAGTATTTAATTCACCATTATTGTCAAGATATGGAATATCCCTTATAACAAGGTGATTACTATCAATCGATAATGCATAACCCTTCTTAAGTAATCTATCAATATCTTCATTATGTGCGGCGAATGTTGTATACATAGTTTATGACTGACCCGTATGTTTAACTTTAAAAGTCATCCCGTCTTTAACTTTTACTTTTCCTCCTGGAGATAATATTCCTGTAGGTTTATCGCCATGTCCTCTTTCATAGGTTACAGAATATGTTCTTTCTGGATGTTGTGGAAAATCCGGAAATGCAATTGTTACCACTTCATCATAAGTTATTTCATCTTTTTCTACTAAATGGGGTTCTCCACCATTTACAAAAATTGATACCTCTTTTTTTTCTTTTAAATTTGTCATTTTGTTGTTTATTTAAACGTTAATATTATTTTACGTTACAAATAAACAATGACATGACGCACTCTACTTGCGTCATAAAAAATAATTAAAAAAAATTTATTTATTTGTTTTATAGCGACTTAAAGCTTCAATATAAGTTTGTTGAAATATTTTACAGATTGATTTTGGAGCTAATACAGTTGCCGAACTTCCATAACTTAATATCTTGGAATAAAATTCATAAGAAGGTTTAACAGAAACTTGAATAACAAATTTGCTCATTGTATCCTCCAAAACTATTTGAGAAGGATGAATAGGTAAGGTTTTTAGATAATTCCCCTGTTCAGGAATGAATGAAATAATGACATCAATAGGATTTTCTTCTGTAACTGTGATACCGAAAGAGTATTTGAAGTATTCTTTACTATCGAAAAGAACTTCATCGTACAATTCTTCTGTTATAGTAACATCAATAATTCTATCTAAAGCGAATGTAATAATTCTGTCATTTTTATCATTTATTCCTATAATATACCAAAGTTGTTTATCCTCTTTTAAAAGAATGGGCTTAAGTCTATGACTTTTAATCACATCATCAAACTTCTGATATTCAATCTCAATAATTTTCTTTTTGGATATTGCCTCTAAAATATCTGCAATTAACTCTATTCCTCCTGTTTGTGGATGCTTTTCAGTTTCGAGTAATGTTTCTTTTTCAAATAGTTCTTTTAATTCAGGCTTAATATTTGAATTATCTAATACTTTTTGAACAGCATGCGTAATTTCTTTGAAAATTGGATATTCTTTATATTGACTAACAGTTTTTGCATAAAAAAGTAATGCAGTTATTTCCGTAGGTTCTAATTCTAAAGATGGAAAGATGCTTTCAGGAATTTCTGAATAGAAATATGTCTTGGTACTTTCATCTTTTACAATAGGTAAATAAAAACCTAATTCACTATCCTCTGCTAAATCTTTAAGGTCTGTTTGGATAGTTCGGAGTTTAACAGGTATTCCAGCTTCATTACAAATTTCAACTATCCTACTAGTCTTGTGTTTTCCACCTCTTCGTAGTATATTGTGAATAATTCTATATCTTTTTAATGCTTCTTTGTTTTTTGGCATAACTCAATTTATTAATTCCCTAAAATGCTCATAGATCATAACCATCGCTAAAGTATCTAACTCACAGTATTTCAACAACGCACTTGTTAGTTCATTAATTTCATTTTGCTCCATGTCTGTATACTGTAATTTACTATAAGCGGTTAATGCTGCTCCACCATTGGCGATATCTTCAATTTCAGATAAAGTATTTTCTATTTGCTCTTCACTCCAACCATCAAAAAGGGATGGCAACATTTTATAAGGACTTTTTACAATACCATTTTCAATTTCTATCCAAATGTGATTTTCGGAGAAATTTTTACTTGACACGTTTATTTGATTAAGTGGCTTTGAATATTTTTCTTGAAGAAATTTACTCGAACTTAATGAGGCAGGTAAAACTGCTTTTATGGAATTCGAGCCTTTAGTTAATGGATTATAATAATATCTTTTTTCAACATCCCATAAATCAACCATATCTCGATTTCCGTTCCATTTAACAGTACTATCAGATTTAGAATGAGAAATATTATGTATAAATTTTATTAACTTCTCTTTATCATCTTCATCGGAATCAAGTAATTGAGCATAGATTGCATTAAGAATTGTGTTCTCATGATTTGAGTATTTGAAGATAGTTCCATTATCTTTTTCTAAAACATCTTTCAAAGCTCGCAAAAACTCAAAATTTGGAAATACTCCAGCTTTATTATTTATATATTCATTAGCATGTTCAATTTTGCCATTTTTATGGTAGATGTGATGAGAAAACTGAAACGCAATTTGTTCATAAGGTTTTAAACCTTTATTAAATGGTAAAGCAACAGCACTTGTTTCAAAATCTATAAAATGTAAAGGAAATGCCCATTTATTCATTTCATCTTTTAAACCTTCTACATCAACATATAATGTATTATCGTTATTGACTTCTTTTTCTATTTGAAGCCATTGTCTATGAGATGTTGTTAATTTCTCTGCTTCAACTTTTAATCCAACATTATCTTCTGTTAGTTCATTTTTAAAATGAATTCCTTCTTCAAATAATTTATTCCCTTTAGTAAAAAAATAAACATCAAATATATTGGGTTTTATAAAGTCTTTTTCAGTCCAGTTGTGTTGTTTGCTAAAGCATTCTTTAAACCCTGATTTTAACTCATCATCCTCACTTTTAAACTCACAGGATTTACAAGCACTAAAAGAAGTTTTCCAGTTAGCATACTCATCTTTTTGATAGACTTCTTTAAATTGATTGATGGATTCTATGAAAGTTAAGTTATCATGATATTTATATTTGTTTGCTTCAATATCAGTAACAATCTGAGTAACTTCCTTTCTTCCGAGAACTGAATCCCCTGTTTCCTCAATAGTACTTACCTTTTTCAAAATACCTGTCCTATTTTCACCTTTCCTGGTAATTCTAAAAAGTTGGTTTAACCCATCTATAGTTGCTTTTTTAGATTTATCAGCCATCATTATATATGATCTTATTTTCAATTGGGGAAAACATAACTGAATAACATATTTTTGAAAGGCTATGTCAAAAAGATAAGGTTTCCAATCACTTACCATTCCTCCCCTTTTCCCGATAAAAAGATATTCATCATTTGGAGTAAATGATTTTGCTTTGACTTCTATTAATTCTATATTGTCCCCTTGTTTTACAAAAATATCTGTTCTAATAAATAGGCCATCTATTAAAAATGCGGCTTCATAAATAATTACATTTTCTTTCTTTAACAATTCTTGTGTTTGTTCCCATAGAAGTTGATAATCCCAATCATTTCCTTCGATTAATACTCCACTTGGATAATGCATTCTAGCCAATTCTTCTACTTGAAAACCACCTTCTGCCAATGCTTCTAAAAAAGTGTCAGTTTCCTTTGTATCTGCATATTCCTTTTTCTTTGTGTAATAAAGTTTATTCGGACATTCAAGTCCAAGTTTAAATCGAGATTTGGTAAGTACTCTCATTTTCTAATCGTATAAATGTTTAACTCATGTCATGATGTAATTATTCAAACCGAGACCTTATTCTGATTATTGAAAAATTTGTCTCATTCTGTTCATATAACTATAACCTTTCCAATATTTTTCAAGTTTTGAAAATTCTAGTGATATCGGATTTTCTTCAAAACTCCAAAATTCTTCAGGGATGTCTTTAATTTTTTGAATTGCTCTTGTAAATATCTCTGATGAATGAATTTCAATGTTTGATATGGAATTGTTATGGTTTCTCCATTTCATTGCATATTCATTATCCCAACTTTGCCCATCACCAGCAACTAAAATGAAACTAAACTTTGCAACTGCTCCAAATATCCTTCTTTTCTCCAAAGGGTTTTCCAAAAAATATCGTTCCCAAATTTTAACTTGCTCAATTGCTCCATTTAATTCAGTTGAAGGTTTTTTGTCATAATTGAATATTCTCATTTTAGGTTTTTCAACTTCCACTAGAACCCATTCTAGTCCGTCAGAATTGTCATTAAGCCATGCAAAGTCACACCTCAATTTTGCTCCATATGAAATTTCTCGAAAAACAGGCTGAATCCCATATTTTCTTTTATAAAGTTCATAAAACAGAAAGGAATTATTTTTTAAAACCTTTAGCAAATCAGTTTCTGAGTTAGCATTGAAAGCTTCCAAAAGTTCAATCTCCGTTTTTATTATGTCCCAAGTTGAAATATTATCTTTCATTTAATAATTATAATTAAGTATTGGGGCTTAACCTTGAATTTTAATTATATCAGAGGCTATATCGTTAATACAGATAAATGATACCTTATCACCAACTTCAAAAGTCTGCTCAAAAGATTCAGATAAATATTCTATATTATTATTTGCAACAATTAAAATTAGTTCATCATTAATCTCATTTACAATACCTTCAATTCTAAGTTCACTATTTAAACAATCAATTTGGCTTTTATTGATAGTTGTGACCTGAGTAATCCACTCCCCGTTTATAGAATCTCTTGAATTGCAAACCTTTCTAGTATCTTTAAAGTAATGAGTCTGGATATCCATTAAAATGCAATATGCATAAGAAAACTCATAAGAAGTGCCTCTTCTACCTGTTCCAGCCTCAGTTAATTTTACGATATTCAATTCTTCATTTTTTGCAAATAATGGAGTAATTATTGATGAAAGACCTGGAACTCTAAATCTATAAGCGACTTGTTTTCTACAAGCCTTTGCAATTGATTGTGCAAGTTCTTTGTCTGAAACATCATAACTTGCAAGCAAGTTACTTGAGAAATCCTTTATTATATTTGTTATTTGTTCCTTTATAAAAACTTCCCCCCTTTGATAATAAGGAGAAGTTATACATTTATCCATTAAACTTATAAATCGCCTTGAGGAACCATCAGAAGCATAAATTATTTGCTCCAAACTATCCTCAGGATCATTTTCAAGTAAAGTAATTATGTCCGAAATTTTAACTGGTGAAAAGCTATTTAGTGATACAATTTTTAAATACTTGTTTACTAATTGAATACAATAATCGCGAAAGGCAATATAATCATCAAAATTTTTAACATCATAATCAAGATTCACAATAGTTCCGAATCTTTCTTCATTCAAAATATCTGAAACATCATTGGGGTAAACTGCAATCCTAGTAAAAAATGGGCCACTATTTCTTATTGAATTCATCCACCTTATAAATCCATTTTCCTTATCAATGAAAAACTCTTTTGGAAAAACAGGGGCAACTTCATCAATTAAAAGTAAAACATGCCTGAAATAACTTGACATTGATTCATTTATAGAAATACCAATCTTCCATATTATACTTCCTTCTGATTTGGTTAAATAGGATAGTTTTTGTTTTAACCTTACTATTGCATATTTAAATTCCGAGGAATGCAATTCTTTAGACTTCTTTTCAAGAGCAATAATTATTGAATCATAAATTAATTGTTCGGATGAATCGATTAAATCTTTGGGATTCTTTTTCCATTCTGAATTATGAATATTGGACAAATTTATCATAACAGGAAAAGAATCACTTACTTTCTTTTCCCTTATATTATTATTAAAGACATAATTCCCGAAGATTTCAAGATATCTTAATAACATTGTTTTTCCAGAGCCTCGGCTCCCCCTAATAATCGAATCCCCTGTAAGACGAACCGCACTTTTATTTCTCCCTTCGCTTGATACAAATAGTTCAATTAGATTATTCGCCGAAATTTTTTCAGCATTACTATAATTAAACGGGTTACTACTTATGCCATATTTTTCTATTAGAGCTGGATCCTCAAATATATTTGAAGTAACGGAGTTAAATTCTATTAAATGGGGAAGTTCATGTAAGGAAGGATTAATGTTAACTGAATTGTCTTCAGTCCAACCGCCAAACCCAATTTTGGTTCTTTTATTTGGGCTATATGCACGCCAAAGCGTTTCGATCCTCTTATTGTAAGAATCAAGAATATGAATAGAATATTGATTTTGTGTGCCATCTGTTCTTTGAAAAACATTTACACCTGTCGACCCAGCACCTGAATGTATTATTTTCTGATTATCTTGGATACATTCATAACAACGACTTTCATGAATATGACCTGAAAGAGTAATATGATAGCCATTCACAATTAATATAGATTCTATCTCATATGAATTATTTATGACAGATTTTGAATGAGTATCATTATGTTCAATTCTGTGATGTGTAATACAAATTTTAGTATATTCGGTTGCAATATTAGAAGCCTTTTTATTTAAACTATTAACTAATTTAGTTTTATCGATAAAACCTATGTGATTTTCATAGTCTTCTAACTCACAACTATTCATGAAGAGGAATTCTATACCATAGCGATTATCGTTAAGTCGATTAAAACCATCCGTACTTATATATGAATGTTTATTACATGTTCTATCAACGAATTTATTATAATTATTATATTTTAAAGTATTATCACCAACCTCTGTTGCAATCTTTGATAAAGGCCAATTAATATCATGATTACCAGGAACTGCTAAAACAGATGTTTTATCAAGTGAAATTAATTTGCCAAGATTTTCTATTGAATTAGAAGCTTCCAAAAATTCATTTGTATGGCCAGTTTCTGTTATATCTCCTGTAAGAATGATATATATCGGAATAAATTGATATTTCTCCGAAAGAAATAAAATATCATTTCCTAATGATTCGTGCAAATTTGAAGGAGCTCCAAATCTATGGTTGTTCCCAAATTGTAAATCTGATAACTGAATTAATCCAAATCGGCTCATTTATTTTTTTTTAATTTCGAAATTCCGGTGTCTCTTTATATGTATAAAGTGCTTCTGTATACTTGTCGTCTTTACCTAATTAAAGGTGCTTACATATCATATTAGATTTTACCTAAAAAGCAAAACTAACGATCCTTTAATTTCTCTTGCCAATAAATGTTTCATTACTAATTAATAAGACCGATACAATTTACAATTTTTGTTCTTTAACAGTATTAAAAACAGGTATTTATTTTGAACCTGGCTTCTTCTTGCCTTTATATGGATTGTCCCTGGCATACTCCAGATATCGATAATAAGTCGATTTGCCAATATTTAACTGTTTGCGTATATCAGTAATTGGCATATTTTGTTGAGTTAAGTGCAATGCCGCATATGCTTTAACAATTGATTCTCTGGACAAACCACGTTTACGGCCACCAATCCTGCCCTTTGCACGAGCTGAAGCAAGCCCTGCCTTAGTCCTTTCGCTGATTAATTCCCGCTCAAACTCGGCAAATGAGGCGAATATATTAAAGATCAGCCGGCCGTGTATAGTTGTTGTATCAATGTTGTCGTTGATGCTAATGAATTGCACCCCTTTCGCGTTAAATTCGGCAATAAGATTTATCAAATGTCTCAGAGATCTTCCTAAGCGGTCCAGCTTCCAAACAATAACAATATCACCTTTACGGATCATGGTCATCATTTTTTCAAGTTCGGGCCGTTCTTTTACGGCACTAACTTTTTCTGAAAATATTTGATCACAGCCCGATCTTTGCAGACCATCAATTTGCAAATCCAAATTTTGATCCCGGGTCGAAACCCTTGCATAACCTATCTTCATTTTTGTCTTATTAAACGGTATAGGGTGAAACTAATTTATGAGACGAGTTAATGAGACAAAGGTATGAAATTAATGGGACTAA
>Ga0182027_10009690_pt1 | contig 13790 bp, 11 predicted proteins | sample 712E1DmetaG_FD_121300 | JGI IMG/M metagenome (GOLD analysis project Ga0182027, IMG submission 121300) | Permafrost microbial communities from Stordalen Mire, Sweden - 712E1D metaG (Illumina Assembly) | ecosystem: Environmental > Terrestrial > Soil > Wetlands > Permafrost | place: Sweden...
AGTGCGGTTTCAATCAAGCGACGCGATGCTGCTCTTGGAACAATAACAAGGCGTCGCTCGGTACCCGGTGTATGCAGATGGCGTTCGATAACTCTTCCCTGGCTTTTGCAAAGAGTTTTTCGTTATCGCCAACGATGATGGCGGTGCCGTCCGGATCGCAAATTTGAAGGATAGGAAGATCCAACATGCTGTCCGTTGCTACAATCATTGGCATGTTGTCACCGCACATAAGGCGGTACTGTGCCACTTTACCGACGCCGACAGGGATGGGATCAAGAACAGCATTCGTGATTTTGTCGCCTAGCAGTTTCGGTTTTATTCCTGCAATATTGTTTATAGGAATATCAAACAAAACCGAACCGGCCACCTTTGCTGAAATATCATTGCTCGCAGATACGACAAATATCAAGTAATGCCAATCCCGTAATAACCGGATAACTTCACGCATGAGCGGGTGTGCTTTTGGAATCCGTACTGGTTCTCCATCGCAGTACAAATATTCCTGATCCGAAAAAAGGAGACGTTTGGAAATCCGAATAATGTGCTCCATGGATATTCCTTCCAATGCTTTCACCACTTCAATATAAGCAAAGGCCGGGTTTTCTTTGGACATTAACCGATAATTCTTCCATGACAATGGAAGTGCAAATCCATCAATCAAGAGCTGGGCAAAGACAGCATCACCGATATCTCCAACGAGCAGGGTATTATCCAGATCGAACAAACCAATCCTGTTCTTCCCGCCAAGGTGAGACTCGCCAAATCTCTGCTCTTGCTCCAACAAACGTTGAATGAGATCTGAGTGATACATGGAGCTGAACATGTCTGCCGGTGTTTTGAGCGGATGAACCGTTGAGTCAATGATGTGCATAGAATTATTCCAGAGATTTTATGGCAAACACCGGCATGTGCAACGGCTGATGGTTTCGATGCAATGCCTGCGTCACCGTGGAGACTTGATAAGGAATCGGCAGCTGACGAATCTTGATATTGCAATATCCGTCTGCGTATTGCAACATGTTATATTTTAAAAACTTTACCGGGTCATCACAGACAGCGCCTGCCCCATTGGCAAAAAGAATTCCGTTCCGGTCGTATATCTCGTTCCGATGGATATGACCATGCAGCACGTATCGGACATTAAACGATTGAAAGAGGCGGATAATTTTTTTTCTTTTTTTCATCCGCATGGTGTTCGACTCTATTTTTGTCCAGAGTCTGCTTCCCTCATAATCCGATTGAAGGATCTCGTTAAAGTGATGGTGGACGACAATAATGTTGGTACGATCAGCTAAAATGCCAAGTGAGTTTAACTTTTCTAAAGCATCAATTTGCTGATCGTCCAACATTCCATTCGTACCGAGGGGATTTTGTCTCAATGACCATTGAGGAATTGAATTCAAGCCGATGATGTTGAAAGGCCCTACTGTTTTGACGAAAGGAAAGAGGCTTGTCTCATTCAGCCGGGTAACGTCCTGGAACGTCTCTGTGAAGGCATTCTGGAACAATTCTGTATGCCGCGTATAGTCGACACTCCGGATATAGTGCGGAAAGCTAAAAACGTCAATTGCCCGATGCGGCCCGCCAAAGATATCATGATTTCCCGGTACGATGGTCAATTTGCTGCTATCCAGTAATTGATGATTTGAAAGTATTTCCCGTGCGAGATAGTAATCGTCTTCTTCAGCCGTGCTGACAATATCACCGGAGATGATGATATGATCTGCACCTTCGTTCAACATAGAGCGCAGGAGCATTTTAAATGATTTGATATGCTCACGATAATGCTGCCGGCTCAAGTGGGGATCTGAAATATGTGCTATTTGAAACATATCTTTCATCAGAGTACTTATGCTGCCTTTCGTAATAAACGGCGGTGTTTCTTCTGCTGGATGACATCTTCATACGTCGTAAAAAGACGGCCCAGGATCGATTCCCATCGGTATTCCTGAGCGCGGCGATGAGCTTGTTCGCCCATCGTCCGTCTATAATTCGGGTGATCGAGCAGCCATTCCACTTTTTGTGCAAGATCTGCACCGTCCAGTGGATTAGCAAAGAGCCCAGATGTCCCCTCTTCAATGATCTCAATCGAGCCCCCCATTTTTGCTGCGACCGGGGTCAATCCGGATGCCATTGCCTCTAATGTGACGAGGCCAAAGGTCTCCGTTGTCGAGGGGAAGACAAAGATGTCGGCAGAGGCGAAGCTCTCTGCAAGTGTGATACCGGACTGGTATCCCAGGAAATGTGCACCCGGCATCATCTTCTCAAATTCGGTCCGTGCGCTGCCTTCCCCCACGATCACCATTTCAAAATCATTTCGCTTTGTTTTTAATTGCTGATATGCTTGTGCCAGGACCCGCAAGTCTTTTTCCCACACTAACCTGCTCACAAATAATACGATGGGTTTAGAACCGCCGCCAAATTGTGTTCGCCAGACGTTATTCCGACGTTCCGGTATAAACAAACCAGTATCAACGCCATTAGGAAGATATTGCAAGCGCTGAATATTGTTTTCTGCCAATTCACTGAGAATAGGCCTTGTAGGGACAAGAGTTCGATCTACATTGTTATACAGATTTCGGGTTATATGCCAGACAAGATCTTCAAGTTTTGTCAGGCTATAATAGCGAGGATAAGTGGGGAAATGTGTATGGTAAGTTGCAACGATAGGAACACCAAAATGTTTTGCATATTTCACTGCACCGAATCCAAGAGTGCATGGACTATTGATATGAATGATGTCCGGTCGGAATTCATTTAGTATTCTGGCGAAGGATTGATATCCTGGCATAGCCATTCTGTATGCTTTTTGGAGCGGAATGACAACTGAGGGGACCTTATACATCGGAATGAGTTGCTCCGATGGTTCCGGAAGTATAGAAGTGATGGCAATTGCTTCATGGTTTCTGGCAAGTGCTCCATCAATCATTTTATAGACAACGCGTGTCACGCCATCCTGTCCGACTTTTAAGTTCGCATTGAAATACGCTATCCTCATAAAAACTCCTCTCTTATTGTATACAATATAAGAGAAGTGTATTACTGGAAAATGATGGGGTGGTTATTGATTTGTTAAGCTTTTTGGACGGTTTGTATGTCTAGAAAAGAAGATGATAGAGGTACTGTAAGAAAATTATACCGCCGGATATACCAAGCATCCAGTAGATAAATTCTAAAACACTGATTGACTCATTATCGTCATCAGTCTCTTGCTTGGGAAGATTTCTTTCCACGAGATCGAAAAAATGTGATGCACTATTTTGCTTCTCTGTATCTGCCATACAGCCTTGGCCTTTGTTGAATCATTATAATAATAACAAGAAGCCAAGAGAAAGGTATTACGGAATTGTTAAGTTTTTATTAAAAGAATCGAATCTTTTCTTCAAATCCTTGATAGAGAATAGTTCCTCCTCTATATTGCATACTAATCATTTACTGGGAGCCAATGAAAAAAACTATCCTTGTCGTCGACGACGAAAAAGACATTATTGATCTGCTTTCCTATAATCTCTCCAAAGAGGGATTCACGGTTATCACAGCCCGCAATGGCAAAGAAGCGCTTGAGAAGGCGAAGCATAAACCCGATTTGATAATTCTCGATTTGATGATGCCGGAGATGAGCGGTCTGCAAGTCATTCAGGAAGTGAAAAAGGATAAAACAATATCCTCGATTCCAATACTTATTCTGACCGCTAAAGGTACAGAAACCGATGAGATTGTCGGGTTGGAGGTTGGGGCAGACGACTACATCATAAAACCGGTGAAGATCGGGAAAATTATTGCGCGCGTGCATGCAGCTTTGCGCAGACAGGAAAGCGCGATTCAGAAATCATTGCCGCACATGGATGTTATTCAGATTAAAGATTTAGAAATCAATGTATCCAGCTATACAGCTTCCATCGGCAAGAAAAAGCTTGCACTGCCACGTAAGGAATTTGAAACGCTTGTGTATCTTATCCGAAACAAAGGACGTGTGCTGTCGCGTGAATCTATTTTGAATGCTGTGTGGGGAGAGAATGTCCACGTCGTGGACCGGACAGTAGATGTGCATATTAGAAAAATTAGGGAGAAGCTCGATAGTTACGCTGATCTGATCGAAACTGTTCCGGGTGTTGGATATCGATTTAAAGCGTGAGTAATTATAGGGATTGACGATCACTACCTCATTCTTTACACTTTATGTTAGGCGAGCCTGCCAGAACATGGTTTTAATGCAGTGAGCAAACGCTTCACAAGATGCCCATGCCTCTGACTGTTGGGGCATAAAATTATTGACAATGATTTTAAACAGAGCTACATTATTCCCCGGTAGTTGCCGTTACGTGGAGGTACTATACAACTACTTGACTTCACAACAATCGCCAAAAAATTAAGATGACTTCCTAAGGGATTTTTATGTACGTAATTTCTCGTTGAATGAAGGCATCAAAGGGCTGCACGACGCAATCTATAATACAAAACATACATATTAGGCTGAGGAGTGCAGTCTAATAGTTAGGCAACTCAAAACAAAGGAGGGGTATCCTCTATGAAGAATATAGAAGTCGAAGTAAAGGATGTTGCATTCCGGACTTTTGTCTCTGTTTTCTTCTGCGCCACATTTGCCTATATTTTTTTTAGTGAAGCAATTTTCAATCATCGTCATTCTGCATTTCTATCCATCGCCATTGGAACGATCGGTTCATTATTCTTCTATGCCCTACGATTTGGTCTTCGAAATGCACTTACCGTTTTATTGTGTGTTTCATTGATCTTTACTTTCCTTATTATGAGATCATGGGGTTTATATACCTTGCGTAATTTTCTTGTCATCATCACTTCAGTTTCTGTTATCTATCTTTACTTCAAAGTCTTTTATAGTCAATCGAAATGGCAAAAATTGCTTGAACCATTAATATTGGCCATGCTCTTTGCAGTTGGGAACCTGTTTATATTCACAGTTATGGTTTTTATCGTTAGTGGAAAGGTTGTTTTTTCTTTTCGATGGGTTTTCGAAGTGATGGAGCAATTTTTTTTAATTGGATTAGGTGTTGGAATTGGGGTTATTATAACTGAAGAACCGTATTCCAAAATTATTCGAGCTCGTATCCATGCTTTTCTTGGATGAGTTGCCTAACCAGGCGCTCCCGCCCAACAAGACGGCGGGCAAGCCCGCTAGAAAGCAGCGGGGTTTCGCATACAACGCTCAACAAGCTGATCCCAACTTCGTCGGGACAAGCGGAACGAGCGTTGGTACGTTACGCATCGCTCGCAACAGTTTAGTACATTTTGAAGGCTATCAACTTGAAACTCAGTTCGTTCAGTGAAGTACGAAAGTTTTCAGCGGACTTAGCGCCGATCCGTTAGGTTGCAATTGCAAATTAACAATTTAAAGGAGAATTGCCATGAAACGCTTTACTTGGTTATCATTAACGTTTTTAGTCCTTCTTTCCGCTTATCTTGCCAATGCGCAGGTAACAAACCTGAAGATCAATGGCGTAAGCTCTAATTTCACGATGGTACAGGGAGACAGTCTCAAATGGGAATATAATCTTCCTATAGGCGGTTCTGCAACGGCTGAGGCTTGGGTTGATTTGAATGGTAATGGAATCATCGATCCATCCACAGATATACCGCTATTCGGAGCTATGACTCAAACAGACGGTCAATCATCCCAAGATAATGGGCCTGGCGACATGGACGGTTTAGTAAATGGACACATATTAACAACGGTAGGAAATATTGGCCTTGCACCTACAAAATATATCTTTAAATTTTCTAACGGTGGCATAGCACAAACAATCGCTGGTACGGTCACAGCACTGCCATCACCAACATACACAATCAAGGGTGTAGTTACGGTACCGGGTAAAAGCGCACAGAATATTTATGTTTCGGCAGGGGGAGACAATGGAGTGCAGGGGGAGTGGGATGCAGTTACAGATGCAGGCGGCAATTACACAATCAACTTCAATGCATCTGCGGGTGGTCTGCAATGGTATATTCAGCCGCAGAATCAGATCCCTCCTTATGTTCAACCTACGCCAATATCAATAACGTTAACTGGAAGTCTTACTGGAATCAACTTTACCTATCAACAATCTGCAGCAAAAATTTTTGGTTACTTGAAGGGGGAAGATGGACATGTGTTTGTAAATGTGGGAATCAATTCCGGTCCACAAAATGGTGGATATGGTAAAAACACAACGACTGACGCAAATGGCTTTTTCCAATTTGTCTATTCATTGAATGATATTACTTCCTCTCCTGTTTGGATGGTGCAGGCAAGTATCAACGGAGTTGCCCCAATGTACCTTTCACCCCATGTCGATGCAATCTCTCTTCATCAATATGACAGCTTGCGCGTCGACCTGACAGCATATATTGCCAACGATTCTATCACTGGCAGGATTACTTTGGATGGCCATGCACCTGGCGGTATATCATTCCAACTATACGCTTTCGAGCAGGATAGCGGACAAACCAGCGCTAATACTGATCCCAATACAGGTAATTTTACACTCCACGTTTCGAAGAAGGTCCGCAATTATTATCTTGGCGTCAATAATCTTCCTCAGAATTACGGATATACCTGGAAAAATTCGACTGTTCATCCAGGCGATAAAAATGTCATCTTAAATGTTGCTACTATTGTATGGCTGCCTCAAACAAGTACTACGTCAAATTCGTTAAAGTCATTATCGTTTGTGAACTCCACAACTGGCTGGGCTGCTGGTGCAAATGGAATTATATTGAAGACAACTAACGCCGGTACAACTTGGTCGAATCAAACAACAAATATTTCAAGCAATATTAATGGTACCTTTTTCTTAAATACCTCAACGGGTTGGTTCGTCGGTGATGGCGGCATTATTAAAACAACAACCGATGGCGGCAATACCTGGACGTCACAGAACTCGACAACTTCGATTAATCTCCAAGCGGTCCAATTTATCGATGCAAATATCGGATGGGTTGTAGGAGGGATTGAAGGATCAAAACAATCAATGCAATCAATAATCTTGAAAACTACAAACGGTGGAACAACATGGATCGCTCAAAATCTGGCTTACGGTCAACTCTTTTCCTTATCTATGATCAGTTCAAGCGTAGGTTTTGCCGTTGGCAACGGATTAATCCTTAAAACACCAGATGGTGGTGCAAATTGGAATGTTCAATTTCAGTCTAATACTAATTTGTACTCAGTACGTTTTGCCGATGCAAATACAGGCTGGGCAGTGGGAGATAATAACATTTTTAAAACGACGGACGGGGGCACCAACTGGACACAAGCAATGAACAATACCAGCAATCTTCGTTCTGTGTATTGTATAAATAAATCGACAGCATGGGTTGTTGGAGGCAATGGAGATATTTATAGAACAACAGATGGCGGGTCGACTTGGACAGGTCAACCCACCAGCAAAGCGAACAGTCTCAATGCTGTCTGGTTTGTAGATGCGAACAATGGTTGGGCAGTCGGAGATTTCGGTTTGATATTCCATACATCAAGTGGCGGCGCTGCAACTTCAGTATTCAAGAATCAATCAGACGAAATACCACGCGGCTACTCGCTGTCACAGAACTATCCGAACCCGTTCAACCCGTCAACAGTTATTTCCTTTAGTCTTCCATGTAGATCTTTTGTATCACTGAAAATTTTTGATGTATTAGGAAGAGAAGTATCAACAATTGTCTCAGAAGAAATGCCGGCAGGTAGTTACTCACGGCAATGGAATGCTGAAAATATGACAAGCGGAGTTTATTTTTATCGTTTGCAAGCAGGCGCATTTACAGAAACCAAGAAATTCGTTCTACTGAGATGAAACAATTGCAACCTCACCAGGCGCTTCCCGAAGGGATCCCTTTGGGACAAGCTGTTCCCGTCCAAAAGCATGACGGGACAGGCAGAATGAGCTCGCCAAAAAGACGGCGGGCAGGCATGGTGCTAAATTCACGGCTAATGGTGGGTTTAAGTTTTTATTATTAACTTTTCAGTACCTCGTTGGGTGGGGAAATATAATTTGGTTATCAGCAAAAACTTGTTTTGTTGGGTGCATGTTACAAATTTGCAGTGCCGCAGTGCCGCGGAGCGCCATGTTCCACTTAGCACCGATCCGTTAGGCAGCATCAAAGGCAGGCGAGAAGGTGCGCTTCCATATACTCTTTTTTTTGCACCAACCCGCTTCGGAAAAATGAATATACCTGTCAACACCATAAACATTGGCAGGATCATTAGCTGGCTTTACATGGAAGCCGCATTACATAATATTAGAGGAGCATATCGATGAACGCACGATCAGCCGTCCGGGCTGCCGTTTATATTTCAACAGCGGATTCCTTCTTTGTTGAGCATTCGGTCACAGATGCCGGTTCAGCCCTGCCGGACATTACCGTCTACCCCAACAAGAGCCGCCAGACCATTGAAGGCTTCGGCGGCTGCTTCAATGAAAAAGGTTGGGAGGCGCTCTCGGTGTTGAACCGGGAAGAACGTGGAGCGGTTATGCACCGGATCTTCAATCCGGTCGATGGCCTCGGATTTTCCATCTGCCGCGTGCCCATCGGCGCGAACGATTACGCACTCGATCGCTACACCCTGAATGAGACTCCGCTCGATTACGAGATGAAGCATTTCTCCATCGAGCGCGACCAGATCAGACTTATTCCTTACATCAAAGAGGCCATGTCCATTCAGCCGAAGCTCCGTCTATGGGCGTCGGCCTGGACCCCGCCGACCTGGATGAAGGACAACCGGACCTTCGACTCGGGCGCCTTCCTCGACGCCCCGAAGACCTACCGGGCCTATGCACTCTACCTCCTTAAGTTCATCCAAGCCTACCGACAGGAAGGCATACCCATAGAGACGGTAGCAGTGCAGAACGAACCCGGCACTCTCACCAACTACCCGTCATGCGACTGGACCGCGGTCCAGTATCTGAGCTTCATCCGCGACTACCTTGGCCCGCTCTTTCAAAAGGAGGGAATGCACGACGCGATCATGCTTGGCACGTTCAACCAGCAGAAGCTTGCCGGTCACGCGCTCACCGTTCTTCTCGATCCGAACGCCCGACGGTTCGTATCCCTTGCCGGCATGCAGTGGTACAGCCTGGGCTTTATGGACCAGTTGAAGGTCGCCGCGCCTGGCCTTACTGTCTGGCAGACTGAAACCGACTGCGGCAACTGGTTCTGGCTGCCGAACCACAATCCGGATATGCCGCAGAACGACATCGTCTATGCGGGATTCACCTGGGAAAAAATCCGCGACTGGCTCAAAGCCGGAGTGACAGTCTACGAGCTTTGGAATATGGTGCTCAAGCCGGACGGGAAGAGCATCGATGCGAAAAGACCCTGGCCGCAGAACTCTCTTATTACGGTTGATCCTGCAACGCGCGTAGTTCGCTATACACCTCTATTCGGCGCTATCGGCAGTTTTTCGAGATTCGTGTCGCCCGGTTCGCGTATGATCGAAACCGAGGGAGTGTCCGCCGAAGCGGATGTCGTCGCCTTTATCGATCCGGTTGGCCGCGTCGTCATAGTGCTTTACAATAGGAAAGAAGACCCTGTTTCCGCCAAAGTGCAAGTGTGCGGCAGTGTTCACGTCGTGAATATGCCGCCGCAGAGCTTCGCAACGCTAGTGGTGCCCGGGAAATGATTGACGAACAATTATGTCCTGTAACTGAATTGAAAGATTCGCTTCCTTTCGTGAAATTAGAAATTACATAAAAGGCAACTTTTTGATTTGAATATGTGCCAGCCGCTGCCTAACCATGCGCTCCCCGCCAGTAACATGCGGGATAAACAAGTTCCGCTATCAATGTTAATTCTGATGTAACGGGATGGCACCTGTGGCGCTCACTCGGCTTGTCCCAATAAATGAATCGCGCAGCCGGAGGCCTGAGAATGTATCGCATGAAGTGCGATGCTTATTAATACTGCAAAATTCATGGCGAGCATAGGTTCTGTGTTTAATTGAAAGTTGATAGAATGAACTTATTTCGTTTTGTGTATATTGAAGCTTATCAACGCCGCAGCCCCGAACAAAAACATTTCGGGGTAAACTTGGGGATAAAAAATTAGATCCCGCAAAGCGGGATCCGCGATTCGACCACAATTTGATTGGGAAACATCAAATTTGTCGAATCGGGACTTAGCGCCGATCCGTTAGGCTGCAAGATAGCGCATGAAAATTCCAAACATCGCTCGTTCATCGTCAATGTCACTAAAAGGAAATAGAGGTAGTATGAAACGAATTCAACTTCTTGTCAAAAGCTTTACAGGTATATTCTTTTTTATCTTCATTCTGTTTATAAGCGCAGGCCGAATAGATTATTATCAGGGCTGGATTTATTCAGCAATGAGTCTCTTAGGATTGTTGATGAATTTTTCTCCATCAAACGTAGATAATGAACTTCTTCATGAGCGGTCGAAACCTCCCAAAGACGCTAAGGAATGGGATAAGCACATTTTGAAACTGTCCGCTCTAATTACCATAATTGCGTACGTCATTGCTGGATTGGACTCGGGCCGTTATCAATGGTCTCCCCATTTACAATGGGGTATTTGCATTTTGGGAATTGTTTTTATGTTTAGTGGACAGCTTCTCTTTCTGATAGCCAAGAAAACAAACAGATTCTTTTCAAGCGTGGTGCGGATTCAAAATGATAGAGGACATACTGTTTGTGAGACCGGTATCTATAGATTCGTACGTCATCCGGGATATTTAGGAATGATAATTTCATGGATCGGATTTCCATTGCTACTTGGTTCCGTTTGGAGTATAATTCCAATCGTTTTTGCCATTATCCTGCTACTCGTAAGAACAAGCCTTGAAGACAGAACACTGATCAAAGAATTAACAGGATATAGCCAATATATCCAAAAAACGCGCTATAAATTAGTTCCGGGGATATGGTAATAGTAACTTTTTATTTATCACAGATAGAAACCGATCGGGTTCTTATTCATTGATCAGGCGGCCTAACGAAGCGCTCCCGCCCACCCGCCCGACTGAACAGTCGTTCGGGCGGGAAAGACGGTCGTTAGACTGCGACGGACTCGTCGAGCAGGCAAGCAAGTCCCGCTATCAATGTTAATTTTAATGTAGCGAGATGGTGCCTGTGGTGCTCACTCGGCTTGTCCCGATAAATGAACCGTGCAGCCGGAGGCCTGGGAATGTATCGCGTGAAGTGCGATGCAACTTTTTATTTAAGGATACTATACTTATCAAGTATCTCACTGAAAAATTTATGGCGTGCTTAAATTGAGTCTTAATAAGAACTATTTCAGCATGAAGAATAGAAATAGAAATACGCTACGCGTGTTACGTTTACAGGGCTCCGTCTGTTTTCAATAATTTGAAAGTTTAGTGTATGGTAATAATATAGGTCATGCAAAGCAGGATCCACGATTCGACCACGACTTGATTAGAAAAACATCAAGTCTGTCGAATCGGGACTTAGCGCCGTTCCGTAAGGTTGCGTTGAAATATCGAAATGTTATAATATTTCATTTGCAAAGTATATTAAATTTAATCAAAATCGAGATGCATAAATCAATCATCGTTGTTCTATTGTTATTATTTTTAAGCAGCTGTTCAATGAATATCAGCAAAGAGGCTGATATTGCTCAAGGGACCTTCAATTATTCCGATAAAATACGAATCAACTACGAGATTCACGGCAATGGGAACTCCACTATTGTATTTCTCCATGGTTTTGGAGCTTCTGTAGAAACCTGGCGGGATATCCAATTACCGCTTTCCAAAGGAAATACGCTCATCTTTTTAGACCTCAAAGGATTTGGTTTGTCGTCAAAACCTGATGACGGCAAATATTCACTTGAAGATCAAGCCGAAATTGTTCTTGCTTTTCTAAAGGCACATAATTTCCATGACATCACCCTTGTGGGCCATTCTTATGGCGGTGCAGTCTCAGTATTTACTTATCTAAGAGACCGATCTGGACATGCTCGTCGTATTATTCGTCGATTAATTCTGATAGATGCCGCTGCTTATGTGCAAGTATTCCCCTTCTTCATTGATATTCTTAGAACACCAATAATTAATTGGGTAGTCATGAATCTTGTCCCAACTCACATAATGGCAAGCTTTATCCTGCACTATCTTTTTTATGACGAAAGCAAATTGTCTGAAGAGAGGATAACAAGATATGCGGAATATTATGGCCAACCAGGGAGCTATAACTCATTCGTCGAGTGTGCCAAACAAATTGTTCCTGCACATCCAGATTCTATCGCATCCTTCATAAAAACTATTGCTGTACCTACTTTAATCATTTGGGGTGCAAACGATCCAGCAATTCCTTTAGAGCATGGTCAAAGATTGCACCAAGATATTCAGAACTCAAAATTGGTGATCATTTCAAAATGTGGACATATTCCTCACGAAGAATCACCAGAAGAAACCGTGAATGCTATATTAAATTTCTTGGAGCAGTAATGAAGTTTTCCGAGCGGGGACTCATTCCCTTTGCCTATGCAATCTCTAAAAAGAAGGAAAATTATAGACCATATTTTTAATAAATATTAAATTGGCAAAACGCAATCTCACCAGATGCTCCCCCACTGCATATAACCGCAAATGTTAGGCACCGTATAATCTCAGACAACCTTTGCGCGTGAATTGAAGCAAATTATTTTGTAATATTGAACCATTATTATTTCTCAAGGAAAAAATCATGAAGTATTTATTATTGATGCTAATATTTTTTCCAGCAGCGAGTATTGCCCAAATAGTCGCTATCCATGTAAAGGCATCTCAATTAGATAGATTTTCCAAAATACAGGCTGATAGTATTCCGCCCGACAAAACGGGAATGCGTAATTTGACCTCTGTCGAATTGGCGAAAGAGATGGTTCCAGGATGGAATGTTGGTAATTCGTTGGAAGCTATAGGGGGTGAAACAGCATGGGGAAATCCATTAATAACTCAAAGGCTTATCGATTCAATAAAAGCAGCTGGGTTTAAAGCAATTCGAATACCTGTTGCTTGGAGCAATTTTTCTGACGCTTCTTCTTTTACCATCAATGCTGCATTTATGAATCGTGTGGAAGAGGTTGTGAACTATGTGTTGAAAGATAGTATGTACGCCATTATGAATGAACACTGGGATGGTGGTTGGATGCAGCCAACAGCTGCGCAGCAAGCGTATGTGAACAATCGTCTGGCTATCATGTGGAAACAAATTGCAATCCATTTTCGTGATTACGGGGATCATCTGATATTTGCGGGCATGAATGAAGTCATGGTAACTAACGATTATAGTACACCTAAAGCTGAATATTATACAGCGCACAATAGTTTTAACCAGACTTTTGTTACCACAGTACGTTCAACAGGAGGGCGTAATGTGTATCGGCATTTGGCTGTCCAGGGATTTAATACAAATATTGATAATACCGTTAGTGGCTTTATTATCCCTGTTGATGGTTCACAAAGCAGGTTAATGGTTGAGGTGCATTATTACGATCCTTATAATTTTACTATAAACACTGGCAGCGGTTATACAACTCAGTGGGGAAACAATGCTACCATAAAAACCGATACATGGGCAAACGAATCTTGGGCTGATGGCGAATTTCAGAAAATGAAAACCAACTACATCGATAAAGGGTACGCTGTAATTTTGGGCGAATATGGTGTCGTTGCCCGTTTAAATCTGGGCAGTGCGGCACTCAATGCTTCATTTGCCGGATATCGCCGATATTATATGGACTATGTTACCCGTTCTCTTGAGAGGCATGGTTTAGTACCTATCTATTGGGATAATGGTTATACTAGTGATAACAATATG
>Ga0182027_10009691_pt1 | contig 13788 bp, 12 predicted proteins | sample 712E1DmetaG_FD_121300 | JGI IMG/M metagenome (GOLD analysis project Ga0182027, IMG submission 121300) | Permafrost microbial communities from Stordalen Mire, Sweden - 712E1D metaG (Illumina Assembly) | ecosystem: Environmental > Terrestrial > Soil > Wetlands > Permafrost | place: Sweden...
GCAAGGGCCGCCGGGCGGAACGCCTGTCCACGCTCCTGGCTGCCGGCGGGACCCCCGTCGGCATCCTCGGCTGGTCCCTCGAGTCCGGCCACGTCCATCTCATGCGTTTCGCGGAACTCCGGGACGAGCCCTGGGCCGAGCACTACCTGACGGGGGTCGCCGAGGCCCTCGCGGGGCGCGGCGCCCTTGCCATCGCCGCCTAATCGTTCCTTGTGAAAGAAGGAGACCCATGGAGCGACTCCTCGACACCCTGACCGGCCTCTTCCACCGCACCCCGGCGCGCCCCGTCCGGGGGGCGACCCCGCTCGCGGCCCGTCCGCGCAAATCGAATGGCACTGCCGCCCTCCTCGATGTCCCCACGACCCCGCCGGCCCATCCAGGGTCCGCGCCGGTCGCCGAGGACGCACCGGACCTCTTCCTGCCGCTGGACGAGCGGTTCACCTACGATCAGGTCCTGCTCGAGATCGAGGAGATCCTGGATACCGTCCGCGCCGGCCAGCCCCTGCGGCTCGCGCGGCTCGAACGGATGGCGGCCTGGATCGCCGCCGAGCTCCAGCGCGGCGACACGCTGGTGGGACGCGCGATGGCCCCGACCAGCCTGCCGTATTCCTTGGCGGCCCACCTGCTCAACACGGGCATCCTGGCAACGCGGATCGGGCTCCAGAACTTCTACACCCACACCCTGCCGCGGATTGCGCTGGCCGGGTGCCTCCACGACCTGGGCTTCGCCACCATCCCCGAGGCGCTCCTCCAGCACCCCGAGACACTCGATGCGGAGGGGCGCGCCCTGCTCCGGAAGGCCCCCGACGCGGGTGCCAAGCGGCTCGCCATCCTCGGTCCGGAGTACGACTGGCTGACGCTCCTGGTCAAGGAAGTCCACGAGCGGGAAGACGGCTCCGGCTATCCGCGCGGCCTGAAGAGCGGCCCGAGCACGCCCATCGCCAAGCTCCTCGCGCTGGTCTGCACCTACGAGGCCCACACCCACGAGCGGCCCCATCGCCTGACCGCCACCCCGTTTGCGGCGGCCAAGGCCTTGCTCGGTGAGGAGCGCACCCGCTTCGCGGCCTCCCACCTCCGCATGCTCCTCGCGACGCTCACTCACTTCCCGGTGGGCAGCTACGTCCGCCTGAGCTCCGACGAGGTGGCCCAGGTGATCGAGGTCCAGCCCGGGTCCCCGCTCCGCCCCACGGTTCAGGTGCTCGGCGCTTCTGGGGGCCGCATCGAGCGCCTCTCGACGGACTCCTTGGTTTCGATCGTGGACGCCTGCCTGCCCCCCGGATCCACGCAGGCGATCGATGCCCTCCTCGCCGAGGTCCTCCCCGTCCGGAACGCCGCTCCGGTGCTACCCGAGCTCGTCCCACTCGCGGACCAGCCCGCCATGGCTCCGGTGACCGACCCGGTTCCCGTGCCGCTGTCGGCGGCAAGCCCGGTCCTCGAGGAGCCCCCCGCCATCCTCGCGCCCGAGCCCGTGTCGGACGCCGTGCCGGGGGACGACACGCCCGATGCCCCGGTCTTCGTCCTGGATCCAGACCCCGCGCCGAGTCCCGCGCCCGCGCCGGGATTGCCCGAGGCGGTCGTTGCCGTGCCCGCAGCAGCGCCGCCCGCCGCCCCGGCCCCGGTCGAAGCGGGCCGCGCGACCGCTCCGCTCGCAGATCTGATGGGGGTGCCGACCATTGAGACGCGGGTCACCGCCCTGACCCCGGGCCGGCCGGTGCCCGCCCGCCCGCGCCCGTCCACCCGCCTGGCCACCATCGCGGCGCCCCCGGCCCTGACCGAGCCCGCGCTGGAAGCGATCCTCACCCATGGGGTGGATCTGGATGCGCTCTACGTCCGGACCCCGCGCTTCCGCCTGCAGCGGCTGGCCGGGGAGTGCCTCCTCGTTCCCAAGCACAAGGCCGAAATGGTGTACCGCCTGCGCGCGATCGGGAGCCAGATATACGAGCACTTCGACGGCACACAGGACGGGGCCCAGATCCTCGACCGCCTGATCCGGGAACACAACCTGGATGCCATCCGCGCCCTGACCGAGTACCGCCTGTGCGTCGAAGAGCTGACAAGCTTGCAGGCGATCGCCCCCCAGCCAGCCAACGCCTCCCGTCTCGAGCACGACTAGGAACCAGTAGCATGCCGACCCCTGACCACACCGCGCACCTGACTGCCCTGCTCGCTGAGATCGAGTACGCCACCGGGCTCCCGGGCCTCGCCTTGCCCGCCCTGCCCGCCTGTGCCCTCTGCCAGGGGGAGGCGGACCACATCGGGGTGCGGGCCCCCGAGCCCCCGCTGGTGGCCGAGTACCTGGCCGCCCGCGCGCGCCGCGGCCTGACCGTGCCCGCCGACGGCGCCTGCCCGACCACCGTCTACTGCTTCTGCCACAGCTGTCTGCGCAAGCCGTACGCGCTCAAGCGAGTCCAGGCCAAGCTCCTGGACCGCGCCTATCTCCGACTGGACGAGACGCCGCTCTGGGAAGAGCGTGTCGGCCGGTCCGCTGCACTCACCCGGACCCCTCAGGGGTTCCCAGACGCGAGGCCCCGCCAATGACACGCATCGCTCGCCTGTTGCTCCTGGCTCTATTCTGCGGCAGTCTGGCCGCCTGCGGGGGCATGCAGCCCGTCACCCGCACCACCGCCGTCAATGAGATGACCTTTCCGCAGGCATTGCCACCCGACCCGGCGATGGAGGTGTCCGAGACCCCGCCGCCGCCCGTCCCGCTCCTCAATAACACGTACAGGACGGTCGAGGGCCGAGCCCTCTACCGGATCGGCCACGACGACGTCCTCGAGATCATGGTCTCTCGCGGGACCCAGCAGGACCGCTTCGCGGTGCCCGTCCAGGAGGACGGGACCGTCTTCGTCCTGCTCACGGACGTCCAGGTGGACAGCCTCACCATTCCCGAGGCCAAACAGGCCGTCGTCCACGCCCTCTCCCGCTACTTCAACACGCCGCGGGTCGAGGTCCGGGTGAAAGAGTTCAACTCCAAGAAGGTGACGGTGATGGGTTCGCTCGGCGGGGACCAGCTCCGGGGCTCCGGCGCCGCCGTCTCGCTCAAAGGGAAAATGACGGTCGGCGAGGCGATCGGGGTGGCGGGCGGATTCAACGCCAAGAGTAATATGTCCAAGATCCGCGTGAACCGGCCCGACGGGACCACCTATCTGATCAATATCTACAAACAGATCCAGGAAGGCGACATGAGTCAAGCCTTCGTGCTGGACGACGGCGACACGATCCTGGTCTCCGAGCACGTCAAGGGGATGGAGGACCGCATCTACCTCCTCGGCGAGGTCAAGACCCCCGGCCCGGTCCCGCTGTTTCGCGGGTTGACCGTCATGCAAGCGGTGGCAGGTGTGGGTGGATGGAGCGATAACGCCCGCTTCGACCAGGCGGCCGTCATCCGGGCCCAGCCCGACAAGACCGAGATCCTCCTGGTCGATCTGCGCCGCCTCATGATCGACGGTGACAAGAAGATCGACCAGTACCTGCGCGCGAACGATGTGGTCTTCATCCCACGCATCGCCATCGCCGACTGGAACAGCGTGATCAACCAGTTGATGCCGACCTTCGCCCTGATCAATCAACCGATCCAGACCTTACTCACAATCCGAGCGCTTGGAACCCTCCGGTAGCCGGAGAGGAAGGGGCCTTCACCCATGGCCGCACCCGAGTATGAACTGAACCTCCGCGACTACTGGCGAATCTTCCGCCGCCGCAAGGTGAGCATCATCGGCCTCACCCTCCTCTTCGGCCTGCTCGCCCTGGGCTTCGCCTGGCTCAACCGCCCGGCGCCCCTCTACCAGGCGGTGGCGGTAGTCCGTTACGACCGGAGCATGACCATGAGCGGGTTCATGGTCGAGTCGATGGCCGCCTCGCCGGGGGACGCGATGGCCTCCCAGGCCGCCCAAATCCGGAGCTTTCCGGTCCTGGCGCGGGCGGCCAAGGCCCTCGACCTGATCCCGCCCGATCAGGACGCCGAGGCGATCGCCCGAAACCCGCACTACACCGAGATCATGGCCGATCTCCGGGAACGCGTGACGGCCACCCAGGAGGAGAAGACCAACCTCCTGAACATCGCGGCGCTCGCGCCCACCCCCAGCCAGGCGGCCAAGATCGCCAACGAGGTCTCCCGGGCCTACCGCGAGGAGAACCGGCTGCTCTTGAACGCCCGGATCATCGAGGCGCGCCGCTTCATCGAGAGCCAGGTGGGCGAGGTCACGGCCCAGGTCCAGCGGGCCGAGGACGCGCTCCGCGACCAGAAAGAGAAGTACGGGATGGCCTCGCTGCCCGAGGCCACGGCGATCGTGATCAACCGGTCGGCGGGCCTGCAGGTCGAGGCCGAGAAGCTCCGCCTGGAGGCGGTCGAGGTGAGCAAGCAGATCGAGACCATCAAGCGTAGCGGCGCGGGCCCCGAGTTGCTCCGGTACGCGGGGGAGTCGGGGGACCTGACGGTCGCCAAGCTGAACGGCATGCTGATCGACTACATGATCGAGCGGGAGAACCTGCTGGTCGCCACCACCCCGGCCCACCCGGCCGTCAAGGAGCTTGACGCCAAGATCAAGCGCGTCCAGCGGAGCATCGACGAGCGCGTCCAGGTGCTCAAGACCAACGTCCTGCAGAGCCTGGGCGCCAAGCTCCAGATCCTGCAGGCCCGGCTGGGCGAGGTCGGGGGGAACCTGAGCCGCACCCAGGCCACCGAGAAGACCCTCCCGGAGATCGCCCGCCAGTTCTCCGCCCTCCAGCGCGAGGCGGGGATCAACGAAGCCTTGCTCAGCCAGCTGCGGAGCAAGCTCGCCGAGATCCAGATCAAGGAGCGCGAGCAGATCGAGGAAGTCAAGCCGGTCCGGCCCGCCCTGGTGCCGAGCCTGCCGATGAACGCGCCCGCGCTGGGGAACAAGGCCCTGGCCGGCCTCTTCATCGGCCTCCTGGTCGGCTTGGTGCTCGCCTTCGTGCTGGAGTCGCTCGACACCTCGATCGCCACCCTGAACGACGTCGAGGCGACGCTCGCGGTGCCGGTGCTCGGCGTGATCCCGCAGATGGATCCCAAGATCGGTCCCGAGCCGCTCCCGGTGCTCGAGGACGAGGAGGGGCAGCCTCGCGCCAACACGTCGCTGGCCTCCCTGCTCACTCCCGAGTCCGGCATGGCCGAGGCCTATAAGTTTGTCCGGACCAATCTGGAGTGTGTTTCGCTCAACAAGAGCGTCAAGACGATCCTCCTCACCTCGGCCACCGCCATGGAAGGCAAGACCACCACCGCGGTCAACCTGGCCATCGCCATGGCACAAGCCGGGAAGAAAACCCTGCTGGTCGAGGCCGACCTGCGCCGGCCCTTCCTCCACCGCGTGTTCGGCTTGCCCAAGACCCCCGGCGTCAGCGAGGTGATCCTGGCCAACAAGTCCTGGAAGGATTGCGTGCGGGGGCTGAACGATCTGCTGCTGGGCGGGATGGAGATCGAGAAACTGCTCCGGTTGCCCAACATCGACCGGCTCTTCGTCCTCCCCTCCGGGACCCCGGTCCCCAACCCGTCCGAGTTCCTGAGCAGCAAGGCGATGGGCGAGCTCCTGGAGGAACTCCGGCTCGAGTACGACTACGTGATCGTCGACTGCCCGCCGATCCTGCCGGTCACCGATGCCTCGATCCTGGCCTCGCGGGTCGACGGCTGCATCCTGGTTCATAAGGTGGGCCGTGTGAGCCGGGTGACCCTGAAGCGCGCCAAGGACATCCTGGAGCAGGTCCATGGCCGGGTGCTGGGCGTGGTCCTCACCGGGCTCCGTCCCGAGGCGGCCTCCGGGTATGACGAGGCCAGCTATTACAACTACCCCTACCGCGCCGCCGGTGTGCGCCGGGTGTCAAAGCCGCGGCGGGGAGTCTGGGCCAGCATCACACGTGTCTGCAACCAGCCGCTCTGGTAGTCGCAGGGCGGCCTACGCCGTGGAGGATCCCATGAACCGCTTCGAGACCCTGTGCACCCGCTACGCCGATGCCCGCGAGCGCTTCCAGGGGGACAAGAGCACCGCCGACATGTTCTACACCGCCTTCGAGCGGGAGATGGTGGCCTTCCTGGGCTGCCCGCCCGACCGCCTGCGGCTGGTCGACAAGCCCGCGGTCGACCGCGGGATCTGGGTTGCCCGCTACGGCGTGACCCTGCCCGTTCCCGACGTGCCGGACACCGCCCAGGAACTCCTGCTCTGGATCGCATTCCGCCGCGAGCCCCCGGCGGTGGTCGCCGGTCTTGGGCGGATCCATCTGATCTCCTCCGAGGAATTCCGTATCGAGAGCTTCGATGCGGCCGGGTTCCAGCCGTTCCTTGAGCACATTTACACGAAGTGCGCGGCGGCCTTCGCCAAGACCGCCCCCGAGGACGGCTCCCCGGCCATGCCGCGGTACATCAACTAATAACAAGGGAGTCATTGCCATGTCCAACGAACACCGCATCTTCCGCTTCAAGCACCTGCACTGCAAGAACTGCGAGCACCCCCGGTTCCGGATCCGCGCCATCGTGGAGGGCACCGCCGATCTGATCCCGGTGGGCGAGGCGGGCGACGGCTTCTTCGAGCTGGGACACTTCCTGGCCGGCCCGGAGGCCCCCCTCCCGCTGATCGTCACCACCAAGAAGGAGCCCGAGTTCCTGATCGAGTGCGCGAGCTGCGCCAAGCCCGAGCGGGCCGAGAAATACCCCTTCGATCTGGAGACCACCGAGGACACCATGAAGGCGGTCTACTCGGACGAGGTCGAGATCAAGCTGGAGCGGATCACCCGCTCCGTCCCGGTCGCCCGGCGCACTGGCAAGAAGGGCGCCAAGGCCGACCCCCCCGGCTTCCGGGTCGAGGTCTCCTCCACAACACCTGCGGCACCCGCCGCACCCGTCACTCCGGGGAACGCGCGTGGCTAAGCCCATCGTGGCCGGCGAGAGCCGGGGGAGCCTGATCAGCCTGGTGGTGATCCTGGCCGTGGCTGGCATCGTCCTGGTCACCCAGACCGGGCCGGCCCTCGGCCTCGGCACGGTCCTGGTCGCCGCACTGGTGCTCCTCTCCTTTCTCCACACCGAGTTCGGCTTGCACCTGATCCTGATCTCGATGCTCCTCTCCCCCGAGATCGTGGTTGGCGCTGCTGGCATCGTCCTCGGCAAGCCGGAGATGAAGGGGGACGCCCTGGTGGTGCGGATGGAGGACCTGGTCCTGGTCGCCATCACGGCCGCCTGGCTCGCCCGGCTCCTTGTGTTCCGAGTCATGGGGCTCCTCCGCAAGACCCCGCTCAACCCGCCGATTGCGGCCTATACCGTGATCGCGGTACTGGCGACCTTGCTCGGCTTCTGGGCCGGCAAAGTGCCGCCCGTGCCGGGGTTCTTTTTTGTGGCCAAATATATTGAGTTTTTCATTTTGTTCTATGTCATGGCAACACACCTGACCAACGAGGCACAGCTGACGCGCCTGCTCCGCACCATGTGGGGCACCTGTATCGTGGCCTGCGTGATCGCGCTCGCCCAGATCCCGACCGGCCAGCGCGTGTCGGCGCCGTTCGAGGGCCCCCAGGGGGAGCCGAACACGTTCGGAGGGTATCTCGTCCTGATGATCGCGCTGGCGCTCGGACAGGGCCTCACGCTAGCCAAACCGAAGCAGCGGCTCCGCTGGCTGGCGCTGGCCGGGCTGATCCTGGTCCCACTCCTCTTCACCTTGTCCCGAACCTCCTGGCTCGCCGCCATTCCCATGCTCCTAACCTTGATTCTGCTCAGCCCCCGGCGCCACATCCTGATCGCCGCCGTGCTCCTGGTGATCGTGGGCGGGGCCGCGATCACGCCGGACGCCGTCCTCGAACGGATCAACTACACTTTTTACGATCCCGAAGACCGGGGGGACGTCTGGGTGGCAGGCACCCAACTCGACACCTCGACGGCCGCCCGGTTCGCCTCCTGGCGAACCGGGTTCAAGGACTGGGTCGAGCGACCGGTCTTCGGATATGGCGTGAGGGGCTATATGTTCATGGATGCCCAGTACTTCCGCGTACTTACGGAGACCGGGATCGTCGGGCTGCTCGCTTTCGGCTGGCTCCTCGTTGCGCTCGGCCGTCTCGCCTGGAAGACCTACACCCGCCTGCGCGGGACGCGCTACGAGGGGCTCGCCCTGGGCTACCTGGCAGGCTACGTGGCGATGATCACCCATTGCATCGGAGCCAATACTTTTATCATCGTGCGGATTATGGAACCGTGGTGGTTCTGCACCGCGATGATGCTCGTGCTGCCGATCTTCGAGGGCGCCCGCGCGGCCGCCCCCGCAGACGGTGTCCCCGTGCGGGCGCGCTGGCACAGCGCCGCCCCCACGCCACTCCACCCGTAGCTCTGTCCCGCCCACGCGGGCGGGGGAGGATTCGACCGATGGCCGCCACACCCACCCCTTCCTGGCAAGCAATCGCCACGTCTCTGGCCGAGGCCATGGAAGCCCTCGGCTATGCGGCGGGCCACCCGGGCCGGGCCGGCAAGGCCCTTGCACAGTACCAGGAGGCCCTCCAGGCCCCCCAGACCCCGTCGCCGTCAGCAGAATAAGGAGCACCGCCATGACCACTCGCATCCTGGGCCGGTCCCCTGCCTGTCTCACCGTTGAAGGCGCGTGGGCGCTCCGGCAAGAGATCTCCGGACCCGCCGGCCAGGGGATACTGATCACCGCCGCCGACGGCAGCGTCCTCGTCGCCGAGCCCCCGGTCGGGACACGGCCCTGGGTGTTCTGCATCATGCGCCAGGGATCGCTGCTCGACCGGATCCTGCCGCCCGACCCCGCGCATCCAGAGACCACCGTTGTCCTGTTCCGGCCGGGCCTCGCATGGATCTGTCTCTCGTCGGCCTGGGCCCGCACCTGGCGGGACCGCGAGCCCGCCGCGTGATCCCCACCGGCCGGCGCGACCCCGCCGCACGTTCTGCGGTCGCCAGGCACACCTCTATCCATCACCCTCTACCCGCACGGAAAGGATTGGACCCCATGGCCCCCAGACTCCGCGCCTACCAGGAGTTGAGCCGTCGCGTCGAAGCCTACGAAAGCCGGGAACAACGCATCCGCACCTGCCTGCTGATCAAGGCGCGGCGGGGCGAGGCCTTCGCCATCGCCGAGCTGTACCGCCGCTACCGGCTCCGGCTCCCGCTGCAGGAGAGCCTGGGAGCGCCCACGGCCATGAGTGCGCCGGCTCCGATGCCCGCGTCCGTCGTGGGGTAGCACACCCTGGACCGCCCCCGGGTCCTATCTGGTAAATTTTTGTGGTCTGACCCCTGCAAACGGCCGATTTAAGAACAGAGCGGCTTGAGGATCATATGCCCCTGTCCGCACCGCTCCCGCGCCCCGCCCCGGGCCCGGTCCGCGGGTCCCCCGACCTGCTGCCCGTGAACCGGGAGCGGTCTGCCGATGCCGCCCGGCTCCGCCAGGTGCTCCGGCAGGGGGGTGGGGTCTGCGCCTTGGCTGGTCGTCTGGGAATCACCCGGGCAGCCGCCTACCGGCAGCTGCGGGCGGCCGGGATCGAGAGCGCCGAAATCCGGGACCTGACACAGCAGGCCCTCCGTCGCACGTGCCTAGCCGAGTACAGTCGTCTGGGCGCCGCGACCGCTACTCCAGCGGCCTGGACCGCGGATCCGGCGCTGGTGGCCCTGCGACGCGAGATTACCCGGACCTGGGGGTCCCTGCGCCGGTTCAAGGCCACGCTGGAGCCGATGCCGACCGACGGGCTGTCGCCCGAGCAACGAGGCAACGCGGAGCGGCTGGCCCGCACCGAGATCTCCGGCTATGCCACGCTGAGCCCGTCCGGCCGGGAGTGGCTGGCGGCCCTGGTCCAGGCGGGGCTGCTGAACCGGCTGGCCGCGCGGCTCGGGCTCACGATCGAGGTGTGCCGCCGCCGGCTGTTCGGGGCCGGGGTAACGGCTGCCCAGCTCAAGGTTGCGCGGCGGCTCGCCGCCCGGCAGGCACTCCTGGCCGAATACCGGGGTGCCGAGCAGAAACGCAGGCGGCCGATCACGCAGGCCGACCTGCTCCGCGATCCGGCCCTGGGGTCCCTCCGCCGGCGCATCGTGTACGCGTACGGGACGCTCCGGACCTTCGCCGTCTTGGTGGGCTGCACCAGGACGGAGACCGGGGACCTTGCCGCGACCAGGCGGCGCATCGGGCCGCGTGTCACCCGCGCCGCCGGTCCGCTCCGCGCCCAGGTCGCCCAGGTGCGCCGACTCCTCGGAGCCGGCCCGGCGACACTCTGGGAACTCTCGCGGGCCATGGGGCTGCCGGCCCAGGGTGTCCGCCATGTCTTCAACGTGCTGTTCGCCGCGGGGGAGACGATCGAGGAATTCCGCGGGCCCGGGGAGCGGGAGCTCCACTACCGGCTGATCCAGCGGTCACAGGAGAAGGATCTGGAGCGCTAACATGTCAACCATCCTGGTTGCTTCACGGGAACTTCCCACCGATGCCGAGAGCCTGCACGCGGCCCTGATCGCGCATGGAGGCATTGGCGGGGTCGCCGTCGAGTACACCGTGGCTCCCGCGCGCGTCGTCTCGCGGATGAAAATGTTAGGCGTCTCCCTCCCCGATCCGGTCGGGCTGATGCGCGACCACGCCCGTCGGGAGATCCGGCGGCATTACCTCACGCTGGCCACACAACTCGACCGGCTGCCCGGCTCCGGGGACCTGCTCTGCCCGAAGGGCGGCTACCTGCTGTACGCCCAGATCCGGGCGGTCTTCGGCGGGTTGAAGCAGCTCAAGGCGATCCTTGCGGCCGAGGGGCACCCCCTGGCGCTCCGCCCCGCCCGGCGCGGGCGCCGGGCCAAGGTGGTACCCCTTCCTACACCCCGGCCGCTCTATCTCACGCTCGCCGACCTGCCCGGTTACGCGAGGCTCACCGACCGGGCCCGAGAGTGGCTAAGGGATCTGGCCGCCTGCGGGAGCGGCACTCGCCTCGCGGAGCACCTGGGCCAACAGTGGAGCACGCTCCAGCGGGAATTGCTCGCGCTGGGCCTCACCCCGGACCACCTCCTCGACGCCTGCCACATCGGCCGACGGCGCCAGGCGCTCCACCAGTACGCGGAGGTGACGGCCGCCCTCGGGCGACCGCCGAAGCTCGCCGATCTCAGCGCCGATCCCCAGTACGGCGAGCTGCTCATCACAATTGCCCAGCACTGGTTCGGGTGGGACCGGTTCATCCGGCACCTCGACCAGCAGGGCCTCGGGGCCGCGCCGGCTGGCGAGCGCAAGGCCCTGGGCGAGGGCCGCGCCGCGCCCGCCGCGCTCCGCACCTTGCTGCCGTCTGGGATCGATCCGAACCTGCTCGCCACCGCCCTGGGAAAGATGCTGCCCCAGCTCCCGGTCGTGAGACAGAGCGTCATCTACAACCTGATCGATGTGGGGCGGGATCTGGTTGTCGTTCAGGAGGCGGAGGTCCGCATGGCCCTGAGCCGCCAGATCCTCCCCTGGGTGTCGCGCCCTCTGGCGCTCGGCCCGACCCACGATGACCAGCGGGCGCCGTCCGGGCTGCATCGCGCCACGCCCGTGATCGCCGCCCTCTTCCGCTGGCAAAACTGGTTGCAGGAGCATGTCAACGGCATGACCGGCACGCTGTGGCGCGTCGAGGTCTCCCCTGGACAGGTCTGGGGGGACGCACTCCTCCTTCGCCTCTCGGCTTTGCCAGCCCCCATCACCCGTCTCTGGCCGCGGCAGGGCGAAGTCCCCAAGATCCTCGGACCGATCTGGCGCGACCCGGCGGCGTCCCTGATGGGCCCAGAATTTCCCCTGCGCCACTCGTCTGAGGTGGAGCCACCATCGTTGCCAGTTGTCTCATCACCCATTTCCTCGGAGGACACCGTGATGTCTGACCCACGTCTGCAGCCCGCATCCCTCCCCCTGACCGGCAGCCTCGACGCCGCCTTGGCCACGCTGACCCACGCCCTTGCGGCCCAGACCGAGCGGGCGCGCACCGCCCGCAGCCGGGTCCGCGACCTCACGGCCATGCTGGCGCGCCACAACCTCCCCCTCGGGTATGTTCTCCCAGACCCCATCCCCACCGCCCAGGCGCGGCTCTCGCCCGCGACCGTGGTGCCCTGGGAGGTCCAGGAGCACTTGGGCTATCTTCCCCTGGACGGCGCGCAGCATGTGGTGGTCTGCCGCTACCGCCGGGAGTTCGACGTGGCCACGAATCGGGTGCTTCGCGAGGTCCTGGAATCGGTCGTGACGCTCGACGGCAGCTCGGACGTCACCTGCGTCGCCGCCGAACCGCTCCTCCCCCGGCTGGTCGAAGGACTGGGCCGAGCAGTCGCTGCCCTGGGCGGGATAACGAACACTGCCATGCAGCCCATCCCAGCCGATGTCCGCACCGAGGTGGCTCCCCTCGCACCCGTCGACGGGAACCAGCCCGGCGCCCAGGATCTCATCGACTTTCCGGACGCCGCCGCAAGCCTGGGGGTAGCCTCCAGCACTCTCCACTCGTACCTCTATCGCCATACGGAATTCCCACGGCGGGTTCGGCCCGGAGACCACGGAGGCTTCATGCGTCAATTCACGCGGGCCGAAGTGGAACAGATCCGTCGTACCCGAACCGTACGCTCGGCACCCCGAGCGATTGCGCCGCCGCCCGGAGAGACCAATTGAGTACCATGCCGCCTCCCCTCAACGAACCACTCGCCTGGCCTGCCGCGGCGGACGCCGTCGATACTGCCATCCGGCAAGCCCGGGTCGACAATGCCACGTTCGGCGCGAGCACGATCGCACTGGCCGAGCACACGGCGGGCCGCGAGGCGACCGCGCTGGCATACACCGCGTACGTCCAGGCACATGACGGCCTGGGCGGGGCCGGCGCACTCGCCCGGAGCGGCCCGGAAGGCGCCCGGCTGTATCGGAGTATCCTGCAGTACTGGGGAAGCATGTGGACCCTGGAGGCCTTCGCGCTCGCGGAGCAACGGCGCACCCGGTTCGGGGAGAAGACCCACAGCTGGCCCATGAGCACCGAGCACCTGCCAGGGTTTGCAGCCCTGAGCCCCGCGGGACAGTCCTACGTTCGAAAGGTGTCCTTACTCCAGATGGCCCCGCTCCGGGACCTGGAGCAGCATGCCGCGCGCGGCCAACGACCGGTGCTCGCCCCGCCGGAAGTGTCAGCGCACATTCTCCTGGCCGCCTGCCAGCTCGCGTACCGGCGGATGGCGCTGACCAGGTACCAGGAGGCCAAGGCGGCGGCGGATGCCCCGAGCGAGAATGCGCTCTACAGAGAGGCGCGATGGGGAATGCTCTGGTACTTCATCGAACGGGGCTGGGGTGGGTGGCGGTCGTTCGCGTGGGGGGGAATCCCCCAGGCACATCATCCGGGCGCCGCTGAGCCGTCGAGCGATCCACCCACCCTGCTCAAGGCCCACATGCCAGCGGTCCTCCCGACCTGCGTGACGACGCCCGGTCCCCCGGAACCGGACCAGACGAATGCCCCGCCAGTCGCGGACCACACGCCGCCGCCCGCGCGGACACCCCTCGAGACGCTCGATCAATTGGTGTGTGCCTGCGCTGCCCTGGCCAACGCCGCGCGCCGGGATGCGCGCGCGATTGCGGCTGCACTCCAGGAATCGGGCCCGCTGGGCTATATCGTCCCGGAGCCGTTGTTGGTTGTGCACGGCCGACTCCGCCCGGACACCTGGGTCCCCTGGGAAATCCGCCACCACCTCGGCTGGTTGTCGAACCCCCACCAGAACCAGGTCATGGTCTGCCGGTACCGGCGGGACTACGAGCCCGGCACGACCACCGTCCGCCAGGATGTCCTCGAGGACATGCGCCCCTTCGTGGACTGTCCGGATCTGATCTGCGC
>Ga0182027_10009693_pt1 | contig 13787 bp, 7 predicted proteins | sample 712E1DmetaG_FD_121300 | JGI IMG/M metagenome (GOLD analysis project Ga0182027, IMG submission 121300) | Permafrost microbial communities from Stordalen Mire, Sweden - 712E1D metaG (Illumina Assembly) | ecosystem: Environmental > Terrestrial > Soil > Wetlands > Permafrost | place: Sweden...
CCCGCGGGGATCCTTCGTCTCCTCCGGCTTCTTCTGCGATATTTCCCAGTTCTGACAGTTGAGACAGCGCAGCACACAGCCGGACGTCGCGAGCGAAAAAGTCGGGCTGCCGGGAAGAAAATGAAACAACGGTTTCTTCTCCACCGGGTCGACGTGGAACGTGCAGGGGTTGCCGTAAACCATCGTGTACAGCGTGCCGTTCTTGTTGATCTTGTTCCGGCAATGGCTGCGGTCGCCGGGGGCGAGCAAACAATTGTTCGGGCAGATCTTGCATTGGACGTTGCGGTCCAGCTTGAGATAGTGAGAAGCCTCCTTGATCCAGCCGCGTTGCTGCCAGAGCGCCCACAACGCATCGTCCGGGGCGTCGCCCTTGAAGACATCCGCGGGCGCCTCGGAGGAGCCCAAGCTGAGGAGACTGTCCACCCAGGAACCGGAGCAGCGCAGGCTCAATCCGGCGAATCCGGCCGCTCCGCACGCCAGCGCGCGGCGACGGTTCATCAAGAGGCGGGGCGTTGTTTGATCCATCCCCATCGGAGCAGGGCGAGGTAGGTTGAAGGCAGCACATGCGCGAGGACAAGAACCGCCAGCGGCAGGTGCATCAGTTTATGGAGCGTAAGGGCCGTCTTCTCGTCCGTGAGCGCGCCGAGGCCGTAGCGACCGCTCATGGCGTAGCCGGTGACAAGAAACGCCAGCACAATGGGCAGGAGCAGCCATCCGGTCCAGCGGACGAGCTTGAGGGAAATCCAAAAAAGTCGGTTCATGCGGAGCGCCTCGGTTTCCAGGCTATCGCAGCCGCGGCCAAATTCAATGCCGCGGTGAAAAAGCAAACCATCGTGGCGCCAAGCAGCGGCACAAGCAGCGTGCTGACGAGCAGCGCACCCAGCGCGGCGCCGACGAAATCGGCGGTGTAGAGCCGGGAGGCTGTAACGGCAGTCTCGCCGGCCACTGTGGCTCCGGCCAGCGGGAACAGGGCGCCGACCAGCGCCGCGAGACCAAACGTGAGCAACAGAACCATGCCCTGGCCTGCGAGCGGAGTCCCCGCGACGGAGTCCAGGCGACCGAGGTGGGACAAGACCGCCGGCAACAGCGCCGCCACGACACCGATGGCAACGGTGAGCACACAAAGCACGGCGCGCGCGGACATCGCCGAACGCCGGCCAGGATCGTCCGGAAGGTCGGCCGAAGTCGGGGCACGGAACAGCGTCCGCTGCGCTCGCCAGGCGCCGACGGCGAGACCGCCCATGAACACGGTCACGACCAGTCCCACCTGCCTGTACAACGATCCGTAGAGCGCCTGGAATCCGAGCAGGAGGACGACTTCGAGGGCCGACGCTGCAAAACCCGAGACAAACACCACACGGGGAATCGCGCGCAGCCCCAAAAGGCAGACGGCAAAAATGACCGCCAGGGTTCCCGCCAGCAGGCCGGCGCCGGCGTTGAACTGGCTGAGCCAGTGCCGCAGATGATAGTAGTAGAGCGCGGGAGCGAAATCCGTGTTGCGCTTCGCCGGCTGCGCCACGGCGCGATCGAGGTCGGCGAGCCGGTCCGGGGCGAGCATGGCGCCGAGGTAGTGGCGGTTGACAAGTTTCGTGGCCAATCCGAGCCGTTCGAGCCGGCCGGCGATGTCGAGTGAAAGCGGGCCGTCCGACGCGAGGAAAAACACGCGCCCTCCCGGAATCATGAGCACATGGGCGAACGCCCGCCGCGCCGTAAGGTGGGCGCAGGAGAGCAGCTGCGCCAGTTCCGGGCTGACATAGTTCTCATAACGGCCCAGCGGAAATTCGAGGACGCCGCCCGGGGTCAGGATGCGCCGGACTTCGTCATAGAACTCAGCCGTGTAGAAACGGTTGAGCTGCGACGTGGTTGGATCGGGCAGGTCGACGATCACGACGTCGAAACGGTCGCCGGTCTGCTGGAGGAAGCGCCGGGCATCTGTAGTGACCACTTTGATACGCGGATCGGCCAGGTTGTCGGGCAGGAACCGGCGCCCGGCGGCCAGGATCAGCGGGTCGAGTTCGACGTAGGTGACCTCCGCCACGCCGTAGCGCAGGATCTCGCGCGCGGTGCCGGCGATCCCGCCCGAGATCAGCAGGACCTTGCGCGCGTCAGGCCGCTGGCTCATCGCGTAGTGGACCGTCTCTTCGACCTGGTCCACATTCTGGGTCGAGATCACGGGCAGGCCGTTTTCAAAAAACGTCAGCTGCCCGGCATCGTCGGTGACCACCAGCCGGCCGTAGGGGGAGTTGGCGCGGAAGACCACGCTCTGCCCCCAGTGCTGGACGGCGGTGGTGACGTCGTCGGCGTTGATCAGGGCGAGATGAACGCTCAGTCCAGCAGCAACGATGACCACGGATCCCAGCAACAGACGTTGGCGGAAATGCCACGCCAGCGCGCCGGCGAGCAGGAGATTCAAGAAGGCCGGAAAACAAAGCAGCGCGAAGTGATCAAAAAAAGGAACGAGCGCAAAACTGAACAGGACGCCCCCGCCGATACTGCCCAGGCTGTCAGCCAGATATACCCGACCGATGGCGCCAAAGCCGTGATTTTTCAGAATGATGCCGTCTCGCTCGTAATAACAAAGTTGCCTGGTTGACTGTGTAGGAAGCCTGCTTGCAGGCGATTTTCCCTCTGAATCGCGAGCCGTTTCGACAAGCTCAAGGCCCCGAGCGTGTCGAGGGGAAAGCTCGCTTCCTACAATTTGCATGGAGACGGCTAAACCGTTCTCCCGGGCCAGCAGAGCGCAGGCCTGGGTCAACAGGGCGCCCGATACCAGACAGAACGGGAGAAGCAAAGCCGCGCAGCCGAGCACGGTGCCGGAAACGCCGACAGAGGCGCCGCGGATGAAAACAACATCGCGCAGGACGCGCACGGCCACCACCTGGGCAAGCGGAATGATCGCGATGAAGAGGAGGCCGGTCGTGAGAATGGCGGAAGAAGAACCGCTCGCTCCGCGCTCGCGGCCACCGGCGGGAAGACCGGGCTCGCCTGATGTGAGCCCGCGATTGCCCGGCAGAAACCGTCCCAGCCAGGTTCCGATGCCGGTCAGCATCAGCCAGCCTCCCATGCTAATGCCGAGGACAAGTTCGTTGCCGGAGAACGCGCCGAGGAGTTCGCGCATGAGCGCGAGCTGCGTCATGACCGCGGACACGCCCAACCCGGCCACCGCGGCCAGAACCAGGCCCCGCGTACGATTAGCTGAAAAAACAGGGACAGTCATGGATCATTCTTTCGCGCAAATAGCCGCGGCGGACACGGCGGTCCGCCCTCCAACTCTGCCCTATGATGATTCATTTGTTTGATGTGGCATGGGCATCTTGCCCGTGTCTGAAGGCTTCTTCGAACCACGGGCGGGACCAGCCTTCGCAGGGCGCTACGGCCGGCAGGCTGCCCGTACCACTCTCGGCCATAATCGCAATCCACCGACAATCGGAAGCCACGCCCACGCACCGGATCTCGCTTATCTGGTTTTTCCTGCCTGCACCTCGTCCGACTCCTTGAAGGCCTCAACGTGGTAGATGAAGACGGCAGTCCCCGGCTGGCGCCAGTCGGTGCGGTCGCAGCCAGCCTTCTCGGCGAGATTGTTCAGGAACTCGACCTTGTCGGGCAGCTGGTCCCAGACTTGTGGCAGATAGGTGGCGCCGCGTTCGCCGATCTGCAGTACCACACCGTCCTTGTGCGGTTGAAGCTTCTGCAGCAGCTCCGTCGAAGACTCAAAGGCAAGCGGCTTGGGCTCGGTCAGCACGCTGATCTCGATCTCAAGCTGGTCAACTTCGTCCGAAGAGACCGGCGGGAACCGGGGATCGCTGACCGCGGCGTTGCGGGCATTCTCGATCACCGCTTTGTATAGCGGACCCTGCGCGCGGATGTAGCCGATGCAGCCCCGCAGATCGCCGTGTTTGGTCAACGTCACAAAACAACCTTTGGGCGCTGTGAATTTCGGGGCGAGACTCCCGGCGGATACTTCGGGCAGGTTGCCGCCTGCAACGACAGCGCGCACAGTCTTCCTCGCAAGTTCGAGAAGGTACCGGCGGTCGACGGCGGTGAACATCTCCTGGGCCGGAGCGTAGAACGCGATCGCCGCGTAACCCACCACCCGGGATTTGTCTCCGGCGGTGTCGCCGCTGTTGCGCCGGTCGAGCAGGCATGCCTTCCAGCCGCGCTCGCGAGCAAGGTGCATCAGAGTGAGGATCGGTATCCGTCCGCAGGCCTCCTGCGTCTCCATGGTGTCGATATCGAGATCGCAGATCGCCTTCACACAGCGCTCATCGAGTTTCAGGGCGGTCGCGTACGAATAGTAGTGGCTGAGGTCGGAACTTGCGACGATCAGCGTGTGGTCATCAACAATTCTTCCGAGCGCGGAGGCCGCCGTCGCCGGATCCACCTCCCCCATCACCACCGGAAGCAACTGGAAATCCTTCAGCGTCTTCTGTAAAAACGGAATCTCGACCTCGACCGAGTGCTCCCACGTATCGGCCGTTTCCACAGAGGGCGCGGTCCGGGAGGATTGCAGCCACCAGTCCGGTCGTTGCACGCCGCAACGCGGTTCCAGCGCAAAAGGGCTCGACTGCGCCAACGCCAGCGCCTTGGCAGAGATCGGCACGTCACCAAGCGGCGTCCGGAAGACGGCGGCGTTCGTCACTGAGGCGGCCCGCAGGTCAGCGTAGTGGGACGGGCCAAGGACCACGACCGTTTCATAGTGGCGTCCGACCAACAGGCGGTAGGCAAAGCCCGCTACGGGCCCGGAATAGGGATAACCTGCGTGGGGGCAGATCAACGCCTTGAGTTCACCGTCAAACGGCGTGACCTTCGCCCCGGCGAGGCAGGAGTCGATGACGCGGGAAAGTTCAACCGGATCCTTGGGGTAGAAAACTCCGGCGACCGCCGGCTCGCGGACTCTGACAGCGTCTGTCGGGGGTGCCGTCGTCTCCCCAAAAACCGCGGGCAAGTTGAATGCGCAGAGGAAACCGGCTGCGATGAAAAGACTCCTTGAGATCGTAGACATGATGGGGGGCAGATAAAGAACCAGAGAATAGAGCACTGGCGGTGACGGCGCACCGCCCTCCAACAAAACCGTACGGAACCTGCAATTCCTAGGCTTGCATCCTGTCCCGGTCAACCGTTCCCCACGCCTCCGCGCGCCCGCGGACGGTCCTTCGTAGCGCCGAGCGCCAGCAAGCCGTTCTTCACAGCGAATCTCACTTCTCCGCCTGAAGCCGGACCAGCGTTTTCTCGAGATTCTGACGCGCTTCAACAAAATCCGGCTTGATGCGCAATGCCGAAGCGAACTCCGAGAGCGCCTCCCGGAAACGCCCGGCACTAAAGAGAGCAGCGCCCAGACTGTTGTAGGCCGGGGCATAATCCGGCCGGCTCCGCACCGCCGCAGCCAACTGGGCGATCGCTTGCTCCGTCTGACCCGCATCGAGCAGCGTGCTTCCGAGATTATTGCGCGCCTCCGCATAATCGGGCTTGATCTGCACAGCAGCCGTGTATTGCGCAATCGCTTCCTCGTTCCGCCGGTCTTTCAGGAAAACATTGCCGAGGTTGAAATGCGCCTCCTCATCCTCGGGATTGAGCCGCAACGCCGTCTCGTATTCCCGGATTGCGTCCCCATCCCGGCGCACCCGGAGCCAGGCGTTGCCCAGATTGAAATGGATTTTCGCGTCATCCGGCCTGAGTCGCAGCGCCTCGTGGTAGTGCTCGATGGCCTCCTCGATCTTGCCGGTGTCCAGCAGTGCGTTGGCCAGGTTGTTGTGCGCCCGCGCGTAATTCGGATCGAGTCGCAACGCCCTCCGGCACTCGGCGATCGCCTCCGGCAGCCGGCCCACCTGGCGCAGGACATTGCCATAGCTGCTATGAGCCTCGACGTAGTCTCGGTTGATTCTCAGGGCCTCCTGATACTGCGGGATCGCATCGGCGAATCGCCCCGCAACGTCGAGATGATTTCCCAGCCGGCAATGCTCCACCACGTAATGCTCCAATCCCTCCAGAAGGTTGAACCCCAGGGAAAAAACGAGCAGAGGCACCCAGACTGCCCTGGCCGCCACGCACCAAAGCGGACGCGAGGCGAGCACGCGCTCCACCGCCAGGATTCCAACGACTGCCAGGAAAACCAGCGTCGGAAGGAATTCCTCCTCGTAACGGCTGCACGTGCCATAGAATAGGCCCAGAACCCCCGCACACACGCCGAACAGGATCGCCACCGCCGCCAGAAATCCGCGCAGCCGGACGCGATCTTCGCTCACACGGCCCCACCACGCCAGCGGTGCCGCCAGCGCAAACCAGACGATCGGGATATTGGTCAGGATGCCATAAGGGTCTTCCACATCGGCATGTCCCGCCGGCACCGCTGGTGTCGCGATATCGCTGACAAAGGGAAACGTTCGGGTCCACCGTACCGGCTCCAGAAAGTAGACGCAAAAATTGAACCAGAGAAAACGCAGGCTGAAATGCTGGATGTTGTCCTGGCGGTCACCCGCCAGCTGGTACCGCTGGCCGAACTCGAACGGACTGTTGAAGCGCAGCTCGTTGTAGACCATCAACCCGAGCCCGCAAAGCGCGATCGGAAGCACCGCCGCAGCCACGGCCGTCCAGGGCAGCCGCCGCCGGCCCGCAGCCGCAGACTCCTTCCACTCGACGAAAGCCGGCGCCAGCAGAATCGGCGCCCCGAGCAACAAGAACGGCCGCGCCCCCACCGCAAAGCCCAACGCTAGGCTCGCCGCAACCACCCACCACACCCGCCGCCCGGGATCGATCACCGCCCGCCAGATCGCTCCCAGCGCCAGCATGCCCAATGCCCAGCCACAGCTGATCGCCACTTCCCAGAATTCCGCCCGTTGGAGCAAGATCGGCACTCCAGTCGCCAGCCCCAAAGCCAGAATGCCAGCCGCCATCACCGCCACACTCACCTCAGGAAAATACCGTCGCCACAATGAGCGCATCAGCGCCACGCTCGCGAGGAATCCGACCGCGCAAAAGATCGCCACCGCGTGGTGGTGGAACAGGTAATGTCCGGTCAGCGCCGCCCACGGCCAGAAGAGGAGCAGGGCGGGCGCAACGCCGAAGTAGAGGTACAACCGACCATTGTAGTAGGTCATGTCGTGCAACCCATAGCCCGTCCGATAGCGCAGGTTTGCCACCGGATCATAGGGATCGTCCAACGTTGCCAACTGCGGCGGCGCCACCTTGTCGACACTCAGCTGCCCATGCTGAAATCCCCGGACCAGCAGATTGTAGTGGCTGTCAGCCGCCGTCCAGCCGGCCAACTCAGTCGCGCTCTCCGAGGCCATCCAGCCGAACAACCCCACAACCCCGGCGCACACGAGCCCAAAGACGACCGTGCGAATCAATTGGGACTTCTTCTGGAGCATGAGCGTGATCGTCCCAGACAAGGCAGAAGGATCCAATGGATCAAGATCCGCATTTTGATTCCGAAAGCGGCGCAAGCTTCCCTTCCTGCGCCTGCCGACTGTTGGGAGATGCACCGCACCTTCAGACTCCTTGAACTGCGAAACATGTTGCGGTCAGGTCAAGTTTTCAGACAGCGGTTCTTTCTTGTGAGCAATGATCCCATTTCGCCTATCGACGCGTACGCGCAGCGGACGCCACAGCGAGGCGCTCAACACTGCCGGCTCATTGTTGACCGAAAACCGAGTCCCTTTGCGCGCGATGGTCTGAGGCTGCGCCTCGCTGGGATCAATCAATCCACGATGGAGGGCGCTGCGCCGTCAGCGCCATTCCGAAATCTTCGAGTGCTCTGCGGACCCCGCCGCGAAACGCATATTACCCTAAATTCCGCAGTTGAGGCGGCATCCACTCGCTCACGCTCGCGGCTACGAGGACCAGGAGCCTCAACTGCGGAATTTAGGATTACACGCGCGGAAACAGCCGGTCGAGCGCACCGAGGCTTTTGAGCGGGCTCTTGGCCGGCGCCGCGACCGCCGCCGGCGGAGGCGGCCGGTCGGCGGACTTCGCCAGCGCTCCCGGCTTCGGCTCGCCAGCGGCCTCCGGGCGCCGCAGCGCCTCAAGTTCGCGGTCCAGTTTCACCGTTGAAACCGGTTCGGCCGTGCCCAATTCCTGGGCAAAGAGGCTCACGCGGAATTCCTCGACCAACCAGCGATAGCGATCCGCCGCGTCTGAATCGCCGCTCCCAACCGGCAGTGTCGCCACAGCCTTGACGTACCGCGCAAGTCGCTTCGCCCGCTCGGCGTCACGGGTCGGATTCTCCTTCCAGCGGTCCGCGCGGAGTTTCATCGCCTTCAGGTAGCGAGAGAGATGCGCCAACTGCAGGAATGGCGTCGCCGCGATGAAATCAGCCGGCAGCAACGCCGCCAAATCGCCGGCCATGCCAGGATACTCCTGGGGATGGTTCACCAACTCCTGCCGGAGGTTAAGAATCTCGCGCAACAGATCCGCCGCACGCGGGACCACGCCGCGGAGATCGTTCCGTGCCTGCTCCAGTTCGCGCGAAAACGCCGCCGCAGCCAGCGGCTCTACCGCGCGTCCACAGAGCCATCGGCGCAGCATTGCATACGCCTGCTCCTGCAACGCCTCGACGGGCAGCCACGCCGCCGCGAGCACGCCCAACCCCCGCAGATCGCGCAGGTCGCGCTGCAGCCAGGCCAGCTCGTAGCGCAGTTGAAGTTCAAACAGCTGAAACAATCCGCGCCTCATCGCCACCTGCGCTTCCTCCGGCGCCTTGAACAGACGCAACGCCACCCCGGCGTCGACTGGCACGAGGGCCGGATACGCATACACCGGCACGCCCGCCTGATCGCACACATGCACCCGCGCGGGGATCTCGCCAAAGGTCCACTCGGTCTGGCTCTCTTTCTCCCATCGAGCCCGGGCGCATCGCCAGGCGGGCGGATCCTCGCGGGCCACCTCTGCGCTGAGCTGGCGCTGGCGCTCGCCCAGCAGGCGGTGCAACTCGTCCAGGTCACGGCTCGCCGCCAGCGGTTGGCCGCGTTCGTCGACGATCTGCACCCTCACGCGTAGATGATCGGCCAGCGGCTTGTCCGTCCAGACATTGAGATCAACCGCCAATTGGTGGGCATCGCGCAGGTAACCAGCAAGCGTCTCGGCGAGGGAATCCTGCCGGTCACGCAAGCGTGCCCGCTGCGCCACCGCGCGCGTCGCCGCCCGCGCTGTTTCCGCCAGCGGAATCAACGTGCGCCGCTGGTTGATCGGCAGCGCCTTCAGCAAATGCAGCACTTTGTCCTCGAGATGGCCGGGCACAGCCCAGTCGAGCGATGCCGGCGTAAGCATCTCGGCGTCGCGCACGGAAACCCTGATGGTCACGCCATCCTCGTCCTGCCCGGGCCGGTAGGCATAGCCGAGCGGCAGGACGCGGTTCTCGATCGGCAACGCATCGGGGAACGCCGCAGCGTCGTGCGCCGCGTCCTCCTCCCCGCGCAGATCCTCGGCCTCGAAGAAGAGGAATTTCGGATCGGTCACGCGTCGTTCCCGGACGAGGTCAATGAGTTCCGGCACGGACGCGACGGCGGGCATCGGGAACGCCCCGCCGTCTCTCTGAGGTAGGGCGCGACCGCCCGCCGTCGCTGAAGCTATGGCGGGCAGTTCTGCATTCGCGAGGCCTCCGAAGCCTTGGCAAAGGGGGCTGGGCGCGCCGCCCTCGTTTCGTGGTAGGGCGCGACCGCTGGGCGCGCCGCCTCCGTCTTCCGTCGGCAACAGTCTCGCGGCATAAAAACGATAGATCGCCTCGTCGAGATTCAGGTAACCGCTGCTGCGGGTGCGCGTGAGCACGATCTCGACCTTGTCCCTCACCGTTCGGTTGTGGGCGAGAAAGTCGAACGGCCACGAAATGGTGTCGTTCACCAAGCCCTCGCGAATGAACAGCTCGGTGGCGTGAACCGGATTGATCTTCCCGTAGCCCACCGCGCGCGATTCCAATTCGAGCCCGTAAAGCCGCGACCGCCGCTTGACCAGAACCCGGCCGGCGTCGGGGTTCCAGAATGGCTCGGTATGGCTGACCTTTAAGAGATGCGCGCCGAGATCGAGCGCCCACGCGGGGTCGAGCCGGGCCACCGTGCGCGCATACAGGCGCGAGGTCTCGACGATCTCCGCCGCCATGATCCAGCGAATCGCGCGTCCGGCGCGCGGTTCGCTGTCCGCTGCAAGCCCGGCGGAACCGGACTTTTTCCTGTTCCCAGCCTCCGGACGGACGTACAGCGCCGACCCGGGAAACAGCGTCACCTTCCGGTCGTGCGCGGCTTTATACTGGCCGTTCTGCTCGTCCCACATGGCGATGTTTCCGAGCAGACCGGCCAGAATGCTCCGATGGATGGCCCGATAGGCCGGCGTTCCGAAGTCCAGCGACTGGGATTTGAGATTTGAAATCTGAGATTTGAAATCTGGCATTCCGAGTTTGGCCTTTGGGATCTGGAGTTTGGAGTTTGGACCTTGTTGTTTGGGATTTGGAGTTTGGAGTTTGGAATTTGCTCCTTGGAATTTGGACTTTGGCGTTTGGAGTTTTGTATTCCCACAAAGTCCATCCCATACCGACGTGATCTTGAAGTCGTCACGCTCCTCCATCACCTCCAGCAATTGGTCGTGAACATCCCGCCATTCGCGCATGCGGATGTAGGAGAAGAAATGGTTGTGACAGAACTCCCGCATCCGGCTCTGCGACATCACTTCAAACTCATCGTGAAACGCCTCCCAAATGTTCAGCAGCGTCAGAAAATCGGAATCCGGATTGGCGAAGCGCCGGTGCGCCGCGTCCGCCAGCGCCTGCTTGTCGAGCGGCCGCTCGCGCGGATCCTGAATGCTGAGCCCAGACGCGATGACCAGCACCTCGCGCAGGCATCTCTCCGTGCTCGCCTGCAGGATCATTCGGCCAACCGTCGGGTCGACCGGCAAACGGGCGAGTTCCCGTCCAATCGGCGTCAGCTGCCATCCCTTCACCGGGTCGACGTCCGTCCTGTCGCCGGGGCCAGCATTGTCGCCGGGGTCAGCTTTGTAGCCGGGGTCGCCGACCCCGGTTCTCTCTTCTCTCGAAACCAAAATCTTCCCGGGGTCAACGCCCCCGGCTACAACTGCAGCAGCGCTCACGGCTACATCAGAGACGCCTGAATCCGCGTCGCCCTCAGCAAACACAATTGCCCCGAGTTCCTCCAGCAGCTGATAACCGGCCCGGATCGCTTTCGCCGGCGGAGCGTTGATAAAGGGAAATCGCTCGATGTCGCCAAGTCCGGACACCTTCATCCGCAAGATGACATCGGCAAGATTGGCGCGCTGGATCTCGGGCTGCGTGAAACGCGGTCGTTCGAGATAGTCCTTCTCAGGATAGAGCCGGATGCAGACGCCCTCGGCCACGCGGCCGCATCGGCCTTTGCGCTGGTCCGCGCTGCTTTGTGCGACCGGCTCGATCGGCAGACGCCGGGTGCGCGCCTGCGGTGAATAGCGACTGATGCGCGCCAGCCCTGTGTCGACCACAAACCGGATGCCGGGGATCGTGAGCGACGTTTCGGCAATGTTGGTGGCGATGACAATTTTGCGAAGCTGGGTCGGGGCAAAGACCCGTTGCTGCTCGGCATTGCTAAGTCGGCCGAACAGCGGAATGACCTCGGTGCCGGCGAATTGCCGGCCCTCAATCAGGTCGCGCGTCTCCCGGATGTCGCGCTCGGCCGGCATGAACACCAGGAGGTCGCCGGACGAACTCTCGCGCAGGATCCGTTCGACGGCGGCCACGGCGCCATCGATGTAATGCAAGGCTTCCGCCTTCGTGCTCGGTTCGTCGTCGGCTGCGGCGTCGGAACCGAATTCGTCCAGCGGCGCATAGATAACCTCGACGGGATAGAGCCGGCCGGAAACCTCGATGATCGGAGCGTCGTCAAAGGCCTTGGAAAACGCCTGGGTGTCGATCGTCGCCGACGTGATGACGGTCCGCAGTTCGGGCCGGCGGAAGCGGAGCTGGCGCAAGTGACCGAGGAGAAAATCGATGTTGAGCGAGCGCTCATGCGCCTCATCGATGATGATGGTGTCATACTCGCGCAGGAGCGGATCCCCCTGCAGTTCGGCCAGCAGCATGCCATCGGTCAGGTACTTGATGACGGTTGCCGGCGACGTGTGGTCGGAGAAGCGCACCTTGCAGCCGACCTCCCGGCCCCACGGCACGCCGAGTTCCTCCGCGACCCGACGCGAGATGGACAACGCGGCCACGCGCCGCGGCTGGGTGCACGCGATGCGCCCCGTGGTGCCGCGACCCGCAGCCAGACACATTTTGGGGATCTGGGTGGTCTTGCCCGACCCTGTTTCGCCGGAGAGCACCAGCACGGAATGCTGCTGGATCGCCAATGTGATATCCTCGACCCGCGCGCTGATGGGCAGCTCGGGCGGAAAATCCAGGCGGAAACTGGCGACGCGATGATCCATGTATTGGGCGACCAGTTTCCTCAGCCCCGCGCAAGATGACAAGGGCAACCCAGACGACACCGTCATGGCAGCCTCGATTAAACATCCCCGTCCCCGTGGCCGCGAGCGCCAGCATGATCGGGTGAGCTTCCCCGCCGGCCAGAACTTGCTCGATTGGCTCAACGAGGCAAAAACCGAGCTGAAAGCCGGAGAAGTGAAGCAATAGCCGCAAAAGAACACATAGAGCGCAAAGAGAAGACAGACACGATGCCAACCCTGCGGAACCGCCTCCCTCCACCCTCATTCTCCGTTTCTTTGCGTTCCTTGCGTTCTCTCGCGGCTAATCTCTCATTTTATGAAGACAATCAATGAACTCTGCGATGCGGTCCGCGAGACGTCCTATGCAATTCACGTCTTCCACGGGCATGGGCATTTGGAGAAGGTCTATGAAAACGCTCTCGCCCACCGGTTGCGCAAGTTGGGCCTGGAGGTGAAGCAGCAGCACCCCATCCAGGTGATGGACGAGGACGGCACGGTCATTGGAGAGTTCAACGCGGATCTGCTGGTCGAAAATCAACTGGTCATCGAACTCAAGGCCGCCAAGGCGATGGCAGACGAGCATGTTGCCCAGTTGCTCGGCTATCTCAAGTCCACGCGGCTGGAACACGGCCTGCTCATCAACTTCGGCTCCTACAAGTTTGAGATCAAGAAGTACGTCCGGACAGACCGGCCCGCCGCAGCCCTCGGCACGCGCCTTTCCACTCTCCTTCTCAGTTTCTTTGCGCTCTTTGCGTTCTTTCGCGGCTAAATTCTTCTTCCATGAATGCAATCAACGAGCTCCGCCTTTTGGTCTGCCAGACGGCATATGCAATCCCGGTCCACTACGGGCCTGGACACCTGAAGACGAACTCTGAAATGGCCGCAAAAGAACGCAGAGAGAAGCCAGACGTGATTCCACCGATGCCGGTCGGCGTTGCGGATTCGCCGAACTCCACCCTCATTTTTAGTTCCTTTGCGCTCTCTGCGTTCTCTCGCGGCTAGAACAAATGTCCCCTTCCTCAGAAATCCTCAGCGGCTGTTTCGGATTCGATCCCGGGCAATCCGCCGCGCATTTCCTCGTCCACATTCCGGAAGGTTCGACGCTTCCCGTGGACATCAGTGAGAACCTGTCCTGGAACCCCGACGGGGGCGGCAGTTCAATTCATTATGACGGTGATCGCAGTGACGGGCAGGTCCGTTGCCGGCTCGCCCGGTCCAAATGGAACGATATCGCGGACGCTATTCGCGCCGAATTCAACGCCCGCTTGAGGAAGGAGAGCCGAAAACCCGGGAAATGGAAGGCCGGCTTCAACGCCGTTTCCCGAACGCTGGGAAAGGAACTGACGCTGTTGGCGTGGGCCATTGAAGATGCAGAC
>Ga0182027_10009694_pt1 | contig 13787 bp, 14 predicted proteins | sample 712E1DmetaG_FD_121300 | JGI IMG/M metagenome (GOLD analysis project Ga0182027, IMG submission 121300) | Permafrost microbial communities from Stordalen Mire, Sweden - 712E1D metaG (Illumina Assembly) | ecosystem: Environmental > Terrestrial > Soil > Wetlands > Permafrost | place: Sweden...
ATTGAGGGAAAAGGCGCTAATCTTAGGGTTTTATCTAATGTTGTTTCGTCACAAATTGAAATCCATAAAAAATATAACGGCGTGGTGCCGGAGATTGCGGCGCGGGAGCATATTTTGAATATTATGCCGGTGATTAATGAGGCGCTTGGTAGGAACGCAATATCTTGCGTTCCTGAATCGGGTGAGATAATGGCGAGAAAGAACGCAAAATATTGCGTTCCTACGCCGGCTATCGATGCGATTGCGGTGACGGTCGGGCCGGGGCTGATCACTTCGCTTTTGGTTGGCGTGGAAACGGCACGGACTTTGTCGTATGCTTGGCAGATTCCTTTGGTGGCCGTCAATCATATTGAAGGGCACATCCGGGCGAATTTTATTGCCAATGAAAAAATAAAATTACCGGCAATTATTTTGACTGTTTCGGGCGGACACACGATGCTGGTTTTGCTGGATAAAAAAAATAAATTTAAAATTATCGGCGAGACACGCGACGATGCGGCCGGCGAGGCTTTTGATAAGGCGGCGAAATTATTGAACTTGGGTTATCCGGGCGGCCCGATTGTTTCGAAAACGGCGGCGGCGTTTTTAACCACCCCCCGACCCCTCCTTGAAAAGGAGGGGAGAATCGTGCTTCCTCGTCCGATGTTAAATGACAAAAATTTTGATTTTTCTTTTTCCGGTTTGAAAACGGCTTTGCTTTATAAAATTCAGAAAGATGATAATTGGAAAAACAGAATTCCGGAATATTGTTATGAATTTGAGCGCGCGGTCGTGGAAACTTTGGTCGGTAAAACTGTAAAAGCGGCCAATAAATACGGGGTTAAAACAATGATGCTCGCCGGCGGCGTTTCAGCCAATTTGGCTTTGCGCGAAGAATTTCAAAACGCGGCGGCTAAGCTCGGTTTGGCTTGCAAAATTCCGCCGCAAGAGTATACTACCGATAATGCGGCGATGATTGCGGCGGCCGGATATTTCCACGCGAAGAAAAAAGATTTTACGCCGTGGCAAAAATTAAAAGCTGATTCTAATCTAGAGTTAAAATAACATACCCACCCCCTTCGACAGGGCTCAGGGCAGGCCGTCTCGCGCGGCGCGGCCACCCCTCCCAAGGAGGGAATATAATTAAGGAGAAAAATATGTCAATGGAAATTAATGATTTTATTCCAAACTCGGAGAGGGTTAAATCGGTCAAACAACCGGAGGCGGTTGGCGACCGAGAAGCTCATCGCGATTGGAAAAAAGAAAAAAATAAAAAACAAGAGGGCGAAAAGTCGAAAAAAGTTTCTCCTTTCGCCAAAGCCGCGGAGGACAAATCGGCGGATGCGACAGGAAAATTGGGAAATAAAATTGACACCACAATTTAAAATTCACGCTCAAAAAAAGGAGGAGCAATGTTCTTTAACATTTTTAACAAAACAAAAATTATCGCGCGCTGCGGCCATCCGGTAAAGCGTAAAACCAAGGTGGTGGTTATGGGAAAAAAAGATAAGCTCACGGTGGCGGATAAAAACGAGGCTGTTGAGCTTTGCCCTGAATGTATGGCGAAAATGGCAATCCGTTGTGCAAGGTGCGGTCGAATAATTTATCCTGGCAACCCCATTGCTTTTTGGGAACCGGAAGAAATCAGCCGCGAGTATTATCGCTACGCCACACTATTTATAGATGATACACACAATGTTGCCATCGGCTGCATCTCGCGTGGTTGTTGTGAAATGGCGCTGAGCACCGGGTTTTGGGTTGCGCCGGGCAAAGTAAAATTATCAAAAGACTGTTTTGTGAAAGATAAAGAAGGAGATTTGACTCTAGGCGTTTAAGCGAAAAACGGCTTCGATTGTTCGAAGCCGTTTTAAATTTGTAATAAATTTTTTATTTCCTTTTTTTCTTTTCAACTTTTAAAACATTCATCGTCGTATCAATAACCGTGTCCGGGATGAGCGAGATGGAATCGATGCCGAGCTTGACCAAGAATTCCACAAAGTCGGGGAAATCGGACGGCGCTTGGCCGCAGATGCCGACTTTGGTTTTGGTTTTGTGTCCGACTTCAATCAAGCGTTTAATCAAAATTTTCACCGCCTCATTTTTTTCATTGGAAACGCCGGCGACGCCGAGCATTGAGCCGGAATCGCGGTCGATGCCGAGCGTCAATTGAGTGAGGTCGTTGGAACCGATGGAAAAGCCGTCAAATTCCTGGGCAAATTTTTCGGCCAGGATGATGTTAGCGGGTATCTCAGCCATAACATAGATTTGCAGGCCGTTCTTGCCTTGGATCAAACCGTGCTTGGCCATAATGGCCTTCACGCGCTGGCCTTCTTCAATGGTGCGGCAGAAGGGGATCATAATCTTCAAATTGGTCAGGCCAAAGCCGTCGCGGACTTTTTTCATCGCTTCGCATTCCATATCAAACGCCGGGACAAAACGCGGAGTGTAATAGCGATTGGCGCCGCGCCAGCCGATCATCGGATTGGATTCGATTGGCTCGTATTCGGTGCCACCGATTAAGTTGGCGTATTCATTGGTTTTGAAATCGGACAAGCGGATGATGCAATCTTTCGGATAAGCCGAAGCCGCAATCATCGCGACGCCTTCCGCCATTTTGTCGATGAAGAATTCGCGCTTGTCTTGGTAAGGCGAAGTTATTTTTTCGATTGCCGCTTTGACCGCCGGAGTCTGTTTGTCAAAATTCAATAAAGCCAGCGGATGAATTTTGATGTAGTTGCTGATGATGAATTCCAAACGCGCCAAGCCGATGCCGTCGTTCGGGATGAAAGAAGTTTGGAAAGCTAAATCCGGTTCGCCGACGTTCATCATTATTTTTGTTTTTGGGCGATTTAAATTTTTTACGTTTTGGCGCGTCACTTTGAACGGCAAAATTCCTTTGTAAACAAATCCGTGTTCGCCTTGCGCGCAATCAACCGTAATCTTCATTCCGGAAGATAATCTTTTGCTGGCGTCATTACAGCCGACCACACAAGGAATTCCCAACTCGCGGGAAATAATGGCGGCGTGGCAGGTGCGGCCGCCTTTGTCCGTCACAATGGCGGAAGCGATTTTCATAATCGGCTCCCAATCAGGATCAGTCATATCTGTCACGAGAACTTGGCCGGGTTTGAAAGTTTTAATATCGGCCACGTCCATAATGCGATTGACGACGCCAGTGCCGATTTTGGAACCAACCGATTGGCCTTGTACGAACACATCACCTTGTTTGGTCAATTTATATCTTTCAATGATGTTCGGATCCTTAACACTTTCCACGGTTTCCGGACGAGCTTGGATGATGTAGAGTTTATTTTCTCGGCCGTCGAGCGCCCACTCAATATCCATTTCTTTGCCGTAATGTTTTTCAATTTCCATTCCCCACTTGGCGAGCTGTTTTACTTGTTCATCGTTGATGGAAAATTTATTGCGGTCGGCCATCGGCACAACAGTATTTTTTATCGGATGGTTGCGATCAACATCGTAAATCATCCGCAAATCTTTTTTGCCGATAGTGCGGGAAATTATCGCGCCGGTTGGTTTGAAAACGTAAAATTCGTCCGGGTTGACTCGGCCCTGCACTATATTTTCGCCCAAGCCGTAAATAGAATGAATCAAGACGGTATTTTTAAAGCCGGATTCGGTATCAATCGTGAACATGACGCCGGAAGAGCCGATATCAGAGCGGATCATTCTTTGGATGCCGACCGACAAAGCGATTTTAAAATGATCAAAACCTTTGTCGTGGCGATAAGAAATGGCGCGGTTGGTGAACAGGGAAGCAATACATTCTTTCACGGCTAAAAGCAAATGCGCGTCGCCGCGGATGTTCAAAAAGGTTTCCTGCTGGCCGGCGAAAGAAGCGTCGGGCAAGTCTTCGGCGGTCGCGGATGAGCGGACGGCCACATCCAAAACCGGGCGGCCTTCTAATTTGCAAAGCTGGTGATAACCGGTGATAATTTCTTTTTTAAAATCAGCCGGCAGCTCAGCTTTCATAATGGCATTGCGGACCGCTTTGCCGTGAGCCATCAGGTTCGTCACGTCCTTGGTGTTGAGGTCGGCCAAAATTCCCTTGATCTGTTTTTTCAAGCCGGACTTGTCCATAAAATAACGGTAGGCATCGGCCGTGGTGGCGAAGCCGTTGGGCACGCGGATTTTTTTCTTGGCGAGGGTCGCGAACATTTCGCCCAGTGAGGCGTTTTTGCCGCCGACTTGCGGCACATCCTTAATGCGCAGGTCGTGGAAGAATTTGATGTACTTAGACATAAATTACATTGCTAAATTGTTAGATTGTTAAATTGTTACGCAACGATTTAAAAAACGCCAGCAATGTAACAATGAAACAATGTAGCAATTTTTATAATTAGATTTTTATTTTTTTCGCCCAATCCGAAATATAAGGGATCTTCCAATACTCACCATTTAAGACTTTGATAATGCCGATGATGGAAACGATGGCCAAGACGAGCATCAAGAGCTGGCCGATGATCGGAATCCAGAAGAACAGGCTGGCGATGAGATCGATGACGAAAAGCACTAATCCTTGCTTGGCGTGGAACTGGCAGAACTTGGAATCGCGCCGCGCCAAAAGCGGGATTAAGAATAAAATCCAGATGTAGGAAAAAAGAGCGGTGTACCTGTTTTCTTGCGCGTCCTTAGTGTCAGCCGACACCGGCGCTTGGTTTTGATTTTGTTCGTCCATAGAATTGATTATTAGTTGATTAATAAATTAGTATGGCTATAGTATTATTATAACATAAATATATGATATAATGAAGATTGAAATTGGAAATTTGATATTTGGTTTTAAGGGTTAATCTCAAATTTCCAATTTCTAATTTCTAACAACATTGACAGAAATCATTTTTTGCTTAAAAATAAGGGAAATAAGCCGAGAAACTTTTTATATGACTGGGGATGTGGTGAAACTGGTAGACACGCATGCCTTAGGAGCATGAGGAGCAATCCGTGAGAGTTCGAGTCTCTCCATCCCCACCTAATTGTTTAAGGCTATGAAAAATATTTACAAAATTATCTTAGTGATTGTAATTATCGCTGCGGTGCTTATTACCGGAGAGATGTATTTAGGCTTGCGCGAGAAGTCGGTCGGACAAAAAACGCCGACTGTGGTGAAGAGTATTCTACTGGACCAGCTTCAAGCATCGTCTTCCCTATCTTCTCTTATTCATTATCAAGATTCTTTCGGTTTCAGTATTGATTATCCGTCGGCCTGGAGACTCGTGCCAGGTGGGCAAAATGGTTTTATCATCTTTAGTTATCCGGCCAGCAGATATCAGGATAATCCCGGAAGACCCGTTCCGCAGAACGAACTAAAGATTGATGTTGAGATTTATCGTGATGCCACAGGAACTCTGGATGAGTGGATAAATTCGCTAGGACTGGACAATGTCAGGCGCGTAGGAAATTTGAAAATAGGAGAAAAGGAAGCCGAGAAGATCGTGTTCGATTCTGAGATGGGACCCGGTTCATTTATAGTTTATTCGGACGGAAATAATATTGTAACTTTCTCAGCATATCCGACTGACTCTAAATATTTGGAAGAACTGGATGTTATCGCGAAAACATTTAAGTTTACGAAATAAGATTGAAAATTAATTTTACTAATACTACTAATAATTATATGTATGGCCAAAGTTATAGTTGACTTCGTTCTTTACCAATAAATTTTAACAGGAAGGATAATTTATACTATGGATAAGGAAGCGGAATTATTTTTGTCCGAATTTTCGGAAAAATTGAATAATGGCAATAAGATCATCGTAATTCCTCCGCCTATTACAGAGAGAATAAACGAAGATTGCCGATTGAAAATTGAAAATTTCGCATACGCAATGAATGAATGGAGACAAAAGTTTCTAAATTCAGAAACTATAAGAATAACCCCTGCTTGCGGATAGGCAGAAAAAAACAAATTGAACAACAGGGGTTGATTCCAGAGCGAGTCGACCCCTTTTTTATTTTCCTTGCTTTTTTGTTTGGTTTGTGTTAATGTTTTTTGAAAGTTCTTTTTGAGATTATAAATAATTTTGTACCATAAAAATTTAATAGAGGAGGGTAAAATGAAAGGATTGATTAAAGGTGTTGATTATTTTTCTTTGGCCGATCTTTTTCGGAAAGCGGCTGCGTTAAAAAAATTGGAATTATTGAATCCCAATTCCAATTCTTCCCAGAAAATCAAAGAATATATGCTGACCGAAGATTTGCTGAAATTTTTGGCGGAGCGCGGATTTAAAAGGCATGATCGTCCCGACCCAATTTTTACGCTCGCCGATGAAAATTTTAGCGACCAAGGCAATTACTGGAATTTTCAGCAGTTGGAAAATGAAGTTGGCAAATTCGATCTGAAAATTTCTTTGAGCGTCAGTTTTGAAGTTGATATGGATTGGGGAATAATCTTGCGGCCGCAGGCTTGTGGCGCTTTTCTTTCCCCTGCGTATAATCTTCCCCATTTTCACTTGTTCAAAGCGTTAATTGAAAGCGATGAAACATCTTCGGGTGTCGCCAGGGAAATGGCCAGAACCAATGGGCGCATAATCGTGCCCTGGACCGAACTCGGTCTGGATGGCATTCGCCAGAGCACCGATCTTTTTTGTAAATTTATTAACAATAACAAAGAAGTCTTTGACCTTGGCCAAAGAAGAGAAATTTTTTTTCCTTCGCCCTACTCCAAGGAGCGGGGAATTGATGGTAATTTTTTCTTTGTTAAATCCGTCCAGCCGCAAATTATTCGGGCTTGGGGACGCCAGCTCAAAAAATACCGAGAAAGCCTGATTATTTCCAGGCGCAAGAAAAAAATAAATTGAACAACAAGGGTCGATTCCAGTGCGAATCGACCCCTTTTTTATTTTCCTTGCTTCTTTGCTATAATTAGGTAGTATTTAATTACATTCTTACTTAAATTATTATTTGCATTTATTCGCGGCATTCGCGTCCATTTGCGGATTAGCATCATATTATGTCTAAAGTAATCATTGACAAAGAATTGATTGAAAAATTTTTGACTCGCGGCGTCGAGGCGATTTATCCGACGGCTGAGGAATTTAAGAAAAAATTGTATTCGGGCGAGCGGCTGAAAATTTATCAGGGTTTTGATCCGACCGGCAAATTCTTGCACGTCGGGCACGCGATGGGTATCCGGGCTTTGCGGATTTTGCAGCAGCTTGGGCACGAAGTTATTTTTTTAATCGGCGACTACACGGCGCGGGTTGGCGATCCGGATAAAGACACCGGCCGCAAGATGCTGACGGAAAAAGATATTGAAGAAAATATGGCCGGCTGGAAAGAACAAGCGGCGCAGTTGATCGATTTTGGCGGCGACAATCCGGTGCAGTTCAAAAGAAATTACGAATGGCTCTCTAAGTTAAAATTAGACGATTTGATAAAATTAATGTCGCATATGACGGTTCAGCAAATGCTGGAGCGCGATATGTTTGAGCGGCGCTTAAATGAGGGCGATCCAATCGGCTTGCACGAATTTATTTATCCGCTGATGCAAGGCTATGACGGCGTGGCGATGGGCGTGGATATGGAAATCGGCGGCGCCGACCAGACTTTCAATATGCTGGCCGGCCGCGAATTGTCCAAAGCTTATTTGGGCAAAGATAAATTTGTCCGCACCAACAAAATGATGGACGCGCCGGACGGCCGCACGATGTCTAAAACCAAGGGCAACGGCATAAATTTGGCCGACACTTCCGAAGATATGTATGGCAAAGCAATGTCTTATTCCGATGATAAAATTACGATGGGTTTGGAGTTGCTGACCGAAGTGCCCGAGGCCGCGATCAAAGAAATTGGCGAAAATATTAAAGCCGGAGTTAACCCGATGAGTTATAAAAAAATGATGGCGTTTGAAATCGTCAAAACGATCCGCGGCGAAGAAGAAGCGGTGAAAGCGCAATTGAATTTTGAAGCGACCGTGCAGAACAAAGAAATTCCCGCCGACATTCCGGTTTTAAAAATGAAAGCTGGTAATCATCGCGTCATTGATATTTTAGTCGAAGCAAATTTAGCGCCGTCCAAGGGCGAAGCGGGAAGATTGATTGACGGCGGCGGCGTGAAAGTTGACGGCCAAAAAATTGAAAGTAGGGACGCGGAAGTGACGGTGGCAAGTAAAGAAGTTTTGGTACAGAAAGGGAAAAGGGGATTTGTTAAAATAAGGAGTTGAAAGTTAAAAAGTTAAAAGGTTTTAAAGTTATCAAGATATTCATATAAAGAGCGGGCAACGCCTCGCTTTTTATGTTTTTATCAGCAAGTAAATTTTACTAATAAAAGCCAAAAGATAACATTTTAACCATCTTTTAATTGACAATTATTAAATTATTTGTTATACTACAATATTATAACCGTGCTTTACTTTAACCCCCGGAAAGGAAAAATATAATGGAGTCGACAAAAGAAAAACGGGATCGATTGGAAGCGGATGGGGTTCTGTCAAAAAAAAGACACCCCTATTCTGTACATTGGTTCAGTCCGACAGGAGAGATGCTTGTGGTTGCAAGTGACGACATTAAGGATTTTATGAGTCAAGCAGAGTTGATACATTTGCTTGGTTACTCGCTATCCGGCAACGTAAATATCGTCAAAGAAAAAGATGGATCATTGTGGGTAAACGCCACATTCCTGGCCCAAGCACCCAAGTATTGAAAAAATCTTTCAGCAAGTATGCGTCCGACCAAATTTGGTTCGGGCGCATTTTTTATTACCCTCTTCACAACTTTTTGTAAATCATTTATACTCTTACTGATATGGAAATGCAGGAAATAAATTCTAAATATATTGTTGCTTTTGAAAAGATCAAGGCGGCAAAAAATATTTTATTGGTGACTCACCAGCAGCCGGACGGCGATGGGTTGTCTTCGGTTTGCGCGCTGTCGGTTTTTTTGGATAAGCTTGGTAAAAAATACACGCTTTTTTGCGTTGACGAAGCGCCAGAAAATCTGTCATTTTTGCCGAATATTAACAGGTTTATTATTGGCAAAACAATGTTGTTGGCAGATTCCGGCCAACGGCAGAGTCCTCAAGGAGAGACTCTGCCGGAGCCAAATAAATTTGTCGTCGGTAAAGAGGCATTATCGGCCGTAGGAACGCAAGATTTTGCGTTCCGGCAATTTGATTTGATTATCGTGATGGATTGCGGCAGTTTGGGGCGCACCGGTTTAGCCAAAGAAATTTCCGGCCGCAACCAAGATCAATTCGTCGTTGAATTCGATCATCATCCGCGCGTTGATAATTACGCCGATCTGGAAATCCGCGCGCTAAAATCTTCGGTGGCCGAAGTGCTTTATCATTTTTTTACGCTGAATAACTTGGAGATTGATAAAAAAATCGCCAATTGCCTGTTGACCGGAATTTTGACCGATACCGGCAATTTGCTTTTTGATTCTGTAACGAAGGAAACGATCAAAATTTCTTCTTCACTGCTGTTGCGCGGCGCGACTTTTCCGAAAATTTCCGAAAAGACCGTGCGCAATAAAAGTTTGGGTGCGATGAAAGCTTGGGGGAAAATTTTGGATAATTTGAAATTGAATGAAAAATATAATATCGCTTTTTCGGTCTTGACTTATGAAGAAATAAAAAAATTAAAAGAAGAGTTTGGCACCGAAGATTTGTTTGATGCGGCGACTGATATTTTAAACAATGTGGACGGCGTCAAGGCGGTGGTTTTTTTGCGGGAAGAGGAATTAGGTCTTGTTCGTGGCAGTTTACGCACCAAAGATGCGAAAGTAAACGTGGCGCGGCTCGCTTCCTTTCTGGGTGGCGGCGGCCATCCGAAAGCGGCAGCTTTTCGTTTCCCGGGCAGTATTGTTAAAACTGAAACTGGCTGGAAAATAATATAGTTGATTAGTTAATTGGTTAATTAGTTGATGATTTAAATAAATTTTAAATAAAAAACTCCGTTTGAAAAACGGAGTTTTATAATATTTTTTGTCACTTATTTTTTGGCGATGATTATCCATTCGAGTGGAATATATTTCAGCTTGGCGCTGATTTCCACCAGTTCTTGCCGATACGGTTCGCGTTTAACATCAACAGCCTCGTAAAAATTTTCCGGCTTGATGAAAAGCACCGGCTCTTTTATAGTCTCTATCGTTTTGGGATGATTACCGCGATAGTCGGATGTGCCCGTAAATCTGATACCGTAAAAATTTTTCACTGATTCTTCTGAAAGTTTTACCAGTTTGCCGTAGGGCGAGCGGACATAATACATTTCAAAGAAATTACAGAACAGAATATCGGGTGCGCCGTTTTTAGTTGGCATAGGTTTCTCCTTTGAACTCATCCTGTCTTTTGGTGATCACGAACGTCTCAAACATAATGTTGAGGCCGGGCGGCAAGCTTTTGGACTTGGGTTTTTTATCAAGCGTCGCGCCATTTTTGGGATAGGCGGCATCGTAAAATTCCTGCATGGTCATAAAAATCAGCGGCTTGCCTTTCATCGCGGCAACCTCTTTTTTGTAGCGGCCGTTATATTTTGTTTTGCCGCAGAATTTTATGCCGCGCTCGCGAAGCTTGGCTTGCGCGTCTTCCTTAACCTCAGAAACCGATCCATTGTTGTCCACGATATACATCGCGTGGTTATCGTTAAAAACAACTTTTCCTTCGAGCACTCCCTGAAATGCCATCAGACCCTCCTTTAAAGATGAAAATTATTTGCCGACTAAATATCGGCAATTGTCTTTGTCTTGCTGTAAAAATTCAATTACTTGATAGGCTTCCGGACATTTATCCGCGAGAGCCAAACCGATCACATCAACGGTGTCAGCGTAGCCCATACCTTCGGTCGTGCCCGCCAATTGCTCGATTTTTTTGACGATATCTTTCGGCAAATGGGATATTTTCTTAGAAAATATTTTTGCACGATTGGCTTTAAAAAAAGCACTGACTTTTTCATTGGGAACTTCCACAAATTTTACTTTAACAGACCCGACGGAAAAAAAGGTAAAGCTCATTTTAGCGCTCCTTTCCATTTTTTATTATTTTCGCGCCATTTGGTTATTTCGGCATGATCGCCTTGTAAAAGAACACTGGGTACCTTATAACTTTTTTTGTTAATTGTCAAGACATCCGGGCGGGTGTAATGCGGATATTCCAAAACGCCTTCTTCAGTATGTGATTCAGCAATCGGGCTTTCGGCATTGCCCAGCACGCCGGGCAAAAGGCGAGTGACCGAATCAATCATCACAGCCGCGCCCAGTTCCCCGCCGGTCAGCACATAATCGCCGATAGAAATTTCTTCGTCAATAAAATTTAAGACCCGTTCGTCCACACCTTCATATCTTCCACAAATAAAAATCACCTCATCAAGTTTGGAATATTTTTGCGCCATTTCTTGATTCCAGGTTTTTCCTTTCGCGGAAAGCAAAACTATCTTTTTTTTAATTTTAAATTTCTTTTTTAATTCTTCTTTCTTAATTCTTAATTGCAAAGCGCGAAGCGCTTTGAAAATCGGTTCGACTTTCATAACCATTCCGGCGCCGCCGCCATATGGCGAATCATCCACGCTGCGGTGCCGATCATTGGTGTAATCGCGCAGATTTATTTTTTTTATTTTAATGATTTTTTTTCCCTGTGCGCGCTTAAGCATGCCCTCATTGAGATAGGAATCAAGTATTTCAGGAAATATGGTTATAATATTAAATATCATTTTTTCATAACGCATAACGCGTAACTCGTAACGCGCGCAACGATAAAAATTTATGTAAACAGTGTTGTCAGAATCCTGGCGGTAGAAAAGTTTGACGATGTTAAAAATCGCACCCCGTTACGCGTTATGGGTTACGAGTTACGCGAGCTTTTTGCCCACTATTGCTTCAAACTCATCCTTCTCCATTGTTTCCTTAATCATCAAGGCCGCGACGATTTTTTCTAAATCAGCTTTTTTATTGTTAATAATGCCAACAGCAGTCTTAACCGCGGCGTCGATTAATTTACCGATCTCGGCATCGATCGCTTCCGAAGTTTTTTCGCTGTAATCTTTGGCTTCGTGCATTTCGCGCCCCAAAAATATTAACTCATCGGAATTGCCATAAGTGCGCAGAGTGATATTGTCGCTCATTCCATATTCCGTCACAATGGCTTTGGCCAGGTCGGTGGCGTGGCGCAAATCGGATGAGGCGCCGGTCGTCACATCGTTGAAAATAATTTTTTCGGCCATGCGTCCGGCGACCAAAACAGCCAGCTCTTCAATAAATTCTTCCTTGGAATGCATGCGGCGGTCTTCCAGCGGCGTTTTCAAAGTATAACCGGCGGCGCGGCCGCGGGAGATGATGGAAATTTTTTGCACCGGATCGACATTTTTTAAATTATGCGCGACCAAAGCGTGGCCGGCTTCGTGGTAAGCGGTGATCTTTTTTTCGCGATCGGTGATAACGCGGCTTTTGCGTTCGGCGCCAATCATTACTTTTTCAATCGAATCGAAAATCGTCTGCATCTTAATTTCTTTTTCATTCGCTTTGGCGGTCGCAATCGCCGCTTCATTTAATAAATTGGCTAAATCGGCGCCGGAAAATCCGGAAGTGCGCTCGGCAATTTTTTTCCAATCAACATCGGCGGCCAGCGGTTTTTTGTCGGAGTGAACTTTCAAAATCGCTTCGCGTTCTTTCAAATCCGGAACTTCCAAAACGACCTGGCGGTCAAAACGTCCCGGGCGCAACAAGGCCGGATCAAGAACGTCGGGGCGGTTGGTGGCGGCGATGACAATAACTTCAGTTTCGCCGTCAAAGCCGTCCATTTCCACCAAAATTTGATTCAATGTTTGTTCGCGTTCATCGTGCGAACCGCCCAAGCCGGCGCCGCGGCGTCTGCCGACGGCATCAATTTCATCAATAAAAATAATGCAAGGCGCGGTTTTTTTGGCGCGATTAAATAAATCACGGACGCGAGAAGCGCCGACGCCGACGAACATTTCCACGAATTCGGAACCGGAAATATGAAAGAACGGCACGTTAGCCTCGCCGGCGACAGCGCGAGCCATCAAAGTTTTACCCGTACCCGGAGCACCCAAAAGCAAGAAGCCGCGCGGAATGCGAGCGCCGATGTCGCGGAATTTTTTAGGAAATTTTAAAAATTCAATCACCTCTTTCAATTCTTCTTTCGCTTCTTCCGAACCGGCGACATCCTTGAAGGTCGTTTTATTTTTGGCATCTTCACGAAATTCTTTAGCGCCGGATTGGCCGAACATCATCGCTTTGGAATTTGCACCGGCGACAGAGCGCAGCATAAAATAAATCAAAACGCCGATGATCAAAGTCGGCAAGACAATCGGCAAAATAATATTGATCCAAAAATTAGAATCCGAACTATTTTTAACGGTAATATTTATTTTTTCAATTTTGTCCGGTGTCACACCGTAATTTTTTAACAAATCAGACAGCGACTCGGCCTGTTCTTTCTGCACAATTTTCACCGACTTGTCGGCGAGCGTCACAGTCAATTTTGTGCCGTCAACAGTAATAGAATTTACGGTGCCGTTATTAATATCCTGCACCATCGTGCCGATATCCATATCGGTGGTGCTGGCCGGTTTGGCGACTAAATTTCCGCCGCCGAGCAAGCTGAAAACGCCGGCTAAGAGCAGAAACACGGCGAAAAAGATTATAAAATTTTTTAATAGTTTTTTCATAAAATATAAGTTATAAAGTTAAAAGTTTTAAAGTTATAATGTTAAATAAAACCGCCAATATTGGGGTTTAGATGTTTAACGCAAAATAATTTGTCTTGCGCTACTATCATAACAAAATATGGGGTTTTGTCAAAGATTCATCGCGCGTAACGCGTAACCCGTAACA
>Ga0182027_10009697_pt1 | contig 13784 bp, 15 predicted proteins | sample 712E1DmetaG_FD_121300 | JGI IMG/M metagenome (GOLD analysis project Ga0182027, IMG submission 121300) | Permafrost microbial communities from Stordalen Mire, Sweden - 712E1D metaG (Illumina Assembly) | ecosystem: Environmental > Terrestrial > Soil > Wetlands > Permafrost | place: Sweden...
AACCGCATCGACCAGCGGCGGCCACGTACCGTGGCCCTCGGGACTAAGCAACTCGTTCAGCGTCTTGGCTTCGACCGAGAGCCGCTGCGCTTCGCGTTCGGCTTCTTCGAGCGGCGCACGAGTCTTGAGTTCGGTCTGTTCGGCGTCGTTCAGCCTGCCGCGTGCGATGGCGGCGGCAGTGGCGGCTGCCAGTGCCAGAGTGCGTGCGCTATCGGCGGCGTCTTCGGCGGCGCGCAGATCGGGCGTCTCGGCCGCGCCATCCATTGCGACGTCGAGCCGGGTCTCGACTTCGGCAAGTTGCTGGCCGCTGGTTTCGCCCAGCTCGGCGGCGAGATTGCGCGAACGTTCCAGGCTCGCGCGGCGGGCATTGTGTTCGGCAAGTTCCGACGTCAATCGTTCGAGCAGGCGCTCGGATTCCGCCAGCGCCTCATTCAGCTCGTCGGCGCGGCTCTTGGCTCCAGCGATGTCTTGTTCCGCGCGTTGTTGGGCGGCATCGAGTTCGCTCGTTTCGGCCACGAGGGCCGAAAGCGCACTTTCGGCGTCGTGCTGCAGCGCGCGTTCGCGTTCGACGTCCTGTGTAGTCTGGGCGATGCGCTGGCGCAGCGACTGCGCCGTCTCACGGGCGCGGGCTTCTTCGGCCTCCAAGGCGTCGCGCTCCGCCAGCAGGCGATGCAGCGCGGCGGCCTTCTCCGCCTCGCTCTGGCGCAGCGGCGGCAGGGCGGCGCCGGCATTTGCCTGAACCGTAGAAGCTTGCGCCGCCCGTTCGGTGCACTGCGCAACTACCGCGGCTGCGGCGGCAAGTGCTTCGTCGGCGGCCTTTGCGCGCAGCTCGGCCGCGGTCCAGCGCAGATAATGCGCCAGAGCTTCGGCACGGCGGATATGGCCCGAGAGATTGCGATAGCGCGAGGCCTGACGGGCCTGGCGCTTCAGGTTCTGCAACTGGCCTTCGACCTCGCGGATAACGTCGTCGAGCCGCGCCATGTTCGCTTCGGCCGCGCGCAGGCGCAACTCGGCTTCGTGGCGGCGCTGATGCAGACCGGTGATGCCCGCCGCCTCTTCGAGAATGGCGCGCCGCGCCAGCGGCTTCTGGCTGATTAGCTGGGCGATCTGTCCTTGGCGGACGAAGGCGGTAGAGGCGGCGCCCGACGCGGCGTCGGCGAAGAAAATCTGCACGTCGCGCTGGCGCACGTCGCGCCCGTTGACGCGATAGACCGATCCGGCATCGCGCTCGATCCGGCGCGAGACCTCGATGGTGTCGAAACGGTCGTAAGGCGGGTTGGCGGAGCGGTCGGAATTGTCGATGGTGAGGGTCACCTCGGCCATGTTGCGCGAGGGGCGCGCCGCCGAGCCGGCGAAGATGACGTCGTCCATCTCGCTGCCGCGCACCGAAGTGGGACGCGCTTCGCCCATGACCCAGCGCAGAGCATCGAACAGATTGGACTTGCCGCAGCCGTTAGGACCGACGATCGCGGTCAGCCCGGGCTCGATGAAGAGCTCAGTCGGCTCGACGAACGACTTGAAACCGGAAAGCCTTAATCTGTCGAACTTCAACTTATCTACCGCGCTGCTGCGCTGCCCGCTATTTGTGCTTGGACAGCAGGGAATCGAATCTCGCCTGTAACGCCGGCCAGGTCGCATCCTCGGCCTGCACAAGCTCTCCGTCGATCACGAAGGTCGGCGTGGCTTGGATGTTGTATCTCGTCTCGCCGTCCTGGGCGACTTGGTTGATGCGATCCTGTTCGTTTTTGTCGGCGATGCATTGATCCACTTTTTCGGTGCTCATTCCGGCGATGCGGGCCACCTGGATGAGACCGCCGCGCACATCGGTTATGCCGTATTCCGGATCCCATGTTTTCTGATTCCGGAACAGCAGGTCAAGGAACCAGAAGTACTTATCTGCGGGTAGGCAGCGCGCGATTGCTTCGGCGGCGCCGTCCGATGGGTTCAGAAGAAAGGTGCGGAAGATGTAGAAGACCTTCCCCGTGTCGATGTATTTTGTCTTCAGGTCCCGGAAAATTGTTTCGTCGAAATGGGCGCAATGCGGACAGGAAGGAGCGGCGTATTCGAGCATCTTGATCGGCGCATCGGGTGAGCCAATGGTGCGGTCATCATTGTACACCTGAATCGCGGTACTCTGGCCGCTGGCCGTCGTTGTTTGGCTGCCCGATCCGGAATTGAAGACAAAGAAATAGAGAATTGCCGCGATCGCCAGGAAGCCTACCGCGCCTCCGGCGATGATCATCTGCGTGGTCGAGAAGAGGGGGCCGCCGGCCGCTGCCTTGGCCGGCTCGGGAGCCGGGACGGGCTTGGCCTTTTTCGCAGCGGCCTCCAATCCCGGAACGGCGCTGCGCAGAAGTCCCCGCAAGGCGTCGATCTCGCCGCGTTCCGTCTTGGCCATCTCGCTCTGGCCGGCTGCGCTGAAAGTGGCCGCTTTCTGTTCGCGCTCCAGGATAATTCGGGAAAAGATGGCCAGGACGTCAACGTCTGTGGCACCTGGGCGGTTGTCGACCGCCTTCAGTACTTCCTGAAGAGTCGCGAGCCGGCGCGGGTTGTCGGGCGTCGTCGATGTCAGTGCGTTGATTAACAGCTCCCTGAGGGCCATCCGTGGTCTCCAAATCAGATCGTCGAGTCGGGCCGAACAGCTATATTAGTCCGACTTCGCCGGGCGCGGGCAAGGCTCCTCAAAGCCCCACGAACTCCATCCGGTCCATGGTATTTTTGCACCGGATCGGTGGGCAGCAACGGGCCGGGCGGCTCCCGGCGAGCGGGCGGGGCGGACCGGACAGCCAGAGTTCCCTGAACGAATCGCAATCGGGTGACGGCTTGGCGGCCCAAATAGGCGTTAATCCGCTCGCACAGCGGGCGGGTTTCGTGCTGCAGAAACAAGGCCGCGCCCGGCTCGGCCTTGAGCGTCAGGACGCCGCCGTTGGGACCTTCCGACAACCGGAGCGGGCGGGCCAACCGTGCGGTTTCTGGGCCGGCGATCTCTTCCCAGCGCAGCACCAGGGTCGGATCGGAGAAGCCGGCGCGGGTGAAGGCGGTCTGAGCCGCCAGCGCTGCGTCGGGCGCAAGGGCCGATACCCAGCCCCGCCGTCGCGGTTGCTCATTTTCCTTGGAACCGGTCATGCTGGCGATTATGCACGGGTCACGTCCCTCCAAGCAAAGCCCTCGCCGCACTCGTGCACAGCGTTTGCTCGCCTGGTACGACATCCACCGCCGTGATCTGCCCTGGCGCGCCAAGCCAGGGGAAGCGGGTGATCCCTATCGGGTCTGGCTCTCCGAGATCATGCTGCAGCAGACCACGGTGCAGGCGGTCGCCGGCTATTACCGCAAATTCATCGCGCGCTGGCCGAGCGTCGAGGCGCTGGCGAAGGCGCCGCGCGACGAGGTGCTCGCCGCCTGGGCAGGGCTCGGCTATTACGCGCGCGCGCGCAATCTGCACGCCGCGGCGAAGATCGTGGCCGAAGGAATGGGTGGACGCTTTCCGGCTACCGCCGAAGAACTGCGCAGGCTGCCGGGCGTCGGCGCCTATACCGCTGCGGCGATCGCCGCAATCGCTTTCGGCGCGCGCGAAGCGGCGATGGACGCCAACGCCGAGCGAGTGGTCGCGCGGCTGTTCGCTGTGGAAGAACCGTTGCCCGGTGCAAAAGCGAAACTGTTGGCGCTGGGCAAGTCGCTGGTGCCATCTAGGCGCGCGGGTGATTTCGCGCAGGCGCTGATGGACCTGGGGGCTGGCATCTGCACCGTCAGGCGCCCTGCCTGCGGCGATTGTCCGTTGGCCGTTGATTGCGAGGGCCGGCAACGCGGCATCGCCGAGACGCTACCGGTCAAAGCGCCCAAAGCGGCGCGACCGCTGCGTCGCGGCGCGGCGTTCGTGGCGCACGACAAGAATGGCGCGGTGCTGCTGGTCCAGCGGCCCGAAAAAGGACTGCTCGGCGGAATGCTCCAGCCTCCGTTGGGGCCATGGGGCCAGAAATTTCCCACCGACAAGGAAGCGCTGACGCAAGCTCCGTTCCGCGCGGCGTGGAAGAAGAGTCGCGGCAACGTGCGTCACACCTTCACGCATTTTGAACTGGAGATCGAAGTGTGGGCGGCGAGGGTGGCCAAGCGTCCGAAATTTGAGGGCGTTTGGATCAAAGATCTTTCAAACGCGGCATTGCCCACGGTCATGCGCAAGATCGTGGCGCATGGATTTGACGCTCACGCCAAATCCGCGCGCAGGCGCTGACGCAAGACGTCGATCGGCACCAGCTTTCCGTTCAGCTCGAACTGCCAGAAGGTCCAGCCGTTGCAGGCGTCCAGTCCCTGCACATGCGCGCCGATGCGATGGATCGAGCCGGTGGCGTCGGCGCAGACCAGCGTGCCATCGGCGCGCACCTTGGCGCGATGGTTCTTCTGCTGGCCTTGCAGAACGGTGCCCGGCGGCAACAGGCCGCGTTCGACCACCCAGCCGAAGGGAATGCGCGGCTCGGCGCGCTTGGACTTGGTGGTCTCAATGGCCTCGTTGTCCGCCGTCTCGACACCCGCGATCCGCAAGCGGGCCAGCTTGGCGTAGTCCTTGTCGCGTTCGATGCCGATGAAATGCCGCCCCAGCTTGCGCGCCACTGCGCCCGTCGTGCCGGTGCCGAAGAACGGGTCGAGTACCACGTCGCCCTGTTTCGTGGACGCTAGGATGACGCGATAGAGCAGGCTTTCGGGCTTCTGCGTCGAATGGGCCTTGTGGCCATCTTCGCCTTTCAGCCGTTCGCCGCCGGCGCAGATCGGCAAGGTCCAGTCCGAGCGCATCTGCACTTCATCATTCAACGCCTTCATCGCCTCGTAATTGAAGGTGTAGCTCTTCTGGCCCGCGCTCTTGGCCGCCCAGATCAGGGTCTCGTGCGCATTGGTGAAACGCCGGCCGCGGAAGTTGGGCATTGGATTGGTCTTGCGCCAGACCACGTCGTTGAGCACCCAAAAGCCGAGGTCCTGAAGGATCGTCCCGACACGGAAGATATTGTGATAGGAGCCGATCACCCACAGCGCGCCCGTGTCCTTCAGCACGCGGCGCGCCTCGGTGAGCCATTCGCGGGTGAAGCGGTCGTATTCGCCGAAGCCGGAAAATTGATCCCAAGCATCGTCGACCGCGTCGACTTTGGAATTGTCGGGCCGACGCAGCTCGTTCTTGAGCTGAAGGTTGTAGGGCGGATCGGCGAAGACGAGGTCGGCGCAGCCTTCCGGGAGCGCGCGCATTTTCTCCACGCAATCACCCTCGATCACCCGGTCCAGTGCGTCGTCCAGTTTGAGTTGAGCCATGTCCCGCCCGTTTTATCCACAAGGGACGGCGACAGTGATTCGTGTGAGTCCACAGGTCAAGAGTCTTATGAATCAAAGCGTTATTTTGGATTCAAGTTGAGTCCACAGGATTCGATGCACACAACATGTTGTGGACGGGCGCAAAGCTGCGGCGATGGTGGCGGGTCGCTCCGAACCGCTTCAGTGCAGAAAGGTGCGCCTCGGTGCCATAGCCCTTGTTCCTGGCCCAGTCATATTCGGGGTGTGTTCCATGCAGCATTTCCATCATCCGGTCGCGGCTGACCTTGGCGATGATGGAGGCCGCCGCGATGGAAAACGAACGCCCGTCGCCGCCGACGATCGTCTCGCACGGGCAGGGCAACGCCGGCGCGTCATTGCCGTCGACCAGTGCGAAGGCGGGCGCGGGCGAGAGCGCGCGGACCGCGCGGGCCATCGCCAGATGCGTCGCCTGGCGGATATTCAACAGGTCGATCTCATCGACACTGGCCTCGCCGATGCCGACCGCAACCGCCATTTCCAGGATCGGTGCGAAGAGGAACTCGCGCGCGGCCGCGCTCAGCTTCTTTGAGTCGTCGAGGCCTTCCGGGATGCGCTTCCCATCGAAGATCACCGCCGCGGCGACCACTGGTCCGGCCAGTGGCCCGCGCCCGGCTTCGTCCACGCCAGCGACGAGACCCTTGACACGGCTGAGCGCGCGCGACTCGAAAGTGTAATCCGGCATCCGCGCAGTATAGCGCGGCGGCTACAGACGGATGAATTCTCTTTCCGCCAGGAGCGTCAAAATGACCGCCGCGACGGCGACGCTCGCCGCCGCCGAACGCGCGATCTGGATCAGGGCGAAGTTCATCTCGACGCCGATGGCGTGCACGGGCAGGAACAGCAGCGCGAGCACGGCGCAAACCGCGGCGGCAGCGGCAACGGCGAGTAATTTACGGCGCTCCTTCGCGCGGACGCGGGCCATGACGCGCGTGGAAAATCCGTTGTCGGCGACGGAGGCGAGCGGTTGGTTCAGCAGATCGTCGATCGTCATGACACGACCTTATTGCGCCAGGCGTTGAGCATCGCGGCGAGTTTCTCGCGTCCGCGGCTGACATGCGACTTCAACGTTCCGAGCGGCAGATTTAATGAAGCGGCCGCTTCTTCGTGCGAAAGGCCCAGCGCGAAACACAGCGTCAGCGCCGCGCGCAGCGCCGGCGCGAGCCGCGCCATCGCCCGTTCGAGATCGAGCTTGACCAGGCTGGCCGTTTCCGGCTCCGGCGCGTCGTCGGGGATGTCGGCGGTTTCGTCCAGGCTCTCTAATTTGCGTTTCCTCGCCTCTATCAGATAGCGCGAATAGGCGATGGCCGAGAGCCAGCCGAAGAACGAGCCGCTGCCGAACTGGGCGATCTTGCGGAAGGCTTCCAGGAAGGTCTCCTGCGCCAGATCGTCGGCCAGCGCGTGGTTGCCTTTGGTCATGCGCAGCAGGAAGCCGCGCAGCCGCGACTGGTGCAGGCGCACCAGAACGCCGAAGGCCGCGGTATCTCCCCCCGCGGCTTCGCGCGCCAGCCATTCGCTCTCGTTCATGCGGATCAATCATAGCGCTTCACTGGGGCGGACGTCTCTCCATCAGGCCGCCGATCAGCCGGGCCAGCCCGACCATGAACGGGAAAATCCCGATCACGGCGAGCCAGGTGACATGTTCGCCCATGAACGGATTGCCGCCGCCGTTCATTGCCCAGAAGAAGACCGCGATGGCGATGCCAATACACATCAGGAAGATGCCGGACTGGATTGGACTGTGATGCCGTTCGCCGCGGCCGTTGCCGTTGCTCACGCTGGCAAGCAATTCCGGCGAAATGGTCTGCCCTTTCTCGGCCAGCCGTTCGATCATGCGGTACTTGCTCGAGCGCCGCAGGTGGCCGAACAGGAAGCTCATGAAGACGATGAGGACTATCGCCCCCCAGAAGACGACGGACGAGTCCAAAAATTCATGTATGTCCATTGAAACCTCTCTCGTAATTCTTCTCACCCCCTAGATGCAAGCAGGGCGAGGTTTGGATGCGGACGAACGTCATTCGCCCGGTCCGCCGGCTCATTTGGAAATCGATATGAAATGACACGGGGATGCGGCGATCCTGACCACGAGGTCGAGGGTCGCGACGATGGTGTTGCATTCCAGCCGGACGATGCTAACTCCGGCGGCGATCACATCCTTGTTCACGATGGCGTGGGGCATGGGATCCAAATTGCCCTGTCCCGAGATCGCGCGGTCGGCCTGGAACAAGACAATGGCAAGTGCCAGCCCGATGCAGACCTGGAGGAACTCGGACCGGAACGGGCGTTTCTGCCGGTGTCCGCTGGTGGCGTTTGAGCGCATGTCGACCCCTCGGGCTCTGCCTACATCCCTGAGATGCAGCCAGTCGGGGTTTTGGATGCAGGCTGTAACAATAGAATCTCGAATCTTGAATTCGAATACCGCCTTTTGACCATATTCCATTGATCTTGCTACATTTTACGCCTCCTAAATGCCCTCGCGATCCCGCATCGAGGGCGCATTAGAGCAACGCGAGCTGATCGCCGGAGCGCGGCGGGCGGCGGAACAGGTCCGTGCGCAGCGGCTTGCCGGGCGGGTTCAGCACCAGCCGCTTGACCGCCATGGCGAAGCGCCGCGCGATCATCTGGGAATAAGGCCCGGTGCCGCGCATCCGCACATGCCATTGGGCGTCGTAATCCTTGCCGCCGCGCATCTGGCGGATCAGCGACATGACATGGCGCGCGCTGTCGGGCCGGTTGGCCTCCAGCCATTCGCGGAACAGCTCCTTGATCTCGAGCGGCAGGCGCAGCAGCACATAGCCCGCCGAGCGCGCGCCGGCCTCTTTCGCCGCCGCGAGCACGCTTTCCATCTCGTCGTCGTTGAGCGCGGGGATCACCGGCGCGAACATCACGGAGGCGGGAATGCCCGCGCCGCTGAGCGCCTTGATCGTCTCCAGACGGCGGGCAGGGGTTGCGGCGCGCGGCTCCATCGCGCGGGCGAGCTTGCGGTCGAGCGTGGTGACCGACAGCGCCACGCGCGCCAGCCCCATCTGCGCCATCTCGCCCAATATGTCCGCGTCGCGCAGCACCAGGGCCGATTTGGTGACGACGCCGACCGGATGCCTGAAATCGCGCAGCACTTCCAGGATCGCGCGGGTGATGCGCAGCTTCTTCTCGATCGGCTGATAGGGATCGGTATTGGTGCCCATGGCGATGGTCTGCGGCACATAGCCGGGGGCCGCGAGTTCCTTGGCCAGGAGCGCCGCCGCGTTGGGCTTGGCGAACAGGCGGGATTCGAAATCGGCGCCGGGCGACATGCCGAGCCAGGCGTGGCTCGGCCGCGCATAGCAATAGATGCAGCCGTGCTCGCAGCCGCGATAGGGGTTGATCGAGCGGTCGAAGGAAATGTCGGGCGACCGGTTGCGGGTGATGATGCTCCGGCTGGCGTCGGCGATGACTTCGGTGCGCAGGGGAGGGGGCGCGTCGTCGCCCTCACGCCAGCCGTCGTCCCAGCCATCATCGATCAGCACGCGCGCGCGGCGCTCGTAGCGCCCCGAGGCGTTGGAAACGGCGCCCCTCCCGCGCAACAGGCGGGGATCGGCGGTTCTGTCTAGGACCGTGGTCATCGTGGGAGGAATATAGGGAAGGTAGCAGAACAAAGCAAGTACATTCTTATGAAGGGCGATTATGCCGTACTTGGCCGGGACTAAGGTCCCATCCTCTACCCCCTGGAAAGTGGTCCCAAGCGCTCCGATCGCTGACTACGACAAGCCGCACTCTCAGTACGCATACTCGTATTCGGAATCCTTCAATCCGGTGTACATGCCAGTCTTGGTGCTGTACTCGCGGCAGAAGCCAGTGACGCGCCGAATTTTGTCAGCGCCCTCGTAGAAAATGCGCCCAATGACGAACATTCGGCCGCCTTCGTGCACGAACTCGTCCCATTCGTGGTCAACCGGGTGATGCTCGAATTCCAGCGTTCCGAATTGAGCTGGAACGAGCCACTCTTCCATGCCCCCACTAACCGGCTGCTCATGCACCTTTGGCGTGAAGGCGACATCTTCGCCTTGGTAGTAGATCATATACACTGGCACTCTACGACGCGGAGCGGGGCCTCACCCCCATTTGCAATTCTGACCACAGTTCTCGCCTGAACCGTATTATCTTCGCCTTCTTCCCAACGGCTACGCCGGCTACCTTTATCTGCGACTTCTGCTGTATGAACGAAAAGTCGCGGCCTATGAGTAGCGTTAAATTCATCACGGGCAAGATCAATAGATTTTTGCGCCAGATCACCTTGACGCCGACCGGTGCGCCACAAAGTCCAGGTGAACCCCGCAACGAATACCGTGGCAAGTGCAGTGACGAGACCGTTATGGCTGTCAGCGATAGCGATGACCCAAAGAATAATGAATGGGCCAAGATGGTGTGGGGCGCACTCTTTTGCGTGAGTGTACTCGTTTGGGGTGCATAGCTGCAGGTCGGCGGGAAAGAACAATGACAGCGCATACAGCAACGCAACAATCCCGACGGTGACGATTGCAGCAATTTGCCAGCGGTTCAGCATCCTCAAATCGCTTCTCCAAGAAATCCGCGTTCCGGCAGCAATTATAGCGGAATTGGGATTTGGCGACATGGAGCGGGAGGTAATCGCGGTCCGCTACGCCGCCACCTTCACTTCCAGGCCGAAGCTCTGGGTGAAGTCCTGGAAGATCATCATCAATTCGTCGACGTCCGCGCCCTTGCTGCCGGAGTCGGGAAATCGGTACTGCCAAAAGCTAGTGATGTGGGACATCGCGCCGATCTTCTCGCCCATTTCCAGAAACAGAGAGGGCGCGTTCAACAGGAACTCGCGGAACGTCTTGGGATCCTGCTTGCCGACCAGTTGGGAATAAGCGCTGTCATAGACGTCGATCAAACGCCGCACGTCGTCGCTATGCCCCTTGACGCCGATGACGAGCGCGCGCCGCGCGGCGGCGAGATAGGCGACCTGTTCGGAATTGACCTTGCCCACCGTGCGAATGGTGTTGATGTCGCGCAGGGCCTTGATCGTATTCGGCCAGAATTGTTCGAGGCTCCATTTGTAGTAGAGGAACCCGCGCCAGCTGAAGATGCCTTCGACGAACTCCGCCGGATCGAGTTGGAGCGTCATGCGCAGCGGCTCAAGCCGTTCGGTCACCTCGTTCGACAACAGCGCGGCGACAATCTTGTCGGTGGAGGCGTCGCGCGAGGTGTTTCGCTTGCTTAGCGCGAGCGCCGTCAGCTGGCGGACCTCCTGCGCGGCATAATCGAACATGCGCTGCTGGTCCGCGTTCGAGATCGAGAAATACGAGGCGTCGGGCGCGAATTCGTGGCCGTGCAGGTGCTCGCGCAAGAGAAAGGGATCGAGCGAGGGAACGCTGTCGATCAGCCGCAGGACCTCGAGATCGCGCTTGATGTCGAGCCTTTCGCCGTAGTTGCCGACCTCTCGCAGCATGACCTCATAGCAGCGCTGGCCGACGAAGAAAGAACGCCCGCCGGTGCGCAAATCGGTCTTCTCGAACGGAATGATGACCTTGGTGGCGATGGCGCGCCGCGGAACGAACAAATCCATTTCGTCGGAGCGCAAGCGGTGCTTCAGAATGATGGAGCTGTTGAGCACCGGCGATTCGAACAGCGGCGCGGCCCGGTGCTTGGGATTGTCGACCTGCGCCAGCGCAATCGCAGCCAAATTCAACACCCGGCTCGACGAGGCGCCGGAGAGCCCGCACAGGCTGCGAACCGATCGATCTATTGCCACGGCACCCTTTGCTCGGCGATCAGAGGGGAGGACGATACAATCTGGGATTTAACAAATGCCCATAGGGTTGTAGCGAGTGAGGCGCAAACAAGAGTCTCACCGCTGCACTCGATCTAGGAATAATCTCCGCGTAATAAACCGCCGCCATCAACCCTGCGACAGGAAATTTATTTGCCTGCCAGGCGTCCTCGTTCATATTGCACTGCATGATAAGCGTGGTGGTCCCGACCCATAACTCGCAAGTGTCCCTGACGCGCTGTTTCGGCAGCCTGATCGGGGCCACGGTGCGCGGCGTGGTCAAGGAAGTGATCGTCGCCGACGGCGGCTCGAACGACGACACGCTGGCGCTTGCCGATGCGGCCGGTTGCCATGTGGAGCGCGGCGGCAAGACGCGCGCCTCACGCCTCGCCGCGGGGGCCAAGACCGCGCGCAGCGACTGGATCCTGTTCCTGCATCCCGAGACGGCGCTGGCGCCCGGTTGGGAGGTCGAGGCGGTGAATTTCATCGGGCGCGTGACGATCGAACATCAGCGCGCCGCGGCGTTCCGCTTCGGACTGGACGGCTTCGACGCGCGCGCGCGGCGCAGCGAAGCGCTGGCCGCGCTGCGCTGCTGGCTGTTCCGGCTGCCCTATGGCGACCAGGGACTGCTGATCCCCAAGCGGCTGTACAATAAGCTCGGCGGCTATCGCGACGTGCCGATGGAGGACCTTGATCTCGTGCGCCGCATCGGCGCGCGCCGCCTGACGATGCTGCGCACGCGCGCCGTGAACAAAGTCGGCGAACACCCGCGCAGCCTCGCCCTCAGGGCGCTGCATGCGCTGCGCTTTCCGACCGCGTTGCTGCCGCGGCGGAGCTGACGCGATAACCGGTTGACCGGCTTTACGGGCCAGACGGCTTCACCATGACCGGCGACAACAGATGGATGAGGCGCAGCGCGTGGCGCATCGTCCCGCTCAGGATGTAGCTGCTGCGCCCGGAATTGTCCTCGAATGACGAGAATATCTCATACGTCAGGTATTGACCGCGCTGACGCAGGATCACGTAACGCTTGGCAAAGCCCTGCTGGTAGTAAGCGGTGGCGGCGGTCGCATCATTGACAGGATCGCCTCCCACGTTCGGGGCATAGGTCGCGCCGGAAACCGTTCCCCAATTGCAGTTCGTCGGCTCGCATTGGCCGAATACCGTGACGTTCACCCTTGAGCCGCTGGTGGGCGCGACCACGATCTCCGGAATGGCGCCATGCGCATCGGTATTGCTCCAGTTGCCCGACAGACCCGCGACGCTGGCCGAGGCTCCGAATGAAAAAGCGCCCAATGCCAGACCGATGGAAAGAAGAGGCATTGCCAAACGACTGATCTTCATCATGAGATTTGCTCCATTGCTGATTCACCGCGGTGAATCGTTGAGATGTGGAATCGCTTAGACGCAGGCTGTGCTAAACGCATGAACGGACCGGCGGCTGTTCCAACGCTCCGCCAGAGCCAGGGTGAGTCCGTTTTCGCGGCCGCTGCTACTGCCGATCGCCGCCCCAGACGCCGGAATAAGTGCCCGAAGTCCAGTTTCCGTCGATGTGGTTGGGCGTCGTCAGGCGGAATGTGCCCGTGCCGCTGAGCTTGACGTCGCCCGTGGTGGCAAAGGAATAGGTGAGGGTGTCGCCGCTGAGAACGCCGTTGGTGATTGTCCCGTTGTGACCGCCCTGATCGTAGGTGCCCGAAATCGTGGTTCCCATGATGTACAATTGCATCGGAAACTTCCGGTCCGCCGTGACGCTCCAGTTACCGGTGAAATCGCTCAGTGCCGGCCCCACGGGCGTAGAGGTCGGCGAAGTCGAGCCGTACGGGTTCGACGAGCCCTGAGGAAGCGGGTTGCCGTACTGGTCGGTCGGCGTCGCGGGCGGTGAGCCTTGCGGAAGCGGATTGCCGTACTGATCGGTCGCCGGCGGAGTCGAGCCGTAGGGGTTCGATGAGCCCTGAGGGAGCGGATTGCCGTACTGGTCGGTCGGCGTCGCGGGCGGTGGAGTTGAGCCATATGGGTTGGCCGGCTGCGCCGGAGCAGCAGCCGCGCACATCACGAGTATGGTGTCCGCCCACTGGTTGGTCTTGCCCTTGGCGTGCGCGTTGGCGCTCATCACGGCAGCGGCAGCGCATACGGCTTGCGTAGGCGCGTTATCCGCGATGGCCGGACTCGATAGAGCCAGCGTCCCGCCGAGCATGATGGCAACCGACAATTTCAAGATGACGCGCATGACGCCCCCCAAGGTGAATTGCGAGTGACAATTATAGCGCTTTAGCGAAAGGGCAAACAGGCCCGCGATGACGATTGCGCGCCGTAGCGTAAACCTTTGCGATTGTTCGCGAAGGCGAAGGACCGGCGACTACCGCTCGGTCAGCCGCGGCATGATCTGAACGAAATTGCAGGGCTTGTGGCGGCTGTCGAGCTGCGTCTTCAGGATTCCGTCCCAGCCATCCTTCACCGCGCCGGGCGAGCCGGGCAGGGCGAAGAGATAAGTTCCCTTCGCCACGCCGGCGCAGGCCCGCGACTGAATCGTGGAGGTGCCGACCGTGGTGAATGAGATTTGATGGAACAGCACCGAGAAGCCGTCGATCTCCTTCTCGAATACCGAGCGGAACGCTTCCACCGTCACGTCCCGCCCGGTCAAGCCGGTGCCGCCGGTGGAGATCACGACGTCGATCGCGGGATC
>Ga0182027_10009698_pt1 | contig 13784 bp, 9 predicted proteins | sample 712E1DmetaG_FD_121300 | JGI IMG/M metagenome (GOLD analysis project Ga0182027, IMG submission 121300) | Permafrost microbial communities from Stordalen Mire, Sweden - 712E1D metaG (Illumina Assembly) | ecosystem: Environmental > Terrestrial > Soil > Wetlands > Permafrost | place: Sweden...
ATTTCGCTATTTCGCCATTTACAATGAGACTCCGAACACCAGGAACACATTCTGCCCCTGGGGATTTGCAATAACAGAGGTAAACACCGGCAACTCGTATTCTTTGGAGATCCGGATTGATTTGGAAACAGTCAGTCCGATATTTACGACACCTCCGTATGGGCCGTACCACCCGCTGCCAAAGGGAATACCTCCCACAAAAGGCTTTACACCGATTCCTCTTACAGTGAAAGGACAGGATATTTCAAAGTAGGTAGAATAATTGTTTTTTGTTCCAAGTCCATACACACCGGTAGAATCCTTCTCTTTATCTGCGCCGTAGAACAGGGTGCCAGCGAATACCTGCACAGGAAATTTCTCTGGACCGGTGAAGGTTATACAGGCTTCAAAAGCATGCCCGGTTTGTTTGGAATCATAGTTGAAATAACGGTTGTTATCATTCGGGGTGAACCCGTTCGGGAAAAAATAATCAGTTATACCTACCGTAAACCATTTCCAGGTATAAGAGATATAAGGATCAAACTCTGCATAATTGCCTGAGTTTTCATGAGCGATCATCCCGTAGGATCCCCATGCCCCGATCTTGAATCCTGCAACCGAGAATGAGACATTAGGCTGTATAGCCGGTGAATTTCCATAATCTTTTCCCCGCCAGATATACCGGCTTACCAGGTCTGCGCCCAGGCTGAACCGGGCAGAATTTGCAGATCCCTTTTCATCCTGGTGGGTATCGACGGTTTGTGAAAAACAGGGGGGGATTGAAATTGAAATAAGAAGAAAAGCAAGAATTAATTCAGGGGCAGTTACTCTTTTTTTCATTGAGTGCAGGATTGTGTCGACGAAAATTACGACCCACAATTTTACATTCAATTAAAATCCTGTACAATCCTGCAATTTACTGATATTGAAATAAGGGAAATACTTATTTGTGAAATGTAAATAAATCCATTGATCCTTTGCATGAGGTTTAATAAAACAGGGATAAATTAATTTTTTACTTCGTGATACTTCATGTGAACTTTGTGCGACTTTGTGGTAAAAGATTTAACCTCAAAGTCGCACAAAGGGTTTCACAAAGGAACACAAAGGACTTATTAGACAGTCTCAAGAGGGGCTCAGATTTCCGCTATTTTATTCCGGATTGCAAATTTTACCAGTTCAACGGTCGATTTTAATCCGAGTTTCCGCATGATATGATTCTTGTGCGTTTCAACGGTACGGATGCTGATATCGAGTTTATCGCTGATCTCCTTATTAATCAATCCTTCAACATACAGCTTCAAAATTTCAATTTCGCGGCTGGTAAGGACTGCATGGGTTTTGTCCTCCGGTTTGTCTTCATTGGTTGCCCTTCTTACATAGCTTTTCAGCATGACCTTTGAGATGGATTCCCCGAAGAATTCTTCGCCTTTGTTGATGGCATAAATGGCCTGCAGGAGTTCATCCCGTGATGTATTTTTCGGAAGATAACCCCTGGCACCTGCTTTCAGGGAATTGAAGATGAATTCTTCGTTGTTATACATGGATAGGATCAGTACCTTGATCCCCGGGTATTCAGCGCATATTTTTTTAGTGATTTCGATGCCGGAAATTTCAGGCAGGGAGATGTCCATGATCAGGAGATCGGGCTTGAGGTTTTCCAGTTCCCCGAACAGCTCGCCGGCCCCTGAAGCTTCCCCGATGACCTCAATATCGGGGATACCGGTGAGCAAGGCCTTGATCCCATCCCTAACCAGCTGATGGTCATCTACCAAAATAATCCTGATCTTTTCCATGGTTTTACTGTACAGGTAAGTTGATGATTAGCGTTGTCCCTTCTCCGGCTGATGAAAGAATGTCTATGGTTCCCTGCATCAGGGCAACCCGCTCGCGCATATTGTGCAAACCGTTTCCTTTTTCGAAAGCAGCATCTTCCACATCGAATCCTGTCCCGTCGTCCCTGAGAATAAATGTAATGCTGTCTCTGGACCTTGACAGGGTGAAGGTGACTTCTTTCGCTCCGGAATGCTTCAGGATATTGTTCAGTGCCTCCTGCGCGATCCGGTAAAGATACGTTTTTGTTTTCGTGTTCATCTCCTCCAGTTCGCCCGTCGTTTGAAAAAGGATCTCCGGACCGCCATGCTCCTCGGTTTCTTCACAGAGGTTTTTCAATGCAAGAGTGATCCCGAAAACTTCGAGGACAGAAGGCATCAGGTTATTGGAAATTCTCCTGATCTCGTCGATGGTAACATTAAACTGGTCCTTCAGGATACGGATCTGATCCTTGATCTCACTATCATTGATGTACAGAAGACTTTCCAGCCGGAGTTTATGTGCAATCAGCGATTGCCCGATCCCGTCGTGGATCTCGCGCGATAACCGCTGCCGTTCCTTCTCTTCAGCATCGATCACTGACCGCAATCTTCCGGTCCGCTCGGATTGAAGCTCGCGGGTTTTTTCCTTGATCTGTACCGACATGGAATTAAAAGCCTCTGTCAGTGCACCGATTTCATCATTCGACCTGACCGGGATGTCAATGTCGTATTGTCCCTTCCCGACTTTCAGGGCGGCTTCCTTCAATTGAATTATAGGGCGCGTTATCCGTTTTGAAATAAAAAATACGAAGACAAAATAAATGATGGAGATCAGGGTACTGAGCAGGAGAATGCTATTTCGCATCCTGGTTATGGGTACCATGGCTTCTTTCAGGTCAATCTCGGCAAGGATGAACCAGTTCAGACCCGGTATTTTCACCCTGCTGTAGGATGACAATACAGGGATAAACCTGTAATCGCGGGTTATGGTATTACCTTCCTCTCCGCGGATTGCTTTCACCATAGGTCGTGTCCGGACTGTTGTTCTCAGGATGGAATTCCGGATGAACCGCGAACTTGAACGCATTTTATAATCATTTCCTACGAGATAAGTTTCCCCGGTCATTCCCAGACCGCTGTTCGGATCGTTGTTCAGCATAATGGTGTTGATCTGATCTTCCGGCAGCTCCAGCACGATCCTGCCTGCCGGTTTATGGTTTTCATCAAATACAGGCGCTTCCATGAACATTTTAACTTTCCCGGAGGCAGTGTCAATCATTTCATCCCGGCTAATTACCGGGATTGCTGGATTTAACTGAACAGGTTCCCGGCAGCCTGATTCAACTGTGGGATCGGCAGTATATCCTTTTACGAATTTATTATTTCGGGAGATGATCATAACACTCGTGAAGTAACCGGTAAGTGATTTGTACTTTCGCATGTAAACAGACAACTCCCTTTTGCAATTTTTTTCCGGGGCATTATCCTGCATCTCAGCAATGTTCCTTGTATCATCGGACCCGGAAAGAAGGATCACCTCCTTGATCCTGTCCTTAAAGAAGATCTCAACCTGGTTTTTCTTGGCAATCCTTAATGAAGTGAGCTGATCAAAGGTGCGGCTCATCAGGGCATCCTGGGTAGCGTAATAGGAATAAATGCTGATAATAAAAATGGTTCCCAGTCCGAGGCAAAGAAAATAGAGGATAAGTTTCTCATTGAGGGTGATATTCCTCATCGGAATTTTGCTAATTTTGGCTTTCGGCTTCAGCGGGATCATTGATTATAAAGGATTACAAACGCATTATTAATCCGGAAAACATGGCAAATATCGGGATATTTTATGGCTCAACGACCGGCAACACGGAAAAAATTGCGAACCTGATCCGGCAGTCTTTCGGCGAGGGAAATGCAGATATCTATAATGTGGATGTCACCGAGTTGGCAGATGTTCAGAAATACCCTTATCTTATTTTTGGTGTTTCCACATGGGGAGTAAGCGATCTTCAGGATGATTTTGAGGATTTCATGGAAATACTTGAACAGGTTGATTTCAAGGGGAAAAAAGTAGCCCTCTTCGGCTTGGGGGATCAGAGTACCTATACGGATTCTTTTGTGGATGCTATGGGAATCCTGTATGACCGCCTGAAGAAAAAAGAAGTGAAGATCGTTGGATTTGTTTCACGCAAAGGATACAGCTTTACGGCATCCATGGCACTGGTGAAAGATCAGCTTGCAGGGTTGGCCATTGACGAGGAATTTGAGAGCCACCTCACCAGTCAGCGCATTAAGGCCTGGGTTGAAATGCTGAAGAAAGAGTTTAGTTTGTAAAGTTTATAAAGTTTGTAAAGTCACACTTAAAACTCAAATCTCTAAACACACACATCCAGCATCCAGCATCACTATTAAACACCGACTATGATTAAATTTTTTACCAGTTTATTAGCATCACTTGCTTTTATTACCGTCTTCGGACAGGAAAAAACCACTACTTACCTTACCGACCCATCCGCCAATCCACCTGACCTCATTATTTCCCTGAAACATATCCGGGCAGATGTCAGCTTCAGGCCGGAAGAAAATCTCATCCTCGCAAAAACAGAGTTTACGTTTACGCCGAACCGTTACCGGACCGATTCAATCATTTTCTATGCTCCTGAATTCAAAGTAAATTCGATTGAGATCTACGGTAAGGATCTTTCCATCCGGCTGAACTCTTCCGACTGGAAGCTCGAGGGCTCAAACCTGGTGATTTATCCCCGATCATCCGCCCTGAAATATCATGCAGAATATAAACTGGTCATTGACTATTCGGCCCAGCCAAAAGCAGGGGCGATCTACTTCATTGGTTGGAGGCCTGAAGAAAAAGGCAAACGGAAAGCGATCTGGGCACACCGTCCGCACGGCTGGCTGCCTTACCTTGACGCACGTATCACCATGGACATGTTTTACACCTTCAACCGGAATTACAAAATATTTGCGAACGGAGAGAGAATGGAGGTGAAAGACAATCCCGACAGTTCACGGACCTGGCATTACCGGATGGCAAAGGATCATCCTTATTTCTCGACTGCAGTCGTCATCGGCGATTATGATTTTAAAACATCACGGTCAGCCGGCGGGGTTCCCCTCGAATTCTGGTATTATAAAGGCCAGGAAGACAAAGTTCAGCCTACCTACCAGTACACTGAGGCAATGATGGATTTCCTGGAAAAAGAAACCGGCATAAAATATCCTTACCCCGTTTACCGGCAGGCGCCTGTTATCGATTATATGTATGGTGCCATGGAGACTACCACATCCACGATTTTCGGCGATTTCATCTTCATTGATCCGCATGCATACTGGCAACGGAACTATATCAATACGAATGCCCATGAAATGGCACATCAATGGTTCGGCAATTGCATCGCGCATTTCGTGAACCGGGATGTCTGGCTTACGGAAAGTTTTGCGACCTATTATGCGAAGATCTTCGAAAGGTCAATATTCGGAAAGGATTATTATCAGAATGTCATGAATGATGAGCTGGTCCTTGCTCTCAATGCAGCAAAGACCAATAGTTATCCGGTGGGCAGCTCGATGGGCGGAAACGCCAGGATCTACCAGAAAGGATCACTGGTGCTGGGGATGCTCCGAAATGTGATGGGCGACCGTGAATTCAAGGATGCGATCAGGTTGTATATTGAAAGATATAGCTTTCAGTATGCACAGACAAGCGATCTCCTCCGGTGCATCTATGATGCAACGGGCAAATCGTATAACTGGTTTTTTGAAGAATGGATCCTGCACGGAGGTGAACCGGATTATAAGGTCTCCTATACCGTCCTGGATGATACATCCGGAAACCGGGCAACCCATATCACCGTAACACAAATGCAGGAAACCAATACCCTGGTTGGTTTGTTTAAGATGCCCATCCGGTTTGAAGTGCATTATAAGGATTCCTATTCGGATACGCTGGTCGCATGGATCGAAAATAAAACCCAGGAAGTCATTATCCCCAATTCCCAGAAGAGACCCATCGATTTTGTGCTGTTCGATCCCGGAAGAAAAGTGGTAAAGAAAATTACCTTCGAAAAGGGTTTTGAGGAATTGTCGGCTCAGGCTCTCAAAGCTCCTGACATGATCGACCGCTACGATGCCCTCGTGGCCTTGCGTTCTTTCCCGCTGTCCCAAAAGAGAGCCGTTCTGGTGAGCTGCTATAGGAAAGAGACTTTTCAACTGACAAAGTCCGAGATCATTGATCAGCTTTCGGGCGATCGTACCGATGCTTCCATTGACCTCTTCCGGCAGGCTCTGGATGATACCGATGCCAATGTCAGGAAAGCAGTTCTCAGGGATGTTATTCCTGTTCCGGCCTCACTTCAGCCCGAAGCTGAAAAAGCGCTGTATGATTATTCTTACCTGAACCAGGAACTGGCGCTGCAGAATCTTTGTCAGTCCTTTCCAGGGAATACGGATAAATATCTAGAACTGACCAAGGAACTTACCGGTTGGCGGGGATTGAACATCCGGATGAAATGGCTGGAAATAGCCATTGCTGAAGGCAAAACGGAATTTCTTCAGGAACTTACAGCCTATTCAGGCCCGCAATTTGAGTTTGAAACCCGGATCAATGCATTCACCCTGTTAAAAAGGCTGAGATATATTGACGAAGTGACATTGGCCAATGCAAGATCGGCAAGCCAGCACTGGAATGGCAAGCTCAAAGATGCAGCAAAGGAATATTTAACATATTTCGGAAAATAATAAGTTCTTTTTCTTAAAGCATTACAAGGTAAATTATCCTTGGAAAAACAAAACCTTCGTGTGCCTTAGTGAATGCCTTTGTGATCCTTTGTGGTAAAAAAATTTAACCACAAAGTCGCACGAAGTACAACACAAAGTAATACAAAGTAGCAATTTGCTGAAATCCGATAAAAGCAACCAAATTACCGCATGAGTAAAACCAAGATACTAACCCGGACAATTCTCCTCGTCTCCTTTGTCAGTCTCTTCACCGACATTGCCAGTGAAATGCTTTACCCGATTATGCCGGTGTACCTCCGGTCGATCGGTTTTACAGTCCTCCTGATAGGTATCCTGGAAGGTTTTGCAGAAGCCACTGCCGGTTTATCCAAAGGGTATTTCGGGAACCTGTCCGACGTCCTTCAGAAACGTGTGCCATTTGTCAAAGGAGGATATACGCTCAGCGCCATTTCAAAACCACTGCTGGCCGTTTTTACGTTTCCTTTATGGGTCTTCTTTGCCCGAACCCTCGACCGCCTCGGGAAAGGCATACGTACCAGCGCCCGTGATGCTATCTTAAGCGATGAAACCACACCTGAACATAAAGGAAAGGTATTCGGGTTTCACCGTTCAATGGATACGATAGGTGCTGCGATCGGCCCAATTTTCGCATTGATCTTCCTCTTGTTTTACCCGGGACATTATAAATGGCTGTTTATCATTGCTTTCTTCCCGGGAATTATAGCCATTGCCCTTTCCTTCCTCCTGAAAGAGAAAAAGAAAAACCTGAGCAATGTTCCTCCGGATTCCGTTAAAATATCTTTCTTCGGATATTTCCGTTACTGGAAAAAAGCTTCCCCCGGCTTTCGAAAACTTACAGGTGGTTTACTGGCATTCGCACTGTTCAACAGTTCCGATGCATTCCTTCTTTTAGCACTTAAGAACCAGGGAATGCCGGATACCCATTTGATCGGCTTTTATATCTTTTATAACCTGGTTTATGCACTATTGTCATATCCGTTGGGTGCGATAGCCGATAAGATCGGCCTGAAAACTATACTCATTTTAGGGTTGATGATTTTTTCAGCAGTTTATTTTTTCTTCGGATTCGCCACATCCATCCTGGCATTCGGAATCCTGTTCTTTTTTTATGCCATCTATTCAGCTTCCACCGAAGGGATTTCCAAAGCACTGATATCCAACCTGGCCGATAAGTCCGATACCGCGACTGCCATTGGTTTTTATACCAGTTTTGCAAGTATCTTTACACTATTGTCCAGCAGTCTTTCAGGGTTGCTTTGGTTTTCCATCGGCCCGAAAGCGATGTTTATGATCTCCGGAACGGGAGTCTTTGCAGTGGTTATCTATCTTATCCTTATTCTCCGGAAGAGATCAGGCATTAGGGAGTTGAGATAAATCATTGTTCACTGTTAACTATTCATTATTTCACCATTTCACTCATTCCTTTGTGACGTAGTGACTTTGTGACTTTTCTTCGTATCTTAGCTTGATTCAAATTCCAATCCGTATGAAAACGATTTTTACCTTACTGGCTTTTTTGCCTGTTTATCTGGTTGCCCAAACCTATATCCCCATAACCAATAACATGACCGTCGGCAACAATTCCAATATCAAATTCATACCTGGAAATTATGTATTCTCCGATCCGGGACTGGATGGCGTGATCCAGATCAACGGCAAACATGATATCATTCTCGACGGGGACAGCTGCACCGTGAACGGAATAAATTTCCAGGGATATATGATCAAGATCAGTAACTCCTCGAATATTACGATCCGGAATTTTGATTCTGTTTTTAATTACAAATATGCAGTATATATAACCAATTCAAGTCACATCAATATCAATGGGAACGACTTTTCCAGGAACAAGGTGGATTCTTCCGGCACGATCGATGTGTGGACCGATTATACCTCGGCCCTTGGCGGAGGCGTAATGATGTATCAATGCAGGGCTGCAGACATTTTCAATAACGTCATGAAATTTCAGAACGATGGGGTTGCCCTGTACCATTGCGACAGCATCCGGGCACACGACAATGACTTTGCCTGGAACACTTCCTATGGCATCCGTATGTTCTGGACCGACTCTTGTGACATTTATAACAACATGGCCAGCCATATCAACCGTCCCCTTACTGATCCCAGCGACTGTGGCGCTTTGCTGATGATCATCTCCAACCAGAACCGGGTGGTGAACAATGACCTTTCCTGGTCGGGCGATGGTGTTTTCCTCGGACAATACCAGCATTCCGGCATTCCGAATAACAATTATTTTGCCTGGAACGAATGCTCTTATTCACCGCACAATGCAATCGAAGCCACCTTCGCAGACGGGAATGTTTATAAGCACAATAAATGCAACTACAGTGATTACGGGTTCTGGCTGGGATATTCCTTTAACAGTAATGTCGACAGCAATGAGGTCATCGGGAATTTTGATTCCGGCATCGCTATCGACAGGGGGTTTTCCAATTCCATCACAAACAATGCGATCGGCGATAATCCCACAGGCATTGAATTGTGGAAAGGCAGCCCGATAACGGGTTATGAAACCCAGCTCTCAAAAGATTATATTATCCGTCAGAATGTCATTCAGGGGAATACACTGGGGATTTCTGCGATCAACACAACACATCTGGTCGCTACCGGGAACCAATTCAATTATAATGAGAACGAATCGGTCTACCTGGAATCAACTTCCACCCTGGATACGATCAGTGATAACGATTTCCGGATGCCTACCTCGTATCATATTAAGAACTGGTCATCAAATGATATCTATGCTCCCCACAATTCATTTGAACCGAATGATTCCGCATTGATTGCAGAAAAGATCTATGATAAGAATGACAACAGTGTGAAGGGCCTGGTTAACTGGTTCCCGTCAAATTCAGGCCCTGCTCCCTTAATTCAGGACAATCCGCCATGTGACCTGGCTGAACCTCCCTCCGTCTGGTATGCCTATCCCGAAACGGGCTATCCGGGTCCACGTATCACGGATACAATATTTTTCGACAGCAAGGAAAAGGTGGAAGGGACTGCTTCCGTCAAACTTGTCACCGGAAGAGGCTGGGATGTAGCGTTAAATTATCGCCCTGCCAATGATTCCGTTTCCCGGTGGTCACTGAGCCAGCAGGATACCCTTTATTTCTGGGTGAGGACCATCCGGAATATCATGATTGGCTTCCAGTATTTTCATATCCGCATCGGGGATGCGGCGGGCAATTATTATAAGTATACTGCTGCCCCAAGTCTTCTTACTGCAGCCAACCTCACATGGAAACATTACCAGTTTCCCCTGTCGGGAAATTCACAGTTTGTACGTACCATGGTCGGAACCATGTCTCTGGATTCGGTCAATTATGTTGAATTTCATGCCGATACCTGGGATTATGGATACACTCTTTGGCTGGATGGGGTACAGTTCTATCCTTGTTCGCCGGTAACAGAAGTCACGCCCAAAACAGATAGAGCATCATGTTCACTTCAGATCTGGCCCAATCCGTTTACTGAAAACGCAAGGATCAGTTTCCGGCTGGAATACGGAGGAACTATTTCCCTGGAGATGTATGATTCGCAGGGAACAAAAATCACTACATTGGCCGATGGATACAGACAACCAGGAAATTACTGCATCCCCGTTTCAAAAGGTTTCCTGCCTTCTGGAATATATCTGATCAGACTGACAACTTCATCAGAATCAACGACCCGGAAATTGGTCCTGATCAGATAAATTACCCGATTATTCTTACCTTTGCTGCCTTTAATTTTTAACCGGTTATTCCTGTGAAGGGAAAGAAGAAAGTTATTGTCGGGCTTAGCGGAGGAGTTGATTCTTCGGTTGCTGCGTACCTTCTGAAGAAGCAGGGATATGAGGTAACCGGTGTGACCATGTCAATCTGGGACGGGAAGGCCGGCCTGGTTTCTTCAGGAAAACATGCCTGCTATGGCCCTGATGAAAATGCAGAAATTGAAGAGGCAAGGGAGCTGGCAGGCATCCTTGATATTCCTTACCGCGTGTTCGACTGCTCTCAGCGATACAAAACAATGGTACTTGACTATTTCAGGCAGGAATATCTTTCAGGGCGTACCCCAAACCCCTGCGTGAAATGCAACCAGCTGATCAAATTCGGGATGCTACCGGATGCGGCAAAAATGGAAGGACTGGCGTTCGACTATTTTGCGACCGGTCATTATGCTGTTGTCGAATGGGATGATCAGCGGAAACGTTATCTGCTGAAAAAAGGGACAGATACCAGGAAAGACCAGACCTATTTCATTTATCGACTCACCCAGGAACAGCTTTCCAGGGTCCTTTTCCCGATCGGAAAAATGACCAAGCAGGAGGTCAGGGAGATTGCCGCAAAGATCAACATCCCATTATCCGAAAAGGAAGAAAGCCAGGATTTCTACAGCGGGGACTACAAGGATTTGCTGGATATTCAAGATATGCCTGGCGATATTGTCGACCGTAAAGGAATTGTTCTCGGAAAGCACAACGGATTCTGGAATTTTACAATAGGGCAACGGAAAGGTCTTGGAGTCGCTTTTTCGGAACCCCTTTATGTGCTCAGCCTCAACAAGGATAAGAACACAGTTGTGGTCGGAACGAAAGAGGAGTCGATGGGCTCCTCCTTTATTGTGGATGACCTGAACTGGATCGCATTTGAATCCCTTACCGGGGCAATGGAGGTGAATGTAAAGATCCGGTCGGCACAAACCGCTGCCGGCGCATGGATTGAACCTTTTGAGAAGAATTCTGTAAAAGTTACATTTGATTCCCCGACGGATGGGATTACACCTGGCCAATCAGCTGTTTTTTACCAGGACGAGCTGGTTGTAGGTGGAGGAGTGATCAGGGAAGTGGTGACATAACGACATGGTGAACTGGTGAAACAGGCAATAGGAAAAAAGCTTAACACCAGTAATTAATACTTTATAACTTTATAAACTTTAAGAACTTTACAAACTGATTTCTGATTATGAAAAGAATTCAATTCTTCCTCTTCTTCCTGTTAATCTTAACAGACGTTGTTTTTTCGCAGCGGAACCCCGAAATCACCGCCAAAGAACTCAAGACCGATGTTTATTTTCTTGCCTCCGATTCATTGAAAGGCAGGAAACCCGGAACAAAGGAAGCAGATGTTGCCGCAGGATACATCCGCGAGCAGTTCAAAGCTGAGGGAGTGAAACTGATTTGCGACAATGGCTTCCAGTATTTCGAAATCGTCCAGGATGTTACTCTGGGCGATCATAACGACCTCCGTTTTGAAGATTTCCAGGGAACCCTGAAAAAGGATTTCATGCCGTTAGCCTATTCTTCGAATGGAACCATCGGCAATTCCGTTGTATTTGCCGGATATGGTTTTGACATCGATCAGGATAGCCTGAAGTGGAAGGACTATGAAGGTATGGATGTAAAAGGGAAATGGGTCATGCTATTCAGGGGCGACCCTGAACTGGATAACAATGAAAGCAAATTCATCCCTTATACCGAGATCCGGGGAAAGATCCTTGTGGCAAAAGACCATGGTGCCGCAGGGGTTCTGGTCGTGACACCGGTAAGTATGGATAAGGATGATAAACTGATCGGGCTCCATTCTGAAAATAATGATGTTACAGCGGGTATCCCGGTCATCAACATTAAACGGGAAGTGGGGAATATGCTGCTGAAATCTTCCGGATACAAACTGGATTCTCTTGAAAAAATCCTGAATAAGACAAGAAAACCAAAAACCATCCTTCTCCCCGTGATGCTTATGGGTTCAGCCGAAATCATCCAGAAAAAAGCATTGACTGAAAACGTAGTGGGAATGATCGAAGGAAACGATCCGGTTTTGAAAGATGAATATATTGTCATTGGCGGCCATTATGACCACCTCGGCTTTGGCGGCCCGGGTTCCGGCTCCAGGATGCCCGATACGGTCGCCATTCATAATGGCGCCGACGATAACGCATCAGGAACTGCAATGGTCATCGAACTTGCCGGAAAACTGGCAGCCGAAAAAAAACAGCTGAAAAGAAGCGTTATCTTCATTTCTTTCAGTGGTGAGGAAATGGGACTGCTGGGATCAAAATATTTTACTGATCATCCGCCGGTGGAAATGAAAAAAATCAAAGCCATGTTCAATTTCGATATGGTAGGCCGTTTCGATAAAGAGAAAAATTCTATTTCCCTGAGCGGGACCGGTACTTCACTGGAAGGTGATTCCATCATCCGCCTGTATGAAAAAAACCTTCCTTTTGCCGTGACCCATTCCCCCGATGGTTACGGTCCTTCCGACCACGCTTCGTTCTATGCCTCCAATATTCCTGTTTTCTTTTTTACAACCGGTTCCCACATGGATTATCATACTCCGTTTGATGATGCAGATAAACTGGATTATGATAAAGAGAAAGAGATCGGGGACTTCAGCCACGACCTTATCCTGAACATTGATAACCTGCCTAAAGCCCTTACCTTTCATGAATCCGGCAGGAAAGAAGGTTACGGAAGGGGAGGACGAAGGATGAAAGTCACCCTCGGGATCATGCCCGATTTTGCCGGAACAGAGAAAAAAGGTTTGCGTGTGGATGGCGTCACAAAGGATGGACCGGCAGATAAAGGTGGAATGCTGAAGGGGGATATCATCATCTCCATCAACGGCATGACAGTTGGAAATATTTATGAATACATGTCACGGCTGGGAAAACTCAAGCAAGGCCAGACCATCAGTGTGGAAGTGATCCGGAAAGGGAAGAATGAGGTGCTGATCATACCATTGTGATGGGTATCAGGTGTTATGTATTAGGTGTTAGGAAGTGGTTATGGGTCACTTGATAATTGAAAAATCGTAAATCGTAAATCGTAAATCAGAAAATGGATTTAAACAAAATCATTGACAAGGTTTTCCTGCTCAAATTTATCAAGTTCTGCATAGTAGGATTTTCGGGCATATTCGTCGATTTCGGGACCACCTATTTTTTCAAGGAGGTACTGAAAGTCCAGAAATATATTGCCAATGCAATCGGATTTAGCCTCGCCGCTACCACCAATTATTTCCTGAACCGGATCTGGACCTTTAACAGCCATAACCCGCAGATCATCCAGGAGTTTTCACGGTTTTTCATGATCGCCCTGATCGGACTGGGGATCAACAGTACGATCATCTGGCTTATGAACGGCAAGTTCAAGATCAATTTCTATCTTTCAAAGCTGGTTGCTACGGTGATCGTAACTTTGTGGAATTTCCTTATCAA